>WNFD01000956.1_pt1 | contig 28904 bp, 33 predicted proteins | sample 5400491 | NCBI WGS metagenome assembly WNFD01 (sample SAMN13153343, study PRJNA577476) | soil metagenome | isolation source: 120 cm saprolite under Douglas fir tree site 2 hole 2 replicate 2 | place: USA:California | collected 2015-04-18
CGCGGCTCCTGCACGCCGGGGCGGGCGAGAGCCTCAACGTGCGCAGCGCGTATCTCGAGGTGCTGGGGGACGCGCTCTCCTCGGCGGCCGTGATCGCCGCCGCCGGCATCATCCTGCTCACGGGCTGGACGACGGCCGATGCCCTGGCCAGCGCCGCCATCGGGCTTCTCATCCTTCCGCGCACCGTCTCGCTGCTGAGGCAGGCCGTCAACGTGCTCCTGGAGGGCGTCCCCCCGCACCTCGACCTGGGGCAGATCGAAACCGCGCTGCTCGCCGCCACCGGCGTGCGCCGCGTCCACGATCTGCACGTGTGGACGCTCACCTCGGGGCGCGAGGCCATGAGCGCCCATGTCGTGGTCGAGCCCGGCACGCCGGCCGACAAGATCCTCGAGGAGCTTCACGTCATCCTGCACGCGCGCTTCGGCATCGATCACACCACGCTCCAGATCGAGACCGAGACGCCCTCGCTCCTGCAGATCTCCCCGCGCTCCTGAGGCAGCTGAAAAAGGCCCATCTGCTTCGTTGGCGCCCTCGACCGCAGGCTCAACGTAGAGAGACTACGCCTCGCCTGCGGCCTTCGGGCGCCGCCTCGCATCTGGACCTTTTTGAGCCGCCTCAGGCCCTCGAGAGCGGAGTCTAGCGCATGTTGCCGGTGTGACCGAGTGAGTAGCGGCCGGGCTGGGGCCAGACGGTGAGACCGTGCGGCTCCTTGCCCACGGGGATCTTGGTCACCTCTCCCGTCGCGGTGTCGAAGACGTAAACGACATTGTCGTAGCGCCCCGAGAGCCATAGTCGCTTCCCGTCGGCGCTCACGTTGCCCATGTCCGGGCTCCCGCCCCCGGGGATCGGCCAGTTGGCCTCGATCCGGCGGGTGGCGAAATCGACGACGGAGACGCTGCCCTTGCCGCGGGGTGGGCCATGCACGTGGTTCGAGCCGCGATTGGCGACGTAGAGCTTGGTCCCATCCCGGCTCGGGTAGAGACCGTGCGTGCCCTTGCCGGTCTTGATGAAATCGATCTCCTTGAAGGTCTCGCCGTCGAGCACGAAGACTCCGTCGGCCCGCATGTCGGCCACGAAGAAGACTTTGCCGTCCGGGGACACGCGGATGTCCTGGGGCATGCCGCCCCGGGACAGCTTGAGATATCCCAGCACCTTTCGGCCGGCCATGTCGATCTTGGCCAGGCTGCCCTGGAACTCGCACGTGAAGATGGCGAAGCGCCCGTCGATGGAGAAGTCGGCGTGGTTGATCCCCGCGCATTGCGGCACCGAGAGCGAGCTCTGGAGCGTCATCGTCTGGGGATCGCGAAAGTCGAGCCGCTTCAGAGCCTCGGCCACCACCACGGCCGACCGGCCGTCGGGGGTGAAGTACATGTTGTAGGGGTCGTCGACGGGAATGGCCCGGCCGGGCTTGCCCGTCATGGGATCGATCGGGGTCAGGCTCCCGTCCGCGCGGCCCTCCGCGTTGTTGGTCACCCAGAGCGTCTTGAGATCGTACGAGGGGACGACGTGCTGGGGATTGACGCCGACGCGATACCGATCGACCACCTTGAGGGTGGCGGGGTCGATCACGTACACCTCGTTCGATTTCAGGTTGGGAACGTAGACACGCGGCGGGGCCGGCGCCGCCACCGCGCTCATCTTGTCGGCGCGCGTCTCGCTGTAGAGATTGCTCGGATCCACCACGGGCGGCATCCCCGGCACCGTCTCCACCGCACGGGCGGGCGGCTGGGCGACGGCGTCGCCATATCCCCCGGACACGGCGGCCGCGAGGCAGACCATGGCAAAGGCACGACGCCAGGCATCAGTCAGTGACTGGGCAGGCACTTCTCACCCTCCGCACTCGACAGCTCGGTTCACGTCGCCTTCCTCGTGCCGGTCCTATGGACGGGCGGTCGCGGTCCTGACCGCGCTGACCGTGCGAGCGACGATGGCCTCCACTCCGAGCCGGCCCAGCTCCGCGCTCGCTCGACCGGGATCGCCATCCACGCCGTCCCCCGTGGGCCCCGTCCCGCGGCGCAGGCGATCCATTCTCACCAGCCGGGGATCGACCGCCAGCATGAGGGAGGTATCCGCGAGGGAAGCGTGGCTGCCCAGCTCGTCGTCCCGATAGCCGCGCGCCTTCAGGAGCTGGCGAAACTCGTCCTGGCTCGCTCGGTAGTACTCGCCCACGGCGTGGACCCGGGCGGGGGCGGATCCCCACTCCCGGTTCAGCCGCGTCGCCACCGCGCTCTGGCCGGACTGGGTGGATCCGTGATCGCCCAGGAGCACGATGTGCCGGAAGCCGTGGGCCTTGAGGCTCCGGGCCGCGTACTCGACATTCTTCTGAAACACGTCATCGGGTACGGTCAGCGTGCCGGGGAACCGCATGTGACCCGTGGGCGGGCTGACCTGTCCCTCCGGCACGTACGCGAGCACGGGCGCCACCAGAGCGTTGCCCAGCGCGCGCGCGATCTTTTCGGAGAGCGCCTTCACGCGCACGTTGTGCTTGCCCACGGCCATGTGCGGACCGTTCTGCTCGGTCCCTCCGATCGGGACTATGACCGTCGTTCCCCCCGCCTGGATCCGGTCGCGGATCTCCGTCCAGGTCAGCTCCTCGAGGAACACCGTGTCCGGCGTCTCCGCGAGCGCGCCCGACCCCGCCATGAACAGCAGGCACACGAGTAGCCCAGACACGCTCCACTTCACGTGACCCAAAGGCGCCCCCTCACCCTACCCTCTCCCCCTTCGGGGGCGAGGGTTCCAAAAAGAATCACCACCAGCCGCGCCACCAGACGAAGAGGGCGATCACGAGGGAGAAGCCGACGATGTACACGAGCCAGGATTCGTACCAGGCGACCTGTGGCACCTCGACCTGATCGGGCTCCCAGGCCACAGTCTGCCGCCACCGCTCGTCCCCCTGCGAGTACTGGGCAAAGATCTCGATCGTTCGCTCGAGGACGACGGGCGCGCCCACGCTCCGGTAGCGCCGGGTCAGCGAGCCCTGCTGATTGGTCAGCGTGAAGCCCGCGGTGGCGCTCCCCGTGGCCTGGAGGTAGGTCTCCTCGGCGTGGGCGAGAGTGGCGAAGACATCGCGCCGGCCATCGAGCGAGCCCAGAACCTTGGCGACCGTGTCGGCGTCGGGGGCGTCGTAGGACCGGTCGATCGTGGAGAGGGTCAGCGCCATCAGTACGAGCGGGGCAGCCCCAGCACGTGCTCCGAGAGGTAGTTCAGGGCCATCTGCTGCGAGATGGGCGCGATCTTGTAGAGACGGATCTCGCGCCAGAGACGCTCGACGTGGAACTCCTTGGCGTAGCCGTAGCCGCCGAACGTCTGCAGGGCCGCGTCGCAGGCTTGAAAGCCCGCCTCCGCGGCGAGGAGCTTGGCGGCATTGGCCTCGCGCCCGCACGGCCGGCCCGTGTCGAAGAGCCAGGCCGCCTTGAGGCACATCATCTCCGCCGCGTCGAGCTGGGCGAGGGCGAGGGCAAGGGGATGCGCGATGGCCTGGTTCTTCCCGATGGGCCGGTCGAAGACGACGCGCTCCTTGGCGTACTGCACCGCGCGCTCGAGGGCGGCCCGCCCGATGCCCACGGCCTCGATGCCGATCACGATACGCTCCGGATTGAGGGAGTCGATCAGGTGATAGAAGCCGTCGCCCACCGTGCCGACCACGTCGGCCTCGGGCACCTCGAGGTTGTCGATGAAGATCTCGTTGGAGTCCACGGCGGCGCGGCCGAGCTTCTCGATCTCGCGCACGGCGATGGCCTTGCGATCGAACTCGGTGAAGAAGAGGGTCATTCCCTTCAGGGGTCGGGCGGGATCGCGCTCGCTCGTGCGCGCGAGGAGCAGGATGCGATTGGCGCGCTGGGCGTTGGTGGTCCACACCTTGCGGCCGTTGACGATCCAGCGATCGCCTTTCTTCTCTGCCCGCGTCTGGATGCGCGAGGTGTCGGTGCCCGCGTTGGGCTCGGTGACGCCGAAGGCCATGACGGTCTCGCCCGTCACGATCTTGGGCAGCTCGCGCCGCTTGAGCTCCTCCGTGCCGTAGCGCACCACGGGCTCGGGCGGGAAGCAGTAGAAGTGGATGGGCGAGGCGCCCGAGGTGCCGGCGCCCGAGGCGCAGATCTCGTGGAGCATGAGGGCCGCTTCGGTGACACCGAGGCCGGCGCCCCCATAGGCCTCGGGGATCATGAGCCCGAGCCAGCCGTTGTCGGCGAAGGCCTTGACGAACTCCGTCGGGTACTCGGGCTTGGTGTCCTTCTCGAGCCAGTAGTTCAGAGAGAAGGTCCGGGCCAGAGCGGCGACTTCCTTGCGGATCAGCTCCTGCTGCTCGGTGAGAGCGAAATCCATCGTGGCCTCCCTGCCGGCCTTTGAAGGGCGAGCCGCAGGACGCTCGCGGGGCTGGGGCCCCGCCGTCCGAGGCGAGCGAAAACTCAGAAAGAATATCACGGACTTGCCCCGCGGAAAGCCCCGGGAGTATCCTCGACGCATGGAAACGACCCCCGCCATCCAGGACTACCTCGGCGCGATCTACGATCTCGCGGGCAGCGACAAGCCGGTCATCGGCGCCCGGCTCGCCCGGCACATGCACATCTCGGCGCCGTCCATCACCGAGGCGCTCCGTCGGATGCAGCGTGAGGGCTATGTCAGGGTGGCGAGCAAGAAGGAGATCCGGCTCACCGCCAAGGGCCTGGACATCGCGCGCACCATGGCACGGCGCCACCGGCTCATCGAGCGCTGGCTCACCGACGTCCTGGGGCTCGACTGGTCGCGCGCGCACGACGAAGCCCACCGGCTGGAGCACGCCCTCTCCCCCGTGGTCGAGGAGCGTCTGGCCACCATCCTCGGCATGCCGAGCACCTGCCCTCACGGCAATCCCATCCCGGGCATGCCGGAGCCCGAGGCGCACAATCCCATCCCGCTCTCCCAGGCCCCCGCCGGCTCGACCTTCCTGGTCGAGCGCATCACGGAGGAGGCTGAGGCCGATCGCCAGCTCCTGCGCTTCCTCTGGGAAAGCGGCATCCGCCCGGGTAGCCGGCTCACCGTCACCGACGTGGCGCCCTATGCGGGCACCATCTCGGTGGATCTCGAGGGCCGCACCATCACCATGGGCCTCGCCGCCTCGCACAAGATCTGGGTCTACGATCCGCAGGAGCCGGCGCCCCGACGCAAGTCCGCGCGCCCCCGGACCGCCCGCAAAGTCGCCAGATAGGAGCCTGTCCTCAGAATGTCCATGCCCTCACGAGCAGGAATGTTCCGGTTCGAGCGCCGGCTTCGCCGGCGCAATCCGTTCGGGGGGAGGCTTCGGAAGGGGGGCGGAGCCCCCCTCCGAGCTTCATAGTCATGGCCGTTCAGGCGCTCTACGCGCTGCAGAACGGCTTCATGGGCTTCGAGAAGAGCGGGCTCTTCTTCGGCGAGCGCTCGGGGGAGCGGGTACGCATCCCCATCGCCTGCTATCTCGTCAAGACCTCGGACACGACCATTCTCTTCGACACCGGTCTCTCACCGCGCGCGGTGCCCGGCCTCCTGAGGAGTGACGCCCTGGCGGCCTTCACCGAGGCCGACCTGCTCGTGAACCGCCTGGACTCCGTGGGGATCGAGCCGGAGAACGTCGACGTGGTGGTGCTCTCCCACCTGCATTTCGATCACGTGGGCGGCGCCTTCCTCTTCACGAAGTCCGAGCTGGTGGCCCAGCAGGACGAGTACGCGTACGCCAGCTACCCGGCGGGGTTCTTCTCGGGCTTCTACTACAAGAAGAACTTCGACCTGCCGGGCTACCGGTGGCGGCTCCTCGACGGCGACACCGAGATCGTGCCGGGCGTCACCGTGCTCCGGAGCGACGGGCACACCCCGGGGCATCAATCGCTCCTCATCGAGCTGCCCCAGACGGGGCCGGTGATCCTGGCGGGCGACTGCTGCTACTGGCAGGAGTCCATCGAGAAGGAAATCCCGCCCGGCGTCGTCTGGGATCCGACGCGGGCCATGCACTCGATCAAGCGGCTCAAGACGGTCGCGCGCCTCATGAACGGGCGCATCTTTCCCAGCCATGATCCCGTGTTCTGGGCGTCCGCCCTCAAGGCGCCCGACGCGTACCACTAGGAGGAACAGCATGGGAGTTCTCGACGGCATCAAGGTGCTCGAGCTGGCGCGCGTCCCCCCCGCGGAAATGCCCGGCATGATGCTGGCAGACATGGGCGCGGACGTCCTCAAGATCGACACGCCCGGCGACACCCAGGAGGACCCCGACGGGCAGCGGCGCTCGGCCTTCGTCTACGTCAACCGCAACAAGCGCTCGATGGCGCTGAACATGAAGGCGCCCGAGGGCCAGGCGATCTTCACCAAGCTGGCCACGCAGGCCGATGTCATCGTCGAGGGCTTCCGGCCCGGCGTCATGAAGCGGCTGGGCGCGGACTACGAGACCGTGCGGGCGCTCAACCCGCGCATCGTCTACTGCTCGCTCTCGGGCTTCGGCCAGAACGGCCCGTACCGCGACTACCCCGCCCACGACATGAACTACCTCTCCCTGGCGGGCGTGCTCACCCTCATCGGCGAGCCCGACCGGAAGCCCGTGATCCCCCTCAATCTCGTGGCCGACTATGCGGGGGCGAGCATGCATGGCGCCCTCGGCATCATGTTCGCGCTCTTCGCGCGGGAGCGGACGGGCAAGGGCCAGCACGTGGACGTCTCCTACCTCGACACCACCATCGCCCTCCTCGCCGCCACCCCCAACATGCGCTACTACTTCAGCGATGGTCTGGCCCCCAAGCGGGGCGAGGGCTTCCTCGGCGGATCGTACCCCTACTACGCGATCTACGAGACCAAGGACGGCAAGCTCCTGACCATCGGCTGCACGGAGCCCTGGCTCTGGGAGAACTTCTGCAAGGCCATCGGGCGCCCCGACTTCGTCCGCTTCGCGCGCAAGCACGACCAGTTCGTGCGCGCCGCCAATGCGGAGGAGGTCAAGGCGCGGGAGGAGATCGAGGCCGTGATCCGGACCAAGAACCGTGACGAGTGGTTCGACCTGCTCGTCAAGGCCGACGTCTGCGTGGGCAAGGTCTACGAGCCCGAGGAAATGGTCCAGGACCCGCAGGTGCAGGCGCGCGACATGATCGTGGAGATGAAGCACCCGACCCTGGGGACGATCAAGGAGTTCGGCATCCCCATCAAGCTCTCCGGTACGCCCGGCACCGTCCGCACGCCCGCCCCGTACGCGGGCGAGCACACCGAGGCCGTCCTGCGAGAGCTGGGAATGAGCACGGCGGACATGAAGGCGCTCCGAGAGAAGAAGATCGTCTCCTAGCCCGGCGGGCTCGGAGCTCGCGCTCGCTCGGCGCTCACATGACAGTGGCTCGAGTCTCCCTCGAGGCGTGGAGCGCGCTCTGGCGCAGGCTCGGGGCGCGCTCGGATCCCGCCCCCGCGCACGGTGAGATCCACCGCGCCTACTCGGAGCCGCATCGTCACTACCACACCCTCGAGCACATCGCGCACGCGCTCGGCCGCTTCGACGGCATACGGAGCCGCGTGGACGCCGCGGATGCCGCGGAGCTCGCGCTGTGGCTCCACGACTTCGTCTACGACCCGCGCGCCAAAGACAACGAGGCGCGGAGCGCGGCCTACGCCAGGCGCCTCCTCGCCGAGGGTGGGGTCGTCCCCGCGGTGGGCGAGCGGGTGACCGATCTCATCATGGCCACGTGTCACGTGAGCCCACCGGACGCTCCCGATGCCCGCTACGTCGTGGACGCGGATCTCTCCATCCTGGGCGCCCCCGCGGCCGAGTTCGATCGCTACGAGCGCCAGGTCCGGCAGGAATATGCCTTCGTGAGCGGGCTCGACTGGCGCGCGGGCCGGGCTCGCATCCTCCGGGTGTTCCTGGACAGGCCGCGGATCTTCCTCACGCCCGAGTTCGCCGCCCTCGAAGGGCCGGCCCGGGCCAACCTCGAGCGCTCGATCGAGGCCCTGCAACGCGCGCCTTGACGGCACTGCGGGGGGCTGCTAGCGTCGCTGACGCGATGCGATTCGAGGTGGATCTGATCCAGGAAGAGGGCGGCCTCTATCGCGCCACCGCCGTCGCCTACCCCACCGTCACCGTCACCGGTCGCACCGAGAAGGAAGCGCTCGGCCTCCTGATCGACGCGCTCGATCGGCACTTCAAGGGCGAGGCGCGCAAGAGCCAGACCCGGTCATGAGCGCGGCGCCGGGCGCGCTCGGCGATCTCCGGGTGATCGACTGCTCGCGGCTGATCGCGGGCGGCGTGCTCGCCACCATGCTGGCCGATCTCGGGGCCGACGTCATCAAGGTGGAGAATCCCAGGGCGGGCGATCCCCTCCGCACCTGGTCCAAATCGCTCGGCGAGCTCTGGTGGAAGGTCTACGCCCGGGGCAAGCGCTCGATCACGCTGAACCTGACGGCGCCGACGGGACAGGCCCTCCTGAGAAAGCTCGTGAAGAACGCCGATGTCCTCATCGAGAACTACGTGCCGGGGACGTTCGAGAAGTGGGGCCTTGGCTGGGAGGCGCTCTCCAGGGAGAATCCGCGGCTCGTGATGGTGCGCGTCTCGGGCTGGGGGCAGGACGGACCGTACCGCGATCGTCCAGGCTTCGGCACCATGGTCGAAGCGATGTCGGGCTTCGCGGCGACCACCGGTCCCGAAGAATCACCCACGCTGCCCTCATTTCCCATGGCCGACATGGTCGCCGCCCAGGCGGGCGCGGTGGCGGTGCTGGCGGCGCTCCACCATCGCGACCGCGTCTCCGGCCGCGGCCAGATGATCGACGTGCCGCTCTACGAGCCGCTCCTCTCCATCCTCGGCCCCAATCCCATCGAGTACCGGGCCCACGGGATCGTGCGCGAGCGCATCGGCAACCGCTCGCACAACGCGAGCCCGCGCGGGACGTACCGGACGAGCGATGGCAAGTGGGTGGCCCTCTCGGCCTCGACTCCGGCTTCCGCGGACGCGATGTTCAAGGCCCTCGGCATCGGGCGCCTGCTCGCCGATCCGCGCTTCGCGACGAACGACGCGCGCATCGCCAATGGCGAGGCGGTCGACCAGGCCATCGCGGAGGCCATCGGCCAGCGCTCGCGCGAGGAGATCGTCCGGCTCTTCGAGACGGAGGGGCTGACGGCGGCCCCCGTCTACGACATCGCCGACATCATGGAGGACCCGCACTTCAAGGCCCGCCACACCTTCGTGGACCTGCCGGACGCGGAGCTGGGGACGGCGACGATGAGCGCGCCCACGCCGCGCCTCTCCGACACTCCCGGCACCATCCGCTGGGTCGGCCCGCCCCTGGGCGCCCACAACCGCGAAGTCTACGCGGGCGAGCTCGGCCTGTCCGACGGCGAGATCGAGCGACTCAAGGCCGACGGCGTGATCTGACCCGCCTGAAAGTCGAGTGATAGGATGTGGCCCATGCCGCTAGATTTCGGGCGCAACCCATTCCTCGACGCGACGGCGGGCGGCATGCTGGCCGCGGTGGCCGAGCGCTTCTCGGAGCGGGAAGCCATCGTCGTCGCCGACCGGCGCATCACGTATGCCGAGCTCTACCAGGGCGTCAATCGCTGCGCCCGCGCGCTTCTCGCCGCCGGGGTGAAGAGGGGCCACACGGTCGCCCTCTGGCTGCCCAATCGCCCGGAGTGGTTCTTCATCCAGTACGCGTGCGCCATGCTCGGCGCCGTGGCCGTCTCGCTCAACACGCGCTACAAGGCGCACGAGCTCGGGTACATCCTCGATCAGTCAGAGGCGACCACCCTCATCCTGACCGACCGCCTCGGGCCCGTGGACTATCTCGACACGCTGCACGCGGTCCTTCCCGGGCTCTTCGACGCCGAGCCCGGCGACCTCGCGGCGGAGAATTTTCCACATCTCAAGCGGATCATCGTGGACTGCGAGGATCCTCATCCAGGCTGTCTCGGGCTCCGCGACCTCGGCGAGGCCGCGGAGAACGGCACGTGGCAATCGCGCGTGGACGATGTCGCGAAGGCGGTGGGGCCGGACGATCCGTGGATGATCCTCTACACGTCGGGCACCACCTCGTTCCCGAAGGGCGCGCTGATCAGCCACCGGAATGCCGTCCCTCACGGCTGGTACGCGGGCAAGGTGCTCGGCGTCACGGAGTCCGAGCGCGTCCTCCACGCCCTGCCCCTGACGGGGACCTGGGGCGGCCTCTGCATCCCGCTTTCCACCTTTGCCCACGGCGGCTGCCTCGTGCTCATGGAGACGTTCGACCCCGCGGTGGCCCTGCACCTGATCGAGCGCGAAGGGATCACGATCTGGAACGCGGTGGACGCCATGGCCATCGCGGTGCTGGATCACCCAGACCTGGCCCGCCGCAAGCGCTCGACCCTTCGCACGGGGGGCTTCGGCATGACGGGGGGCGGCCGCGACGGGCTCTTCGAGGACATCGTCCACACGCTCGGCGTCCCTCAGGCCTATCAGCCCTATGGTATGACAGAGCTCAACGCGCTCTGCCTGCTCCACTACCTCGACGAGAGCGAGGCGTCGCGGGCGATCTCCGGCGTGTGGCCGGCCGAGGGCATCGAGGTGCGTGTGGTCGATCCGGAGACCGGAGAGGACATGCCCGTCGGGAGGCAGGGCGAGCTGTGGTTTCGCGGGCCGCTCGTCACGCGGGGTTACTACAAGAAGCCGGAGGAGACGGCCAAGGCCTTCTCGCCCGACGGCTGGTTCAAGACGGGTGATCTCGCCGTGCGTGACGCCGAGGGGCGCACCATCTTCGAGGGGCGGCTGCGTGAGGCCCTGAGGATCAGCCACTTCATGGTCGCGCCGGCGGAGATCGAAGCCTTCATCATGACGCACCCGCTCGTGTCGCAGGCCTTCGTGATCGGCGTCCCCGACCCCAAGCTCAACGAGGCGCCCGTCGCCTTCGTGATCCCTCGTGAGGGCAAGCCGCTCACCGAGGCCGAAGTGATCGCCCACTGCAAGGGCAAGATCGCCTCTTTCAAGATTCCTCGCCACGTCCGCATCGTGGCCGACGTCCCCCGCACCCCCGGCCCCCACGGCGACAAGGTCCAGAAAGCCAAGCTCCGCGAGCTGTTTCTCGCGGAGCCTTCATAATCGTCTCTCCATCGGAGCGCGGTTGAAGGCCCTCTCGCTCTCGCGTATGCTTCGGGAGCCTCGCCACTCAGCGATGAGACAAGGAGATCGCCCGTGAAGCTCGATATCGGCATGCTCAGCCACGACCTCAAGACGCTCCCCGACTATGCCCGCAAGGTCGAGGCCATGGGCTATGACTGTCTCTGGTCCGCCGAGACCCAGCACGACCCGTTCTTGCCGTTGGCCGTGGCCGCCTCCGTCACCGAGAGCGTCAGGCTCGGCACGAACATCGCCACGGTCTTCTCGCGCAGTCCCATGATCACGGCCATGATCGCCTGGGATCTGCAGAAAGCCTCGGGTGGGCGGTTCATGCTCGGGCTGGGCACCCAGGTCAAGGCGCACAACGAGCGGCGCTTCTCGGTCAGGTTCGAGTCTCCCGGCCCCAAGATGGCCGAGGCCGTCCGCGCCATCCGCGCCATCTGGGACTGCTGGCAGAACGGCACCAAGCTCAACTTCAAGGGGCAGTTCTACACCTTCGACGTCATGACGCCGTTCTTCAATCCGGGCCCCATCGACCACCCGAACGTGCCCATCTACATCGCCGCCGTGAACGCATACATGTGCGGGGTGGCGGGAGAGTTCTGCGACGGGATGCACGTGCATCCCTTCAACAGCCCGAAGTATCTCCGGGACGTCGTGCACCCGACGGTGGAGGCGGGGCTGAAGAAGTCGGGCCGCTCGCGCAAGGACTTCACCTACGCGACGGCCAGCTTCGTGATCGTGGGCGACACCGAGAAGGAGCGGCGCGATCAGGAGCTGATGGTCAAGCAGCAGATCTCCTTCTACGCCTCCACGCGCACCTACCAGCCCGTGCTCGACGCCCACGGCTGGGGCGGGCTGTCGGCCCAGCTCCACAAGAAGAGCGTGGAAGGCGACTGGAAAGGCATGGCCGAGCTCATCACCGACGAGATGCTCGACACCTACGCGGTGACGGCGACCTATGACAAGCTGCGCGACAAGATCATGGAGCGCTACCAGGGGCTGCTCGACCGCACCTCGCTCTATCAGCCCTACCAGCCCAATCTCGGCGATCCGCGACTGCCCGCGCTGGTGAAGCAATTCAATGGCTAGGCGACAAGGCTCGACACCCCTCACCCTGCCCTCTCCCCTCAAGGGGAGAGGGATAGAACGCTAGGGGAAGCAACTGGAGAGGAGTAGATGACGAGTAAGGTGCAGGTCGAGATCAAGGCGCCCGTGGCCACCATCACGCTGAACAAGCCCGAGCGGCTGAACGCCCTCGACCTCGAGGTCTGGGAAGGGATTCGCGAGGCGGCCGAGGCCGTGGACGACGCCCCGGGCGTGCGCGTGGTCATCCTCCAGGGGGCGGGCGGGGCCTTCTGCTCGGGCCTCGACGTCAAGGCGGGCTCGACGCTCGGCAGCGCCCTCGAGGGCTCCGCCGGCGCAGCCCTGGCCCGAATCCGCCACCATCTTGCCCATTTGCAGGAATGCTTCACGCGCCTCGAGCGCGTACGCGTCCCCGTCATCGCGGCCATCCAGCGCGTCTGCATTGGCGCGGGCATGGAGCTGGCGCTCTGCTGTGATATCCGCATCGCCGCCGAGGGCACGGCCTTCGCCATTCCCGAGGTCCAGCTCGGCATCATCCCGGACATGGGCGGCACCCAGCGCCTCCCGCGCTCCATCGGGATCGGCATGGCCAAGGAGCTGATCTACTCCGCCCGGCGCTTCGATGCAGCCGAGGCGCTGCGCATCGGCTTCGTGAACCATGTCTACCCGGCGGGCGAGCTCCCGGCGCGGGCCGCCGAGCTGGCGGCGGAGATCGCCGCGAATGGCCCGCTCGCCGTGCAGGCGGCCAAGCAGTCCATCGACGGAACCTTCTGGCGCGGGCGCGATGCCTGGCTTGCCTGGGAAGCCGACCAGGCGGCAGGCCCGCTGCTGTCCGAGGACCGCCAGGCGGGGATGCGGGCCGCCGCGGAGCGCAAGCGCGCCGACTTTCAAGGCATGTAGGCTCGAACCGGAGGAGACGATGGCAGATCTTTACGACATCGGCGAGAAGCCACCGCTCGGCGAAGTGCCGGCGCGGATGCACGCGTATCTCGTCAGGCAGAACCGTTTCGGTCAGCCGCGGGAGGCGTGGAAGCGGGAGACCATTCCCACACCGACCATCGGGCCCGACGAGGTGCTGATCTACGTGATGGCCTCCGGCATCAACTACAACAATGTCTGGGCCGCTCTCGGCCAGCCCCTCGACGTCATCGCCGAGCGCCAGAAGATGGGCGAGCCCGAGGACTTCCACGCGGGCGGCAGCGACTGCTCGGGAATCGTGTGGGCCACCGGCAAGGACGTGAAGAACGTCAAGGTCGGCGACGAGGTCATCATTCACAGCGGCTGGTGGCGGCCCGATGACCCCTGGGTGCTCTCCGGCAAGGACCCCATGCTCGCCGAAAGCACGCGGATCTGGGGCTACCAGACGAACTATGGCAGCTACTGCCAGTTCGCCCGCGCCCAGGCGCATCAGTGCGTGCCCAAGCCGAAACGGCTCTCCTGGGAGGCGGCCGGATGCTTCCTCCTCTGCGCGTCAACGGCCTACCGGATGCTCATGGGCTGGGCGCCCCATACCGTCGAGCGGGGCGATGTGGTGCTGGTGTGGGGAGCCACGGGAGGGCTGGGCAGCATGGCCCTCGAGATCACGCGGGCCCAGGGCGGCCGCGCCGTCGCCGTCGTCTCGGACGAGGCCAAGCGCAAGTTCTGCGTCGAGCACGGCGCCGCCGGCGTGATCAATCGCACCCAGTTCGACCACTGGGGGCCCATGCCCGACACCAAGGACGGCAAGGCCTACGGCAACTGGGCCAAGGGCGCCCGCGCCTTCGGCAAGGCCCTCTGGGACGCGCTCGGCGAGAAGACCAATCCCCGCATCGTCTTCGAGCATCCCGGCGAGTCCACGCTGCCGACGTCGGAATTCGTGTGCGCGACGGGTGGCATGATCGTCATCTGCGCGGGGACCACGGGCTACAACGTGACCCTCGATCTTCGCTATCACTGGATGCGCCAGAAGCGGTTCCAGGGCAGCCATCTCTCCAATGACGAGCAGGCCGCGGCGGTGACGAAGCTGGTGGCGGCCGGGCAGGTCGATCCGTGCCTGTCACACACCTATGGCTTCGACGGCATCCCCGAGTGCCACCAGCTGATGCTGGAGAACAAGCACCCCTACGGCAACATGGGCGTTTTGGTGAACGCGCCCAAGGCGGGGCTCGGCGCTTCCTGACCTGGATCATTCATGAAGCGGATTCTCTCGTGGTACAGCCCCCTCACCCTAACCCTCTCCCCCGCGGCGGGAGAGAGGGATGAGAACACTCCCGCCACGCAGCTCTCTTCATTCTGATCCCTCTCCCCCACCGGGGAGAGGGCAGGGTGAGGGGGCCGCCTGATCGCGCATAATCCAGGCTAGCAGGTGGCGTTCATTGCGGGATGTAGATGCGGGCGTAGTGATTGTCGACGACTTCGCCGAATGGGCTGACGGCGAAGTTGGACGTGATGATGCCGTGGGCACCGGAGAAGTGTCCGTCGCCCCCCGTCACCTTCCACATCACGGCGCCGCGGCGGACCCCCGGCACGTCGCTCGGATCCACGACTCCCTTCCCCAGCGTGGCAAACGTGATGCCGCCCGCCCGTCCGTAGCGGATCGTGCCCGTCTCCGTGAACGTGCTTTCGTCCACGATGCTCACCTCGGCCTCGAGCACGGCCTCGTCGCCCGTCAGCTTCTCCACGCCCCCCTCGACGGCGGCCGCCGTGATCACGCTCGACAGGGCCTGGCTGGGCGCCACGCTTCTCGATCGCCGCTTTCCCTCGACGCCGGCCACCGTCCCTGCCCGACCCCTGAACTCGAGCGCGAAGACCAGCTCCCTCACGTCAATACCAGCGGGGATCGCCCGGCAGCACCGGCACGGGCTTGCCATCCACCTTGAGGATACGCGGGCGGATGGTCGGCACCTCCCGCACGCCGAGCTGGGCGAGCACGCGCTCGGCGGGCGCGCCACCCTGCTGAACCAGCTCGAGATTCTTGATGGTGGGGGTCCGGAGCCCGATCTCTTTTCTCTTGAGGGCCGCGAAGGCCTCGGCGGGGGTCAGCCACTTGAGATCGACGATCTCGTAGCCGTCCACGGCGGGCTCTTGCTCCGGCGGCATCCGGGCGGCGAAGAAGCGCGTGTCGAAGCGGAGGGGCTGCTCTTCGGGCGTGATCCAGTGGGCGAAGTACACCACGCGGTCGGTGGCCAGGGTCAGTCGCTCCGCTCTCAGCATGTCGAAGAAGGCGGGGTTGGCCTTCTGCGTGGCGGACCGGTAGGCGGCGTAGCGCTCACGACGGTTTGCCGTGATCTTGAGCAGCTCATCGTCCGGACCATAGGCAAGGAGGATGCCCACCTCCTCGAAGGCTTCCCGGATGGCGCCCACCCAGTAGGAGAGGGCCTCGCGTGGGGAAAGATCGCCGCCCAGTCGGGCCGCCGCCATCTCGGCCGTCAGCCCACGGCAGAAGCCTTCGCCATCGGCCGGCATGTCGTCGGCCTCGACTTTGCCCCCGGCGAACACGTAGTCCCCGGCCGCGAACTTGCTCTTGGCGTGGCGCTGGAGCAAGAGGGTCTCGACGGCGGAGGGCGGACGATCGCGCACGAGGACGAGAGTGGCGGCCGCTGACGGGATCACGGGCTGGGCCATGGGGCGGTCTCGAGGATTGTCACACACGAGGGCGTGACCTGTCCAAGTGCGTGCTACCCTTGGGCCCGTCGCCAAGATGTCATCGAGGAGGCAAGGCTCGGATGTGGCGCATCGGACGAGGGTTGGGAGCGGTGCTGCTTGGCCTCGCCGTGGCCGCCTGTGCGTCGAGCACCGACCCACCGGTGCGTCGGGACAGCCCGCCGAGTCGCGCTCGCTGCGTGAACGACCTCGACAGGCAGCCCGGCACCATCAACCGGCCCCTCTTCTATCTTTTCTGCATCGAATCGCCGTGAGCGGCCCTCGCGTCGAATGGGCGTGAGGAATCGCTCGCGGCGAGAATTACGAAGGGCCTTGTCAGAGACCGTGGGGCAATGAGACAATCGGCCATGGCCACGAGCGACCGGCGGGCAGATCTGAGGCGCTACCCGAGGGCCAAGGTGACATGGCCCGTGATCTTGGAGCTGGAGAACCGCTCGCTGCAGCTGGAGACCGTGAACCTCAGCCCGATGGGCACCAAGGTTCGGGTCGACGAGCCCCTGGAGGTCGGCAAGACCGCCAAGCTCCACTTCCGTCCACCCAATGGCCGGTCGCTCGACGTGGACGCCATCGTCTGGCGCGCCGACCGGGACGGCTCGGCGTTCTTCTTCGTCGGCCTCGAAGGTGAAGAGATCGATATCACCAGCCGACCCGTTCCTCAGAATTCCTGACTGTCCGCCTCCCGCTCCCGCGGGATGTCCTCGCCCCCGTGGGACGTCATTGTAATTGTCGTCTCCGTCGCCTCCACGTGGCAAGGAGCCCCTATGAGCGCTGAAACCAGGATCAAGGAGCTCGGCATCACCCTGCCCCAGCCCTCCAAGCCCCTTGGCAACTACGTGCCGGGCGTCCGCGTGGGCAACTTGCTCTTCCTCTCGGGACACGGGCCGATCAGGGGTGACGGCCAGGCGACCCTGCGCGGGAGGGTCGGGCGGGACCTGTCCGTGGAGGATGGCTACAAGGCCGCGCGCGAAGTGGGAGTCAATCTCCTCGGCTCGGCGCGTACCCTGCTCGGCAGCCTCGACAAGGTCAAGCGGGTCGTCAAGGTGCTCGGCATGGTCAGCTCCGCCGAGGGCTTCGGCGAGCAGCCCAAGGTCATCAACGGCTTCTCGGATCTCATGGTCGAGGTTTTCGGCGAGAATGGGCGGCATGCACGCTCGGCGGTGGGGATGGCCGAGCTGCCCAGCGGAATTCCGGTCGAGATCGAGATGATCCTTGAAGTCGAGTAGAGCCGCTGCCCGCTGTTCGAGTTGAGCGGTGAAGCCGCGAGACGAGAGCTGAGTTGATTCCGCAGGCGTGGCCGTTCGAGCGGAAGGGCGAAGCCCTGAGGCGAGGGCTGAGTAGATCGGCGGCGAGGCGAGGGCTGAGATAGTCGAGTAGGGTTACCCGTCCCGGGGCTACTCGTCCCGGCGCTGCTCTATCCGCTCCTGGATCTCGGCCGCGAAGAGGTCGAGGGTGAGGGGGCAGGGCGGCTCGTTCGCTCCCACATACTGACAGTCGAGCTCGCTGCACTGCACGAAGAGCTTCCCGCTGCCGCCGATGACCGTGCTCCGGCGGAGCGTGACGGAAACCGTCTCGGACACCACTTCGCACTGGAACGACTTGGCCGGGGTACGGCGCACGGAACCGTCTCCTTCGAGAAAACCGCTGCTACCGAGAGCTTCGAGCGACCGTCGGGAGGACCGCGGGACTGCGATGGCCCGCTGTTCTCTTCCACGAAGAGGTGCCCAGTATAGCAGGTCAGGGGGCGGATTCTCCCCCAATGAGCCGAGGCAGGATGGCCAGCGCTTCCTTGATCCGCGGGCCGTACCACGTCGCGAGCTTGCCGTCCACAAGGTGAAGGCGGCCGTCGCGCACGGCCGGGATTTCGGGATGCGCCTGGAAATCTGCCAGGTGCGCCCCCCGGAAACGATAGGGCTCATCCGGCAACAGGATGACCTCGGGCGCCGCCCGCGCCACCTCGTCGAGCGTCACCTCGGGATAGCGCCGCTCGTGCCCGCCGAATACATTGATCCCGCCGCACTCGGCCAGCATGTCGTGGGCGTACGTGTCGCGATTGACGGTCATCCAGGGCCGCCGCCAGATCGGGTAGAAGACTCGGCGCCGAGGAGTGTCCGCGCCCGACTTGCGCACCGCCTCCCGCGCGGCCTCGAGCTCGCCCGCGAGCGTCCCCGCGCGGGCGCTCTGCCCGACGAGCTCGCCGAGATCCCGCACGAGGCGGATGCCGTCCGTGACCGTGTGTGGATAGGTGACGTAGACGGGAATGCCCCAGCCGCGCAGCGTCTCGACGTGCTCGCGAAGGTTCTCCTCGACGTTGGCGATGACGAGATCGGCGTCGAGCTCACGGATCACCTCGAGCTTCGGGTTCTTCTCCCCGCCGACGCGCGTCTTGGGGGCCACACCCTCGGGGGGCTGGGTGCAGTACACGGTGCAGCCCGCCACCGCGTCACCCGCGCCCACCGCGAAGAGGATCTCCGTGATGCTCGGGATGAGGGACACGATGCGCCGCGGGGGGGCGGCGAGCGAGACGATCGCGCCCGTGGCGTCGTGGAACTCCATGGCGGGCTAGGATACCATGTGCTCCCAACCGCCATGGTGCGCGCCGCCGATTCTCTCTATCGTGTGCTCTATGGCGGCATCCTCTCCCGCCTGCCCGAGGGTGTCGCGGTGCCCCTGGGTCAGTGGGGCCTGCGGCTCTTGCCCCTCGATCTCCTTCCCTTCTTCAGCAATCGCGATCCGCGCCTCGCGACCGTCCTGGGCGGCGTGCGGCTCCCCAATCCGCTGATCCTGTCGTCCATGTACTACGACACGACCATTCTCCGGCGCGCCATGGGGCTCGGCTTCGGGGCGGTGACCGCGAAGAGCATCACGCTCATGCCGCGTCCCGGGCATCCGCCCCCGAACCTCGTCCGGATCGATACGCCCGAGGGCCCTGGTCTCGTCAACTGCAACGGCTTCCACAATCCGGGGCTCGCGGCGTATCGCGCGGCGCTCCCCCACCTGCCGCACAGGATCCCCCTCATCGTCTCCGCCACGGGCGAATCGGCGGAGGACATCGTCGCGGTCGTGGAGGGACTGGCGCCGTTCGGCGATCTCGTCGAGATCAACATCTCGTCGCCCAACACGAAGCTCGTCTACGCGTGGTCGGAGCGGCCGGCGGAGCTCGCGGCGATGCTCCGCGCGGCGCGCAAGGCCACCGACAAGCCCCTCATCGTCAAGGTGTCGCCTGATTTCCGACGGATGAACGAGGAGACGACGATCCCCGCGGCCCTCGACGCCGGGATCAACGTCATCAACTGCGGCAACACGCGCCGCCTGGACGAGCCACGCCTCTCGCAGAAGTCGGGTGGCCTCTCCGGTCCCGCTCTCTTCCCGCAGACGCTCGACAACGTGCGCCGCTTGCGGGATCGATTCGGCAGCCGCATCGACCTCATCGCCACCGGCGGTATCGACTCCCCCGACAAGGCCCTGCGGGTGCTCGCGGCGGGGGCGACGGCGTGCGCCTACTTCACCGGGTTCATCACGCGGGGCCCGCTCCTCGCGCGGCGAATGCTCGACGCCATTGTCAAGGCCGATCGGTAACCCACAGCTTATCCACTTATCCACCGGCATCCACAGAACGAGAAATCGCACGGTCTGACGCGGCTCTGCGGGCACGTGTCGAAAATATGACGCTCCGGCCGTCCACCGTTGCAAGGGACCGAATAAGAGGCAGCAATGACGCGTGTGCGCCGCGGGAGAAGCGCGGAAACCCGCATCTGGCGCGGCGAAACGAAGCCTTGACATGGTTTGCGTCGCTTCATACTGTGGGCCCTGCGCGCGCGTCACGAGAGTGAAACACGAACGTGAAACGATGCTGAAGGGACGGTGAGCATGGAGGCAAGTCGAAAGCCACTGGCGAAGGTAGAGGGCAGGAAGCGGATGCGGCTCAACGGGCTCACCGTGGCATGGCGCGGGACCCCGAGCCTGGATGACTGGGTCGCCTACATCGTCAACGGCACGAAGTCGAAGAAGCTGATCCTCGCGGATCACAGCTCGGAACGGAAGGTGAAGTCCATCCTGGCGCGCATCCAGGGGATGTCGAAGAAAGAAGTGGAAAAACTCGCCAAAGGCTAGCCAGCGGCTGAAAAAGGCCCATCTGCTTCGTTGGCGCCCTCGGCCGCACCCTCAACGTACAGAGAGTACGCCTCGGATGCGGCCTTCGGGCGCCGCCTCGCATCTGGGACCTTTTTGAGCCGCTGGCAGCTCAAAGAGTGCCTCGCTGGGCCATGCTGATGAAGCGCTCCCGGCCGATGATGACGTGGTCGTGGATGCGCAGGTCCAGGAGCTTGGAGCACTCGACGAGCTGGCGGGTCAGCCGCACGTCCTCGCGGCTCGGAGTGGGATCGCCGCTCGGATGGTTGTGCAGCAGGATGATGGAAGCCGCGGACTCCAGGATGGCCGGCTTGAAGACCTCGCGGGGATGGACGAGGCTGGCCGAGAGCGTGCCCTCGGAGATGACCACGTCCTTCAGGAGCCCGTTCTGGGCGTCCAGGAGCGCCACCCGGAAGACCTCCCGCTTGAGGTCTTCCATGAGCGGCCCGTAGCGCCCGAAGACCTGCTCGGGGCTCGAGAGCACGGGGCGGCTCGGGCCATTCCGCGACCGCAGCCGCCTCGTGATCTCGAAGACCGAGGCCAGCCGGACCGCCTTGGCCCGCCCCACGCCACGCACGGCCGCCACCTCCGCCACCTCTCGCCCCGCCAGCTCCGGGAGCGAGCCGAACTGCGTGAGCAGCTCGCGGGCGACCTCGAGGACGGAAAGTCCGGGCACGCCGGTCCCGAGCTGAATCGCGAGGAGCTCGGCGTCGGAAAGCGCGGCGGCGCCCTTGTGGTAGAGCCGCTCTCGCGGGCGCTCCTCCGCAGCCCATTCGCGCTCGCGAGCACTCTTGCTCATGGCGCTGGGGTAGCACGCGGCGCGCGCGAGCGTCAATGTCCCCAGTCTCAGACGGTCAGTTCAGCCCTCGCCTCGTCGCTGATCAACTCAGCACTCGCCTCAGGGCGTTGCCCTTCAGTTCGAACGACCACGCCTGCGGAATCAACCCAGTCCTCGCCCCGAGACGGACAGGGCAGCGCCTCAGCTCGAACCCCAGTTCAGAACCTCTTCGGGGCCGTCGAGCTCGATGTCGCGCGGCTCGTCTCCCAGACCCCTGATGGCGACGGTGATCGCCGCGGAGGGCACAAGGGGCAGGATCTTGTCGGCCCACTCGATGATGGTCACCCCGGAGCCATGGATCATCTCCTCGATACCCACGTCCACGAGCTCGCTCAGGCTCTCCGTGCGGTACGCGTCGATGTGATACACGAGCAGGCGACCCTGGTACAGGTTCACGAGCACGAAGGTGGGGCTGGTGACGTCGGCGGTGACGCCGAGTCCGCGGGCAAGGCCCTGGAGAAAGCAGGTCTTGCCCGCTCCGAGCTCGCCCGTGCACGCGACCACCGCGCCCTCGCGGAGGCGCCTGCCCAACCGCGTCCCAAGGGCCTGCGTCTCTTCGGGGCTCCGGCACACGACGATCATCGGAGGCTCGGGGTGAGGGCAGCCGGGATAGCCCGGATGATGTCGCTCGCGATGAGCCCCTCCTCGCCCCGGTCGGCCGCGGCCAGATCTCCGGCGAGGCCGTGGAAATAGCAGCCGGCCTGGAGGGCGGCGAGGGGATCGAAGCGTCGCGCGAGGAAGGCGCCGATCATCCCGGTCAGCACGTCGCCGCTGCCGCCCGAGGCCATGCCGGGATTGCCGGTCGGGTTGATGAAGACGCGTCCATCCGGGCAGCCGAGCACGCTGCGCGCGCCCTTGAGGACCAGATGCACGCGATACCGGACACAAGCCTCGCGCACGATCTCGATGCGGTCGGCCTGGACCTGCGCCACCGTCATCTCGAGCATCCGGGCCATCTCGCCAGGATGCGGCGTGAGCACGCGCGGCGATGTGGCCTCCTCGAGCAGGTCGAGGTGGCCCGCCAGGGCGGACAGCGCATCGGCATCGACGATCATGGGCCGCGGCACCTCGGAGACGAGGGCGCGGGCGAGAGCCTGGCTCTCCGCGTCGAGGGACAGCCCCGGCCCCACCGCCACCGCGTCGCGCTGGGCCACCAGCTCGTCTATCCGTTCCTTCGCCTTGAAGGCGATGCTCCGGGCGGCCGTCTCCACCAGCGCCTCGGTCATGAGCTCCATGGCGAAACCGGCCACGATCGGCTGCTGGGAAGACGCGGTCGCCACCGTGCACAGCCCTACCCCGCTCCTGAGAGCGGCGGAGCCCGCCAGGGCGGCGGCCCCGCTCTTACCGAGGGAGCCCGCCACCACGAGGAGATGGCCGTATGTTCCCTTGTGGGTGTCGGGACGGCGGCGCGGGAAGAGCCCGCGCACGTCGGACTCCTCCAGGAGAAAAGTCGTGATGCCGCGCCCGACTTCCGCCTCGGGGACTCCGATGGGCACCACGATCACACGCCCCGCGTGCTCGGCAGCGGGGTAGAGGAGCAGCGCGCGCTTGAGCCCGGCAAAGGTCACCGTCAGGTCCGCGCGGATGGCGGGGCCGAGGAGCAAGCCGCCGTCGGAGGCGAGACCCGAGGGCAGGTCGAGAGCGACCACGGGAATGGCGACACGGCCACACACGTCATTGACCAGCTCGATGGCATGGGCGATCAGCCCGTGCGCGGCGCCCGTGAGCCCGGTGCCGAGGAGCGCGTCGACGACGAGGTCCGCCCCGGCGAGGGCGCTCCGCACGGAGGCGAAGCTGTCCTCGCCCTTGATCTCCTCGACGCGCCCGCGCCAGCGGCGCAGCGCCTGCGCGGCGTCTCCCGTGACCTCGGCCCGCCTGCCCAGGAGCAACACGCGCGGCTGCGCGCCTTTGCTCTTGAGGTGCCGGGCCACCACGAAGCCGTCGCCGCCATTGTTGCCCTTGCCACAGAGGATGGTCACCTGCTTGCCCCGGAGGGGCGACCATTCCCGGACGATCACGGCCGCGGCGCCGCGTCCCGCGTTTTCCATGAGCTGCGGGCCCGGAATGCCGAGCTTCTCCATGGCCCGAGCGTCGAGGGCCCGCATCTCGGCGGCCGTGAAGACCGGCTGCACCCTACTTCCCTTTCGAGGAGACGAACAGATCGGCGGACTGGGCGAGGAAGTCGGCGAGCACGGCCGTGTAGGCCTCGCGGTAGGTGGTGCGCGCGACGCGCGGCAGCTCGATGTGCAGGGCCTTGTCCGAGCGACCGAGGAGACCGCCCGCCCTCGCCTGCGAGGCCGTGTACCGAAGGGCGTCCACCGGTCCCACCAGGATCTCCAGGCGCGGGACATCGGGCCGCGACCGCAGGTGCGCGTCGCGCACGAGCTCGAGCAAGGCCTTGAGCCGCCAGGCCTCGTCCGTGCTGATCCCCACGGTGGCGATCTCCACGCGGCCGGCGCTCTCCTCGTGGGCATTGCCGTGGACTTCGACGTAGTAGCGGAGGGGACCCTGCGCGGCCTCGCTCACCGACCGGTCGTACGTCTCGTAGACGCGACGCGCCTCGGCGCTCTCCTTCTCGCCGGCGGGCGAGGTACCGGCCACGCTTTCCGTGGGCCGGTTGACATTGTAGCGACGCCCCTCGGCGTCGAGCTTGCCGAAGCCTCGCGCGATGACGACGCTGAAACCCGTCAGCCTGGCGAGGTCGGTGCCGATCACGTCCGTGGCGCTGTCCGGGGTCCCGTGCGGGGCCCCGATGACGAGGCCGGCCCGGCCCTTCTGGACGGTAAAGGTCCCCTGCCCCGGAAGGGTCGGGCGCGCACTGTCGGCGACGGACACGGGCTGCTTGCCTCCCAGGAGCCCCGCGCAGCCGGACAGCAGCATGGCGAGGCCAAGCGCGAAACTAGGTAGAAGCCGCCCCGGCATCCGGCGGGTCTCCGACGAGGAGCGCCTGCGCCATGGCGTAGTCACCATCGTGCGAGAGCGAGAGCAGGACGCGCGAGGCGCCCTTGGCGCGGGCGATGGCCCTGGAGCGGCCCGAGAGGACCATGACCGGCGCCTGGCCGCGCTCGCGGCGGACCTCGAGCTCGCGCCAGTTGACCCCCATGCTCAGACCCGTGCCGAGGGCCTTGAGCGTCGCCTCCTTGGCCGCGAAGCGGGCCGCCAGGTGCGGGATGGGATCGCGGTGGCGGCGGCAGTAGGCGATCTCCGCCTCGGTGAAGACACGGCGCAGGAAGCGCTCATCCCAGCGCGCCACGGCGCGGCGCAGGCGCGTAATCTGGGCCAGATCGACCCCCACGCCTTTGATCATCGACCAGGTCTCCCGCGAAAGACTCCGCTTGGCGGTTGGGGCCTCTTCGCGCAAGCGCTCATTGGACTTTGCCTTCCCGTGGAAGACTTCGCATGCCGGTAGGGCCTCTTCGCGCAAGCGCTCATCGGGGTCATGCGCCGATCGCTCCCTTGATGAGCTGGGAGAGGTCGGCCGCGATGGCCCGGACCCTGTCTCCGTCCTCGTACTCGACCATGACGCGCGCGAGGTTCTCCGTGCCCGAGTAGCGCAGGAGAATCCGCCCCGCCGAGGCCATCTCGCTCTCGAACGAGGCCTGCCGCGCCGCCAGCCCGGGAATGGACTCGAGCGGCGGTTTCTCGCGCACCTTCACGTTGATCAGGATCTGGGGGAACTTGGTCAGGCACTTCGAGAGCGCGGACAGCGGCTGGCCGGTCTCGCGCAGGACGGCCAGGAGCTGCAGGGCGGAGACGATTCCGTCCCCCGTCGTGGTGTGGTCGAGAAAGAGCAGGTGCCCCGATTGCTCGCCGCCGAGGTTGGCTCCCGTCTTGATCATTTCCTCGAGCACGTACCGATCGCCCACCTGGGTCTTGATGGTGCGTATGCCCGCCTGCCCCAGCGCCTTGTCGAGGCCGAGGTTGGCCATGACCGTGGTGACCACGACGCCGGTCTTGAGCCGGCGATGGGCGGCGAGGTGGCGCCCGCAGATGGCGAGCACATAGTCTCCGTCGCGGACCTCGCCCGTTTCATCCAGGGCGATGAGCCGGTCGCCATCGCCATCGAAGGCCAGGCCGATGTCGGCGCCGCCCGCGCGCATCCGCTCGGTCAGTCGCTCGGCATGCAAGGCGCCGGACCTCATGTTGATGTTGAGGCCATTGGGCCGCGCCCCGTGCACGGCGACCTTGGCGCCGAGGGCCCGGAAGAGCTTGGGGGCGACGCGATACGTCGCCCCGTGAGCGCAGTCGAGGATCACCGTGAGGCCGGCGAGGTCGAAGGGGAACGTCTGCCGCGCATGCGCAACGTAGTCCGCCTCCGCCCGGTCATAGTGCACGAGCCGGCCCACGTGCTTGCCCGTCGGCTTGGGGGCAACGTCGCGGCCGTTCAGGCGGGCCTCGATCTCGCTTTCCCAGCTGTCGGGGAACTTGGAGCCTTCCGAGGAGAAGATCTTGATGCCGTTGTCCTCGAAGGGATTGTGCGAGGCCGAGAGCACGACCCCGCCCTGGGCGTCGAGAGCACGGGTGAGATAGGCGATGCCGGGGGTGGGGAGCACGCCCACCGTGAAGAGGTCAGCCCCTGCCGAGAGAGCCCCGGAGACGAGGGCGCCTTCCAGCATGGGCCCGGACAGTCGCGTGTCGCGGCCGACCACGAGCCGCGCCTTGCTGAGGCCATGATGCTCGAGGAGCGTGGCGACGAGCTGGCGCCCGAGGCGAAAGGCCAGCTCGGTGGTCAGGGGCTCCGCATTGGCCACGCCGCGGATTCCATCGGTGCCGAAGAGACGGGCCATCAGCGCTCCCGGGCCAGACCGATGCGCACGATGTCGGGGTTGACGCGAAGCACGGTGACGCCGGGGGGGACGATGACTTGCTCGGGTCCCAGCCGCAGCATCATCTCGCCTGGGCGGGCCCCGACCAGGCTCACCCGCACGCGCATCGAGTCGGGCGAGATGCGGGCCAGGGTGGTCCGGAGGCCGTGGACTTGCACTTCCACCGTCTGGGGCTCCTCGCCCGTGACTATGAGGCCCGCGGGCACCGAGTGAAGCTCGAGGGACAGGGGCAGGACCGCGTTGGTCTTGTCGGAGGTCATCACGAAGAGCCAGAGCGCCGTCGAAAAGACGAGGGCGAGGAGCTTGAGCTCCCAGTGGCGCGTGAGGATTGCCAGCATGGATTCAATCGGTTCTGGGGGGGAGCGGCGCCGCTCCTCCCCCAGACCCCCCCACCGCATTTGTCATCCGGCCCCTCACGCGGCGTGCCTCGCCCTGGTTCACTTCCGCAGCCAGCCGCGGGCGGGGACCCACCAGGGCTGCTCGGCGGGGCCCGGCGGGGCGCCGAGCGAGAAGAGCTCGGCGAGCCGCTGACGAAGGGCCTCGACGTCGTGCAGGGTCTCCATGTGCCCCGCCACGGCGAGGGAGATCCGCCCGGTCTCCTCCGAGACGACGAGCACGACCGCGTCCGTCTCCTCTGACAGGCCGAGGGCCGCGCGGTGGCGCGTGCCCATGTTCCGCGCGAGCTGGGCATTGCGCGAGAGGGGCAGGAAGCCGCCCGCCGCGGCCACCCGTCCGCCGCGGATGAAGACCGCGCCGTCGTGCAGCGGAGAGTACGGCAGGAAGAGGCTCTCGAGGAGGTCGGCGGAGACGAGCGCGTCCAGCGGCACGCCGAGCTCGACATAGTTGCGAAGCCCCGTGGTCCGCTCCAGCACCACCAGGGCCCCGATCCGCTTGCCGGCCAGTGACTCGGCGGCCTTGGCGACCTCGTCGAGGAGATGGCTCTGCTGCTCGCGTCCCGCCCGCGTCACCACCTGGAAGAAGGAGCTCTGGCCGAAGTGCGCGAGGGTCCGACGGAGCTCGGGCTGGAAGAGCACGATGAGCGCCAGCACCCAGAAGGACCAGAAATTGTCGAGGATCCAGCTCGAGCCGTAGAGCTCGAAGCGGTGGGCGAGGAAGGAGGCGGCCATGAGCGCGCCGAGTCCGAGCAGCATCTGGACGGCCCGCGTCTCCTTGAACATGACGAAGACCCGGTAGAGCACGACCGCGACGAGCAGGATGTCGATCGCGTCCCGGAGACGGAAGCCCTGGAGGGCCGGCCACATGGGTCAGGCCCCGTCCCTGGCGCGCCGGATGGCCCGCGCCACGCGCACGGCCTGGACGGTTTCCGCCACGTCGTGAGCGCGGATGAGGTCGGCGCCGCCCAGCACGGCGGCCGCGGTGGCCGCCAGCGAGCCGGGGAGCCTCCGGGCGGGATCGGCCTCACCCGCGAGCGCGCCGATGAAGGACTTTCGAGAGACGCCGACGCCCACGGGGCGCCCGAGCTCGCGGACCCGGGCGAGACCGGCGAGCACGGCCGAGTCCCACTCATGCCAGGCGAGATCTCGATGCCTGAAGAAGCCGATGCCGGGATCCACCACGATATGCTCCGAGGCGATCCCGGCCTGGGCGGCGAGATGGAGGCTGGTTCTAAGCACCTGCGTCACTGTCTCCACGGGTGAGCCAGGTCCCGCCACCTCGGACTCGGAGGCCATCACGATCAGCCCCGCGCCGGAGCGGGCCACCAGAGAGGCGAGACCCGCGTCCGCCATGAGGCCGCGCACATCGTTGATGATGCCGGCGCCCGCCAGCAGGGCGGCCCGCGCGGGCTCGACGCGGCTGGTATCGGCCGAGACGGGCACGCCACCGAGCTTTCCCGACAGCAGCCCCACCGCCCAGCCCAGGCGGTCGGCCTCCTCGGCCGCGGACACGCGACCGGCGAGATAGGGCGCGGTAGACATGGCCCCCACGTCGATGATGGCCGCGCCTTCGGCAACCATGCGCTCGGCCGCGCGCAGCAGCTCGTCGGCCGCGGTGACCACGGATCCCGGATAGAAGGACCCGGGGCTGACATTGATGGCCCCCATCACGGCCACGTCCCCGCCATCTCCGAGGTGGACGCCGGCCAGGGTCGCGCGGATCGGAGTGGTCACGAAGTCAAAATACCATTGCCGAGCGCAGGCAGAACAGCCGAATTACGGGGTGGGAGGAGCGGCCGGGCCCGACGGGAGGGCCGCGGAAGCGCCTCGGATCAGGCGGGGGCGGGGGCTTCCTGGAAGGGCCGCGCGATCAGGATCCTGTTGATCTCCTCGCCGTCCAGAGTCTCGCGCTCGAGGAGGGCCCGGGCAAGTATGTGGAGCTTCTCGAGATTGGTGTCGAGGAGCTGGCGGGCGCGCGCCGCGCAGTCGGTCACGATGCGCTTGATCTCCGAATCGATGAGGATGGCCGTCTCTTCGCTGTAGTCCTTGGGCCGCGAGACCTCGCGCCCGAGGAAGATGTGCTCCTCGGCCTTGCCGAAGGTCAACGGTCCCATCTTGTCCGACATGCCCCACTCGCAGACCATCTTGCGCGCCATCTCCGTCGCCTTCTCGAGGTCGTTGCCGGCGCCGGTGGTCTGCTGCTGGAACACGATCTCCTCCGCCGAGCGGCCACCCAGGAGAATGGTGATCTGGTTGACCAGGTACTCCTTGGAATAGCTGTAGCGGTCGTCGGTGGGCAGCTGCATCGTGAGGCCAAGCGCTCGCCCCCTCGGGATGATGGTGACCTTGTGGAGGGGGTCGGCGCCCGGCAAGAGATAGGCCACGAGGGCATGGCCGCCCTCGTGATAGGCGGTGGTGCGCTTCTCGGCCTCGGGGATGATCATGGAGCGCCGCTCCACGCCCATCAGCACCTTGTCCTTGGCGTTCTCGAAGTCGATCATCTCCACGACCTTCTTGTCCTGCCGCGCGGCGAGGAGGGCCGCTTCGTTCACCAGATTGGCGAGATCCGCGCCCGAGAAGCCCGAGGTGCCGCGCGCCAGGACCATCAGGTCGACCTTGGGCGCCAGCGGGATGCGGCGCGCGTGCACGCGGAGGATCTCCTCGCGGCCCTTGACGTCGGGGCGCGCCACCACCACCTGGCGGTCGAAGCGTCCCGGACGCAGCAAGGCGGGATCGAGGACGTCGGGACGGTTGGTGGCGGCGATGAGGATGACACCTTCGTTGGTCTCGAAGCCGTCCATCTCGACGAGGAGCTGGTTGAGGGTCTGCTCGCGCTCGTCGTGACCGCCGCCCAGTCCCGCGCCCCGGTGCCGGCCCACCGCGTCGATCTCGTCCATGAAAATGATGCAGGGGGCGTGCTTCTT
>WNFD01004445.1_pt1 | contig 28904 bp, 28 predicted proteins | sample 5400491 | NCBI WGS metagenome assembly WNFD01 (sample SAMN13153343, study PRJNA577476) | soil metagenome | isolation source: 120 cm saprolite under Douglas fir tree site 2 hole 2 replicate 2 | place: USA:California | collected 2015-04-18
CGCTGCGCATCCACAACAATACGACCCGGTCCATCGCCTTCGACCGCGCCGGCACCCGCCTGGTCAGCCGGTCCATGGGCCATTGCGGGCTCGTCCCCATGCGCGGCACCGGGTGCCACACCGAACCTCACATCGCGCTCACCGGCAACGGCGGCATCACGCTGCTCCTCAGCGAGGAACCCGACTACGGCACCGCCGCCCGCCTCGGCAATGCCCTCACCCAGCCAGGAACAGAAGGGTGGACCGGGGTGACCATCCCCACGGGCGAGCCGTTCCAGCAGCTGGACCTCTGGCTGGCACTCACCACCCCCGGCTTCTGCCGGCTCATCGCCCAGCCCGCAGCCATCAGCGACGGACATGTCACCCCCGCCTTCCGGTGGGGCGGCGCAGCGATCGCCGACACCGGCTCCCTCGCCTACCTCACCATGCGCACCATCCCAGCCCCCGCCGGTCCGGGCGACGCCGGACCGCACATCGAGCTCGGGGTGCGCTCACACGGCCCCACCGCAGGCCCGCTTCACCAGGCACTCACCGACCAGATCCTCACCTGGGGCCGCGACCACGCCACCGGCCCCGGACCCCGCATCGAAGTCCACCCCGCAGGCCAGGCCCCGACCGCCGGGCAGATCATCATCGGGAAGAAGCAGACGTCACTGGCCATCTCATGGCCCGCCAACGCCGACGTCATCGATGCGCTGTAAACCACTTTGAGCTGTGAGACGTCCACTTGCCGGGACGTGTTGTTACCAGATGGAGACTGGACCACTGAGATCCGGCCTGGTTAGCTGTGAGTGATTGCACGCATAGCTACACTGGGGTAGTCAGAAGTAGCGGAGCGTACTTATCGCTGAGGGGGCTGGGCCCGATGCGTAACATGCGGTCAGACGCGGGGATCGAGGTAGTGGAAGCCTCTCGTGAAGAGGGCAGGGCCATGCTTGATCGCGCTGCCCGGGAGGTGCTGAACATCTCGGGCGAGGATTTCCTGGCCAGATGGGATGCCGGGGAGTACAGAGAATCCGACGATCCGGCGATCACCAGGGTCGCCATGCTGATCCCCTTTGCCCGGTAGGAACCCGCTGGAGGCTACCGGATCCTTCCTCGGACCGCTGAAGGACACGATCTCCTGCGTGGTCCGGGCGAAGATCACCCTGTCGACGGGCGGCCGGGCGGAAACCGGCAAGACTCACGCGTTAAGCCTCAACAATGATCAGCCAGTCAGCCTGAAGTGCAGGCCCGCGCTCATGCTCCGGGTGGGCATGCTCTACGAGATCGTGCGGACGGCTGAGGCTGACCGTCCGCCATGGCGGGTCACGACACGTGCCTACGCGTACGAGATGCAGGCCGCAAGCGGTCAACTGGTCTGGTCCTACCACTGGCATCCAGGCTCTGCCGTCTTAGCTCCTCACGCGCACCTTGGCCGGACGCAGCTTGCCGCGGATTCTGTCCTGTCCCAGAAAGCGCACTATCCGACAGGACGGGTGTCGCTGGAGAGCGTCATCCGGGCGTGCATCACCGAGTACGGCGTAACGCCCATGAGAGACGACTGGGAGAAGACCCTGGACTCGCGGGAAGGCGACTTCCAGATCTACCGGAGCTGGTCCTGATAGCAGGCGGTCGGTGCCGATAGTACGGCCGGGGCGTCCGGCGGTTGTGCCGCCGGAAGCCCCGGCCTGGACGGGCCTACAGGTCGTAGACGCCGCGTTTGATGGCGGCGATGAGCTTGCCCCAGTCGTTTCCGCCGAAGGTCAGGTGGCGGCCGGGTGCGGGGTTCTTGGAGTCGCGGACCGCGACCGTGTGCCCGGCCTGGGCGACTTCGACGCAGTCGTTGCCGGCGTAGCTGTAGCTGGACTTGCGCCTGCGGGCGTGCGCCGGCGCCGGCGCCTGCGGGGTTGCCATCAGTTCTCCTCCGCTATCTCGGTGATCATTCTGGTGGACTCCGGGTCTGCCGTTCCGGGTGCCGCGCGGCACCGGAGTTCACCTGCGCATGGCGTTCTGGGAGGGGCGCGCAGGTCCCTGGTCCCGGTGCCGCGCGGCTGCCCGCGCAGCGCGGACCCCGGGCCGGAACAGGAGGCCGGGTGATAGCCGCGCAGCCGGAACGCATCGTGCGGCTATCGGTTAACCTCAATGCCGAGACGGCCGAGATCTTCAGGACGCTGATCGAGAGAAAGGGATTGTCGATCACTGAAGGAATACGCTGTTTGCGCTCTACGCGGCAGCGGGGTCAAGAATCGTGACGCTGGCGGCGACGGCCGGTTCGGGCACGGCGTGGCCGGTTTCGCGGAGCAAGGCGATGTGTCCAGCCATTGCCTCGAGCATCAGCCGCTCGGTTTCCTGGCGTGTGTCAGCAGCGGCGACCACGCCGGGCAGGTCCGGGGAGTACGCAGAGTAGCCCGTCTCGTCGTCTCCCTCGAATACGACTACGTAGCCCCTCACGGCTGCTCCCTCCGCACGGTCAGCATTGTATGCCAGCCCCATATGAGGACCCCCTTCACGGCTGCTCCCTCCGCAGGCCCGCTTGCCGCAGGATGCTCGATTCGGTCTTCGGTCTACTGCCACGATCGCCGGGCGCCTCTAGCGTTTTATGGCCGGGGAGGCGACGAGGGACACGGGGACGCCGCCGGCCGCGGTGCCCAGGCTGGTGAGGGAGACGCTGCCAAGGCCGGTGGCTGTGGTGCCATCGGCCAGGACGGCGATGGCCAGGGTGTTCGTCCCCCGCGGGTTCAGGATGCCGACGGGCAGCACGAACGTGTGCTGCGGGCCGACGTTGTTGATGTACTGCCCGAGGTTCCACCCGTTGAGGAAGATCTGCGCCCGGTAGGACTTCGACGCGGTGTCGGTGAATGTCAGGCCGAGCGATGCGTCCACGCCGCCCGGGACGCTCAGGGTGAAGGTCGTCCGGTACCAGGCGACCCCCGGGCGGGTACTCGTGAAGGGCAGCGACACTGACGTCCATGCCTGATCCGCGAATCCCGGCAGGTGCCAGCCGGAGCGCTCACCGAACAGGCCGCCGTTGTTGAACGGCCCGCGCACCTGGTCGCTGAGCGCCTGGCCGCCGAGCGTGCCCTGGATGCGCCAGGTGACCTTCGGCGAGGCGCCGGTGAAGGTCACGCTTGTGAGGCCGAGCGCCTGCTTGAACGCGTTGTTGGCGCCGCCGTCCTCCTGGTGGGACATGGGCCGGACCAGGACGGCGAGCAGATGGCTCCCGCTGCCCTGCGAGGCGGCCGGGATGGGCAGGGTCACCGTCGCGGCCCAGCCTTGCGTGGTCGACTGGCTGGACGCGGGCACGGGTATCTTGCCCGAGCCGAGGAACGTCCCGTCCAGCCAGGCCAGGAACATGCCGACCTGGCCGGTCTGGTAGCTGATGCTGACCGACGTGGCGCCGGCCGTCCCTGACCATGACCCGCGGTACCAGACATCGCCGTAGTGGAAGCCGTAGTCATCGGTGAAGAGCACCGGCTGGCCGGCCGGAACGGGCGTGCTGCTGCTCGAGGCGGTCTTGCTGGCCAGCGCCCACGAGCTGTCGGCGAAGGCAGGCGCGGACTCGGGATTCTCGGTGGAGTACTTCCAGCCTGTCAGGGCCGGCAGGGTGAGCGCGGGGGGCGCGCTCAGCGGCGAGCGCGCGGCCAGGCTGCTCGCGGTGGTCGCCGAGGTGGCCACCGTCGCGCCGTTCCAGAGCAGGGTGGTGACCGCCGCGGGTCCCCATGCCTCCAGCGGCGCGGCCACCGTGGTATCCCCGGTGAGGGTCAGGTTCGCCCCGCTCACGGTCGCCGAGCGCACCAGTTCCGGGCCGCTCACGATGACCGGCCCGGCGGTGGTGTCGAGCCGCCAGAAGGTCGCGGCCGCGGTGTCGTCGGCCACCAGCAGGAGCAGCGGCGGGGTCGTTCCCCCGGGGACCACGAGGATACGGGTGACCCCGCTGTGGGTGTAGTTCAGTCGCAGGTCGCCGGACGAAGCGCTCCATGAAGCCGTCACCGCTGCGGAGCCCGTTAGGACTGAAATGCTTGGTTGTCGCGGGTAACGCAGCACGGTCTCTCCGCCGTCGCCGGGCCGGCTGACCAGCAGCGCGATGTCCTGGCTCCCGATGGGGGCGTGCGTCATCAGGTGGGAGGTGGTGTACACCAGGTGGTGGGAATCCAGGTGGTACGCCGCGGGCAGCACCTTCATGTCCTTGCCGTTGAGCCGCAGGGTGCCTGCCTGCGGGACCGTGTAGCTGCCGTCGGCGGTGGCGACGGGGATGGTGAAGGTGAGGTCGGCGGTGTGGTCGTTGCGGACGAAGTAGAAGTGCGCGCCGGTGTCCGGGTTCGTCAGGTGGTACGTCTTGACCAGCGTGTTCGACGCGGCGACAGCTGTCGCCCTGTTGAGCTTGCTGATATCGGTGACGGACTGGAGGAAGTACCCGAGCTCCTTCATCGCCGGGATCTTGGCCGTCAGCTGGCGGGCCTCGCTGATCGCCGCGCCGTAGTCGTAGGACGTGTAGACGACGGAGGCGGGCAGCCAGCCCCACGACGTCCCGCCGAACGTCATGTACACGTTGTGGATCTTGATGCCGTTCGCCACGTTGGTGAGGTAGAACTGCCGCTCGTACGCGGGGCCGTCGAAGGCGCGCTCGAAGGCGTAGCCCTGGCCGCCCCACGGCGCGCCGCCCCACGGGTCAAAGAAGCCGCCGCCGAACTCCGCCTCGAACCCGGGGGTGGCCGGGCTCGCGGTCGACCCGCCCTTGGCACCGCCGGGCCCGAAGTATCCCCAGTCGGGCGGCGCAGCGTTCGCGGAGGGGTAGCCGTCGAAGGCGTACAGGTAGTTGCTGTCTGACGCGGGGAAGCTACCGGGTATCCAGTCGCCGTTGCGGCCCTTGTCGTTGTGGTAGATCGGCACGGTGATGCCGTCGGCGCGTGCCCTGGCGTACAGGTGGGCCATGTAGTTCACGCCCGTGGTGGCGCCGATGTTGCTGGCATACTCGTTCTCGATCTGGTACAGCAGCACCGTTCCCGTCCCGTTGGTCACCTGGTGCCGCGCCAGGATGGCGTCGATCGCCGTCAGCCACTGGTCAGCCGCGGCCAGGTAGACAGGGTCACTGGTGCGGGCAACCGCGGCGGTGGCGGTCAGCCACCCAGGGAACCCCCCCGCGTTCAGCTCGCCGTTGATGTACGGGCCGGGCCGCGCCAGGACGTAGATCCCGGTGTCCGCGGCCATGCTCAGCGCCGTGTCCATGTCACGCACGCCGGTGAAGTCGTAGACACCCGGCGCGGGCGAGTGGTAGCTCCAGTTGAAGTACATGCAGACCGCGTTGTACCCGCTGGCCTTCATCTTCTGCAGGATGTCCAGCCACAGCGACGGGCTGGGCAGCCGGAACGGATGGAACTCGCCAGACCACACAAACAGCCTGCTGCCGTCGATCATCAGCGAGTACGGATCGAACGTGACCTGGTGCGTGACGGCCGCGCTTAGCGCGGGCACCGGCGCCAGCGCGGGCCCGGCGGCCGGTGCGGCCGGTGAGACCGCAGCCCCGGCCGCGGTCGGCCGCGCGGCCAGCCCGGCTGCCGTGGTGAGCACGGCCCCGGACAGCAGCGTGCGCCGGGAGAGGGACGGAGCGCCATCGGCCGGGGCGCGGCGGCGTGCGGGGCTGCCGGGAGACTGCATCGTCACCACTCCTAGCGAGGTGGTGCGCGGTTGCTCGCTCGTGTCCACCCCGGTCAGCAAAGGTCAGATGTCGTACTCGTAGCATCCGCCCGCTGGAATGTCCATGCGTCCCCTGCCTGCCCGGATTCATCCGATGTAGGTGCGCCCGGTTCCCGCGCTCAGCCCCCGGTTACCGGCTGGGCTCCGCCGTGGGCATGGTGCGCTTGCCATCTTGTTTCTGAAACGGTGCCCTGACGGGGGCGGGGGCAGTGATCATATCTATGCCGAACGGAAGCGGGGTGGCACCCCCGCTGGCGGATCGCTGATCCGCCAGCGGGATCCGCCGGAAGCAGCTACTCGTGCGGTCCGCTGCCGGTCCGGTGCGGGGCGCCCTCGGCGGCGAGCGTGAGGTCCTGCCGCAGGCTGGTGAAGGCTGGCTTCGGCTGCAGGTTCACGTCATAGAGCGTGGCGTACCCCTCCTTGGTGAAGAAGCCGGGAATCCAGGAGTCGGCGTCCCCGAAGCCCCAGGCCGTGAACGATATGCACGCGCGCACCGCGAGGCATGCCCTGAGCATCTGCGAGAACTCATACGGCTGCGCGAACGTCGCAAGGTGATCCGTGGGTACCTGCGTGGTCGGGCCGTCGACGAACGTGCGGACGTCAGCTTCTGTGATGGCCACCTTCAGGCCGAGGTCGGCGAACCGCTGCAGATCCTGGGTCATCTGCGTGGGAAACCCGAACTGGGTGTCGAGGTGCCCTTGGTCTCCGACACCGTTGATGGGCACGCCCTGAGCCTTCAGCCGCGTGACAAACGCGTACGCCGCGTCGCTCTTCGCGTTCGTGCCGTCCTCGCCGGCGATGTTGTAGTCGTTATAAAAAAGCAGCGCGTGCCGGTCTGCCGCGTGCGCCCAGCGGAAGGCATCGGCGATGACGCCTGACCCGAGGTGGGAGACCCAGAAGTCGTTCGGATTGATCGTGGAGGGATTAGCGTCGGTGAAGAACTCGTTCGCGACGTCCCACTGCCAGATCTTGCCCTTGAAGTGCGTCACCTCGTCGGTGATGTGCTTGTGCAGCAGAGCGCTCAGCTCGGTGTTGCTGATGGTGCCGTTCGCGACGCCCGTGGTGAGCCAGGTAGGCAGCTGGTTGTGCCACAGGAGCGTGTGCCCCCGCACCAGCTGCCCGTGCTGCTCCGCGAAGCTGACCAGGCGATCACCGCCCGACCAGTCGTACGTGCCCTGGGTCGGCTCGACCACCTGCCACTTCATCTCATTGCCCGGGGTAACGACCGAGAACTGGCTCGCGGTGACGGCCGCGTAGTCGGGGTGATCCAGGTCGAACGGTATGACAGCCGTGCCTATCCGGAGGCCGACCTCCGAGGCCAGCCCCCGCAAGGAGTCCGGTGCAGCCGCGCTGCGCGGGCTGGCGCCGGACGGTGCCGCCCCGGCGGCGGTCCCGATGCCGAGCACCGCGGCCACCCCTGCGGCGCCCACTGCGAGAAGACGACGTAGTCTCATGGGTTCTGCCTCCTAAGCGCCAATAAGCCGTCCCGTTCGGCCCGAAAGTTTTCGTAACGGTTATCGCGGGATGAGGGCAACGTAGACATCCCGGGGACCCCCTGTCAACAGCAACAACCCCCGCAATGGGCCGCTTGCACAGTGTCCGGCACCGCCACAGTGCGTGGACGCCGTACTGAGACGACCCGAAAGTTTCGACAGGGTCTGGGGATTCTTACTGGCACCGAAGCCGTCAGATCCAGTCGGTGTGGCGGGGCTTCGGGACTGCCCGCGCGGGATGCGGGCGCAGCCGCGCCGACCTGGCCGCCTGGGTGTTGCGGCGGCTGAGCGGCGCCTGAGCAGGAACGATTGTCCTGAGCTGCGGGTATGACCAGCATGTCAGTGTATTGCTGGTGGCCATCTGCAAACACTGACATGAGTAATCGGCGCATTTCTTTGACCTGGGTCAACCTTGCCTGCCACCCTGACACCATGAATGTCAGCGGAAGCGCTTCGCTAACCGGCCCCAGGCTCCCTCAGTTTCGCGTGACACTCAACGCACGCTGTGGCCGGGCTTGCTTCTTCTGCCGACCTTCGGGTGAGGCAGTCCCCACAGCAGCAGGGACAGAGATCGCGGTGAGTGATCTGCTAGCTGTGGCTCGAGCGGTACGGCGCCATGGCGTGCGGGGCATCAAGCTCACGGGAGGCGATCCGGCGCTCTACGGACCCCTTGAAGACGCCGTTTCCCGGCTGAGGGATGAAGCGCAATTCGACGAGATCGAGCTGATCTCCCGTCACCCGGAGATCGGCCCGCGAGCCAGGCGGCTCGCCAGGAATGGCGTGACGCAATCGAGGGACCGGCGAATCCACCGCGTACCGCCATCATGGGACATTACCCCTGGCACCTGCTTAACGTCGGCGACTACATCCGCGACGATCCGACTGTGGCGAGCCGCACGCTGAACTATGTGTCGTCGCAGGGCTGCGTTTACAAGTGCCAGTTCTGCTACGAGCTGACGTATCAGCGGAAATATAGCGCCATGCGAGCAGACGGCCTTGTAGCGGATATCGCCGCTCTGCAAGACGGCTACGGGATCAACGGCGTGAAATTTTATGATGCCGACTGGTTCGTGAACATCAAGCGTGCCGTCGCTTTCTGCGAAGAACTGATCGACTCCGGCCGGGATATCTCCTGGGCCGCTTCCATCAATCCGAACGACATCCTGAAGGCGCGGCGGGCGGGCGTGCCGCTGCTCGAACGAGTCGCCGCGAGCGGTGGCACCCGCTTGCTCATGGGCGTCGAGTCGGGCAATGACCGCTTGCTGCGAGATGTGGTGAAGAAGGAGGTCACGCGCGCGCAGATTCTTGATGTGGCCGGGGAGATCGCGGCTAGCGGGCTGCTCGGCTCTTATACATTCATCGTCGGGTTTCCGGGCGAGACTGACGAGGAACAGGAGGACACGTATCGTATCATTGAGGAGCTGCGCACACTCACGCCAGCTCCGGAAACGCGCGTCCATCTCTTCGCGCCCTACCCGGGAACCCCTCTCTACGGGGCAGCCCTGCAACACGGCTTTGTGCCGCCGGAATCCCTCGAAGAGTGGTCTCACTTTGACTATTACACCAGCCTCACCCCGTGGACCTCGGACGAGACAGTACGCCGGGCACGCGCCAGCACGCAGATGAGACTCCGCCCCTAAGGAGGCATGTGCATGACTGACATAGCGAGCGAGCAGACGTACAGCCTGGCCACTCTGGTACGCCTGCGCCACGAACTCTGCCAGACACTCCGGCGACATCTCCTGCACCTTGGTGCCGTAGAAGTGACAACGCCGATACTGCACCGCTGCCCGGATGTCGCGCCGACTCAGCAATTCACGACGGTGCATCCGGTCACAGGCGAGCGCAGCTTCCTGCGCATCGCGCCGACTGAGAACCTCAAACGGCTCATGGTGGCAGGCATGGAGCATGTCTTCGAGTTTTCCGTGAACTTCCGTGATGACATGGCTGACGCGACGCACCTGCCTGAGTTCACCTCACTCGAGGTGATGGCCCGGGGCGCGCGATGCCGCGATATGGAACGACTGGCGGTGGAATGCTGCCAGATCGCCTTCCAGGTGGCGCGGAGGACGATGGCTGCGGCTATCCTGCCCGCCTGGTTGTCATCCGCCGTGCAGGCCGGGCACGTGCCTGTCAAGCGTGTCTGGCTGGCCGGGGAACTCCACACCGGCGCTTCGGGGCAGGGCGGGCGTGCCTGTTCGACGTGGATAGGCTCCGGGACGTGCTCACGCGGCTCGGCGATCCAGGCGCACATGACCAGGGGCATACGCTTGCTTCGCTCACGGATCGCATCGTCACCAGGCTCGCCGCCCAGACCGGTGGCGCGGTACTCGTCACCGGCTTCCCGGAGTATCTAGGCGGCCCTGCCGCGCATGATCCGTCGAACCGGGGCTTCAAGCAGCGGAGCGAGCTGTTCGTGAACGGTACTGAGGTTGCGAACATGTCAGGCAACCTCATCGACGCGGCAGCCCTGCGTGCCTGGCACGAACAGGGCGTCCGAGTGAAGGCACGGCTCGGCATCACAACGAACCAGCTCGACGAACAGCTTCTGAGCGAGCTGAACGGCGGGCTCCCCGAGTCTGCGGTCATCGGTATCGGCATCGAGCGCCTGCTCCTGACATTCTTCGGCCTGCGGAACGTGCGCGAGCTGCAGCAGGCTTGCTGAATGATGTCATAATTGAGTATATGAAAGGAGTGCTACTTTCATGGAGATTGTCCGGCCCCTGCCGCTTCGTGACGGCGCGACCATCGGCGTCTTGTCGGTGTCCGCACCGGAGCCTACGACAGAGGAGACACGGTTCTCACGCGGACTCAAGGTGCTCCGCGACCGAGGCTTTCATGTTAAAGTCGCCCCGCACGCCGCTGAACGTCACGGATACATGTCCGCAACGGAAGAAGCGCTCGCGTCTGACCTCCATGAGCTGTTTCTCGACCCTGACATCCGGGCAATCATCTGCGCAGGCGGCGGCGTCAACGCGAACCGGCTGCTCCGGCATCTCGATTTCGACGTTATCAAAAGAAACCCCAAAGCGCTCGTCGGTGTCAGCAACCCTACGGTAATCCTCAACGCTATTACCGCCCGCACGGGCCTTATCACTTTTCACGGCCCAAGCGTGATATGGGATCTCGGCGCAGACGAGGGCATACCTGCGGCAACAGCCGAGAATTTCTTCGGCATCCTGCAGACAGACCAGTCCCATTATGCGGTGGCCAGCCAGCCGGGGGCATGGCAGTGGCTGAATCCCGGCGAACTATCCGGCCGTTTGCTAGGTGGTAACCTAGCTTCAGTGCAAGGGCTTCTCGGCACGCCATATGAACCCGACTGGCCGGGCTCGGTATTCGCATGGGAAGACATTGCCAAGCCTGTAAACCGGCTTGATATGATGCTCACGCATTTCCGCGACGCTGGCGTATTCGAGCATATCACTGGCATGATCATCGGCCAGCTTGTGTCCTGCGCATCAGCGGACGGCGGCCAGGCTCTCGAAGAGATGCTGAGCGAAGTGTTGTCTGGCTACCATTTCCCGGTGCTCGCCGACGTGCCGTTCGGCCACACAAGCGACAAGGTTACGCTTCCCCTGGGCGCGGTCGTGCGCGCCGATCCCGACGCTCACGCGCTTACGTTTCAGCTCCCGGACTTCCCGGAAAAAGGATGAGGCCGCATCATGCGCGCCATCGTTATCCGGGAGAGCCTGCAAGATGGCGAGCTGCCCGATGATCTGCACGGCATGTTTCTCAAAGCTTACCCGCACCTGCTTGATGAGACCACCGAGATCGAGATCATCGAGCTAGCCGTCGCTGAGGAGCACGCACTCGGCGTCGCCATGGGTCTCGCCGCCGTGCTCCTGCCAAGGCTTTACTACGCACACGTGCTCGGTAAAGACTCGATGTACGTCGCCTTCCCGAACTGCATAACCCTCGTCCGGCGTGACCAGCCAGAGACGGCTGATCGGGCACAAGCCATCGGGCGACTGTTCGGCATCCCGCTCTCCCATATGCGTTTCGCGGAGATGTTCGAGGTCGATCACCCGGATGCGGCAGGGCCCGCGCGGGAACGGACTGGATGAGCGCTCAGAGCACGGATACGCCGCTGGCACTGGTCACGGGCGCGAGCGGCGCCATCGGCGGGACCATCGCGGCCCTGCTCGCAGGCCGTGGCTGGTCGGTCATCGGTACCTACTGCCAGAACCGCTCCACGAGCACGCCTGTCCAGTGGGCACGCTTCGACGGTGTGACAGGCGACGGCGCCGAGGAGCTGCGCTCGGCTTTGCAGCGCGTGAGGCTACCCTTGCGTGCCGTGTTCTGCTGTATCGGTGAGCCATCCAGCAAGCGCCCCATCACCGAAACTGAGGTAGCCGAGTTCAGCGACGTGTACGCGGCCAACGCCCTCAGCTTCATAAGAACATGGCAGATCGTCTGGGATCGCGCCCGTACTGACCGCACGAGCGTGCTGGCCCTTGGCTCCGACGCGGCCGTCTCGGTTCGGGCGGGGAACGGGCCATATTCTGCGGCGAAGGCCGCGCTGAACGCCCTGGCCCTGACTCTGGCGAAAGAAGAGCAGGAATATGGTGTACGGGTAAACGTCATCGCATCATCCCTGGTGGACTCGCCGCTGGCTGAGAAGATCCTCGCCCGGAAGGGCGTTACGGACCGCCAGTCATACTATGCTGATCTGCCGTGGGGGCGACCGCTGACAATCGGCGAGGTGGCACGGGTTGCCGTCGACGTAGCGTGCGCGCCACACTGGCAGTATGCAACAGGTCAGGTCTTCGGCCTCAGCGCGACGCGAGCGTGATGGCGGATAAGCGGCACGCGCGACATCTCGCGGTCGTACATTTGCTGCGGTCGCGTGAATGGGTCTCGTCCGCTTCCCTGGCAGCCCGTTTCTCGGTAAGCCAGCGAACGATCTACCGCGATATCGAAGAGCTCATCAGCTCAGGCGTACCCATTGAGGCGGTCGCAGGACGTGAGGGCGGCTACCGGCTGGTATCAGATCAGCCCCTTGATCCGCTCACGCTCAACGCTGCTGACGCCCTCAAGCTGTATGTGCTCGGCGTTCTCGGGCAGCAGCCCGATAATGCGGGGGCGCTGCCACCCGCCGGAGCGCCTGAGACGAGCCACTACACACGCGAGGCACTGCGCCGACTCACTCAGCGCATCTACTTCGACACGGCCGACTGGTACTGGAAGGATGAAGGTTCAGGCCACCTGCCAACGCTTCGCTTCGCCTTGATGACCAGCGCAGCTGTCAGCATTAGAATGCAGGAAAGAAGCGGGGAACAGCCAATCTCGGCCGTAGTGAAGCCATACGGCATAGTATGGAAAGCAGGCGAATGGCATCTTGTTGCAGCGCCGGTCGATGAGGGACCGCAGCGGTACCGGCTCAACCTCATCGACCATCTCTCCGTCACCGACCTCAAGTTCGTCTATCCCGAGAACTTTAGCCTACGTCAATGGTGGGCCGACGAGATGGAAGCGTACGGTAAGGGCGAGACCCAGGTCGTGCTACGTATCTCCTCCGCAGCAAGCGGGGAGCTGCTGCGTCTCGCGCTGAAGTCGAACTCCGCCGTGCACAGTGAGCCCGCCGGCGGGCTGACAATGATACTTTACGTCGATCGGTGGGAATGGCTGATCCCGCTCGTCGCCAGTTATGGCGAAGACGTGATCATCGAGGAACCGGCTGACCTGCGTGTGGCAGTTATGGCTCATCTGCGCCGCGCGCTTGCCGCATATCAGACCGCTCCGGCATGTAATGATATTATCATCACCGATGATGAGGGGCTCGTGACGGGGTACAGCGACGATTCGCGCCTGAGGTCAACGCGCGGCAGAAATCCAAGGGAGATACTCCGGTGAACGGCGTCCGTGAGCTTTCCCGTGCTGATACCTTGCAGCTCGTTGTGTCGCAGCCGTTCAGCTTCCGGTACACATTCTGGAAGCCGTCGCACTTCGCCACCGGCCTGGAAGCGCACACCGCCCGGGAGAGCTGGCGCACCTTCCGCATCGACAGCCTGACGTGCGGCGTGCACGCACAGATGGCGGACGACACCACCATTCAAGCCGGGATCTACGGCGACAAGGAATGGACGCCTGCATACCGCGATCGGCTCAGGCGCCGCCTCCAGTGGAGCTACGGCCTCGATGAAGACCTTTCGGCCTTCACCGGGCAGTGCGAGCGCGTGCCTGCGATGCGGGAGCCGCTGTCCCTGCTAGGCGGTATGCGGCAGAGCTGCCCAGAGAACCTGTTCGAGATCGCGATCATCTCGCTGTTGCTGCAGAACGCCACGATCGCGCGCACAACCCAGATGCTGCGCAACCTCCTTACGCACTACGGGCAGGTCGTGCGCTTCGCCGACATGGACTTGCATGCCTTCTTCACTCCGGGGGAGATCGCTAACGTACCGGAAGAACGCTTCCGGCTGGAAGACCGGCTCGGCTACCGGGCAAAGTACATCGGCCGGTTCGCCGAGTTCTTCGCCGGGAGAGACTCCGAACTAGAGGGGGCGGGCGGCGAGGAGCTGCCGACCCAGTTCCAGCAGGTCAAGGGCGTGGGACCGTACACGGCGTCCGTGATCGCGTCGCATGCTTCACGTGATCCGTCAGCGCTTGGCCTCGATGTGTGGAACCGCAAGCTCCTGGCGCGCTATCTCATGGGTGCAGACGACGCCGGGCCCGGCGAGGTGATGGCCGCCGTCACCAGGCTGTTTCCCGGCAACCAGGGGCTCGCGGCGCTCTACCTGATCGAGTACGAGTACTCCAGGCAGCCGGTTGTGCCGCTGCTGGAACAAGCCCCCACGGCGTGAACGAACCAAGCCCACGCGGCCCCGTACGGGTGTCCCTGGGCACAGGGGGCGGCAGAGAATCAGATCCGGGGGAACAGCCGATCTCGCTCCTGGCGGCTATGCGGCGGTGCCGACCTCTCCGGCAGCAATACGCACGGGCCGCATCGCGTTGACCGGGCGGGCCGAGGTCATCCGCCCGGCAGTGAACGACGAAAGAGCCGCGCGGCCCTCGGCGATCGCCAGCGTCACGTCTCCCTCATCCAGCAGTGCCGCAGCGAGGTATGAATGGGTGAGGATACGGTTGCGTGCCAGATCGCCCTCGTCACCAAGCACGCCACGATAGAGCGCCACCGCCTGGCCAGGCGAGCCCAGCCGTTCCCAGCCCATCGCCTCATGCGCGGTGATCTGCCCGTGGGTAACGGTACGCCGCACCCACGACGGGTCAGCAGGGTGGTCCCCACGATCCAGCGCGCGACGGGCGCGCGTGATGGCCGAGCGGAAGGCGACCTCGTCACCGAGCTGGGCGTGCGCGACGGCCTGCCGCATCGCGGCCACCGCATGCAGCCGGGGCGACGGCTCATACCTAGCCGCATCCGCCGCCCTGTCAGCGAACCGCAGCGCCTCCCGCGCGAGCCCCCGCCGCTGATAGACCCTCGCCAGGTGCACGGACTGGCGGGCCATGACCCCGTACACGTGGACGGTCAGCTCGCCGCTGCCGGTATCACCCGCGAGCATTTGTGCCTCGCTCCAGAAGCGCCTCGCCAGCTGCTGCTCTCCATGGTCATAGGCGAACCAGCCACATTCCTGGCCAAGATCAGCGGCGACGACGAGCAACTGACGCCCGACTGACTCGCTGTAGTCACTCTCGTCCAGCATCTGCCGTGCACGCCTGAAGTAACCCAGCGCCTCGCTGAGGACGGCACCGCCGCCGACGCTCTGATCACGGCTGCGCAGGCGCTCCTCACACCCGCGAAGGAAGCGGATTTGCGCAGCATCCACGCGCTCAGGAACCTGAGTTCCCGGCAATGCGGCTGAGGCCAGCAGGCCGGCCGCTACCCCCCCGAAGGTCCGCCGGTCCACGTCCGTACCCGTTCCCTCCGGGATGCCGATATCCGCCAACGTAACATCCTCGCGGCCCAGCAAGAAGGGCAGCAGCGCCACCCGGGGCATCCCGATCGCGTCAGTGAACCGCAGGAACTTGCGGGTCACGTCGAGCGGTCGGCGCCTGCGGGTCTCGATGCAGCTGATGGTGCTCTGCGACAGCCCCGTGATCCTGGCCAGGTCGTGCTGTGACATCCCCGACGCCGCCCGGAAGACCACCGAGAACAGCGGGATATCGTCCCGGGCCAGGGCACGGCGCATCGGCGGCGAGTCGTAGAGCCACGACGGCGTGCCCGAGCCCGGCTCCCGCGCGGCCCGGGTGCACGCCGCGCAGAGCGGCTCGTTGTTGTACCGCGACAGCCGCGTCTTCCTGCAATGCGGGCACAGCTCAGCCTTGCCCATACACTCCCCCACCTCCCGGTCACGCCACCAGGCCAGTCAACCGGGAGCCTAAGCACGCGGCCCAGCCCCGCGCAATACCAATGTGTCATCACCCCGTCACCCCGCGCCGATCACATCCCGGCATTCACCTTTTCTCAGGCGGGCGAGTTTCTCAGGCGGGCGAGGCGGCGGCTCACCATCGCGTAGCCGACAGGATCGTCTGGCACCGTGGTCGCGAGTCCGTCGACATTCCGGTACCACGGGTACTCGGGCCTGCGGCGCCTGGCGCGATGAGCCGGTTCTCAGGTAGGGCACCGGACCACGCGCAGGAAGGCGGGCAATAACCATGGTCGGCGGCCGCTTACGACGATCTTCCTTGTGAGGCCCGCGCGCAGTCTGCTGACGCGGCCGAACATCATGAGGTTGAAGGTCACGGGGTCGAAAGACATCCGTACGTCGGTGTCGCGCCCCGGACGCTCGGCCGATAGCCGACCGCGCTGAAGAACCAGTGTTACCGGTGTGGTGTGGGCGGAGCGGAACTCGACGGCAATGCGGCGCTCCCGCGGTGGGCCGCCACCGTCAAGCAGCCGTCCGAGATCATTCTGAACCAGCCCCACCATGAACAGCTCGAAGAACTGGGCGGCGTCCCGTGGCGGGATCGCCCAGCGCGCCCGGATGGCGCGGGCGATGTCATCTCCGTGCAGGAGCAGCTCGTTCACCAGATGCGCGAAGAGCCCGGCGAGGGGTAAGCGGGAGCCGCCGATCCAGGCTACGGTCTCTGCCGGGTCGCGACCTTCCGTGCTGTCCAGCATGCGGCCGATGCGGTCGAGCATCAGGCCGGCGAGCGTCTCGGGGTCGCGTTCTGTGAAGTGGCGCAGTGTCAGGTTGTTGAACGCGTGGATGCCGTCCACCGTCATGACCGGCAGCCGCCCGGCTAAGCCGGGAATGGGGACCGGTTCCAGATTGCCGCCAAGCAGCGTGGTGTCGAGCCAGGTTACGGCGGCCACATGCGCCGCGGTCTCGGCTACCGACCAATCCGCGGTGGCCCTGGTCATAGGATCGGGAGCCGAGCAAGCCAGCTCGGCGAAGCGGTCACCCGCCTGCCTCGCTGAGGCGCGTACCGCCAGCCACTTCTCCTGCGTTCCCGCTGTGCTGCATCCATCCTCCGGCATCGAGCCGCGCCCGCCAAGCAGCCCAAGCGCGCGGGTATCCGGGCACTTCACCCGTCATGCTCGCGCCATCACGCAAGGCACGGTCGGTCTGGAGCCAACGGAGGCCTTACCCACACAGGCGGCGGATGGCCGTGCTTCGCGCCACCCCGCTTCCGTTCGGCATAGATGTGACTGCTCTTGCGGCGGTACGCACCTCCGGGCCAGTCAGCGAACTGTCCGGGGGGCGGCCACCAGCGTCGAAGTTGTCATATCCAGTCGGTGTGGCGGGGCCAGGCGAGGAGGGTGTCGACAACCTCGGGCGGGCCATCCGCGGCCCGCGCCGCTGTCACCGCGAACCGGCCACGGTAGAACAGCAGCGGCTGCCGCCCGGCGCACCCGCCGAGCTCGGTAACGCGGCCGAGCACCACGTAATGGTCCCCGGCCTCGTGCACGGCCTCGACCGCGCACCCCACCCAGGTGAGCGCGCCATCGAGGACCGGCGCCCCTGATGACGACGGCGACCAGCCCACGCCGGCGAACCTGCCCGCCCCGCTGGTGCCGAAGACCCTGGCCAGCTCGCGCTGATCGTCGGCGAGCACGTTGGCGCAGAAGTGCCCGGCCCGCGCGATCCGCGGCCAGGTGCCCGACGACCGGCTCGGGCAGAAGAGCACAAGCGGCGGGTCAAGGGACAGCGCGGCGAACGACTGGCACGCGAAGCCGGCAGGCCCGCCCTCATCGACGGTCGTGATGACCGTGACACCGGTGCAGAAGTGGCCGAGCACCTGGCGGAACCGGCCCGGTTCCGGATCGAACCGCACCGGCGTGATATCCGGCATCGTGGTCATCGCATCGCCGTCATCGCGTCGCTGGCAGGACGCCGGCCTCAGTGCGCGCCCGCGGGGTCAAAGCGGTGCCCCCACAGGCTGATCGCGGTGGTCTCCCGGCTTACCCAGGTCGCGTCGTCGACAAGCCGGCCATCGGTGCCGTACTCGATGTCGAAGCCGCCCGGTGTCCGCACGTAGAACGACACCATGAGGTCGTTGGCGTGCCGCCCGAGGGTGGCGCTGACCGGCGCGCCGCGCCGGGCGCAGCGGTCCATGGCCCGGCCGACATCGTCGAGCGAGGCAACCTCGATCATGAGGTGCACGATCCCGGCCGGCGCCGGCATCGGGGCCAGCGCCAGCGAGTGGTGCCGCGGGTTGCAGCCGAGGAAGCGCATCCACAGCGGCGGCCCGCCCGCTGGCCGGCCGAACAGCTCCGGTGCCATCCGCATCGAGTCCCTGAGCCGGAAGCCGAGGACCTCCGTGTAAAAGCGCAGCGCGGACTCGTCATCGGATACCGGCAGCACGGCGTGGCCGAGCCCGAGCGACCCCGTGACGAAACGGTTCCCGTACGGGCTGCTCGCGGGCCTGTGCTCGAGCGCGGCACCGCGGAAGACCTCGAGGACATTGCCCGCGGGATCGTCGAAGCGCAGCATCCGCGACACCCGGCGCTCGGCGCACTCGGCGGCGGTGCCGGCCTTGACGGCGACACCGGCGTCCTGCAGGGCGTGTTCCACCCCGGCGAGTGCGCCTTCGCCTTGCACCTCCCAGCCGGAGGCGAGCAGCCGGTCCCGCTCCCCCGGCAGGATCACCAGCCGGGCAGGGAAATCGTCCATCCGCAGGTACAGCGCACCCGCCTCAGGCCCGCGGCCCTCGACCATGCCGAGCGCCCTGACCCCGAACTCGCGCCAGGCACTCATGTCGGCCGACTCGATCCGCAGGTACCCAAGCGACCTGATCCCTGTCATAACGCGTCCCCTTCAAGAAAGCTGATCGCCAGCCGGTTGAACTCGCCGAACTTCTCCAGCTGCGCCCAGTGCCCGCAGCCACCGAACACGTGCAGCTGCGCCCGCCGGATGAGCTTGAGCGCCACCAGCGCGCCGTCGAGCGGGTTCACCCGGTCCTCCCGGCCCCAGATCAGCAGCACCCGCTGCCGCAGCCGGTGGGCCTCGCGCCACAGCAGCCCGTCCTCGAAGCAGGCCGGGTCGAAGAACGACGCGCCCATCGAGGCCACCGCCGCCACAGACTCCGGGTCGCTGGCGGCGGCGAACCGCTCGTCTACCAGCTCGTCGGTCACAAGACGCTGGTCGAACACCAGCGTCCGCAGGAAGACGGCCATCTTCTCCCTGCTCGGGCCGGGCGGCGCCGAAAACTCCATCAGCCTCCTGACGCCCTCCGTCGGATCGGGGGCGAAGACGTTCAGACTCAGGCCGCCAGGCGCCATCAGCACCAGGCGTCCCACACGTTCGGGATAAAGCAGGGCGAAGCGCACGGCGGTACCCCCGCCAAGGGAGTTACCCACCAGGTGCACCCGCTGGAGCCCCAGCTCATCGAGCAGGGCAGCCAGGGCGCTGGCGGAGAAAGTAAAGTAGTTCCCGGAAACCGGTGGCTTGTCTGACTTGCCGAACCCGGGCTGATCGACAATGAACGTGCGGAACCGCTCAGCGAAGACCGGCAGGTTCCGCCCGAAGTTGGACCAGCCCGACGCCCCCGGGCCCCCGCCGTGCAGCATGATCACCGGCGTGCCGGTGTTGGAGTCATCCGCCCCGGCTTCTTCGTAATAAAGCCTCATATGTCCTGCCCTGAGGTCCGTTACAGCATCGCGTCGGGCGGCACGTCAAGGCCGAACTCGCCGCGGCCGAACATCGAAAGCGCCCGCTCCGGGTCGTTGATGGCATGCACCCGGCCGGCGTGCGCGTCACGCCAGAACCGCTGGATCGGGGTACCCGTCCGCAGGGCCCGCCCGCCGGAGTTCTCGAACAGCAGGTCCACCGCGCTGATCGCCTGGCCGGTGCCGCGCACCTGGTCGCGCCGTACCCGCAGCCGCAGCGGGACGGGGATCTTCTCCCCCCCGCGCGCGCGGGCCATCAGCTCAGCCATGTTGCGCTCGAGCGCCAGCCAGGCCGCGTCCACCTCGGCCGACGCCTCGGCGATCCGCACCTGCCCGAACGGGTCCTCTGACGCCTTCTGTCCGACGTACGAGGCGCGCACCCGCTCACGCTGGTAATCCACGTGTGCCGCGTAGGCTCCCGTCGCCATACCGATGATCGGCGCCGTGATGGCGTAGGAAAATATTGAGCCGAACGGGATGTGGTATATCGGACCCGGATTGGCTTCCTGACCGGGGCAGGCGCAGCGCGAGACGTCGTTGAAGCTGAGCGAGCGGTGCTCGGGGACGAAGGCGCCGGACACGACGATGTCGTTGCTGCCGGTGCCCCGCAGCCCGACGGTGTCCCAGACGTCATCGATCGTGTAATCGCTGGCGGGCAGCAGGAAGGTGCGGAAGTCCACGGGCTGGCCGTCGCCGTCGAGCACGATCCCGCCGAGCAGCACCCAGGTGGCGTGGTCGCATCCCGATGAGAAGCTCCACCTCCCGGTCAGCCGGTGCCCGCCGGCGACGGCCTCGGCGCGCCCGGTCGGCGCGTAGGACGACGACATCCTGGTGCCGGGATCGGTGCCCCAGACATCCTCCTGTGCCCGCAGCGGGAAGAGCGCCAGCTGCCAGGGATGCACGCCGACGACCGACGAGACCCATCCGGTCGACCCGCAGGCGCTGGCGATCAGCCGGACCGCGGTCAGGAACGTGATCGGGTCGGCCTCGTGACCGCCGAACCTGGCCGGCTGGAGCAGCCGGAAGAACCCGGTCTCCGTCAGCGCCTTGACCGACTCGGCGGGCACGACCCGGCCGTCCTCGGTCTCCTGCGCCCGCTGCCGCAGCACCGGCAGCAGGTCGCGTACTCCGGCGATCACCGCCTGCCCGACGTTCTCGCTCACCGGACGTCCCTCCGATCACGCCGACCCTATGGTCTGCCATCGCCACCAGACTAGAACATGTTCTAGTCTATTAGTAAGGCCGTTACGGGCCGGAAAGTAAGGCATGTGACGAAACAGGAACTACAGCCTGTTTCGCCGGAACCTGACCGAGCATGGAGGCCCCGATGACTGACCGGGACGGCGTCCGGACCATCGACACCGGCACAGCGCCGGCCAGGTTCGCGCGCGGCTGGCACTGCCTGGGGCTCGCCGGCAGGTTCCGCGACGCCGGCCCGCACGCGGTGGAGGCGTTCGGCGCGAAGCTCGTGGTCTTCGCGGACTCGGGCGGGCAGCTGCACGTCCTCGACGCGTACTGCAGGCACATGGGCGGTGACCTGACCCGCGGCACGGTCAAGGGCGACGCCATCGCCTGCCCCTTCCATGACTGGCGCTGGGGCGGGGACGGCCGGTGCGCCCGGATCCCGTACGCCAGGCGCGTTCCGCCCGCTGCGCGGACGCGATCGTGGATCACCCTCGAGCAGAACGGGCACCTGTTCGTGTGGAACGACCCGCGGGGAAACCCGCCGCCCGGGCACGTGACCATCCCCAGGATCGAGGGCGCGTACTCCGCTGAGTGGAGCAGCTGGACCTGGGACTCGATCCTGGTCGAGGGGGCGAACTGCCGCGAGGTGATCGACAACGTCGTGGACATGGCGCATTTCTTCTACATTCACTTCGCCTTCCCGACGTACTTCAAGAACGTGCTCGAAGGGCACATCGCGTCGCAGTACCTGCGGACCAGGGCGCGGCCGGATGTCGAGACGGGCTCGAACTATGCCTCGGGAGCGGACACCATGCTGCGCTCCGAGGCCTCGTACTTCGGGCCCTCCTACATGATCAACAAGCTCTGGCACGACTACCACGGCACGACCATGGAGAGCATCCTGATCAACTGTCACTATCCCGTCACGCCGACCTCCTTCCTGCTGCAGTGGGGCGTGATCGTCAAACGGCCGCCCGGCGTCTCCGATGCGCGGGCCGACAGGGTTGGCGCCAAGTTCGCCGACTTCATCGGCCTGGGCTTTCAGCAGGACGTGGAGATCTGGCTGCACAAGAGCCGCGTGGACAACCCGCTGCTCTGCGCGGAAGACGGCCCGGTCTACCAGCTGCGGCGCTGGTATGAGCAGTTCTACCTCGACGTCGAGGACATCGCGCCCGACATGGTCGCGCGCTACGAGTTCGAGGTCGACACCACCCGCGCGGTGGCCGAATGGGAGGCGGAGGTCGCGGAGAACCTGGCCGCCCGCCAGGCCGAGGCCCGCTGACCATGTCCGACGGCCAGAACCTGGCGAGTCAGCACCTGGCGAGTCAGCACCTGGCGAGCCGGCCCGACGAGCGGCATGCCGGATTCCGGCAGATCGAGTGCGACCGCTGCGGCGCGGCGGTGCTCGCCGTCAAGTTCAGCCCGCAGCACACCAGCGTGCAGTGGAGCGCGTCGTCCCTACGGGCGTGCGCCGAGTTCAGCGCCAGGGTGGCAGGGGGCGAGCAGACCGCACTCATCGACGGCTGCGCCAGCCTGCGGGAGAGCATCGGCCGCGCGGCGCTCCAGGGCCGCCTGGAAGTGTCTCCGCCTTGACCGAGCTAACCTGGGGGGACGACGCTTCGCGCCCCCCAATACCCCCCGCCAGGGGCACAAGCCCGCCCGTGAGCCGGCCGTGACCGCGCCGCGCGCCTGTTATCAGGTGCGGGTTGCCGAGGTGGTCACAGAGACGGCCGACACGTGCTCGATCGTGCTGGCCGTCCCGCCTGAGCTGGCCGGTACATTCGCCTACCGCCCCGGCCAGTTCCTTACCGTGCGCGTCCCGCATGACGGTGACGGCTCGGTGGCCCGCTGCTACTCGCTGTCAAGCTCGCCGCACACCGGCGACTCCCCGGCCATCACCGTCAAGCGGATGACCGACGGGTACGCCTCCAACTGGATCGCCGATCACGTCACGGCCGGGAGCGTGCTTGACGTCCTGCCGCCGGCCGGCACGTTCAGCCCGGGATCGCTTGACGGCGACTTCCTGCTGTTCGCGGCGGGCAGCGGGATCACCCCTGTCATCTCCATCCTCAAGTCTGCCCTGGCACGGGGGCACGGAAAAATCGTCCTGGTCTACGCCAACCGCGACGAGCGCTCGGTCATCTTCGGCCCCGAGCTGCGCAGGCTCGAGGCCGCCGCCGGGGGCCGGCTGCTCGCTGTGCACTGGCTCGATTCACTGCAGGGCGCGCCCACCGCTGCCGGGATGGCGGCCCTGGCCCGGCCGTACGCCGGCCACGACGCGTTCATCTGCGGCCCCGATCCCTATATGGCAGTCATCCGGCAGGCCCTTGGCCAGCTGGGCATGCCGCCGCGGCGCGTGCACGTCGAGCGGTTCCTGTCGCTGGCCGAGAACCCCTTCGAGGTTACGGAGCCAGCCGGGGGCGCGACCGCCACCCTGGAGGTCACCCTGGATGGCGAGACCCGCGTCCTGTCGTGGCCGCCGGGGACCCGCATGCTCGACGTCCTCATCGACGAGGGCCTCGACCCGCCGTTCTCCTGCCGCCAGGGAATCTGCGGGGCCTGCGCCTGCCAGCTCGCAGGCGGAGAGGTGCAGATGGCGCACAACGAGGTGCTCGAGGCGGAGGACATCGCCCAGGGCTACATCCTGGCGTGCCAGGCCGTGCCGCTGACCGCAGAGGTCAGCGTCACGTACTCGTAGACATGGCGCCGGCCGCGTGAAGGTGCCCTTGTGCGGTTCTGTCAGCAGCTTCCCTTGTGACATCGTTGTCCCGGGCGCCACGGCTCCGCCGGGCGGGCCTGCGTAACTACAGCAGTGGTCCATTCACACACACCTGACTACGTGAATGGACCACTGCTGTAGTTCGGGCCGCGTGGGGGAAGGTGCCCTTCATCGGGACGGACGGCTCCTGGCCCGGCAGGCCCCGGCACGTGAAGGTGCCCTTGTGCGGTTCTGGCCGCGTGAAGGTGCCCTTGTGCGGTTCTGGCCGCGTGAAGGTGCCCTTGTGCGGTTCTGGCCGCGTGAAGGTGCCCTTGTGCGGTTCTGGCCGCGCTCTTGGGTTGCTGCCCGGCGGGCTCTTAGTCCTCCAGCGACCGGGCACTCCTGCGCTGGGCACTGGCGGCGGCCGCGGCGTGCCGCCCGGCGCGGCGCCCGGAGAAGACGCAATCGGCCAGTGAGAGCCCGCTGACGTAGGAGTGCGAGCATAGCCCGACCGCGCTGCGGCCCGCGGCGTACAGCCCTGGCACCGTGGCTCCGTCGGCCTGGCGTACCTGGCCGGTCTCCTCCGCGACCACAAGCCCGCCGAGGGTGAGCATCGGCGCCGGGTAGGCACTCGACCCCGATCACCTGGCCCGTGGCATCGGTGACCAGCTGCCGCGCGCTGGTCTGTTCGAGCACCCTGACACCGGATCCGCGGACGGCCTCGGCCAGCCTGGCTAATAGCAGGCCGCCCGAGGTGCCGCGCCCGCGGACCCGGTGCCCCCGCGGCGCAGGGGGGGTGACGCCGCGAGCCGACAGCTCACTGCCGGAGTAATAGAGGTAGTACCTGTTGGTGGGATAGGAAGTCTTGTCCGGGCATAGGCTGCCCTCGAATGGCACGCCGTGACGTTCCAGCCACGCCAGCATAGCCGGGCTGCCGGCGCAGAACGCGCGGAGTGTGGCCGGCGACACGGCGTCGCCGACCTCGAGGCTCAGGTAGTCGAACATAGCCTCAGGCGAATCGCGAACGCCTGCCTCGCGCTGCTGGGGCGTGCCTCCGCCGGCATAGACCACGCCTCCGGACAGGGCAGTGGCACTGCCGCCGCGGAACCGGTCGAGCACGGCCACCGCACGGCCAGCCGAGGCCGCCTCGAGCGCGGCGCAGGCGCCCGCTGCCCCGAAGCCCACGACGACCACGTCGGCCTGGATGTCCCAGGTCTGCGGCATCGACGCCTCCATCGGGTGAGGTCCAGCGGAATCCCGCGGGCCGGCCGAACGGAGTTCCCGGGAGCACCGCTCGGTCAAAACTATAACGTGTTCTAGTATGGAGGGGCGGGAGGTGCGATGACAACCGACCAGGCCGAATTCGACATCGTCGTGGTGGGCAGCGGCGGCGCCGGGATGACCGCGGCGCTCGCCGCCGCCCGCCGCGGCCTGCGCGTCGTGGTGGTCGAGAAGACCGGGCACTTCGGCGGCTCGACGGCCCGTTCTGGGGGCGGCATCTGGGCACCCGGCAACGAGGTACTGCGGAAGGCCGGCGTGCGGGATACCCCGGAGCAGGCCGGCGCATACCTAGCGCACGTGGCAGGCGACGGCGTCTCGCCGGAGCGGCAGCGGGCGCTGCTGGAATACGGGCCGGCCATGCTCGACTTCGTGCGCGCGCACACGCCACTGGAGTTCGCCTGGGTGCCGGGCTATTCCGACTACTATCCCGAAGCCCCGGGCGGGCTCGCGGCGGGCCGCAGCGTCGAGCCAGTGCCACTCGACGCGCGCGTGCTCGGCACTGAGCTGGCACTCCTCAACCCGCCCTACCTGCCTGCGCCCGCCGGCGTGACCATCACCCAGGCCGATTACCGCTGGCTGACTCTCGGCACCCGGCACCCCCGCGCCCTCCTCGCCAGCGCGAGGGTCGCGGGCCGGATGGCGCGCTCACGCCTGCTCCGCCGGCGCACGCTCAGCCTGGGCCAGGCCCTCGCGGCAGGCCTGCGAGCGGGCCTGCTTACGAAAGACGTGCCGGTCTGGCTGAACACCCCGATGACCGGCCTGCTCGTGGAGGACGGCCGGGCCACGGGGGTCCGGGTAATCCGCGGCGGCCAGCCCGCGCTCATCCGCGCGCGCCGCGGCGTGCTGCTGGCGGCCGGCGGCTTCGAGCGCAACAAGGAGATGCGGAAGCTCTACCAGCGCCAGCCGATCGGCACCGAGTGGACAACCGGCTCAGCGGGTAATACCGGCGACGCGATCACCGCGGGCACCCAGGCCGGCGCCGCGCTCGACCTGATGGACGACGCCTGGTGGGGCCCGTCCATACCGCTGTCCGGGGGGCCGTTCTTCTGCCTCGCCGAACGCAGCCTGCCCGGCTGCATCCTGGTCAATGGGGCCGGGCAGCGCTTCGTGAACGAGTCGGCCCCGTACGTCGACGCCGTCCATGCGATGTATGACCATCACACGCCGGAAAGCCCGCACATCCCCGCCTGGCTGATCATTGATCAGCGCTACCGCAACAGCTATGTCTTCGCTGGCCTGCCGCCTCGCCGCCCGCTGCCGCGCCGCTGGTACGCCGCGGGCGCGGTCTTCCGCGCGCCGGGCCTCGCCGGGCTCGCCGGGCAGATCGGCATCGACGCCGGGGCCCTGGCTAAGACCGTGACCAGGTTCAACGAGTTCGCGGACGCGGGCAAGGACGAGGACTTCGGCCGCGGCGACTCGGCCTACGACCGCTACTACGGCGACCCGCGCCGCCGGCCCAACCCGAACCTGGCCCCGCTGACGCGGGCGCCGTTCTACGCCGTCAAGATCGTGCCAGGCGACCTCGGCACCAAGGGCGGCCTGCGCACCGACGAGCGGGCCCGCGTGCTGCGCGCCGACGGCACCGAGATCGCCGGGCTCTACGCGGCAGGCAACACGAGCGCGGCCGTCATGGGCCACAGCTACGCAGGCGCGGGCGCGACAATCGGCCCAGCAATGACCTTCGGGTACATTGCAGCCCTCGACCTCGCCGACTCGCACTGATTTCAGTCGAAACGGATCGGGGTGCAGCCACCACGAACCCGTTCGGCATCAGTGGTCTTTCTCTTTTTATTTAGCCGAACGGGATGTGGTGACAGGAGAGGATACTCATGCTCGACGGGCGGCTGGAACTCGTCTCCATCGGCTCGGACCGCGCAATATGGACCGACGTCCAGACCAGCCGTAATAGCAGCACCTGGAGCGGCTGGACCAGCCTCGGCGTCGGCGGTTCGATCAACGATCCGGCCGTGGGCCTGGACGGCCGTCGGCTTGAAATCTTCATCGACCCGGGCGGCCCGTTCCAGACCAGCCGGCAGATCACCCCGGGAGGCCCCTGGTCCGCCTGGACCGCCCTCGGCTAGGCATCCCCAGCCGCCTGGCCGCGGATAGCCAGCATCGGAGCCGTGAGTTCCCGGCTAATCAGCCGGGAACTCGCTGCTACACCAGCCCTCATGATCCTCGCGGCCCGGTGGCGAGAATGTCCGGGGCCGGGAGGTGCTCTCTGAGCGTGAAAGCAGCGGGTGTCGGGCCGTTCACGCGCAGGATCCTGATGCGCTCCTCCGCGTCACCGGTGGTCGGCAGCACCCCGGCCGGAACCCACCACAGCGCCGAGTAGGACTCCCGCATCCACTCGAACCATTCCCGGCGCCGCCGCAGAACGGCTACGTGCGGGCCGGAGTAGACGAACGCGGCGAGCGCCTCGACCGACTCCCAGACCGACATGTTGACGATGATCCCGGCGCTGCCGGCCTGGTCCCACTCAAAGGCCCGCACGCTGGTGGCGTTGCCGTCCTCGGTCTGCAGCCGCCAGACAAAGCCGGGCGCGGACTCGGCGACAGCGTTAACCGGGTCGAGTGCTGCCACGAAGTCCGTGAGCAGCGGGCTGTCTACGGGCGCCCGCAGCCGGGCGATGTTGACCTGCGCCAGCTGGTATTCCACCCGGCCATCCTGCCGGATGCCTGCTCGCGCTGCCAGGGCCCGGGTCTGGCCAGGTGATTTGCCTGGGATCAGGCTGGGCCAAGGAGCAGGCCGCTGGTCGGCACTCCGGTGCCTGCGGTGACGAGGACCGGGCCGGTGCCGGGGATCTGGTTGACCGAGGTGCCGCGGACCTGGCGGACGGCCTCGGCTATGCCGTTCATACCATGGATATATGCCTCGCCGAGCTGGCCGCCGTGCGGGTTGAGCGGCAGCCTGCCGCCTAGCTCGATCGAACCGTCCGCGATGAAGTTCCTGGCCTCGCCGTGCGGGCAGAAACCGAGTTCCTCCAGCTGCAGCAGGACGAAGGGCGTGAAGTGGTCGTAGAGCACGGCGGTCCGTACGTCGCGGGGGCCGATGCCCGCCTGCCGCCATAGCTGCCTGGCCACTACGCCCATCTCCGGCAGCCCCAGCTCGTCGCGGTAGTAGCTGGTCATCACGAACTGGTCGGGGCCGCTGCCCTGCGCGGCGGCGCGGATCACCGCGGGCGGGTGCGGCAGGTCGCGGGCCCGGTCGAGGCTGGTCACGACGACGGCGACGGCGCCGTCGCTCTCCTGGCAGCAGTCGAGCAGCCGCAGCGGCTCGGCGATCCACCGGGACGCCTGATGCTCGGCGAGCGTTATCGGGCGCTGGTAGAACCAGGCGTTCGGGTTGGCGGCGGCGTGCCTGCGGTCGGCGACGGCGACCCGGCCGAAATCCTCGCTGGTCGCGCCGTAGTCGTGCATGTAGCGCCTGGCGATCATCGCCACGGTGGCGGCCGGCGTGCCGAGGCCCATCGGGTAATGCCAGCCGTTGTCTATCCCGCTGGAGGTCGCCGCCTGCACCGCGGCGCGGGACACCTGACCGAACCGGTGACCGGAACGCTCGTTCAGCGCACGGTAACAGACCACTACGTCCGCGACCCCGGCGGCGATGGCCATCGCCGCCTGCGCCGCGGTGGCGCAGGCGGCGCCGCCGCCGTAGCCGATATGGCTGAAGAAGCGCAGCTCGGGAATGCCGAGTTCGCGGGCGACCGCGATCTCGGCGTTGCTGTCCATCGTGAACGTCACGAGCCCGTTCACATCGGACGGGCTGAGCGCGGCGTCGGCTAGCGCGGCTAGCACCGCCTCGGCAGCCAGCTTCAGCTCGCTGCGGCCGGAGTCCTTAGAGAACTCGGTAGCTCCGATGCCGGTGATCGCTGCCGCCCCGGAGATCATGCGGCACCCGGGCCTGGGCTGGCCGCCGCAGGGGGCGCCGCGATGACGCGAACCGTCCCCGTCACATGGTCGCCGAGGCCGCACCGGCCGACGACCTCCACCACGTACTCCCTCGCGGCGGCTCCGCTGCCCGCGGAAGGCTCCCCACCGCCCCCGCAAGGCTCCACGTCGCCGCCTCGCACCACCCGGCCGGAGAAGGTGAGCGTGCTGCCCGCGTAGCAGGGGACGCCGAGACGGATAGCAAGGTTGCGCACCACGGCCTGAGGTCCTGCCCAGTCCGTCACGTACCGCTGCACCAGGCCGGTCGTGGTCAGGATGTTGAGGAAGATGTCCTTGCTCCCCCTGGCGATGGCCCGGTCCCTGTCGTGGTGCACGTCCTGGAAGTCGCGGGTCGCGATCGCCGAGGCGATCACGAATGTCGGCGTTACCTCAATCACGACCTCCGGCAGGGCCGGGCCAGTGGTGGGTGCGGCAGTCCGTGCCTCCTCCCGTTGTGGCGCCGCTGACCGATCGCCGCCTGACCGATCGCCACCCGAGCGTTCCCCCTCCGGACGCTCCCCCTCCGGACGCTCCCCCTCCGGACGCTCCCCCTCCGGACGCTCCCCCTCCGGACG
>WNFD01003685.1_pt1 | contig 28853 bp, 25 predicted proteins | sample 5400491 | NCBI WGS metagenome assembly WNFD01 (sample SAMN13153343, study PRJNA577476) | soil metagenome | isolation source: 120 cm saprolite under Douglas fir tree site 2 hole 2 replicate 2 | place: USA:California | collected 2015-04-18
AACGTTTTGATTTGCTTGTTTATGCGGACCTTACGCGTTGGGAGTTGACGCTGCGCCAGCGTCGCGGAGAAATTGGGAATCTTGGCGCGGGGAATCTTGCCGAACTCCCGAATCTGAAATACAAGCGCGCCTTCTTTGTGGATTGGCGGGCGGCGGATCGGTTGAAAAAAACACTGCTCCCTAAGATTGACTTCCTCCTGGACACAAACACTCGAGAGACTCCGAAGCTAATCAGCGGGGAATTATTTCGACGTGGCCTTGCAGCTGCGAGCGTGCAGCCCTTTCGCGTGGTTCCTTACTTTGACCCGGGCGTTTGGGGCGGACATTGGATGGAAGAGGTTTGCGATTTGCCGAAGGACCAGCCGAACCATGCCTGGTGCTTCGACTGTGTTCCCGAGGAAAACAGCCTGTTGCTTGGCTTCGGATCGCGACGCGTGGAGATTCCTTCGATCGATCTGGTATTTTCCCACCCGCGAGAGTTGCTGGGCGGCGCTGTGCACGGGCGGTTCGGCACTGAGTTTCCCATCCGATTCGATTTTCTGGATACGATGGGAGGTGGTAACCTTTCGCTGCAGGTCCATCCGCTTACCGAATACATCCAGGATAAATTTGGTATGAATTACACGCAGGACGAAAGCTACTACCTGCTCGGTGCAGGTGAGGATGGCACCGTCTATCTCGGATTGCTCGACGGCGTGGATCGCAGCGCAATGTTTCGTGAATTACGCGAAGCGCAGGAAGGCGGGGCACCTTTTGCGGCGGAAAAATACGTGGGCCGGTATCCAGCGAGGAAGCACGACCACTTTCTGATTCCCGCGGGGACCATTCATTGTTCGGGCAAAAACAGCATGGTGCTGGAAATCAGCGCGACGCCGTACATTTTCACACTCAAATTGTGGGATTGGGGCCGCGTTGGACTCGACGGCAGGCCGCGGCCTATTCACATCGATCACGGCGAGGCGAACGTGCAGTGGGAGCGCACGCCGGAGTGGGTGAAGAAGAATCTGATTGGCCAGGTGAAACGACTGGCGGAGGGGCCCGGTTGGCGCGAGGAGCGTACTGGACTCCACGAACGCGAATTCATCGAAACTCGACGTCACTGGTTCCGTGACGTTGTCCCGCATGAGACGGGTGGCGGGGTGAATGTGCTGAATCTTGTGGAGGGGGAAGAGGTGGTAGTTGAGAGCCCTGGCGGGAAATTCGCGCCGTTTATTGTGCACTATGCCGAGACCTTCATTGTTCCGGCGGCCGTGGAAAGTTACACGATTCGTCCACACGGGGCGTCAGTGGGCAGGGAGTGCGCCACCATCAAGGCGTTTGTAAGGACTAAAGCATGACTCCCAAAACTCTCGGCCGGTTATTCCGGCTATCAATTTGCTCGCGAAGTGTGAGCGACGCAACAACCCTGGTTCTGATCAGCTTGTTTTGCACAGTCATTCCTTCCTTCGCGCAGGACAAACAGGATGAGCAACGGACCACAACCGCGGGACACTCCGCCGCCACCCTGCGTGATGGCAGCTTTCACAGTCCCAACCTGAACCGTGAGATGCGGTACCTGGTCCTGTTGCCGGCAAATTACGATGCATCGGCGCAGCGCTACCCCACGCTGTTTCTTCTGCACGGACTCTATGGCGATTATCAGAATTGGTCGACGCTCACGAGCCTTCCGAAATATGCGCGGCAGCTCAATCTGATCATTGCTATGCCCGACGCCGGAAATTCCTGGTACGTGAATTCCGCGACGGATCCGGCGGACAAATACGAAGACTACTTCGTGAAGGATTTCATCAACGAGATAGATACGCACTTCCGCACGATACGCAGCGGATCCGCGCGCGCCATCGCAGGCCTATCCATGGGCGGTTACGCGGCGGTGAAATTCTCCCTGAAATATCCGAGCTTGTTTGCATATGCGGGCGGTATCAGCGCGGCGCTCGATGCCTCAGCGGACCTGGATACAACGCATCCCGCATTCCGCGATGGCTTGCGAAAGGCGTTCGGAGAAGCCGGCGACCCGACGCGCTCGCGGAACGATGTGTTTGCGCTGGTGGCGCACGGTGAATTCGGGGACCTGCCGTATTTCTACCTCGATTGCGGTTCGGACGACATGTTTCTCGACGTGAATCGCAAATTCGTTGCGCGCTTGCAGCTATCGAGGGTTCCATACGAATTTCACGAACTGCAGGGGAACCACGAGTGGAGCTATTGGGACGGAGCCATCGAGCGATTCCTCAACATGCTGGCAGGGCACAACTTCGCGCACCGTTCGATTGACGCGGGCACAGCCCCGAAAATCGAACTTAAGCCTTAAATTCCAACACGCAAGGAGTCTTGCGAGTCAGATGCCAGTTCAATCGCCGTCGAGGTATCCAAAAGTCCGAGAAGTTTGTCGCCACTCTTTCGAACTCCGCGGTTCGGTGGGCGCCTTGTTCATCTCGAGTTGCACAAAGCGAGTTGGTTTCGCACTTGTCCGATAACCTCATCGTAGAGCACGTGCTTCCGGAGCATCCGATCTAAGTCCGCAATCTGCTGCAACGGTCTTATAAACCGTTGCACATCTGGGCCGATGTCGAAAATCAGCAGGTGCAGTGCGTTTCGTCAAACTTCGATCTGTGCGATGTGCGACGGTGAGGTCTTTCCGTCCGTTGGTTGTGCAGGCTACGTAGTTTACGGTATTGCTTAATGTTCCAATTGAAGACAGTGTGTTCTCGCTGGGTGGGTTCACAAGGTTGAGTCGGAAACTGGACCGCGGCTCAATTTTGAGAATATCTTTACGCCCGACCTTCCCATGCCGAAGCAGTGGAGGGGGCGCCCGCTAAACATTTGTTGCTCAGTGAGATGTGGGTGTCCTTGGAATTCGGAACTTGCGAGATCCAGTCTGTCTTCGATTACTACGGCGCTCAACCGGTTGGACGACATAGTACACCGGTTGATTCTAGACGTGACCCATGAAGTCCCTAAGATAGAAGGAGATGGAGATTCCCATGCTTGACTCAAACTCGGAACTTGACGAGACGCGGGATCTAAAGGGATGCATAGTAGTCAGCCTGCAACAGCTTAAAGCGTTCCATCTTACAGTCAGCGCAGTAATGATTGACTTAGCCGCCCTTCGAGAGACAGTATTGACAAGGCCAGGGATGAAATCCAGGTACAAGAAAAATCTAGCGCGAGCCGCAAAGAAATCAAGGCCACTCGTTCGGGAAGCGATGCAATCGTACGATGACTTAATCCAGAGTACGCTTGAAGATGGGACGGCCGCTGGGAACCCGTCGACTGTCGGGATGAACATCCATTAGCGGACTGTTGTCGGAGATTTGGCAGTCCGCATAGATATCGATTTTCTCCTAACAGACAGCATTATCCGAGCGACGCGAAGCAGCATGTCTCTGTCTTCTGGACTCATGCGCGAAAGGCAAGCTCGGAGTTTATCGAAATAGTATCCATCCTTTCCTGAACTACCCCATAAGCTGACAGTTCTCTTGCCAGTTGTGAATTTGAGACGCGTGGGTGGAACTTCACCGTCGTAGAGAAATTGATAAAGCGGTAGGTCTAGAGAATGCGCGAGTTTCTCCAAGGTTTCGAGCGAAGGAATCGTGCGGCCTCGTTCAACCCTCGAAATGTAGCAACGGCGCAGCCCGGTGCGGCTCTCAATATCGCCTTGGGTAAAACTCTTTTGCTCCCGGAGGAGTCTTAGTCGTTCAGCAAGAACGAGCATCTGATCACCTGCTTTCGCGTGGGTTGTTCGATGTAAAGACTGCATTTGGTGACAGAAAGCGCGTGGGATGCGTGCTGGTCTGGGATTTTTGTTCGGGTATTCCGTTGCGTTCTTCCTGCAAGCTGTCGGAAACTGGAATGATATTGTTGCGGATCGCGTAGTGAACGAGTTCGGCAATTAAATGAATGCCGAGTTTGTCCATGATTTTAGCCCGATGGGTCTCCACCGTTCGTACTGTAATTCCCAGATCCAATGCTACTTCCTTGTTGACTCTTCCTAATGCCAAACGCCGAATCACTTGCACTTCACGAGGTGTTATTCGGGAATCCATTCGTTTGGAATTCTCAGATCTTCTGTTTGCGATCCTTTGTTCCGACGACTCGCTTATCGAACTTCGTGGAATCAATAACCGCTTGCCCAGGCTCACGTCTTTGACCGCCTTCACCAAGCGGTCCGTGAGATCGGATTTCAAGACAAATCCGTGAGCGCCGGCATCGATCGCTCGACGAACGATCTGGTCTGACTCGTGCATCGTAAGCACAAGAAGTTTGGCCGTTGGGATTGTCTCTCGGATTTGACGCGCGACTTGCAACCCATCGATATCGGGTAAGCTTATGTCTACGATGACAAGATCAGGTTTTAATTTCTTCGCTTTTGCTATTGCTTCGATTCCCTTACCCGCCTCTCCGACGACTTTCCATGCCTCATTGTTTTCAAGAACTCCCCGCACCCCTGTTCGCAACAAAGCGTGATCGTCGGCCAGTAGAATGCGCAATTTCTTCATGATGGTTCGCCTAGATGGGGTACGCTCACGCTCACTGTTGTCCCGCAGCCGGTGAAACCAATGTTGAGATGTCCCCCAATCGAATTAATCCGCTCTTGCATGCTTGGGATACCAACACCGACCTCAAAGGGGATTTCGAGGTTTGCGCTGGCTCTCCTGATAGACCGTCCCCGTGCGGTGTCGCTGATCTCCACCCTCACGTTGTTCCCCTCCCGTTGGAGCTCAATCTTGACCCGAGAATTCCCTGAATGACGCTGGACATTGGTAAGACTCTCTTGAACTACCTTGAAGAGGGTCAGCTCGACATCTTTGGGCATCCTCCCGAAATTCGGAGTGACTTTGAGCTGCACGCGAATTCCAGAGCGCTTCGTGAAACCTTCGGAAAAAAGGCGAATTGCATCTGCGAGTCCAGTTTCATCCAGTAAGGGTGGGTGCAACAAATAGGAAAGTGTGCGGACTTCGCGAACACACTGATCTGCCAACTTCCGGCACGAGGCGGACAACGCTCGAAACTTGGCAGGGGGCGAAGGAAGTGATGCATCAAGTTGACTTAGATTGGTTGACAAAACGACGAGGTTTTGTCCTGTAGAATCGTGCAAGTCCCGGGCGATTTTCCGCCGCTCCTCATCCTGTAATCGCAAAAGCTGACCGGAAAGGCGTTGGAGTTCCTCCTCAGCAAGTCGCCGTTCGGTGATATCCTCCCCCGAACTCAAAATGCCAACGATGTGACCCTCGGCATTTCGCAACAGGGAATTGCGCCATCTGATTAACCGTTCCTGGCCACATTTGGTGAGGACCGGATTCTCGACCGAGGAAGTGTCTCCCAAGAGCAGGTTCTGGAATTTCGCCTTTAGCGGGATCCTGGTTCTGGGGGGAAGGCAGGTCTCGATCCAGTTGCGCCCCAGTAGGTCACGCTCTTCCCATCCGAGCGTGGAACATCCCTTGCGATTGATCAGGGTAATTCGCCCGTCTATGTCCAGTGCGAGAAGAATCACATCGACGATATCTAGATATCGCTGGGCCCTGTCTCGTTCTTGCCGAAGTGCCGCATCCGCCTGCTTTCGCTCGGTGATGTCTTCGCAGACAGCAAGCATGCAGCGCTCAGCGCCAATCTGGATGGGTTCTGCCGAGTAGCGCTTGACTCTGAGTTCGCCCGACTTGCTCCGGGTTCTGATCTCCAAATCCCTCAGTCTCCCGTGCTTCCCAATCTGGTCGATCACATCAGCTCTATCGTCGGGGTGGTCCCATAGCCCAATTTCAATTGACGTGCGGCCGATAGCCTCCTCCCGGCTAAAACCGTTGTTGCGCTCAAAAGTTTCGTTTAGTTCAAGGAATCGTCCTTCCTGAAAGGTGGTGATTACAATTTCGACGGGGGACGAGTGAAATGCTTTTGCGAATTTCTCTTCCGATAGCCGGAGTGCTTTTTCCAGACGTTTTTGGTCGGTAACGTCGTGCGCGATCCCACGAACAATGGGCGTAGTCACGCCGTCCGTTCGAAGGGTATTGTGGTACTCCCAGATTCTCCGCTCGCCGGACTTTGTGAGAACGACCATCGAGCCCTTTACAAATCCCTCTTTCTGGATGGTCAGGAGAGACTTGTCAAATTGGGGACGCGCCTCCGGGAGTAAGAAATCCCGCACAGACTTGTTCAGCAGCTCCTCTCGAGAATATCCAAGCAGCCTGATCGGGAGTTCGTTAACGGAGAGGAGGCGTCCCTCGAGGTCGTGGGTACAGATCAAATCGGCGGAATTCTCAACTAGATCGCGGTAGCGGTCCTCACTCTCACGTAGTCCAAATTCCATTTCTTTCCGAGCTGTGATTTCCTGGACCGTGCCAACTAGCGCCGAAATTTTGTTTGCTGGATCTTTCGAGGTAAACCCGATGGCTCTCACCCACTTTAGGGTGCCGGTCGGGCACACTATGCGGAATTCCTCCTCGAAGCGATTCGTGCTTAGCAACTTCTCAAGGCCTGCAAGAACGCGTCCTCGGTCCTCTGGGTGGATCAGTTCGCGGTAGGAGGTTGGATCTAAATAGAGTGACTCCAGACGCGATTCGCAAATTTGCTCGAATGCCGGACTTACGTAGATGATTTCTTTGGTTTCCGGCTTCATCATCCAAAAGATTTCTTGGATGTTCTCCGCCATTTGTCGAAACCGCTCTTCGCCTGCTTTCAGAATCGCATCCTGACGTTGCAGGTTTTCGTTCACTCTCCTCATTTCCTCCATGTTAGGGAGACTCAGTGCCGTCGGCATTAACCGGACGAGGAATACCGCCGTTGGTATAGACAAAGAAGCAGTGATTACCTTAACTCCTGCGGAGAACCAATAGGAGGGAATCCAGAGGGTCCACACATCCATCACGTGAGATGCGCCGCATGCTGCGATAAAAGCGCTAAAGCTCAGGAACATCCAACCAAATGGAATGTCCCGTCGTCTGCGCACAAAGAAGATTAGAGCGGCTGGAATTGAAAAATAAGCCAGGGCAATCAAGGTGTCGGATATCGCGTGCAGCCAGACGAGGGCCGGTTTCCACTGGTAGCAGAAACCATGTGGCATCAATCCATTCGAAGACAGCCATTGGGTAAGCGCGTTCATCGTATCCGCCGCCAGGTTTTCTCCAGGGTCAGCAAAACTATGGGTGATGCCCAACCACCCGTGGAAACAATACTGTTAGATTGTTGAATCTGACTTGTAGGAGGATGTATTCCTCGTGCTGATGGTTCAGCGCTTGGGTGTCGAGCGGTGAATGACCCAGGACATCAAATTGATAATGCGAAGTCACGCTGCTTCCCTCCTTGCGGGTGCAACAGACTCCCGTGGGCGTCTCTAGGTAGCCCAGTGTCAAAGAATGATTATATGTCTATCTCTTACATGCTATGTAGTCAAGTTAATAATATTACGCATACCGACCCTTTGCAGTTCTTCGCGCTCCTGGATTGGGGCCGGACTGTAGTGCTCCCGCAGCGAGACGTTGGGGATTTGCGTCCCCGGCGGCGGCTCTACGTCAGCAAGGACATGCAACGGTCTTATAAGCCGTTTTCTGTGGAAAACTCGGACCGAGATTTGTTGGTTGTTGCTGTTCGAAAAAGCGCTTCTAGTTACCTGAATTCTATGGACTTACGAATTGTAAATTTCGCATGGGCGCGTGTCCGCAGAATTTGGGCAGTTGCACATTGGTTACAGGGTGGCGGGGTGCTCCTCTACTGCGCCCAACGGGTACAGCTTTGACTTTGTTTCGTCGACAGCGCCTAGAGTGTTGTAAATAAGCAACAAGCTACGTAAAAAAGAGGCACTTCAAGCTATATTTTTTAACCGTTTTCGCTCCCTTAACTACCAAGGGTCGGTCGCAACTCCTGACTCCGACGTTAGGTCTGGAGAGAACATGCCTAAAGTCTGTGTCATCGATGACGATTGCGGAAGCACGAGGGCACTTTCTAAGATATTTACGAGTCTCAATGGTTTCGAGGTTTGCGCCGAGATCGAAACCGTGGACGAGGCTGTTAAGGAAGTCGGATCCCGCTCGCCCGATCTAATTATGGTGGGTTTGCCTCTGCCGAATGACACCCTCGCTCAATTCGTGTCCAATTTGAAGAAACTTGCTCCCAACACGAATATTTTCCTGCTCATTCGGAAGTGTAATAGTGTCGTTGAGAAGCAAGCGTTGTCGGTTGGCATTACTGCGGTGTTTTCGAAATTTGATGACTACGAAGGTCTAATACTCAATGCCGAGGCGCTGTTCAACCCGAAGTTAGTAACTAAAGCCAAAGCTAAGACCAATTCTCTTCAGTAGCTCTTTTCCTTGCATGGGGTTACTTTGCTGCGATCATCTTCGCTCGACTGGTGAATATCCGATAGTTTGCGAACTGCCCGCGACACCAGTACACGTGTTTCTTCTTGTAGCGAGCTTCTGCAAAAATGGTTAAGGGAACAAGGCTAGGACGCTCATCTGATTCTTTGAGCCAACCATAGGTAAGGACAATTTGATACTCCTCCCACCCTAGATACGCCTTCAATTTGTCCGAAAGATCCAGATGCTCCGACATTCGGATTATGTTAGTACCTTCATCCGTCCAAACTTCCCCGTAACATGCAACGGCGACCTTCTTGCCGATTGCGAAGAGGCCAAAATCTGTTCTGGGCGCAAACGGACACAAGTCATCCTCAACACTCGCATAATACTGAAAAACCTTTATTCTTCGCTCCTTTGAAACTACGTCGGCGGCTTGATGAACTTTTGATCGTACTTCCGTACCTACCATCTTAGGCAATAATGACCATTCGTGAGACGGGACGATCCAACCGGTCAGCAAATGAGGATCAGGTACTTGATCCAACTCCTTGTCGCCCTCGGGATACTCACGGAATTGTTGAACGCCGTCGATAACGCGGACCTCATACTCAGCCAGCTTATCGGGTTCCTTGTCTCCCGAACCCCATTCAAAGCTCTGCACTGCGATAAAATTGCGCATACCGTCTGCCAAGAGTTGAGCGCGTTCTCGCAGGAGTGTGACTTCGCCAGGTTCCTCGGGTCGGTGTTGGAGTCCATCAGAGCGCACTGGCACGAACTTTGGATTGTGGTCGGAGGGTGGGGCGAATTTTGGATAAAGGTCTGCTGAAACTGGTGATACATCCTTAGCGTTAGCGAAGATTCGCTGAGCTAGGAATGGTTGTACTTTGCTAACGAAGTCAAACATGGTTTGAGCAGGCACTGCCAGCGCCATCGTTTCAGTGGTCCCGCTTAGAATGCCTAATATTTTTTCGGTTCTCCTGTCGACGACGATGCCCCCGCTTGCTCCACCTATTCGAATTGGTTTATCGGCGGACAACTGGTAGTCGAAGGCGAGGAGGCCCGAAGTGGTTGGGCCTTTGAATATAGCTGGAAATCGCGTCAGTTTGCGAACCGGATTGGCAATTCCCTTGGGATATCCGTAGATGTCTACTTCCTGGCCAACGTCGAGTTCATCGAGACTGAAACCAAGCCCATGATGATGTGGCAGCGAATGCCGTAACTCGAAGATCGCAAGATCCCGTTTCATGGCATACGGAAGCACGTCTCCGTTGGCAAGAGTGTTTACAGTTGCGCCCTCATCGTGAGGTCCTGTGGCAAGATACCGTTGGAAAATCTCTTCTCCTTTTACTTTATGGACCCGTGTGGTCACAGCTACGTGATAGTTGGTTCCAATGAAACGGCACGTGGCGTCCAGGCAAAAGCCAGTACCAAACTTCGCATTCATGTCGAGACCAGGGCCGAGCCTCCCCGTAACACCAAGTTTTGCCGACGGGGTGAATTTTACTGAGGTAATAGGAACAACGACCTCGCTAAAATCCTGCTCGTGTTTCGAAGAAGGCGAGACTGTCGACCGACTAGGAAGGGCTTCCTGGGCCGGTCCAGGAGTGCAGAGACACGAACTTCCAATTACGACTAAAATGAATTTGCGCAAGACCATCAGGCATTCCCCTGACTCCCCACGAGTCAGTTCTGATGTTTTGCATGCGCTCCTCCACCGAATGACTAGTCAGCACAAAGGGTTTATTCCGTTTCGATCAGAGTTTTGGCTCCCATTGCGGGACGATAGTCCCGATTTGAATCGCAAATTGCGCGCTGATGCTCGCGTCCCGTATAGGAGCTTGTGCACACATTCTGGCCCACGCCGAGCCATCTACAATGAAACTAGTTCAGTTAAGAATCTCGCAGCCGTTGTCATGTTTATAACCCTCCAGGAAAGTACTTCAATATACATATATTGGTCTTGACAAGTAACCCCCGTTATCCTATTGTTCCTTCCGATTTGGAGGACGTATGCACCATGCCCAGATGCGAACGATTCCACGCCTTCCTCAAGTGATGATTGGAACGCTCATGCTTGGCGGCGTACTGCTCGCAGTATTGCTTTGGTCTATATCCAGATGAGAAGCGCCAACAACTTAGCTCTAGTAGACAAAACACGGCGATCCCAGATCGACACGGACACCTGGCTTAAACTGTCCACGCAATTTGAGCGGGTAGTAAAATCCCTCGGATTAGTCGGTCATCTATCAGAATTTTCCGAAGATGGGAGCCGGGAGGAACAAGCAAGGTGCCGTATGGTGATCAAGGCCCTGTCTAAAGAGGGCCACCTTGCGCTACGGAAGTTTGTCAAACTGTGGGCAAACTTGAATGAGCAAGTTATGGAAGATCAAAGACCTAGCACTCGTAAGGATTTCGACGACATTTTGGGGCCATCTTACCGAGGTCCGATTCACAAGCCTCGGCCGGTGTTAAACACGGGCAAGGGCAGGAAAAGGCAATAAGCATAATCAGAATTTTCAAATAACTGCCAATAGAATTGGCAAGGCAACTGCTGTGTCTTGCCATATGACTTCTTCATGTCGACTGTGGTCTGGCATCCTGGCTATCTTGGTGTCACATATTCTGTTCATTAATCCAGGCTGCGCCGGTCAGGAACCCCGAGTTGCAGCAATAGGTCCTGTTGTTAGCGTCAGCTTCGGTTACGTTTATCTCAACAGTGAAATACCTTCCGCTGGAAGAATCAGCCAAAATGGAGTTGCGTCCGGCGTCACCACTGATTTTACTCGTCGATTCGGAATTAGGGCGGAGGTTAGTTATACCAGGACCTACGGAGCGTTCGGTCTCGATCATCACAGTGATGTGCTGGCCTACCTCGGGGGTCCAGTCGTTTATCCAATACGCCACAGGCGATTCGCAGTCTATACTCAAGCCCTCATCGGAGCGGCACGAATCACGGGTGTCATCCCGGAAAGTAATGGTAATTTCCTGATTGCCAAAACGAACAAACTGGCCTGGTCACTCGGCCCCGGAGTGGACACGAAGCTTTCAAAATCAACTGTTCTCAGGATAGGCGCAGATTATCTGCACTCAAGTTATTTCGCTCCCAACAAAGCGATTCAAGGTCAGGGGAATGTGCGCGTTATCATCAGCCTCGTTTACACGCTGGGGAAAGTCCGGTGAATTAGGGCAGCGCCAGCGGCCTGACCGAACTCTCCGTAGGGGATTCTATTCGCTGCATTCAAGCTTAGACGAACCAGCGCCGAAACATTGTTCGTACGCCTATTTAGACTTATTACCATTTCCAACAGATCGTCGCGGTCATCTTTGATCCAGCTGCTCGGTATTTCTTTGATGATCTCGATAAGTTCTTCCAAGGTTGCGTTCGTTTCTAATCGCTTCAGCCACGGATCAAGAGTTTGAAAGCTGTGGAAGGTCGAATATATGGTCCTATCGAGATAGAGGCCGTGACGAGGTAAATCTGTAAACTTCCAGGTGGGACCGCCAAAACAGAAGCCATTATCAATCATAAACAGATGAAATGTCTTTCCAAGTTTTGCGGGCCTCTTTACACATAAAATCTGTCTGTTATCTGTGTTAGATGTCCATTTGTCAAAAATTAAGATTCCGAAGAGATCAGAAAGATTCTCCACCTGGGCAGGAGCCGCTGCCTGGCGAAGCTCCAGTACCGATTGCATGGTTCTGTACGCTCTGCCATTTCTTGACGGATATTCGGATCCAAAGGCGAGTCCCGTCGCCACTGGAATAGTCTGACGTGGAAACTGGATGGAGAGTTCTGGAGTGCGGCGAACAAGGTCTTGGTGAACATCGACGAGACAAATATCGGGACAGGGCAATCCCAGAAGCCTTGCCAGCTTTCCGGCCAAATACTCGTTTATGAGAATTCTTGGGTGTTGAGGGTTGTTTTGGAATTTGACCACATAGAAGTGTCCATCGGAACACCGCATCAAGTGCGGTTGTGATCCGCCACGCATCCGACGTATATGTTCGACAGCAGTGACGATATTGGGAGAGGACAATGACGGGGCAGGGGTAACAGGGCTTGTGGCTGGGGTTCCCAGCATAGCGAGCTCCGCGAGGGCGAAGTTACTCATGCGTTTAAGTAACGTGACAGTAATATACGCACTCCTTCCAGCCCCTGTCAAGGAAATACTAAGTATCGAGTAGTAATCGTTACTAGTGGAACCCCCGGTCCGAGGGGGATCCTGAATTTAGACAGGCTGTTCTAGCGACGCTATGTGATCGCACCCTGGGTTTTCGAGTTCGCGGCACGATTCCAAAACGGGAACGCAACAGGGGCGGAAGCAGCACAAGTAACAAGCCTATTTTCATAGTTCTCCCTTATACCGGGTGCAATTGCTGCACTTCAGCACCCGGCTCGGTTGAAGGATTCTTTGGTCCAGTTTTCTTCTGGCAGATTTTGTGCAGCAAGAGCTGCGGAGTACCGTCGTGGTCTCATACGATTAGGGTGCCGAGAATGGAGGCGGGAAGTAATGCGTTGGCAGGGGATCGCAATGCTGGCAAGTGAATTCGGAAACGCGAGTGTGCGTTCGGAAACGCGAGTGTGCGTTCCGAAACGGGATGCTTTCCCGATTGTAAGTCGCAGAATGGAACGCCGAGGTGTCGGCCCCTGAAGACGGTTAGCGGAGCATTTCGGGAGGCTTGAATATTAAGAGCTTACGAAGTCTTATCGCTTTCTTAGAATTGGTCTTCAAACTGCAGCAGGAGAATTGAAGTCTCGGGACCCATCGCTCACAGTTTCGGGGTGGCGCATGAACTTTAAATACTTTGTGTTAATGTTGTTGTTAACATGCGCATTTTCGATCGCTCCATCGTCCTGGGCGAACGATCGTCCTCCAGTTCTCGTCGTAGGTACGGTGGACAAGCCTTGCCCCGGCTCAGGTTTCACCCGTATTCAGAATGCGATTGATGTTGCCTCGACGGGCCAGACAATCGAAGTGTGCCCGGGGTCTTACAGTGAGATCCTACAAATTGAGAACTCATTGTCATTGAAGTTCGATTCGGGAGCCCTCCTCATGCCAACGAGCATTCCCCAGAGTACGGTGAGCTCGGCAACGGGCAACCCCATCGCCGCGATTATTACGGTCATGAATGCTGCAAAAGTGAACATCGAAGGTGGGGTGATCGACGCCGGCGCTTCTGGAATTTCCGAATGTGCCCCCAATCTAATGGGAATTCAACTGGTTTCTCGCTTAAATGGCTGCCAGAGCGGCGATGGGATTTTCATTCAGTCGGGAAACGGAGGAACTTCCGAGGTTACGATCACCGAGAATCGTGTCGATGGCTATCAAAAGAATGGAATAACCGCCAATGAAGTCGGCACTCAAGCGGACATTTCACTAAATACCGTTGTCGGCACGGGGCCAACCACAGGCGCGGCACAGAATGGGATTCAGATTGGATTCGGAGCAAAAGGGACGATTGAGCATAACTTCGTTGCCAGCAACATTTGGTCGCCGTGCGTCAGCCCGGATCAATGCATGTTTTTCGCAACAGGAATCCTGATTGAGCAGTCGGACGACATTACGATTGAAGACAATTCGATAGGAAACAACCAGGTGAATATCTTTCTCAGAGGAGATGGAATTAAGGTTCGGAGAAACCGGCTGTTTGGCTCAGTGGTTCTCGACAACATCCAAGTCCCAGGTAACAGCGCTGAGATCGAGTCGAACCAAATTTACGATTCCGCAAGAGCGGCTGTAGCGGTCTCCGGGAATGATGCCAAAATCCGAAAGAACACTATCACCAACGCTCAAATCGGAATTCTAAAGTCTGCCAATGTGCTGTCGATTGACGAAAGGGGAAATCACTTCGACGACGTGGATATCCTCTTCGTTGATCCCAGCCCCTTCCTCACCACTCCGGGCACCATCCACCCAGAAAGATAGTCGCAGTGGACAAGGCACATTCGCGATCGGTCCCCCAGCAGTACATCGCGGGTGTGCCTCCTGCCGAAACCTCCCGACTCTCAGGGAGACAGATATTCTCCACGCTCTCCTCCTTCACGTCCTAAAGCGCCTTCCAAACTTTGCCCTGTCATTCGCCAAAATGCTTGCGGGCCGGAGAATCAGTGACATACAGCCTTGGTTTGGAGCGCACTGTGCTATAAGCCTGGCCCATGGACAACCTGTTTTTGCTCTGGTTCGGAGTACTCGTTCGCCTTTTTCGCAGCCGTGGGAAGCTTGTGTTGGAGAATCTCGCGCTTCGGCAATAGCTCGCGATTCTGAAACGTCGACATCCAAGGCCACCGCTCGATTTGTTCGACAAACTGTTCTGGGTCATTGCCCATGAGTTCTGGTCCAGATGGAAAGAAGCTTTGATTGTGGTCGCGCCAGAGACAGTGGTTCGGTGGCATCGGGCAGGCTTTCGTTTCTACTGGCGTTTGATCTCCAGGGTCCGAAAGCCAGCAGGGCGGAGAAGAGTTTCGAAGGAGGTTCGGGCTCTGATCTTCCGGATGGTTGCCGAGAACCCAACCTGGGGAGCGCCGAGGATACATGGGGAACTCCTCATGCTCGGCTTTGAGCTCTCGGAGCGAACGATCTCTCGTTGGATGAAACGAGCGCCAAGGGACCCTGAGGCGGCAAGACGTTGGCTCACTTTCCTTCGAAACCATCGGGAAGCCATTGCGGCGATGGACTTCTTCACCGTACCAACGATTACTTTCGGCTTTCTCTACTGCTTCTTTGTGATCGGCCATGATCGTCGGCGCATCCTGCACTTCAACGTCACCAGTCATCCGACGAGTATTTGGATCGTCCGGCAATTGCGGGAGGCGTTTCCGTTCGAGACGGCTCCCAGGTTTCTGATCTTCGACTGGGATGCGAAATACGGGTTGGAGGTCCCGGCCGCCGTTCGATCTCTGTGGATGAGTCCTGTGCGGACCTCCTTCGAAAGTCCCTGGCAGAACGGAGTGGCGGAGCGTTGGGTTGGAAGCTGCAGACGAGACCTGCTGGATCACATCATTGCGCTGAATGAACGCCATCTGAAAAGGCTGCTCGCTGATTATGTCGGCTACTATCATGCCGATCGCACGCATCTCGGACTCGGGAAGGGAACACCTGACCGCAGGATTCGTTCCGTAGCTTCGGGTCGCATCCTTTCTCACGAGCGACTCGGCGGGCTGCACCATCGTTACGATCGGGCGGCCTGATCCGGACTATCTTTTCACGCATCCTTATATATACGTCGCATGCGCACGTTCCCGCCCAAGAGAACCTTCGCGCTCCTCAAAGCAATTCTTGGTCGAGTTCAGACTTTTCAAGCTGTGGCGGACGGAGAAGCGCACCATTTTCGGCGTGGATAGAATTTTGGCAAGGGACAACTCTTCGGTTCGGAGCCGAACGCTCGACAAGACCATTACTTCTACCTGCGTTGGCCCCACTTCCAAAGGAGCAGACGCCCGCGTGACAACCCCAGGTCAGACGTCGGTCAGTGGGGAAATCCCTGTGTTGAACAGTTAACACACGTGCGAAATTGTGCGTTGTATCGTTCTTGGCGCGGGGGTAACATGCTGTGTATAGGAGCTCGGCGTCGAGCACTAATCAGGCTCCTCAGCAGGGTTCCGATCGCCTTACCCCACCCTTCCACCGAAACCCTGAATCGCCATCAGTTCAAAGATATTGTGTGGACTGGCGCTTGTTCCTCGCTGCGCGTTTGAATGGGCCCAACTGCGCCGCCTGCCGCGACTTTAACCGCAAGCGACAACTACGTGGCGTCAATTCTGAGGATTCGGCATAGGGCAACAGCCAGCTTCGCCGGTGAAGAAGCAGGCGGAGGAAGAGAGTGGTAATGAAAAGCGCTGCAGGGACAAGGAAAGCTCTCATCGTTGGACTCAAAAGCTGCGTCTGTGCCGTGCCACTCACACACGTCATCGAGACGATGCGGCCGCTTGCCGTCGAGCCGATTTCCGGTGTGCCGTCGTTTGTGCGGGGCGTATCGATCATCCGAGGGATTCCGACGCCCGTTGTCGATTTGGGAGCCGTTTTGGGATCACCCAGCGATCGGACAGAGCGCTTCGTTACGCTTCGGGTCGGGGACAAGCAAGTGGCTCTTTCCGTAGATGCCGTGTTTGGTGTTCGCGACCTGGACACGATCTTGACGATCCGGGAGCTGCCTCCGCTCTTGCAAAGAGCTTCGAAAGGCGTGGTGGAAACGATTGGCACGCTCGACGACCAAGTGCTGATGGTCTTGCAAACGGGCTGGGAGTTGCCGGACGAAGTTTGGCAGGCGCTGACAGCACAGGAGGCGGTTTCGTGATTGTGGCACCAGTCGCCGCCGAGATCGAATGCTTTCGGGGCTTGGTGGCGGAGCGCCTTGGGCTCAATTTTGAAGACTCCAAGCTGGACTTCCTTGCGGATGTCCTGCGGCAGCGGATGGAAGATACCGGATGCCCTCTCTTTTCAGCTTATCGCAAGCGTATTTCGTCCTTCCCCGAGGAGCGCAGCGAAACGGGCGCTCTCGCCGAGCAACTGACGGTGGGTGAGACCTACTTTTTTAGATACGCGGAGCACTTCCAGGCATTTGCTGAAGTCGTTTTGCCGAACCGGATTCAAGCGCGAGGCGGTGACCGGCGACTCCGCATTCTCTCCGCAGGATGCGCGTCAGGCGAAGAACCGTATTCCCTTGCGATCCTGATGCGCGAGCGGTTCCCGGAACTTGCATCCTGGGACGTTGAGATTCGCGGCTTCGATGTCAACGCCGCGGTGGTGGGAAAAGCCAAGCGAGCTCGGTATTCTCCCTGGTCTCTGCGGGAGACTCCGCACGATCTACAGTCGAAATACTTTCTCGGCCATGGCCGCGACTTTCAATTGGACGAGGCGGTGCGATCCGCGGTCCGCTTTGAGGAACGCAACCTTGTCGAGGATGACCCTTTATTTTGGCAGGGCGATAATTTTGATGCGATTTTCTGCCGCAATGTGACGATGTACTTCACGATGGACGTCGCGCGATCGGTCGTTGCGCGTATCGCCCGGTCTCTTGCACCAGGAGGCTATTTTTTCTTGGGACACGCGGAGACGCTCCGCGCGGTCTCTCATGAATTTCATTTGCGGCACACCCACGAAACCTTCTACTACCAACGGCGGGACTCTCACGAGGCGGAGAGCACGATGATTCCTCAGGTAGGGGGCACGGACTACCATTCCGCCCGGCCCATCCCAGAGTTGGTCGCGCCCAACGATTCGTGGTTCAGCGCCATTCGCCGGGCATCCGAGCGCATCGCGAGTCTGACGGAAGGGAATAATGGAACGGGTGTGAAAATGCCCGCAGGGGAATCGAATCCGCGGCCAATGGTCTGGGATCGGGCAGTAGCGATCGAGTTGTTGCGCAGAGAAAAATTCTCAGAAGCCATGGACCTTCTTCGCGCTCTTCCAGCGGAGTCGAAGACCGATGCGGATGCGCAACTGTTGATTGCCGTGCTTCTCACCAACGGTGGAAATTTGCCGGAAGCAGAGAAAGTCTGCAGGCATGTCCTGAATCTCGATGAGCTGAATTCCGGCGCCCACTACTTAATGGCGCTCTGCCGGGAACACACCGGCGACCAGGCCGGTGCAGTACAGCACGACCAAACCGCCACCTATTTGGATTCGGCGTTCGCGATGCCGCATCTCCACCTGGGACTGGTTGCCAAGCGTTCGGCGGATTTGGAGACCGCTCGCCGCGAACTCGGACGAGCGTTACCCCTTCTTGATCGCGAAGACGCATCGCGCATTCTTCTCTTCGGAGGCGGATTTACCCGCGAGGCCCTCGTCGAGTTTTGCCGCGCGGAACTGCGCGCCTGCGGAGGCACCTCTTGACACTACAATCGCCAATTACCGCGAAGGCCGCGGAACTGCGCAGCGTCTTCGATCAGGCCCGAGCGGCACCGCTTTCCTCCGGTGCGCTGGAACAGAGGGAAGACCTGCTTGCCATTCGCATATCCCGGGACGCTTATGCAATTAGGGTGAGCGAGATCTCGGGTCTTGCCACCGACAAGAAAATTGTTGCGTTTCCCTCCCCTATTCCTGAGCTGCTTGGACTAGCGGGTATCCGGGGTGCCCTCGTTCCCGTGTACAGTCTGGCGATGCTTCTTGGCTACAACGCGGAAACAGAGCGAACGCGTTGGCTCGCCTTGTGCGGAACCGAGAGTCCCTTCGCCCTGGTGTTTAGTGACTTCGAAGGTTACGTCCGGGTTTCCCTGACCCAACTTTATACGGCTGAGGCAAAGGACGTGGCTCGCACGCACGTTCAGCATGTGGTGCGCGCGACGGATATGGTTCGTGCGGTCGTCAGTATTCCTCTCATTAGAAAAACAATTCAAAGACGCTCCGGCAACGACGGCGTCTCGAAGGAGCGATGACATGTGGACATTCGGTCGAAGGATAGCTGCCGGATTCGCGCTTGCATTCTTATTGTTGGCGGTGATCGGAGCGGTGGCGTATCGCAGCATAAGCGCGCTCACCAAAACCAGTCAATCGGTTACCCACACTCACCAGGTACTGGAACATGTTGCCGAGGTGCTCAGCCTATTAAAAGATGCGGAAACTGGACAACGGGGCTACGTTATCACCGGCGACGAGACCTTCCTCGAGCCGTACCAGGCAGGGACCACCAACGTCCACGCGGTCGTGAAAGAGCTCCGCGAGCTGACTGCGGATAACCCCAATCAGCAAAAACGGATTGATGAAGCAGAACCGCTCATCGCAGGGAAGCTGGCCGAACTGAAACAAACCATCGACCTGCGGAGGAAGGGAAGCCTTGAAGACACAACCAAGATTGTTCGCGGAGGTGAGGGCAAAAAGGTCATGGACAATCTTCGCGTGATCTTGGCCCAAATGGAGCGCGAGGAGCGCGATCTGCTGAAGCAGCGCGCCGACGAAGTGGAGGCCGCCTCCAACGGAGCGAAGTCGACGATCGTTTTCGGTACGTTGGTCTGCCTTCTGTTTGTCACGGCCGCAGGTTTTTTCATTACCCGCTCGCTCAGCGGTCAGATTGGAGCGGCCGTCCGGCACGTGCAGAGCTCCTCGGCAGAACTCCAATCGGCAGCCAATCAACAAGCGTCCGGCGCGAAAGAGTCGTCGACGGCCATGAACGAGATCACCACGACGATCAGCGAGCTTCTCGCGACCTCGCGGCAAATCGCCGAGAGTGCGCAACGCGTCGCCCATGTGGCCGAAGAAACATCGTCGGCGGCGCGATCTGGCGACTCAACTGTCCAGAAATCGCATGAGTCTGTGAACAGTATCAAGCGGCAAGTAGATCTCATCGTTACCCACATGCTCGATCTCGGAAAGAAGTCCCAGCAGATTGGCGGGATTCTCGAAATCATCAACGAGCTGGCCGAGCAGACCAACATTTTGGCGATCAACGCGACCATCGAAGCTTCGGGCGCCGGTGACGCTGGGAAGAGATTTGCCGTCGTCGCGGACGAGATCCGCAAGCTTGCCGACCGAGTGGGTGGCTCGACCAAGGAGATTCGGACCCTCATCGAGGAAATTCGCGCGGCCGTCAATACGACGGTGATGGCGACCGAAGGCGGCTCCAAGGCGGTCGACCTCGGCGCGCGGCAATTCGCGGAAGTGACCGCTGCGCTCAAGCAAATCACGGAGTTGCTGGGAACCACGACCGCGGCTGCGAGGGAGATCGAACTCAGCACAAAGCAGCAAACTACGGCCGTGGAGCAGGTCAACATAGCGGTTTCCAACGTCGCAAAGGCTGCCAAGGAAACAGAAGTGAGCTCGGGCCAGACACTGCAAACGGCGGGACAGCTGGCGGGATTGTCCCGCGATCTGATCCGACTGATTCAAGCAACGGCGAGTGCTTAGACAATGGCGAAAGACCAGTACAAGTACTTCCGCATCGAAGCACGGGAACTCCTAGAGGGTCTTAACCAGGCCGTGCTCGAACTGGAGCGGGGCGGAAGCCGAAAGGAGGTTCTTGCACGCCTCTTGCGTCTCGCGCACACACTGAAGGGCGCTTCGCGCGTGGTGAAGCAGCCTGGAATCGCCGAGTGCGCCCATGCTATCGAGGACGCTTTCGCGCCCTACCGCGATGAGCATGAGGTAATTCCGCAGGAGCGCACCAGTCAAGTGTTGGGACTGCTGGATACGATCGCCGGGAAAGTAGCGTCACTGGATATCTCACCCGGGGACCTGCAAGGAGAAACGCCGCGACCAGCGGGCGAAGAGCTTTTCGAGACCGTGCGCGTGGAGATCGAGGAAATGGACAGGCTGCTCGAAGGCGTTTCCGAGGCCTCCGTGCAACTTCGGGCGCTTCGGCAGGAATTCGATACTCTGGATCGCGCGCGCCAGCTGGCCGGCAATCTACTGGACAGCGTATCGCTGCAATTCAAGGTCGAAACCAACGGGAACCGGTGGACGGGCAACAGCTCGAAGGTGCGCGCTACGGCTGAAGATCTTCGCACATGTCTGGAGCGCCTTGGACGCAACCTTTCCATCGGAGTCGATCAGGTGGAAGCGGAGTTCACGCAAGTGCGCGATGCGACCAACCGCCTGCGATTGTTGCCGGCATCTTCTGTGTTTTCGTCTTTGGAGCGCGCCGTTCGCGACGCGGCCCAGTCCCTTCACAAGGAAGTGTCGTTCGAATCGCTTGGTGGCGCGAATCGCCTGGACGCGCACGTGCTCGCGGCTCTGCGGGATGCCCTGCTGCATGTGGTGCGAAACGCTGTGGCTCATGGCATCGAACACCCGCAGGAACGCCTTGCCGCCAAGAAACCAGCCCAGGGACATGTCGTACTGCGCGTGGAACAGCGTGGTACGCGTGTCGCTTTCCTCTGCCACGACGATGGGCGCGGCATTGATGTGGAGGCAGTTCGCCAGGTCGCCGTTCGCAAAGGCTTGGTGGCGGCCTCGGAGGCCGCCTCTCTCGGGTTGGAAGAAGCGGTCAAGATCATCATGAAAGGCGGCGTGACCACGAACTGGGCCGTGGATGAGGTCTCAGGCCGGGGAATCGGGCTAGACGTGGTGCGGGCGACGGCAGTCCAGCTCAAAGGCGAAGTCACGGTCCACAGTGAGGCAGGAAAGGGCACGACGTTGGAGATCTGTGTCCCCGTTTCGCTCTCCTCTTTGGCGGCGCTGGAAGTGGATGCGGGCGGGATTGTTGCCGCACTGCCACTGGATTCCGTGCGCCAGACATTGCGACTCGCGGATCACGACATTGCCCACTCGGCGCAAAAGGATTCCATCGTCTACGAAGGGAAAGTAATCCCGTTCCTGAGTTTGCCCAGAGCGTTGCGCAAGAAAGACGCGGACGAGCAGAAGCGCCGCTTCTGGTCGGTAATCGTTCTGGAGGGGCGCTCTGGAGTGGCCGCCATTGGTGTCGATCGGTTGCTGGGCACGGCCAATGTTGTAGTAAGACCTCTCCCGCCATTGGCTGTAGCCGAGATGACTGTTGTTGGGGCTTCCCTGAACGCCGGGGGCGATCCCCAGCTTGTTCTTGATCCAGAGGGCCTCGTGGCGACGGCGAACCTCGGGCGTGGGACGCGCTCCGAAGTCACCGCGGCAAAACGAGCTTCGGTCCTCGTGATCGATGATTCACTTACGACCCGCATGCTGGAGCAGAGCATTCTGGAGTCAGCAGGCTATGAAGTGGAGCTTGCGACTTCCGGCGAAGAAGGCCTCGAAAAGGCGCGGGCGAAACAATATGGACTTTTCCTGGTGGATGTGGAAATGCCGGGGATGGACGGCTTTGAGTTTGTATCCCGCACGCAAGCGGATGCGCGTCTCCGCGCGGTGCCAGCAATCCTGGTGACCTCGAGAAGCGCTGCCGAAGATCGGCGACGCGGAGAGCAGGTGGGCGCTCGTGCCTACATCGTGAAAGGTGAATTTGACCAAGGCTATCTGTTGCGGATGACGCGCGAGTTGGTGGGGTAGAAGATGGCGAAGACACGAGTGCTGGTGGTTGATGACTCCCTCACAGCGCGAAAGCACCTTGTGGAGGTCCTTAGCGCCGATCCAGAGTTGGAGGTCGCTGGAGAAGCCGAGGACGGAAAGCGGGCGATTGAGTTGTGCCGGGCTTTGCGCCCCGACGTGATTACGCTCGACATGATGTTGCCGGTGATGAGCGGCGTCGCCGTCACCGAGTACGTGATGGCTTATTGTCCCACACCGATTCTTGTCGTTTCTGCGTCGACCAATCGCGGAGAACTCTATAAGACATATGACGCGCTGGTTGCGGGCGCGGTGGATGTATTCGAGAAACCGTCCGGTAAAGAGCCAGATGGAGTCTGGGAGCGCGGCCTCGTGGCATCCGTGAAGATCGTGTCCCGGATACGGGTGATCACGCACATTCGGGGCCGGCTGGGACAATCTCCCGCTGCCTCGCCTAACTTCGCAACCTCGAACGGCTCGGCACAAAAGAGCATCGTCGCGATTGGCGGATCGACGGGTGGTCCCGCCGCGATTGTGGAGATACTTCGCGGACTCCCGGCTGGGTTTCCGATTCCTATTCTTCTTGTCATTCACATCGGTGAGCCTTTCAGTGCCGCATTTGCCGAGTGGCTCGACGGCATGTCGCCCCTGCGGGTGCGTTACGCCAGCGACGGCGAAAATCTCCCTGTGTTCGGTCAGGCCGGTATGGTGATGGCCCCACCCGGTTTTCACCTCGTTGTCCAGCGCGGAAAACTCAGGCTCACGCGCGATCCAGAGCGGAATTCCTGCCGGCCGTCGGTGGATGTCCTGTTTGAATCCCTCGCCAAAGAGTTGGGCAGCCAAGCGGCCGCTTGTCTCCTGACCGGAATGGGCAGGGACGGCGCCGCAGGACTGCTCGCTCTCCGGCATAAGGGGGCACTGACGGTTGCCCAGGACGAGGCGACTTCGGTGGTTTTCGGGATGCCAAAGGAAGCCATTCAGATAGGTGCTGCGGGTCGCGTTCTGGCCCTGGACCAAATAGCACCGGCATTGATCGCCATTGCGCGCGAAGCGGAGCTGAGGAGAAACGGTTGAAGCCACGCATTCTCATCGTTGACGACAGCCTGACCGTCCGAATGGATCTTGGCGAAGCTTTCGAGCTCGGCGGATTCATGAACACGCTGTGTTCGACCTTGTCCGAAGCGCGCAGAGTTTTGTTGACCGATTCCTTCGACCTGATCATCCTCGACGTGCTGCTTCCAGACGGGGACGGGATCCAATTCCTTCGGGAGATCCGAACAACTCCCTCTTCAGCGGGCATTCCCGTGATGCTGTTGTCTTCCGAGGCAGAGGTAAGGGACCGTGTCCGGGGGCTCCAGACGGGCGCCGATGACTACGTTGGAAAGCCTTACGATCAGTCCTATGTTGTGGCTCGCGCCCGCGAACTGCTGCGAAAAAAAGAGCCTCCGAAGGAATCCCCAAAATCCACGACCGTCCTCGTCATTGACGATAGTCCGACGTTTCGCGAAGAGTTGAAATCCGTCTTGGAATCCTCCGGTTACTTGGTGCTTACCGCCGGAACTGGAGAAGACGGGCTTCGGACGGCGGTGGACACGCGGCCCGCGGTGATTGTTGTGGATGGCGTACTCCCTGGCATCGACGGTTCAACGGTAATCAAAAGAATCAGGGCCGACGCCGCCCTGCGGAGCACCCCCTGCATTTTGTTGACGGCCTCCGAGGAGCGCAGCGGCGAACTGAAAGCCTTGGAGGCGGGCGCCGATGCGTACGTACGAAAGGAAGAAGACACGCAGGTCATCCTCGCGCGTGTGACGGCGGTCTTACGCTCGTCCGGAGCTCCGTCCGCGGTTGGCTCTACTTCCAGTTTGCTAGGGCCGAAGAGAATTTTGACGGTCGATGACAGCTTGACGTATCTCCACGAAGTCGCGGCCCAGCTGCGGGAAGAAGGATACGACGTGATTCCCGCACGTTCCGGAGAGGAAGCCCTTGAGCTGCTTGCGGTTCAGAATGTGGACTGCATTCTCTTGGATCTCGTGATGCCGGGCCTATCCGGTCAAGAAACCTGCCGGCGCATCAAAGGTTCCGCATCATGGCGCGATATTCCCTTAATCATGCACACGGCCCTCGAAGAGCAGGCCGCGATGATCGAGGGGATTAATGCCGGGGCCGACGACTATATCGCCAAGTCCAGCGATCTGGAAGTTCTGCGCGCCCGCGTGCGAGCTCAGCTTCGCAGAAAGCAGTTCGAGGATGAGAATCGCAACATTCGCGAGCAGCTCCTGCAGAAAGAGTTGGAAGTCACCGTGGCAAACTCCGCCCGGGAACTCGCCGAAACGCGGGCTGCTTTCGTGGAAGAGCTGGAACGAAAGAACAGCGAACTGGAAGCATTCAGCTACTCGGTTTCGCACGACCTCCGAGCTCCTCTTCGCAGCATCGACGGATTCAGCCAATTGCTGCTCCAAGACGTGGCGGGCAAGCTTGATGGCAAAGGAGAGGACTATTTGCGCCGCGTGTGCGAATCGGCGCAGCGCATGGGAGAGATCATCGACGATCTCCTGTCGCTCTCGCGAGTCGGCCTCGCCGAGTTGCGGCGCGATCGGATCGATCTTTCCAGCATCGCGCGTGATGTTTTCGGGGAGTTGGAGAAGCAACATCCCGGCCGGAAAGTGGAGCTGCGCATTGGAGAACGACTTCCGGCGGAGGCGGACAGCCGGCTTATGCGGGTTGCGTTCGATAACCTGCTTGGAAACGCATGGAAGTTTACGGCAAAAGTACCTACCGGCCAGATTGAAATAGGAGCCGAGCAAAAACAGGGAGGGACGGTGTTTTTTGTTCGCGACAACGGAGCGGGTTTTGACATGAGTTATGCGGAAAACATCTTCCGCCCGTTCCAGAGATTGCACAATGAATCGGAATTTCCAGGGACAGGAATCGGCTTGGCGACGGTGCACCGCATCATTGAGCGTCACGGCGGCCGCATTTGGGCCGAAGGCGTGGTCGACCAGGGTGCGACCTTCTATTTCACGATCCCATCTGCTGGACCGGGAGGCCGCCCGTGATTCGGAAGCGCCTCATACTGCTGGTGGAAGACAATCCTAACGACATCGAACTGACTCTGCGCGCGTTTGAGAAATCCAACGTCATCAAGGAAATCGTGGTGGCACGCGACGGTGAGCAGGCTATCCATTACCTTTATTCGACCGGCCCGCGGGCCGACCGGGATCCAAACGTCATGCCCGACGTCGTGCTGCTCGACATGAAGCTGCCCAAAATTGATGGTATGGGAGTTCTGCGGCGTATGCGCGCAGATGAAAGGACGCGGCGCCTGCCGGTCGTGGTCCTGACGTCCGGCAAGGAGGAAAAGGATGTGATGGCGAGTTACGATCTCGGGGCGAACAGCTTCGTCCGCAAACCGGTCGATTTCGCGCAATTCGTAGACGCAGCGAGGTATCTGGGTATTTATTGGCTCACCATGAATGAGCCGCCGCCTCGAAAACAAGACCTAAACGGGAAGTGAATGGGCACTTACAGCCGCGACTGTTTATCCGTGGGTTGGCTCCGGGACCTTGGCTTCGTCAAGGAGTTCTCGTACTCTTCGGGCCAAGACCTTTGAGCTATATGGTTTTTGCAAGACGGTGGCGCCCTTCTCGGACAGGGACGCGAGCGTGGGTCCGTGATCTGAATAACCGGAAGTGAAGATGACAGGCACACCAGGCTTCGCTTTGCAGATCTGTTCGTAAGCATCGATACCGTCGAGTTTCGGCATGATCACATCGAGCAGCACCAGCGAAATGCCGTTTCGATGCGCTGCAAACAGATCGACGGCCTCCTTTCCGTCGCGAGCGAGTAGCAACTGATAGCCCAGCGACTCAAGAATTTGTTGCGCCATTTCGCGCATTCCTTCATGGTCTTCGGCAATCAGGACAGTTTCCGTCCCTCCTCGGACCGGAGCATCGTTCATCTGGTGCAAGGGTTCGGCCACACCGTCACTGGCAGGCAGATAGATGCGAAACGCTGTACCCTTTCCTGGTTCGCTGTAAACCTCGAGGAATCCTCCATGCTGTTTGACGATTCCCATGACAGTTGCCAATCCTAGTCCCGTGCCTTTCCCGATCTCTTTTGTCGTGAAGAAAGGTTCAAAAATGCGCTCCATTGTCGCCGGGTCGATTCCGACGCCCGTATCGGAGACCGAAAGCAGGACATATCGTCCCGGCTGCGTATCAGCATGCCTTTTGCAAAAGTGGGAATCCAACTCAACATTTCGCGTTTCAATCAGAAGCTGCCCCCCTTTGGGCATCGCGTCCCGGGCGTTGAAGCACAGATTCATCACCACCTGCTCGATCTGAGAAGGATCGGCTCGGGTGGTCTGGAGATCTGGTGCAAGCACCATCTTTACTTCGATCTGTTCACCGATAGCCTTTTGCAGCAGGGTAGTGGTTTCGTTCACCATGAGGTTGAGATCGATGCTTTTGGGCGCCAAGACCTGGCGCCGGGCGTAGGCGAGGAGCTGTCGTGTCAACCCTGCAGCCCGCGTTGCCTGTTCGCCTATGTTTCGAAATAGCTTGGCCTCGGGGCTATCAGAAGACACCCGATCAACCCCAAGCTCTGCCCAACCCATGATGGCCCCGATGACATTGTTGAAGTCGTGCGCCACTCCGCCAGCCAGTTTTCCCAGTGCCTCGAACTTTTCGAGATGTCGAAGGCGTTGCTCGATCTGTTTGCGTTCACGACGAAGCTCTGCCTCGCGCAATTCTCTCTGGATTGCCGGAAGCAACCTGGCGGCATTGCCCTTTATGACATAGTCTTGGGCGCCGGCCCTCATGGCGTTGACTGCTATTTCTTCACCGATGGTGCCGGAAAGAAAAATAAAAGGAACATCCAAGCCCTTTTTCCTTACCATGGCCAAGGCGTCGGTGCCTTTGAATCTGGGCATGGAGTAGTCGGAGATCACGATGTCCCATTGACCATCGTCTAGCACTGTAGCGAGTGCCGTCGGGGTGCAAACGCGCTTGTGCGTTACGTCGTAGCCGCCGCGTTGCAGCATGCTCAGCAAAAGTCCGCAGTCATTCTCTGAATCCTCGATGATCAATGCGCGAAGTGGGGACGCCATGTACTTGCTCCAGGTAGTCGGTCAATGCTGTCTAATAGGTTTTCAATCTAAATTCGAAAAGGTTGGCCAGCTTATCCGCATTGCTCCGATTTGGCGGTCGCGTCAGCTTGGTCGCGAGACGATTCACCGGGAATTAGAATCAGGAGAAACGTCCCCCAGCCTGACTCGGCGAAATTTGGCTTACCGGGTTGATTCACCGCAGATCGGTTGGTTCTACTTAGCACGGGAAATCTCATAGCAATCGAATTGCACGCCGACACCCAGTCTTCCGGCCGGGGAATCGACCGGCTCGACGCGTACAACGTGACCCGTGCACACCCATTCCGTTGTCGGATCGCCGGTGATTTCCTCTGGCATTTTCTGGCGCACTTCAACCTGGGTGCCTACCCTGAGCAGCGAATCCGTTGCGAAGAAGATTCCCTTCTCCGAGAGATCCACTGATTCCGCTCTCCATTCGGGGACCGCAGACTTCCAGATGCGCACCCGCAACGGAGCTTGAAAGGAGAGACGTCGCGCGATTCGGCGGTTCGATGTAGCTACTTTCATGAGGGTTGCCTTCTAGTGCCAAGGAGGGAGAATGGCACACGTTGAGATCACGGAGAATAAGAAGGGGTAAGAGGAAGCATATCAGCAGACCTATGGAAAACGGAGTGTTATTTTTAAGCCACTCACAATCCGTCTAAGAATTTCCTAAGATTCAAAATTATTCAAATGCGGTTAAAGCCAACCAATTTCACCCAACGGACTTGGATGCACTCGATGTGCTTGTCTTGGATACCAGGAAGTTAGTTAAGCGGGGAGTTCATGGCTATTTGCCGAATACTCTGGGTTAGAGCTATCAGCATGGGTGCAGCTGTGCGCGAATTATGGTTTTTCATTTAATTTGGGGTTAGCTCGGGGTGGAACAGAAATGTGAGCTTGTGACAGTCATGTGCGCGAGGGGCCAAAAAGCTCAACTGTCACCAAATTGTCACTAAAACTGGCGCAAAACAGGCAAAAATCAGGAAACTCCAAAAAATTGAAATCGTCGCTATCTTGCAGCTGGCAAAGGGATTTAGTCGAGTTTTGTATCAGATAGCGAAGTGGCCATTGGCGTTAGCAAACCGCCGCCTTCAGCCTCTCGGCCACTTCGACTGTTCTGCTCGGTATGGCTTGACACAGTTCCTCTGGGCTACAACGGTCCTGTAAACCATTGCAAATCTCGGTTGAGCTCTACCTTGGCAGGGCAAAGATCTAGTTTCGCTTCTAAAGGTTCCAACGGTGTTTTTTACCCGTAGTGTTGCTTCCGGTACGCCCGTCACTCGGGCATAACCGCACAGCGGAAGGGCCGACCACATCTCTGGTTACCTAAGTTTACTCCCAAGGGGTTTCGGGTGGTTGTCGGTAGCAGTCGGGCAGCCGACAAGAACTGAAGAGGCAGCTTGTCGAGACTGCTTGGACGCCGGTCGGGAGCCTAGGCGCGTTGTCGTTCCCGTTGGTCAAGGGATATGGCTTGCGTCCCGGCCCTTCAGAATTCCGCGAGGAGAACAATTAACTGTTGGGCTTTCGGCTCTG
>WNFD01000961.1_pt1 | contig 28849 bp, 27 predicted proteins | sample 5400491 | NCBI WGS metagenome assembly WNFD01 (sample SAMN13153343, study PRJNA577476) | soil metagenome | isolation source: 120 cm saprolite under Douglas fir tree site 2 hole 2 replicate 2 | place: USA:California | collected 2015-04-18
ATCGAAATTGATGTCGCCCTGACTCAGCGACTTCAGCGGCTTGCCCTCGAATTCGAGCCGTGCCGAGGTCCAGAACGCATCGACCGCGTCGGTCAGCAGCAACACCTCGATGCCTCTGGCGCCGGCGGCTTCGAGCCGCGGATTGGATTTCAGCCGCTCGGCACTGTCGCCTGCGAGAAAATAGATCTCGGTCTGGTTCGGCTTGAAGTCGGCGACGTATTGCTTGAGCGAGCGCCTTTCGCCAGCCGTCGTGGAAAACCGCGACAGCGCCAAGAGTTTGTCACGCCGCTCGAAATCCTCGTAGATGCCTTCCTTGATCACCGAGCCGAAAGCATCCCAGATCTTGTCGAAGCTCTCGGGCTCCTTGTCGCTGAGCGCCTCAAGTTCGGTAATGACACGGCTGGTGACGGCTTTCCGGATCTGCGCGAGCTGCGGATTGTTCTGCAGCATCTCGCGGGAAATGTTGAGCGGCAGGTCCTCGCTGTCGATCACGCCGCGGATGAAGCGCAAGTAAGCCGGCAACAGGTCGGCGTCGTCGGTGATGAACACGCGCCGCACATAGAGCTTGACCTTGCCCTTGCGCGCCGGCTCGAACAGGTCGAACGGCTTGGTCGACGGCGCGAACAGCAGCACCGCGTAGGAATAGCGCCCCTCGGCGCGGTAGTGCAGCGTCACCGCCGGCTCGTCGAAGGCGCCTGCGATCTGCTTGTAGGCTTGCGTATAGTCCTCGGGCTTCAGCTCGGATTTCGCCCGCTGCCACAGCGCGCTCGCCGAATTGATCTGGCGCGCCTCGCCTTCTTCCGGCACGAGCTCGATCGGAAACTGGATGTTGTCGGAATAGGCGCCGACGATGCGCTCGATCTCGTAGGTTTCGAGATATTTGGCGGCGTCGGGTTTCAGATGCAGCGCGATCTCGGTGCCGCGCGCGACGCGCCTGGCGTCGTCCTCGCTTGCCGGCGCAACCTCGAAGCCCGCGCCGCCAGAGGACGACCAGGTCCAGGCTTCGCCTGAGCCGGCACGGCGGCTGGTGACGACGATGCGCTCGGCCACCATGAAGGCGGAATAGAAGCCGACGCCGAACTGGCCGATCAGGCCGGTGCCGTCCTTGGCTTCCGCGAGCCTCGCCACGAACGCCTTGGTGCCGGAGCGGGCTATGGTGCCGAGATTGTCGATCAATTCCTGGCGGTCCATGCCGATGCCGGTGTCGGCCACCGTGAGCGTGTTCGCCGTCTTGTTCGGGATGATGCGGATCTTCGGCGCCTCGCCGTCGCCGATCAGCTCCGGCCGCGCGATCGCTTCATAACGCAGCTTGTCGCAGGCGTCGGAGGCGTTCGAGATCAGCTCACGCAGGAAGATATCGGTCTCCGAATAGACCGAATGCACCATCAGGTGCAGCAGTTCGGAGACCTCGGCCTGAAAGGGTTGGGACAGCGGCGCTGTATCGGTCATTGTCATACGTTTGCCCAAGGAGACATGATCGGGAAAACGTCGATATAGCGCCGCCGTCTGGCGGATCAAGCCTTTCGAGCGCCGGCCGGAGGGGCAGACCGGCCTCGCCTACGCCACCTGCAGCCGCTGCGTCTGCGGCCGCGCCGAGAAGGTCAGGGCTACGGCCACCGCGCCGAGCGCCACCGTGGACGCTCCGACATAAAGCCACGCATAGCTGTTGAAGGCGTCGAAAATCCGCCCGCCCGCCCAGGGGCCGAACGCCATGCCGATCGAGGACGCCATGGTCATGGCGCCGAACACGGTGCCCATCACCTGCTGGCCGAAGGATTCCCGCGCCAGCACCGCGTAGAGCGGCATGACGCCGCCGTAGGCGGTGCCGAAGATCACCGACAGCGCGTAGAACTCGCCCAATTGGCTGACCATGAGGTAGCTTGCGATCGCAAAGCTCTGCACCAGCAGCCCCGCGACCAGGACGCGCTTGGCGCCGAAGCGATCGGCCAGCAGACCGAGAAGGAGGCGCCCGCCAAGGCCCGACAGCCCCTCCACGCTGTAGATCGAGACCGCGGCGAGCGGCGCGATGCCGCAACCGATCGCATAGCTGACCATGTGGAAGATCGGCCCGGAATGCGCGGCGCAGCAAAGGAAGAACGCCGATGCCAGCACGATGAACTGCGGCGAGCGGAACGCCTCGCCCGCTGACATCGCAACGGTGCCGGTCGCCGCCGCGGGGCCGGCTGCGGCGCCCGGCGTCAACGACGGAGCGCGCCGCACTACCAGCGCGGCCGGAATCAAAAGCGCCCAGGCGACGATGCCGATCGTCATCATCGCGGTGCGCCAGTCATAGGTCGAGATCAGCCAGCGCGCGAAGGGCGAGATCGTCATCGGCGCCACGCCCATGCCGGCGGACACCAGCGATACCGCGAGGCTGCGGTTGTCCTCGAACCAGGCGGTGACGGCCGCGATCATCGGCGCGAAGAACGCGCCGGTGGCGAACCCGACCAGCAAGCCATAGGTGAGCTGGAACTGGATCAGCGAGGTGGCGCGGCTCGCCAGCACCAGTCCGAGCCCCAGCAGCACGGCGCCCGCAAGCACGACCAGGCGCGGCCCGAAACGATCGCTGATCGTCCCCCAGGCGAAGCCTGCGGCCCCCATCACCAGGAAATCGAGTGTCATGGCGCTCGATATCCCGGTGCGCGACCAACCTGTCTCCGCCGACATCGGCTGCAGATAGACCGCGAGTGAAAACATCGCACCGATGCCGACACAGGTCATCAGCGCGCCGGCCGCGACGATCACCCAACGATAGGACGACTTCATGCTGCTCTCCCTTTTTCGTCTCCTGGCTGTAAGACGAATGAGATCCCCTGTTTCCGACACCGGGATGCTTGACATGTACGTTGATATCAACATAATTGGCCCATGTCAAAGCCGGACGAGATTTCCTTCGCCACCACGCGGCATATCCGCGACCATTGCCTGTGCCTGCATGTGCAGCGCGCGGCGCGCATGGTGGCACGGCGTTTCGACGAAGCGCTGCGGCCGCTCGGCCTGACCAACGGGCAGTTTTCGCTGCTGACATCGCTGAATCGTGAGCAACCGGCGACGATGGGCGCGACCGCGACGCTGCTCGCGATGGACCGCACCACGCTGACAGCGGCGCTGAAACCGCTGCAACGCGGCGGTTATGTCGAGGTGACGATCGATCCCGCCGACCGCCGCAGCCGGCGGCTGACGCTGACGCGCGCCGGCAAGTCGCTGTTGGCGTCAGCCGTGCCGATCTGGAAACGCACCCATGCAGACGTCGAGGGCCTGCTCGACGGCGACAATACCGACAGACTGCGGCGAGAGTTGCAGGTGTTGTCGTAGGGCAACGAATGGCTCGCACTCCGGCACGCGAGGTCGGAGGAGGACGGGGTCACGTAAAGTCTATTCGAACTTGATCGGACGGCTCCTTAGATTTCGCGAGAAACGAATCACTTCAGTTCTAGGTTAAGTCGTCTTGACTCCAATGAATTCATCTGCGGACGCATGTCTTGCGGCGCGCGCGCGCGATCCGCGGATCGATTTCACGCGCGGCCTCGCGAACTGGTTCATCTTTCTCGACCATATTCCGCATAACGCCGTCAGCCTGCTGACATTGCGGAACTTCGGTTTCAGCGGCGCCACGGACCTGTTCGTGTTCGTCGCGGGCTACGCCGCGGCCCTGCTCTACCAAAGAATGGCGCGGGAGCGCGGCCTGCTGGTGACCGGGACCCGGATTTTCAGGCGGGTCTGGCAGCTTTACGCCGCCTATGTCGTGCTGTTCGTGATCTATATCGACGTCATCGGCAACGTGGCCGCGCAATATGCCGCAACCGACATCATCGACGAATACAACATCATCGGCCTGGTCGACGAGCCGACGCAAACCCTGATGCACGGCCTGTTGTTGCAGGCGAGGCCCTTGAACCTGGACACCCTGCAGCTGTTCATCGCGCTGATGGCGTTCTTCCCGCTGATCCTATGGGCGATGATGCGGCGGCCGAATCTGGCGCTTGCCGGATCGACCCTGCTCTATGCCGCCGCGCGCTATTACGGCTGGAGCTTTGCCGCCTTCCCCTCGGGGAGCTGGTATTTCAATCCGTATTGCTGGCAGCTCCTGTTCGTGCTCGGCGCCTGGTTCGCGCTGAACGGCGTCAGGTTGATGCGCTCGATTCGGCATTTGCCGCTGCTCGTCGCCGTGGCCGCGGCCTATCTGCTGTTCGCTTTGGCGGTGACGGTCACGGGACACTTCGTCGACCTCGGCCACGTGCTGCCGGATGTCCTGATCGATGCCTTCGCGCCGAACGACAGGGACAATCTGGCGCTGTTCCGCATCGTGCATTTTCTGGCGCTGGCGCTGGTGTTCACTAGTCTGGTGCCGCACGACTGGTCGCCGCTGCGCTGGACGGTGCTGCAGCCGGTCATCAAATGCGGCGAGGAATGGCTCTCCGCGTTCTGCGCCGGCGTGTTCCTGTCTTTTGCCGGACATCTGGTCCTGCTGACGACGCCGAATTCGCTGGCCATGCAGGTGTTGGTCAGCGCTGCCGGAATGTCGATCATGACGGGCGTCGCCTATTACATTTCCTGGTCCAAGCGGCAGGACCACAGGTCGAGCCTGGCTTTCAACTGAACCGACCCGCCGGCATTTTGGGCCAGAAACGGCATTGTGCTAGAACATTGGGCGTGCCCTAAGACGGGCGCAGGATCAACGACGCCCAACCCGCATGACGATCGAAACCAAGCAACGGCCGCCGCGCTTCGACGCGGCTTTCAAGGCGCAATTCGCCGAGCTGGTGCGCTGGCGGCGTGACGTTCGCAGGTTTCGATCCGATCCCGTGCAGGCCGATCTCGTCGCCCGGCTGCTTGCGCTCGCCGCGTGCGCGCCGTCGGTCGGCCTGAGCCAGCCCTGGCGCTTCGTCCTGGTCGAAACGCCGGCGCGGCGGCAGGCGATCGCCGAGAATTTTGCCAAAACCAACCAGGCCGCGCTGGACGGCTATGCGGGCGAGCGGCAGGCGCGCTACGCAAAGCTCAAGCTCGAAGGGCTGGCCCAAGCGCCGGTTCATCTTGCGGTGTGCGCCGACGAGACGACCGCCGCCGGGCATGGCCTCGGACGCCAGACCATGCCGGAGACGATCCGCTACTCCGTGGTCGCGGCCATTCAGACGCTGTGGCTCGCCGCCCGCGCCGAGGGATTGGGCGTCGGCTGGGTCTCGATCCTCGATCCGGCCGCCGTTCGTGAGACCCTCGACCTTCCGGCCCATTGGAGCTTCATTGCCTATCTCTGCGTCGGCTGGCCGCAAGAGGAACATGACGATCCGGAGCTCGAACGCCATGGCTGGGAGGAGCGGATGTGCGAGGAGGCGGTGAAGCCGCTGGTGCGGTAGAGACACAACTGCCCACCCGGCTAGTTCCGCGAACGGTCATGAATCCCCAGATTGGGTTGAACCCGATTGGAGATTGCCATGACCGATCCGACCGCAAACATCCTCGCTTCATTCTCCTCCGCCATCGCCGGCCTCGCTGCGAGGGCCGTGCCCGCTATCGTGTCCGTGCACTCCCGCCGCTCGCGCGCGACGGGCTTTGTCTGGAAGCCCGGCTTCGTCATCACCGCCGATGAGACCCTCGCCGACGAAGGCGAGGTTTCGATCAAACTGCCCGACGGGATGGCGCGGCCTGCGACCATCGCGGGACGCGATCACACCACCGATATCGCGCTGCTGCGCGTCGAGACGGCGGCGCTTACGCCGATCAAACTCTCGGCGACAGTCCCCGCGCTCGGCGCGCTCGCGCTGGTCGTCGCCGCCGAGCGCGGCACGCCGACATCGGCGCTCGGCACCGTGTCGCTGGTCGGCGAACGCTGGCGCAGCCTTCGCGGCGGCGACATCGACGCGCGCATAGAACTCGACGTCAGCCTCCCGCACAGCCACGAGGGCAGCCTTGCTTTGGATGCGGCCGGCGAAGCGATCGGCATGGCGGTGCGCGGCCCGCGGCGCGTGATCGTCATTCCGGCGGCGACCGTCGCGCGGGTGGCCGCTCGTCTTGAAACCCACGGCCGGATCGCGCGCGGCTATCTCGGCCTGAGCCTGCAGCCCATCAAGCTCGACGATGGTGTCGGCGCGATGGTGATGAGCGTCGACAAGACCGGCCCGTCGGCCAAGGCCGGCATCCGGCAGGGCGACGTCATCGTCGGCTGGAACGACAAGCCCCTCTCCAGCGTCCGGACCATGTTGCACGCGCTCGGGCCCGACAGCGTCGGCTCGGTGGTCGACCTGGAGGTGCGGCGCGGCGGCGAGCCGGCGCGGTTCAAGGTGACGATCGCCGAGAGGCCGGAGACGTGAGCGCGGAGGCCGCCTCACCCGTCGTCATTGCGATCGAGATCGACGATCCCGCGCTCGCGGACCGGCTGGCGGCGCTGCTCGGCGGTGTCGCCGGCCTTCGCCTTACGGGCCCGGCCCAAGCGGCGGATGTTGCAATCGTGGCACGCGGTCAGCCTCATGCCGCTGAACCGTCCGAGCGAGATCTGACCCCGCGCGAACGCGACGTGCTGACGCTAATGGCCGAGGGCGCCTCCAATAAGCTCATCGCGAAGCGGCTCGGCATATCGGTCCATACCGCCAAATTTCATGTCGGCTCGATCCTCGACAAGCTCGACGCCACCGGCCGCACCGACGCCGTGGCGCATGCGGCCCGGCTAGGTGTGATCGAGCTGTGACGGCTCACAATTTCGAGCCGCCGTCGACATGAACGGTGTCGCCGTTGACCCATCGCGCCTGGTGCGAGGCGAGGAAGGCCACGACATCTCCGATGTCATCGGGTTGCGCGACCCGCTTTAGCGCCTGCATGCCGAGCGTGAAGTCGCGCCCCGCATCGGTCTTGGTGAAGTTCGACATGTCGGTTTCGACGACCCCCGGCGCCACCGCATTGACCCGTATGCCGCGCGCGCCAAGCACGGACGCGAAATGTTTCACCAGCGTATCGATCGCGCCCTTGGTCGCCGCATAGGCGGAGAGATTGCCCACAGACGCATGGGCCGCGAGCGAAGAAACCAGCACGACACTTGAGCCGTCGCCGAGGATCGGCAGCAATTGCTGGACCAGGAAGAACGGCGCGCGGACATTGACAGCGAACAGACTGTCGAAATCCGCGATTGTCGTCTCTTCGATAGTTGCAGCTTTGGAAATCCCGGCGTTCGACACCAGAATATCGAGGCGGTCGCCGACGATGGCGCGGACCTGCTTGGCAAGCGCATGCGCGCCATCTGCCGCGGCGAGGTCCGCGCTGATCGTCTGCGCGCGGCCGCCGGCGTCGCGGATCTCCTTGGCGACGGCTTCCGCCTCGGCCTTGCCGCGGCCGTAATGGATCAGCACCTGCGCGCCGAGCTTTCCGAGCGCCAGCGCGCTGGCGCCGCCGATGCCGCGCGACGCGCCAGTGACGAGAGCGGTTTTGCCCGAGAGGGTAGTCATGATGTAGCTCCTTGCTTGTTCGCCAGCGCGACAGCTCTTCGCAAAAGCGGCGCTGCCGGCGCGACGTGATTGCGATGTGCGTTATCGGAGAGCGCAGCCGGCCTTCCGCGAGAGAAGGCCGGCGCGCGTGGCTTACGCGGCCGATTTGCCGCCATCGACCGACAGCACCTGCCCGGTGACGAAGGACGCCGCGGGCGAGGCCAAGAACACCGCCGCATCGGCGATTTCCTCGGGATTTGCTACGCGCTTCATCGGAACGGCGGCGACGAGTCCGGCCTTGTTGTCGGCGTTGCCGGTGAAGCGATCGAGCATCCCGGTCTCGGTCGCGCCCGGCGCCACCGCATTGACGCGCACGCCGGATGCTGCGGCTTCGAGCGCGGCCGACTTGGTCAATCCCTCGACCGCATGCTTGCTCGCCGAATAGATCGACGCATACGCCGCGCCGCCGTGACCGAAGGTCGATGAGATATTGACGATGCTGCCGCGGCCATGCGCCTGCATGACACGCAGCTCGTGCTTCATGCTCAGGATGGTGCCGAGCACGTTGGTATCGAACGTCGCCGCGTAGCTGTCCGCGGTCTGCTGCGTCAACGGCCCCGGCTTGCCTTCGGTGCCGGCATTGTTCACGGCGGCATCGAGGCGCCCGAAACGGGCGACGGTGCGATCGATGAGATCGCGCACCTCGTCATCCTTGCGGACGTCCGACTGGATGAACTCGGCCTCTGCCCCGAGCGCGCGCAGCTCGGCGGCGAGCGCCTGGCCGGCCTTTGCGTGACGTCCCGAGACGACGACATTGTTGCCCTGGCGCGCGAAGGCAATCGCCGCGGCGCGGCCGATTCCGGTCAGCGCGCCTGTGATTAAAACGGTCTGGGTGGTCATGATGAGCTCCTCGAGTTAAGGGGCACGGTGCGATCCATGCTGACAACGCATGATCTAGGAGGCTCTTGAACCTATGAAAAAGACTTTGTAGGCTCTTATCCATGCCTCATAGGCATGGAGCGAGCATGGAGCTGCGCCATATCCGCTATTTCGTGGCGGTCGCCGAGGAGGGCAGCCTGACGGTCGCCGCCGAGCGGCGGCTGCACACCTCGCAACCCTCGCTGAGCCGGCAGATCCGCGATCTCGAAATCGAGATCGGTGTGCCGTTGTTGACGCGCAGCGTGCATGGCGTCGAACTTACTTCGGCTGGAAAGGCGTTTCTCGATCACGCACGGCTGGCGCTGGCGCAGGTCGAAGCGGCGCGCGAGGCCGCACGGCGTGCCGCGCATCCCGAGAAACCGACCTTTGCGCTCGGCTTCCTCACCGGCCAGGAGATGGATTGGCTGCCCGAGGCGGTGCACATCCTGCGCGATGAGCTGCCGCATATCGACGTGACCGTGACCAGCGAATATTCACCGGTGCTTGCCGACGCGCTGACGCGCGGCAGGCTCGATCTTGCCTTCATGCGGCGGGAGGCGCACGCGGCCGACCTCGTCTTCAGGACGGTGACGCAGGAGCCGCTGATGGCGGTGCTGCCGAGCGACCACCGCCTCGCCGCGCGCAAGAGCATCGCGCTGCAGGAGATCGCGAGCGAGCCCTTTGTCAGCGTCTCCAACACGGCGCCGGCGCTGCGCGCCGTGATCGACGACTATGTCCGGCAGACTGGACTCACCATGACGCCGGCGCATGAGGCCGACAATCTCGCGATGGCGATTTCACTGGTCGCCTCGCGCCGCGGCTTCGCGCTCCTGCCGCGCTACGCACAAAACTTCCTGCCCTGGTCGGTCGTCAGCCGCCCGATCAAGGGACCGGTTCCGACGATCGACCTCGTCGTCGGCTATCACAAGGCGAACGCGTCGCCGATCCTGAAACTGTTCCTGTCCAAGGTGGATGAACTGATCAAACGCGTGAAAGCAAGCAGCGAGACCGCCATCACGATGCGGTGACTTGATTTGCGCCTCTGAGGGAACTCCGTCCTGCCTTGTGCGTCATCTGTCTTTAACAGCGAGGGAGACGAATCATGGATCTCGGACGAGGCGCATTGCTCTGGCTGCTCGGCGTACCGCTGCCGATCATCCTGCTGTTGGCTCTGTTCTGGCATCACTGATGCCGCCGCAGCGAACCTGATCCTCACGATGCGAGGGTCACGTTCGAGCCGTCGCTCCGATATCCCGCCCGCAAGGGTGAATTTCGTTCGAGCGATTGGCCATCAGCGGCTGTTGATAGCGTGGAGAAGTTCAGCCGGCCGGAACGGCTTTTGCAAGAACTGAGTATCGCGCGGCAGGCTCGGTATTTCGCGTCCCGACATGACGATGACGTTGAGCGCGGGATATTTCTCCCTCGCATATTCGGCAAGCTCGATACCGGTCATCTCGCCGTCGAGATGAACGTCCGTCACCAGCGCGCGAAGTTCGAGCCCGGTGGTCGCGAGGACCAGTTCAGCGGCTTCCGCCGTGGTGCACTCGATCACCTCCAGCCCGTCCCGCTTCAAGACGTCGGCCATGACTTCGCGCTGAAGGCTGTCGTCCTCGACAATAAGAGCCGTGAAAAGCGCCACTGCACATCTCCGATGATCCAAGCTAATGCCTGAACCGAATGTTAGTTCGGCGGAGTTGGCGTTTTGCACGGCTGTCCTGTGGCGGGCGGCCGCAATCGGCCGCACACCTCGTGACCGATCCTCGACGAAGCCTGCAGTGTATGGCGCGGTGATCAGCGCGCCAGTTTCGCGAAGTCCGGCGGCCTGCGCTCGGCGAAGGCGGTAAAGGCCTCGCGCGCCTCGGCCGTCGTCAGCCGCTCGGCAAAGCATTCGCTTTCGGCGGCAATCTGCGCTGTCAGCACCTCCGGATTGCGCATCAGCCGCTTGGTGGCGGCGAGTGAGCCCGCCGGCAGCTTTGCCAGGCGTTGCGCGATCGTGGCGGCCTCCGCATGCAATCTCTCCAGCGGCACCACGCGGTTGGCGATGCCGAGCCGAAGCGCGGTGCTGGCATCGACAGTTTCGCCGAACGCGAACATCTCGTAGGCACGCGCATAGCCGATGCGCAACGGCATCAGCAGGGTCGAGGCCGCTTCCGGCACCAGCGCCAGATTGACGAACGGCGTCGACAGTTGCGCGTCCTCCGCGAGCACGACAAAGTCGCAGTGCAGCAGCATCGTCGTACCGATGCCGACGGCGCGGCCCTGCACCGCCGCCACCAGCGGCCGGGTCGCGCGCGCGATCGCCTGTATGAACCGCGCGACGTGCCGCTCGCCCTTGAAGGCGCCGGTCGCGATCGCGGCGAACTCGCCGACATCGTTGCCGGCCGTGAACATGTCGCCCTCGCCGCGGATCACGATCACGCGCGCGGCCGGATCGGTCTCGGCCGCGAGCAGCGCATCCGCGAGCGCGCCGTACATGACGTTGGTCAGCGCGTTCTTCTTGTCGGGCCGCGCCAAGGTCAGGCTGAGGATGTTGTCCTTGCTTTCGATCTTGATGTGCTCGGTCATGCGTCGTCTCCTTTGGGAAATTTCGTCTGCAGGCTGGCCAGCCAGCGCGCGACAACGTCGATTTCGGCGTCGGAAAAACCTTCGGTCAGCCGGGCGTTGAGCTCCGCAACACCGGCCTTGGCGCGCGCGAGCGCCTTGCGGCCCGCGGGCGTCAGCCATAGCCGCCAGGCGCGTCCGTCGCTCGGGTCGGCGCGCTTCTCGATCAGCCCGGCCTCGACCATCCGGTCGGCCAGGCCGCTGATCCCGGGCATGCCGAGATCGAGCGCCGCGCCCGCCTCATTCATCAGGATACCGTCGCGTTTACCGAGCACGAACAAGAGCCCGCTTTGCGAAGGCGTCACGCCGCCCTTCGGCGCCTGCGCGGCGACCCATCGCTGCAGCCGGCGCTGCGCCACGTTGAGAAGGAAGATCAGCCGCCGGTCCAGGATCGCGCTCCGATTTACTTCGCATGCGAATTATTAGCAAGGCGCGGACGCGCTGTCACGCACGATCGCGTGACATGAAAAAGGCCTGCCAAAGGCGGGCCGTTCTCCGTCGCATTGAAGCCTTCCGCGCTCGCGTCCGTTCAATTTCCCGTCTGTGACGGCAGCCAGAGTATGATGTTCGGAAATGCGACCAGAATCCCGATGACGATCAGATGCGCGATGAAATGCGGAAACGTACCGTGGAACACCTCGGCGACCGGGCGTTTCGCGTAGCGCGCGACGATGAAGCAGTTGAGACCGACCGGCGGCGTGATCATCCCGACCTCGGCGGTCACGATCTTGATGACGCCGAACCAGATCGGGTCGAAGCCCAATGTCTTGATCAACGGCAGCACGATCGGCACCGTCAGGACGAGGATCGCGATCTGGTCCATGAACGAGCCCAGCACGATGTACCCGCATAGGATCAGAACGATGATGACCCAGCGCGACGTCGGCAGGGTGCCGACCCAGGCGACGAGATCCTGAGTGACGTGCGTCAGCGTGAAGAAGTAGCCGAAGATCGAGGCGCCGACCAGGATCATCACGATCATGCAGGTGCCGTGCGACGCCCGCTGCAACGTCTTGTAGAGCGACGCGGGCGTCATCTTGCCCTTGATCACCGCGAGCAGGAAGGCGCCGAACGCCCCGAAGGCGGACGCTTCGGTCGGGGTCGCGACGCCCAGATAGATCGTCCCGGTGACGATGGAGAACAGGGCGACCATGGGACTGACCTGCCACAGCAGGCCGAAGCGTTCGCGCCAGGACACCGCCACCGTGCGCGGCGCCCGCGACGGGTCCTGCCAGACCAGGACGTAGATCGTCGCCATGATGGTGAAGGTGACCAGGATCGCCGGGATGATGCCGCTGATCAAAAGCTTGCCGATGTTCAGCTCATGGGTTGATGATCACAACCGGTTGCGGGGACACGCAACACCCGATTATTGCGATTGGTCGAGAGACATATCCCGCGGCAACCCTTTCCCGACGGGGAGAGGGAGCCTCGCAGAATGCTCGACCTCGCCAGCGCGTCCATCAACGACTTCAATCTGCCGGCGAGACGGTTGACAGCGCCCTGGCGTTCGGCCGCAATGGTGCAAAAGCCTGAGGTGACGCATGGACATCCAGACCCGTCCGGACCCGGTCGCCCGCGCCCGCGAGCTCGGGGCGGAGATCGCGGCCGCAGCCGACGAGATCGAGCGCACGCGGCGCATCCCCGAGGCGTTGCTGGGGCGGCTCCATGACTCGCGGCTGTTCCGAATGCTGTTGCCGCGCTCGGCGGGTGGCGACGAGACGGAGCCTGCGGTCTACGTGGCGGCGATCGAGGAACTCGCCCGGCACGACGCCTCGATCGCGTGGAACGCATTCGTCGCCAACAGTTCCGCCCTGATCGCCGCCTATCTGGAGCCTGCGGTCAATCACGCCATCTTCGCCGATCCGCGCAGCATCGTGGCCTGGGGACCTCCAAACGCTTCGCGCGCGAGAGCGGTCGACGTCGGCTATCGCCTGACCGGCAAATGGGATTTCGCCAGCGGCTGCCGGCAGGCCCGTTGGATGGGCGCGCACTGCCATGTGCTCGAAGCGGACGGCGCGCTCAGGCTCAACCGCTTCGGCCGGCCCACGGTCCGCACGCTGCTGTTTCCGGCGAGCGACGCGACCCTGCTCGACACCTGGCGCACGATCGGGCTGCGCGGCACGGCGTCGGACTCCTATTGCGTCAACGACGTGTTCGTGTCCGAGGCGTTCAGCACTACGCGCGAGGATCCGACGCTGCGCCGCGAGCGCGGCCCGCTCTATGCCTTTACCATGCAGTGCCTCTACGCGACCGGGGTCGCCGCTGTGGCATTCGGCATCGCGCGCGCGATGCTGTCCGAGTTCATCACGCTAGCGTCCCGCAAGGCGCCGCGCGGCCTCGCCCGACTCGCCGACAACGCGGTCGTACAGGCCGACGTGGCGCGCGCGGAGGCGCGGCTCGGCTCGGCGCGAGCCTACCTCATCGAGACGCTCACCACGATCTACGCGCATGCCGACGACGCGGCACCGATAGAGGTAGCCGATCGGGCCCGCGTGCGGCTCGCTTGCACCAACGCGATCCAAGGCGCGGCCGAGGTAACAGACTTCGCCTACAAGGGAGCCGGCGTCGACGCGATCTTCCCAGGCAGCCCGTTCGAGCGCCGCTTCCGCGACATGCACACGCTCTCTCAGCAGATCCAGGCACGCGGCGCTCATTTCGAGTCGGTCGGGCAGATCCTGCTCGGCGTGCCGCCCGAGGTGTTTCTTTGAGAAGTGGCCAAGGTTCGCCAGACGAGACGCCCGATTTGCACCTCGCACCAAGGTGAAAACTCATTAGTTCTTTTGCCCCGGCAACGATCCTGATTCGCTTTGCCGCTTCCACCAACGACATTGCTGGCCAAATTGTCGAAAGCAAAAAGCCCTTGAAAACCATGTGTTTTCAAGGGCTTTGTCTGGTTGCGGGGGAGACGCAACCACCGATACCGACATTCACTACAAGTCGCGATCTGACCAAGAGGGCTCCTTCCGAAGTGCTCCCCGCGTCGCGAACGCAGCGTATTCTTTCTAAGCTATTGATTATTCTCGTGGTGGCAGGCGTTTCCGCGGCGTTTTGTTCACGGTCGTTTCACCCAATTCGTTGCGGTGTTCTCTAGGAGAACGGCGCTCTCTGTCGGTTGCGACCGGCGTCCCGTCCCATGGCATGATGGTTCCGTGCTTCAGCTTCCAACCAAACCTCCAAGGTTCTTCCATATTGTCCTCGGCAACAGGAACCCAGCCGGTCCCTTCACATCGGTTTTGACACATCGTGTCAGCGTTGGGGTGTGGCATGCCCACCGCTTGATAATGATCAGCGACTGTCAATTGCATTCTCCATTCGTAACCGCCGGCTCGAAACGTGTTAAAGCCGACCGCTGGCTGAGCCGAACAAATTCGGCATCATATGCACGGCAGCTAATTCACATGCGAGCGTCTTAATAGTCCGCCAAAAGCGACCGTTCGCGCGCAATCTCTCAAGTTCGCAATACCATTGTCTGCCGAGATTGCCGCTGGTCCAGCGATTTTCGAACGGCAAAGAGCGCGATTTCATGTTGAGCCTCCGCCCAGGTCGAACCGCAGACACCCAATATACGCCGTTTCACGAACCGAAACGAGGTCGTTGCAATCAGGCTCCGGTCGCCCTGCCACTCCCATAAACGCGAGCAAAGCGCTCGCGCGCCACTGGCCGGCCATCCTCCCCGCCGCGGTTGGAAGGGTCATTATGGGGTGCGTGCGAAGGCAAGGCCGCATGAAGGCGAACCCGGCTTCTGTGGGATGGGATCACCGCCTCATGCGTCACACCAGATCCACCGCCACGGTGCGCTCCAGCGTCGCCAGCGATCGATTGATTGACTGGAGGGAGCGCCGCGAGTGATAGCGGCCGCCATCAGGCTGCCTTTCTCCATGATGGCGAGGAACGCCTCAATATCATTCAGCCGATCTATGACCATTCTACCGAATTGCGGAAAGGTCTATCCGTGTTTGCATCAATTGTCTCGCGAGCCAGCAAACGCTACATCCGCGCTGGCTTTGCGAGAAGAGGACGTCGCATGGACGTCATGGACCTTGAGAACATATCGACGCCAACGCGCGCCGATCTTCGATCCCCAAGGTGTCGCCAGGCGGGCAACCTTCGCGCCGCGACACATGTATATGGCGGTGCCGGTGGACGCCGAGACCCCCGGGGTCGCCCTTGTGTGGTCCGCAACGAAGCGGCAAGGCGATGGCAGCTTTTGCCGCACTGAAACGCAAAATTCAAATCAGATGTGAGACAGGTCACATCGGCGCAGCTCTTTTTGCTCTAGTCAACCGCCTCGGGGCAGGACCTGAAGCGAATGGAGATGACGCATGAAGCGCCTTGTCCTTTCTCTAATTGCGGTACTGATCGCGGCAGGTGCCGCGGCCAGCGTACTTAAATCGAACGCGCTCTTTCCCTTCAACAAGAGTGGCATGCCGCCAATTCAAGAGCTCCAAACCGCGGATGGATTAGGCAAGCTCCCGATCCAGGACTTTGAGGACCGCTCGTTGGTTTTTCCGAGGGAGTCCAAGGAATAGCCGGTGCCGACGCTAGTCGTGGCGAGCCCTCGCGACTCCTGTTGTATGCGCGGATGGACGTCGTATAATTTGCCAAATTAACGCCGTGCATCGGGGATTGTTATGAAGGCGTTCGTGTTGGCCTGCGCGGCTGCCATCCTCATAGCCGCCGTCGCCGTAGTGGTTCTCAACGAGTTGCAGGAGCCTGTTCAACAGGCGTTTTCGACATCGGGGGTTCGGCTGTAGGTCAACCCTGCGAATTGCAGTCGACCTTCACTGCGATGCCAGCGCGGCGCGGCAGAGAGTTCTTGACGTCCTGCAGTACGGCTCTTATTCCGCAGCCGTCGCCGGTTGCGGCTGGGCGTCATTGGGGCGGGTTCGCGCCATCTCCTCTTCGAGCCACAGGGTGTGGTGCTCGCGTGCCCAGTTGACGTCCACCGTGCCCGAGCCCATCGCCTCGAAAGCGCCTTCCATGCCAATGGTGCCGATGTAGATGTGCGCGAGCATCGCGGCGACAAAGAGCACCGCGACAATGGAGTGCACGATCTGGGCCGTCTGCATCCCCTCGATGCCGGTGACATAGAAGGGGAACATCAGTTCGTAACCGGTCGCGGCGACCAACCCGCCCCCGATCACGACGATCCAGTAGATCGCCTTTTGACCGGCATTAAACCGATAGGCCGGCGGATGATCGTGGCCGACCAAGCCGCCTCCCCGCTTGATCCAGTCGATATCCACCTTGTTGGGAATGTTGCCGGCGATCCACATCAGAAAAATCAGGACGACGCCGATCGTAAACGGGAAGCTGAGGTAGTTGTGGGCGTACTTCGCCCATTGCGACCACTCGGAGAAGGCCTCGAACCCTATCAACGGCAGCAGCAGCGGCCGGCCGAAGGTGATGTTCAACCCGGAGAGCGCGAGAATGATGAAGCAGGTCGCGGTCATCCAATGCACGAAGCGCTCGAACGTGGTGAAGCGCACGATGCTGCGCCCGGACCGTCCGCTCTCGAGGCGGACCATGCCGCGGCTGAGATAGAAGATCACCAGCACCGCCAGCACGCCGAGAATGGCGATGCCGCCGACCCAGCGCAGCGTGACGTTACGGAACTCCCGCCAATCGCGGCCCGCCGGCTGTTCGAGCACGCCTGATCGCTGATCGGGAATGCTGACGCGGCCCTGAATCCTGTTCAGCTCCTGCAGGAGCTGCTGCTCCTTGACCGAGCTCGCGGTCGGATTGACCTGCTGGGCGCTGGATGGCGCCGGTGCTGCGGCAACCAGCAACAGAAGAAGCGCCCAGGCGCCAAAAGCCAGGCGGCTAAATCGTCCAATTGAGCCCATGAGCTCCTCCTCCCCGGTATTATGCGCCCGCGAGACCGTCAGGATTCGATCGTCTCCCGATAGGCGGTCTTCCAGCCCCATGCACCCGAGCCGTAGCCGCGTTTCATCACGCGCTCCTTGTAGATCTGGGCGATGATTTCGCCGTCGCCGGCCAGCAGCGACTTGGTCGAGCACATCTCGGCGCAGAGCGGCAGCTTGCCCTCGGCTAGACGGTTCGCCCCATATTTATCATACTCCTCCTTGCTGCCGTCGGCCTCGGGGCCGCCGGCGCAGAAGGTGCATTTGTCCATTTTGCCGCGCGAGCCGAAATTGCCGACTTTTGGATATTGCGGCGCGCCGAACGGACAGGCGTAGAAGCAGTAGCCGCAGCCGATGCAGAGATCCTTGGAGTGCAACACGACGCCATCGGCCGTCGTATAGAAGCAGTTCACCGGACATACAGCCGCGCAGGGCGCGTCGGTGCAGTGCATGCACGCCATCGATATCGAGCGCTCGCCGGGCTTGCCATCGTTGATGGTCACGACACGGCGCCGGTTGATGCCCCAGGGCACCTCGTGCTCGTTCTTGCAGGCCGTGACGCAGGCGTTGCATTCGATGCACCGGTCAGCGTCGCAGAGAAATTTCATCCGAGCCATGTGAGTTGCTCCTTAAGCCGCGACGATCTGACAAAGGGTGACCTTGGGCTCCTGCATGCCGGTCGCCGGATCATATCCGTAGGTGGTGATGGTGTTGGCGCTTTCACCCAGCACGATCGGGTCGGTGCCCGCCGGATAGTTCTTGCGAAGGTCGGCACCGCCAAGCCAGCCGCCGAAGTGGAACGGCATCCAGGCGACGCCCTTGCCGACGCGCTCCGTGACCAGCGCCTTCATCCTGGCGCGCGAACCATTCTCGGCGCCGCTCACCCAGACCCAGCCGCCGTCCTTGATGCCGCGATCGGAGGCATCCGCCGAGTTGATCTCGATGAACATGTCCTGCTGCAGCTCCGCGAGCCACGGGTTGGTGCGCGTCTCCTCGCCGCCGCCCTCGTACTCGACAAGACGACCCGAGGAGAGGATAAGCGGGAATTGTTTTGCAATTCCCCTGTCGATTGCAGCCTTTTGCACCGAGAAGCCGAGATTGGGCACTCGGAACTGCTTGGCGTCGGGCAGTGTCGGATATTTCGACACCAGGTCGACACGCGGCGAGTAGATCGGCTCACGGTGCACCGGAATCGGGTCCGGCAGGCCAAATGCGTTCATGCGAGCCTTGCCGTTGCCGTAGGGCACGCAGCCATGCATCAGCGCCACGCGCTGAATTCCGCCCGACAGATCGAGCGACCATGAGACGGTGTCGGGATTGTTGCCATTGACCTTGTTGATCATCGCCACTTCGGCGTCGGTCAAATCCTTGTCCCAGCCAAGCTTCTTCAGGCTTGCCAGCGTGAATTCCGGATAGCCGTCCGTGATCCCGGAATCCTTCGAGTAGGACCCGTCCGCCAGCAGGCTGACCTTCCGCGTCGTGCCATCCGGAAGCTTCTCCTCGCGCTCGATCCCAAAACGAGGCCGGAACGTGCCGCCGCCATCCATCACATGGAGATTGGTGTTGTAGAGCAGCGGTGTACCGGGATGCTTCACTTCGGGCGAGCCCCAGCAAGGCCACGGCAGGCCGTAATAGTCGCCGCCGACCTCCGGATCGTCCTTTGGCGCCCGCATGGTCACCAGGTCGAACTTGTGCTGATTTTTCATGTGCGCCTTGAGGCGCTCGGGCGACTGCCCGCAATAGCCGGTCGACCAGCTCCCGCGGTTCATCTCGCGAAGCACATCCTCGGCGTCCGGTAGATTGTTCTCGACCTTGATGTTCTTGAACATCTTGTCGGCGAAGCCGAACTTCTTCGCCATCAGGTAGATGACCTCGAGATCGTCCTTCGATTCAAAGATCGGCTTGACGATCTGCTCGCCCCACTGGAGCGAACGGTTCGAGGCAACGCGCGAGCCCGTGCATTCAAACTGGGTGGCCAGGGGGAGAAGGTAGACGCCATCCTTGCGTCCGGCCTCCACGGAGAGCGATGTCCAGGTGGTCGGATGCGGATCGGCAACGACAATCAGTTCGAGCGCCTTCAGACCTTTGAGGGATTCGGGAATGCGTGTGATGCTGTTGCTGGCGTGTCCCTGTACGAACACCGCCTTGATATTGTCCTTTTGCGCAATGTCGGTCCTCGGCAGGATTGTCGCGTCGAACCACCTTGTCAGCGGGATGCCGGGCGTTTCCATCTGCTTCTTGTCGTCGAAGCGGGAAACCAGATCGCCGTAATCGACTTCCCAGACCCGCGCCCAGTGCTTCCAGGCGCCTTCGGCCAGTCCATAGTAGAACGGTAGCGTCACGATATCGAGCCCGACATCGGTCGCGCCCTGGACGTTGTCATGGCCGCGGAAAATATTTGCGCCCATTCCAGGGCCGCCGACGTTCCCTGTCAACAGCAGCGCAATGCAGCTCGCGCGCACATTGGCGGTGCCGACCGTATGCTGGGTCTGCCCCATGCACCAGATCAGCGTCGCGGGCTTTTCGGTGGCGAACATCTTGGCGACATGCTCAAGCTGCGCACCGGGCACGCCGCTGACGCGTTCGACTTCGTCCGGCGTCCACTTCTCGATCTCCTTGCGAACGTCATCGAAGCCATAGACGCGTTGCCGGATGAACTCCTTGTCCTCCCAGCCATTCTTCAGGATGTGCCACATCATTCCGTAGAGCACCGGGATATCGGTGCCGGGCCGCAGCCGCACATACTCGGTCGCATGCGCCGCGGTCCTTGTCAGCCGCGGATCGACGACGACGAAATTGGCCCGGTTCAACTCCGCGCCCTCCAGCAGATGCTGCAGCGAGACAGGATGCGCCTCCGCTGGATTGCCGCCCCAGATGATCAGCGTCTTCGAATTCCTGATGTCGTTGAAGCTGTTCGTCATCGCGCCGTAGCCCCAGGTGTTGGCCACGCCGGTCACGGTTGTCGAATGGCAGATGCGCGCCTGATGATCGGTATTGTTGGTGCCCCAAAACGCGCCGAGTTTGCGGAACAGATAGGCGCCTTCGTTGGTCATCTTGGCCGAGCCCAGCCAATAGACGGAATCGGCGCCGGATTTCTCACGGACCTGCATGCACTTGTCGCCGATCTCGTTGATCGCGGTATCCCAGGAGACGCGCGTCCACTGGCCGTTGACAAGCTTCATTGGATAGCGGAGCCGCCGCTCACTGTGCACAAGCTCGCGCACCGAGGCGCCCTTGGCGCAATGCGATCCCCGATTGATCGGGGAATCCCAGCTCGGCTCCTGCCCGATCCAGACCCCGTTCAGCACTTCCGCGGTGACGGTGCATCCGACCGCGCAATGCGTGCAGATGCTCTTGCGCACGGTTGCGCCCGAGGTGAGCGGACCGGCCATAGCCGCCTCCGCCTTGCGGATGCCGCCGACCGACAAGGCGGTCAGGGCGGCAAGGCCGCCTCCGGCAAGACCGGATCGGCGCAGGAAGGTGCGGCGATCGAAGCCGCCGGATTGATCGGCCAGGCTGTTCGCGACTGATCCGCGCGACGCAGAGTCGGAACGCTGGACTTGTGTTCGCTTGATCAGCACGGCCGCCTCCTTCAGGCAGGGTAGCGATTGACGCGGTAATATGCCTTCACGTGATCGGTTTCCTTGTAGCGCGCCTTACGCTTCTCATCGTTATTTTCGCTGTCGGCCTGCGCAGGCGCCGTCAACGGCGCCGCCAGCGTCGCACCGGCACCGACTGCGCCGATGCCGACCTCGCGAAGGAAGTCGCGGCGGCCGACGGTCAGTTTCTTTTCGTCCTTCATCGCATCCTCCCGGACCAGCAGCCCTGGTCAGTTCGCGAACGTAAATGCTTCCGCTTCGATTTCGAGGAACAGGCGCCCGAGCGACCCGACAGGCCTGTAGAACTTGGCACCTGCCGCATTCGCCATGTCGGCAAACAAGCGGCCCATCCAGCGCGACACGTGCCTCTCGAAGAAGCCGCGCTGAGCTTCCGGCGACGCCGGAAAGCGAGCGGACGCAAGCCCCGCCATGATCTCGCAGAGCGTTGCGGCATGATCCTCCGGCTCGGAACTATTCTCGGCCCGCTCGATACCGAGCGTCGCAAGATCCTCGCGCAGGCGCGACAGCGGACGCTCGTTGAGAAAGCCCGTCAGATAATACGATGCGTAGGGCAGCAATTCGCCGCGCCCGAGGCCAACGAACAGATCGAAATATTCGCGTTCGACCTCAGCTGCGGTAGCCTTCGATGCGGCCTCCGCCAGCGCGGCATGAGCATGCCCGAGCGGCGTCCCATCTTCGCGCAGCTCTGCGATCTGATCGAGCAGCGCACGCGATGGCACAGACGACAGCAAAGCAGCTAGCAGCGAATATTCCTGCGCGCGCCCGGCGTCGACGGGATCAACAGCATCATTGGGCGCGGAAATATCGTCAAAGAGATCTGGGCGAAGTATTTTGCGCGACACGCCAGTCGCGGCTTCAACTGCAATGACGCGTTGTGCAGGCACCTTGTCCCAGTTGGAAACCAAGGACTGGGCAATGCCTATCTTACGAGCGAGCTGGACTACGCCACCTGCCGCGTCAATGGCACGAGTAAGGCCCGCATCGCGCACGTGGACCTCCATCCCGAGAAGCGCCAAGCACCCGATCGCCCCCTCTGCAACCAAGAGTAAACGGCAGCTCCGATGCGGTCAATTAGTTCGATGCGATAGCCTTTGGTCGAAGCCTAGCGCGGCAACGCACCGCCGTGCGTTCGGCGCCGGATGACAGTCTCGTCGCTCTTGACGTTTTGAGCGATTTCCCGTTGCGGCGCAGCAGAACTTGGCGAGGAATCCTCCGTGGTCGCCTCGCCGATCAGGCTGCGATCGGCGATCACTTCTGCGCGATGCGATGCCCGCGTCGGCTCTGAATCAGCCGGCTGCCCCTCGTCTCTCGGTTCTGCGGACGAATTCGGGAGATTCTGAGCAACCCGCCGCACCCCTCCCACGATCCGTTCAACAACTGCACTGAGTTGTTGCTCCGAAAAGTCAAGCGGCCCGAAACCGGGCATGGCATTCGGGTCGTTGAAGTCCCAGGCGTTCTCCGCGAGGCCCACAAAATCGCGGATCGCCGGATCGGCTGACCAGGCGCGACGAAGCGCCGCACGGCCGAGCTCCTGCGGGATGCCATTGCGCAGGTATGCCGTGATGTCGGTAGCCGCCGTAATCGAGTCGATCGGCGGCAAGCTCGAAAGATCCACCTCTTCGCCGACAGGATGTTCGGCCGCGACCGACGGCGCCGGATTCGGCGCCTCGGCTGGCACCGCCGGCTGCGGGCCATCCGCGGCCGCCCTCGCCTCGCGCTTGCGGCGAGACCAGCGCGCGAGAAATTCTTCCTCGCTCATTCGTGTCCGCCTCCATGATGACGCCGCGCCAGCACCTCGGGATCGGCGCGGCGTTGCTTTCGCTTGACGAATTCCCTTTCGACATGGTGCTCGGCGATGAACTGCTCAATCGCATCGAGAACAGTTTCGGGCATAGGTACCGCTTCGACCAGATTGGCGCCGGCTTCGGTGAAGGCTTCTCCCTCCGCGGGATCAGCGGTCACTGCCGAAAGAGCGTAAGGCCACGTGCCCTCCGATGGACTCAACACGATCCAGATGCTGGGCGTGCCGGAGCAAATATTGTCGCGATAACGCGCCGTCTCGGAACGGTAGAGATCGACGGTGGCGCCGCCGGCATAATAGAGTGTCGTCTCATCCTGCTCGTGCAGCACCGTCCATGGCTTCATCTCCGGCTCATCCGGCAGCACGCCGATGCCGCGCCAGACAAAAGCGGTCCACGGCGAGTCCGCCTCGCGGCGCTCGACCACCACGCCCAGGGAAATGCGCAGCAAAGGTATCGCGGCAGGGCTCAACTCGCAGCCTCCAGGTGCTGGACTGGCAATCCCGTCAAAAGATTCTGCGGCTTCATCCGGACGATCTGCTCCGATGTCATTGCAAGTATCAGATAGACCGGCTCGCGATCGAGCGTGTCAGCCACGAGCGCCGCGTCGGCAACGTCGAGGCGGAACAGCGCCAGCACGCGACCCGCGGTCCGGTCGTCGAGGGTCTCACCATGCCAAAGCTGGTCGCCGATGCGAGTGGCTTCGGCATCGAGCCCGATGTACCAGGAAAGTTTTGCATTGTGCAATTCAACGAGCGGCTCGATTGCGACTTCGATCCCGAGCAGGTGGTAAATCCAGCGCGTCATGGCTTCTGAAAGCGCTGCTGGCCCTCGCTTGCCGCCGGTGAGATCGAGTCCCATGTCGAACTGGTCGCTACGCTGCCAGTAGCTGCCCGCGTTCCGCTCGCTGAGAACGTCGACTTGTGCGTCGGTGGCCGCACCCAGCATCGACATCAGCGATAGCACCGGCGTCGGGCTGCTTTCGCCGATGATCTCCTCATCACCAAGGAGGAGCGAATGTTCGTGCGGCATGATCCGCTGGGGCCGGAAGAACAATTCGGCAGCGCGAAGCACGAACGGATCTTCGCAGCCATCCAGCACATTACGCAGAATCACATGCACGAGCTGATTGACGAACAGCGGCGGCAGCACGACCGATCCCGGGCGGAGCAGCGCGAGATAGGCCGCTTCCAGCGTCGGGTACCGCAGCAGCAGGTCCCGAAACGCCAGCACGAATTGCCAATTCTCTCGCGCATCGGAATCGGCGATCACGGCAACTTCGTCCGCACCAACCGGCCGGCGCGGATCTGCGAATAAATCCCGACGCAATCGGCGCTCGATCGCGCAGGCGTCATCCGGCGGCATCAGCTCGGGACGCGCAAAATAGGCTTTCAAGAATTCGTCCGTCACCACAAGCCCCCCGCCCGCATTCCGATCGAGCAGATTATGGCCGCAGGAGTTCCAAAAATCCTTCATCGGTGCCGCGGCTCCAGGCTCATATCCGCCAGATTGAGATCGCTGTCGGGCCTGGGATCTTCATGCTCGACCTCAATGAACGAGAACGCCTTGCCGTGACCGGCTTCTTCCCGCCGCTGCAATGTCCGAAAAGCTTCACGGACCTCGCCGTCGACCGCCGTACGGTGGACCGCGATCAATGTGTCGACGGGATGCGTGCACAGCGACTCCGCAAACGCCACTTCCTCTTCCGCGGCGAGCCGTGCGGTTCCGAGGTTCGGCGCACTGAAACGGTCGACAAGCTGCCCGGCAAGGAGTTCCACCAACGCCTCGCGATTCTCTTCGGTCGCATCAACGACCTGAACCAGCGTCGACCATCCCCAAGACCGCACCCCGAGGAAACCGCCGCGGAAGGCCCAGCGATCCTTGCCCTGAAGCTTTGCCGGGTCGCAATCGCAGAAGCGGAACGCGCCGGAGACAGCCCAGTCGCCGGGCTCGGCCGATATGTCGAATACGAACGTATCGGATGGATCGAGCACGATGGTGCGCAACAGCTTCAAAGCCGCGGTCCCCCTAGTTTTGCATCGAGCCAGGAGGGCGCGGCCAACGCCTTCGCCAGCTCCCGCCGTTCGGTCTCGTCCGTATCGATCCGGTGCGCGATCAGATCGCCATTCCCCTCGATCCGACGCGTGATCCGGCGTTCACGCGGCAGCCGGCTCAGAAGTTCCCGTGCCACGCCGTCGAAGCCGTCAGCCTGCCAGATGTCGATCGCCAGCATCAGATGCCGCGCGAAACTTTCTGTCACCTGAACCGCACCCGCCTCGCCAAAACCCTCCTGGTCCAGCGCGGACGCGAGCGGATGAACGCCGGCTTCTTCGTCAGTCATTGCTACGGTTCGGACCATGGCGCCGAACACCAGCCAGGCCGGCGGCTCGTCTTCCTTGGCGGAGGAAGACCAGCCGAGCCGTCCGCCGCCGACGAGACCACCGTCGATACGGATCGCATCCGGCCAGTCGATCGTTATCTCCTTGTTCGGCGGCGCATAGGCCCGCAAGGCGTTGGTCAGGGCCACCATGCCCGCGTAGAAGGCCCGCCGCGCCGCGCACAGGGGCTCGCTGGGTTCGAGCACGACGGCGAACTCGGCGAGGTCGAACCGCCCCACATAGACCAGCGTACCGGCGCCGCTCTCTTCGGCGATATCGACCGCGTGGGCAAAGGCATCACGGCTTTCGCGCAGCCTCACCAGAGTGAACGGCGGAGGCAGATCGATCGGTTCCGGTGCGGAGGCGCTGGTGCGTGCTGTCCGCGACAGTTGGTCCTCCCGCTTCCTTTTCCTCTCTTCAATGAATAGTCTATCCGAGCTGGACCAGCGGCGCGAGTCCGCCGGTTTGAGCGGAGCGATCAGCCAGCATGGCACAGCCTCCGAAAACGATCCTGATGTGCTCGTGTGAAGACACGATGCACCTTGATACGTCTGCCGTGCGTCGGGCATGCCGCAACAGCGAGATCGCAACTTTCCATCAGTTGTGCCGGGCCGAGCTCGATCAGTTTCGCAATGCGGCAAGGACAGAGGGCCCACTGATCGTTGGCTGCACCCAGCAGGCCCCGCTGTTCTCCGACGAGGCGGGCGAGCGCTCGGAGCATATCGATTTCGTGAACCTCCGCGAGACGGCAGGCTGGTCCAAGGAAGGAGCCTTGGCGGGGCCGAAAATGGCAGCGCTCCTCGCTGCCGGCTCCGAGCCCGCACCCGCCTATCCGCTCGTTACCTTGTCGAGCGAAGGCGTCATCCTGATCTACGGCCGCGACGAGACCGCGGTCGAAGCCGGCAAACTGCTCGCCGATCACCTCGACGTCACGGTCATGATTACGAAACCGGCCGAGATCGTGCCGCCGCCCACGGCATTGTTCCCGATCGTCAAGGGAACTATCCGCAACGCCAGGGGTCATTTCGGCGCGTTCGAACTCACCATCGACGATTATGCGGTGCCGCGCCCCTCCTCGCGCGACGCCTTCACTTTCGAGGCTGCCCGCAACGGTCTGACCTCGCGTTGCGACCTGTTGTTCGATCTGTCGGGAGGTCCGCCACTTTTCCCGGCGCATGACCTGCGCGACGGCTATCTGCGCGCCGATCCGCGCGAGCCGGCGGCGATGCTGCGCGCCGTGCTCAAGGCGCGCGATCTCATCGGAAGCTTCGACAAGCCGAGATACATCAATTTCACCGCGGAACTCTGCGCCCATTCGCGCTCAAAACTGACGGGCTGCCATCGCTGTCTCGACCTTTGCCCTACGGCTGCGATTACGCCGGACGGCGATCACGTCAGGATCAGCGCAGAGATCTGCGCCGGGTGCGGCCAGTGTGCGGCTGCGTGCCCGACCAGCGCGGCTTCCTATGCGCTGCCGCCCGCCGATACGCTGCTGCACAAGTTGCGCGCGATGCTACTGACCTATCGCGAAGCAGGCGGCGCGAGCGCAATCGTGCTGTTCCACGACGGTCAACACGGCACCGCGCTGATCGATGCGCTCGCCCGTCATGGCGGCGGCCTGCCGGCGAACGTGCTGCCGCTGGCCGTCAATGAAGTGACGCAGGTCGGCCTGGAAGCGATTGTGGCGGCGTTCGCCTACGGCGCGGCGGGTGTACGCTTCCTGCTGCGGGCAAAACCGTTGCACGACGTGACGGGGCTATTCCAGACCATAGCAATGGCCGATGCCATTGCTTCCGGACTTGGATTTGCAGGATGCCGCGTTTCGACGATCGAAACCGACGATCCGGATACGCTTGGCGAAACATTGCGGGGGATGGAACCCGCTTCCGCGGTTCAGCACCCCGCCACCTTCAAGACGGTGGGCAAGCGGCGCGACCTGCTTCGCTTCGCCTTGAGCGAACTGCACCGCGTCGCCCCGGCTCCGACGGATGTCGTTGCCCTGCCCGAAGGCGCGCCGCTCGGTGCAATCAGCGTCAATATCGACGGATGCACGCTTTGCCTGTCCTGCGTGTCGGTCTGTCCGACCGGCGCGCTTCGCGACGATCCGGAGCGTCCTGCGCTCAAATTCGTCGAAGACGCCTGCGTGCAGTGCGGGCTATGCCAGAGCACATGCCCGGAAAAAGTCATTACGCTGAAGCCGCAGATCGATTTCCGCGCCACCCAGGCGAGAGCCCAAATCATCAAGGAAGAAGAACCTGCGCTTTGCATCCGCTGCAACAAGCCGTTTGGCGTCAAGAGCACGATCGACCGGGTCGCAGCCAAGCTCGAGGGCCGGCACTGGATGTTTCCCGCGGGCGACAAGCGGCTGGATACAGTGAGAATGTGCGCCGACTGCCGCGTCATCACCATGAGCGAGCAGCAATTCGATCCGTTCGCCGGCGTATCCGAGCGTACCCCGCCCCGCACGACGGACGATTATTTGCGCGAATGCGAAACCAAAGAATAGCTATTTGGCCGTCGCACGCGCCAGGAAGTCGGTGAGCGCCTTGCGGTCGTCCGGCGATCCGATGCGCTGGTCCGGCATTTTGGTGCCGGGCGTATAGGCGTTCGGGCCGACCTCGAACAGCTTTGCCACGGTCTCCGGCGTCCAGACGATGTCCATGCCTTTCAACGCCTCGGAGAAGCGGTAGCCGGGCACCGACGCAATCCTGCGGCCGTACAATCCGGCAAGCGTCGGGCCTGCGCGCGGCGTCTCCTTCCCGGACAGGGTGTGACAGGCGATGCAGGCCCTGAACATCTCAGCGCCATGATCTCCGGCATAGGCCGCCAGTGGATCGCCTGGCGCGCCAGTCAGGGACGAACCGATTGGATCGCCTGTCAGCGCATTCCAGCGTCGGATCGTGCCGTCGGCGCCACCCGTCAGCAATGTCACATCGTCGGGCAGGAACGCCACTGACCACACCGGCGAACCGGGACCAATGAGCGTTCGTGCAACACGTCGCGCCTTGCGGTCGACGACAGCCGCGGAACCGCCAATTCCTGCTGCCGCGATCAACATCCCATCCGGGGAGATCGCAAGCGCGACAATCGCTGTCGGGCCAGCTTGCACCTCGCCGGCTTCCCTGCCTCCAGCCGTCAGAAAGCGCACCTTCCCGTCGGCACCGCCCGCTGCGATCTCGCCGTCGGCGGCGACTGCCGCCGCATTCAATGGCGATGGAAGCGTGATGACCTCCGGCGCGCCGTCCGGCAGCGGCCAAATTCTGAGCGTAGCGTCATAGCCGACACTGATCAGCGCTTTTCCGTTCGGCGTGAATGCGACGCCGTTGACGTTCTGCGTATGGCCTTCCAAGACGCGCTGCGCACCACCTGCAAGCGACCAGAGCCTGATCGTGCGATCCCACGATGCGGAAGCAAGCAGCGAACCATCGGCCGAGACGGCAAGTGCTACGATTGGCGCGCGATGGCCTTCGAAAACCTGGTCCGGCTGCTGGCGGCCAGCGGTCCAGACGGCTATCCGTGCGTCTGCACCAGCCGTCGCCATGCGACCATCCTTCAGGAACGCAACCGCATTCACCGCATCCGAGTGGAAGCGAAGCACCTGCTCTGCGGATTCGCCAGCAAGCGACCATCGGATCGCCGCCGTGTCGAAACTACCAGAGAGGACACTTTTGCCATCGGCCGAAACGGCGACCGCCCGCACCGGCCCGCCATGACCAGTCAGTTGCGCCTGCGCCGATCGTGGATCAACCGCCCACAGAACGGCAATCGTGCAGAACCACAGGCCCCAATTCATCGACGGTCCATGGCAGCCTTGAGGAAGAGGACCGCCCGATCATAATGCCCGAATCCGTGTCGGGACAGGAGGCATCACTGCCATTTTGATCCACCCGCGCCACGGCCCAAACGCAGGCCAAAGACCGGCCAACCATCTTCTCACCATCGTCCGCGGCCTCACCGGGAACCTCACCCCACGGTCGACTACCTGCTCACCGGCGTGGGAACATCCGGAGCTGTAATGATTGCGATCTCTCGCCCAGGAAATGGCACCATAAGTTCCCTGCGTCTTTGAAATTAGCTCCGGTTGATTTCAAGGGTACTTCGTCGAACGGCCCACTCAAGAATACGTCCACTAGCCCTCGCCTTCCCAGGCCTCTCGCCCTGCGCGGACCAAGGATCACACAACCCCGAGCGATGCCAACGGATCCGGGTATCCATCGGAGAAACGGCGCCGAGCCTTCGACCCTTCAGGGCCGT
>WNFD01001965.1_pt1 | contig 28832 bp, 35 predicted proteins | sample 5400491 | NCBI WGS metagenome assembly WNFD01 (sample SAMN13153343, study PRJNA577476) | soil metagenome | isolation source: 120 cm saprolite under Douglas fir tree site 2 hole 2 replicate 2 | place: USA:California | collected 2015-04-18
CGGCGAGGTCGAGCACCGCGCGGGCTCGCGGCACCTTGCTCAGGAGCGCCCGCCGATACTCCACGGGATCGGCCTTCGCCGCCGCGGCGAGCTCATCCATGAAGCTCTCCATCACGAAGATGTTGTGGGTGGGTCCCACGCCACGCCAGAAGGTGGTGTTTAAGACCGGCTCCTCGTGCCGCACGAACTCGACCTGGATCGCCGCGATGTCGTAGGTGAGAAACACCGCGCCGTCCACCCCGTCGATGTCGATGCCGTTCTTGAACGCGGGCGGCAAATAGCGTGCGATGATGGCCGGGCCGACGACCCGGTGGCTCCACGCCACCGGCTTGCCGCGAGCATCCAGCCCGGCGGCCATCCGGTCGTAATAGTAGGGGCGATAGAACTCGTGCTGCATGTCCTCCTCGCGCGTCCATACTACCTTCACCGGTCCCTCGACCTTCTGCCCGATGCGCACCGCCTGCGTCACCCAGTCATACTCGAGTCGCCGGCCGAATCCGCCGCCCAAGAGATGGTTGTGCACCACCACCTTCTCCAGTGGCAGGCCCGTCACGCGGGCGGCGGTCGCCTGCGCCCGGCTCAGCGTCTGCGAACCGGTCCACACCTCGCAGCCGTCCTTCCGCACGTGGACGGTGCAGTTCATCGGCTCCATGGTGGCGTGCGCCAGGAAGGGGACCTGGTAAACCGCGTCGATTTTCTGCGCCGCGCCGGCGAGGGCCTCGGCGACATGGCCCTGCGTCCGGGCGACCACGCCCGGCTGCTGCGAGGCGGCGTCGAGCCCCTGAACCACGTCGGCCGTGCTCACGTTGCCATTGGGCCCGTCGTCCCACCGGATGGCGAGGGCCGCGAGGCCCTGCTTGGCCGCCCACATGTGGTCGGCGACCACGGCGACCACATCGCCCAGGTTGACGATCTGGTGCACGCCCGGGATGGCCATCGCCTTGGCTTCGTCCAGGCCCGCGACCTTGCCTCCCACCACGGGACTCGCGGCGACGGTAGCGATCCTCATCCCGGGCAGCCGCACGTCGATGCCGTACTGCGCCGTGCCGTTCACCTTTTCCGCTTTGTCGAGACGCTTGGCCGCTGTGCCGATCAGGGTGAAGTCCTTTGGATCCTTGAGCGCGACCTTTTCGGGCACCGGCAGCTTGGCCGCCTTTTCGGCCAGCGCGCCGTAGCCGAGTGTACGGCCGCTCGGCGTGTGGGTCACGACGCCCCGCTTGGCCCGACACGACGCCACGTCGACGTCCCACGTTTGAGCGGCCGCCGCCACGAGCATGGTGCGGGCGGTCGCACCGGCGCGGCGCAGCGGCTCGTAGAACGCGCGCACCGACGACGAGCCGCCCGTTTCCTGGTCGCCAAAGAATGGATTGGCGTACAGCTTGTCGTCGGGCGGCGCGTGCTCGAGCTGGACCTGGTCCAGTCCCACCTCGAGCTCTTCTGCCATCAACATGGGCATCGAGGTGTAGGTGCCTTGTCCCATTTCGACCTGATTCATGACAAGGGTGACGCGTCCATCGGTGCCGATGCGGATGAACGCGTTGGGCGCGAACGCGGGCGGTGGCGCCGCGGCGGCGGCACTCGCCGTGCCGGACCGATCACCGACCCGGCAGCCGAGCAGGAGCCCGCCCCCCGCGGCGGTGAGCACCACCACGAAGTCGCGGCGCGATACGGTGTGCGTGGTCATGGTCAGGCTCCTTTCGCGGCCTGCTTGATCGCGGCGCGGATGCGAGGGTAGGTCCCGCAGCGGCAGATATTGCCCGACATCGCCCCGTCGATGTCGGCGTCGCTCGGATGGGCCTTCTTCGCGAGCAGCGCCGATGCCGACATGATCTGACCAGACTGGCAGTAGCCGCACTGGACGACCTCGAGGTCGAGCCACGCCTGCTGCACCTTCTTGCCGGCCGGCGTTTCGCCGATCGCCTCGATGGTGGTGATCTTCTTCCCGGCCGCCGCAGCCACTGGGGTGACGCACGAGCGGGTCGGCTGTCCGTCGAGCTGCACCGTGCAGGCTCCGCACAGCGCCATCCCGCAGCCGAACTTGGTGCCCGTCAGGCCGACGACGTCACGCAAAACCCACAGGATGGGCATATCCGCGGGCACGTCGACGGTCACGTCGCGTCCGTTGATGTTCAGGGTGGGCATAGCTGACTCCCCAAGAAGAGACAATGGACGATGCAGGACTTGCTGTTTTCGAGCAAGGCCACGGCTAAGTGCTTCTGAAGCGGACTTGCCGCGGGCGCAGGACCTCGAGGGCTGCTGCGACGGCCGTACCGGCGAGGAGCCCGCCCGTGTCGTCGGACGGTGCCTGTTCGACGACCTTCCAGATGGCCTCCACCGTTTCGCGCAGCGCAGTGGTCGCATCCCAGTCCGATTTTCTGGAACGTGACGGTGTCCTGTTCAAGTGCAGGAAGCCGAAGCGCTTAGGCAGAGAACCCACGGCCATGGAGGGTTCCTTTACACTGAGAAGGCGAATCGCGTACAGCGACGCTGGGGAATGGGTACGCGTACGCCGCGCTGCGGTCTATGAGACCTTTGTATTAGTCGGCTGGGATATGCCCCCCCCGCACCTCACGGGGCACGGCCGCGCTCGGCGGGGGCAGCTCCGCGTTGAGATTGTCGGGGTTCCAGATCGGCCGGGTTCGCGGGACAGCGCGGGTCCATCCCCTGGAGCTCGGCAATTTTCTTGTCGTCGATGGGGATGGGAGCACAGCCGTGCCCCTTTTCGCACACAAAGTCGAACTTTGCGGCCGCGGTGTGACACCCCAAGCACGGTACGCCCTGAAAGTTGACGACGTTGTCTCCGCGGGTTCTGATCTTCGTGCCTTGGGGGGACAAGTCCAGGGCAAAGAATTCCCACCCGTTCGTAGCGGGAAACGTCGCCCGTGGATGCTTCACCATCGCCTCGCCCGGAACCAGCTGGAGAAAGGTGCCGACCGGGTACTGCGTGTCTGCTATCCGGTCACGGAGAATGCGCACCGCTTCCGCCAGTCGCTTGGGATCGGCATTCCGGATGTAGGTGTTCCTGACTTTAGTGCCGTCGCGCAAACAGCCGAAGGACTTGTCGGTCACCGTGATGTCCTGGGCGCCTGTCGTGTCGCCGACCCCCTGTCCGTTGCCGCAGCCGGGCGCGACGCACAGAAATGCGCCGACCAATGCGATGCGGCGCCAACCGTTGCTCATATCGAGCCACCTCTTGTTGTGTCTTGCTCCCTGTCCATCCACTCTCGGATGTACGGCGAGCAATGGACCAACTCGATGCCCTCTGCTTCGCAGGCAAGCAAGAAATGCACGCCCGCGGCGTCCACCAGCGTCACCTCATTCAGATCAAGCACGAGCCGGGGGCGGAAGTTCCGGACCTGGGCCCGTAATTCGCCGAGGTACTCCGCCTCGATGCGCCCGATGAGCCGCAGCATCGCCGTCTGGCCGCCGGACGTCGCTTCGATCCTGAGGGTCACCTACCGGAGTCGACCGCCATGTGCCGGGTGGGAATGCAAGCAGCGCGCCGTGGCTAAGTGGTGCTGTGGTGCAATGTCGGCTTTTGGAAGGATGCCGACGGATCGGCAATTGCTGAACTGCCGGCAGCTTCGTCGCCCGCGGCCACTTCCTGCAAAACGTCCCAATGCTCCACGACAAAGTCGCCCTCGAACCGGAAAAAGTCGGTGGCAATGAGGGTCTTGCCGCCGCTTGAATAGCGACCTTGTGCCACAACCAGATCGCCTTCTACGATGATCACACCGGGCTCGTAGTGGCCAGTTTCGTCGGTGCCCTTCGCCTTATCCGTCACGTCCCGGTCCTCCTTCCCGGCTTTGTGGCCTTCCAAGCCTCCTCACCGGTCCATTAACCGGGCACAGGGGCTCGAGTGTTCCCTCGACCGCCGTGCTTGCCGAGCCGCCTCTTTACGGCTGCACCACGATCTGCCCCGTCATGTGCAGGGCGACGTGCACGAGGCAGGAGAACTTGAACGTCCCCGCGGGAAGCCCGGCGAGTGAGACGCCGTATTCGGCGTTCGGCGTGGAGATCAGCGCACCGTTGAGCGGCGTCATCGCGATTACGAGAAGCGAAACCCCGAGCACCGTGACATGTGATGACCTCGGTGAGTTGGCTTCAGCGGTGAAGCCGACCCATCGGCAATTGCTGAAAGCGCGGCTCTATCGGGACATCAGGACCGGGAGATCCGCGTCGTGCAGGGCGGTGCGTGTCACGCCGCCGAAGATCAGCTCGTTCAGGCGGGCGTGGCCGTAGGCGCCCATGACGAGGAGATCTGCGCCGAACGCGGCGGCCTGCGACAGCAGCAGACGTCCCACGTCTTCGCCGTCGGACGACAGACGTCGTACCTCCACTTGCGCGCCGTGACGCGCCAGGTAGCGCGCGATGTCCGCTCCCGGGTCCTGGCCGTGATCCCCCCGGCTGCGCTCAGGGTCGATGATCAACACCTCCACCGCCGCGGCCCGAACCAGCAACGGCAGCGCGTCCGCCACGGCCCGGACGGCCTCGCGCCCCGCGTTCCACCCAACCTCGATGCGGCTGAGCCGGAATGCCGGGCTGCGTGGCGGGAGTACGATGACCGGCCGTCCGGAGGTCAGGACGAGCGACTCGACCAGGCCCGGAGGGCCGGCGGTCTGGCCCGCGGGGTCCGGGCGGGCAACCAGCGCCAAGTCCGCGTAGCGTGCGTGGACAGCCGCGTCGCCGCTGAAGTACGGCACCGATCTCCACTCCGCGCCGAGCACGTTACGACGGACGATATCGTCGAACACGGCTCGATGGTTCGCCTCGATCCCCTCGACTTCTGCCTGGCGCGACTCGATCACGCTCGGGATGCCCGTTCCGCGGGCGAACATCTCCGGCGGGGTCACCGCGGGTGCGGGACGCATGAACACGCCGGTCAGGTGAGCGTCATACTCCTGGGCAAGTACGCCAGCGAACTCCATGATGCCTCTAGGGTCGGTGTACCCATCGACGAAGACGACGATCTCCCCTATTGAAGGCGCTCTGGGGGCGTCATCGACCCGCGATGGCATGGCTTGTTGCGTAGGGTTCATGGTGATGCTCCGGTGTGGTCGGCTTCATCCCAGGCTTGCACTTCACCGTAACGCCCGGAATCGCGTCTTTGGTTCATTCGAAATACGGGGAGCTTCAGTAAGAAACGAGGAGGGCTTTGATTTTCGACTCGAGCGTCTGGTGCGGAATGCCGAGCTTCACAGCGGCGCCCGAGGGCCCGGAGATGCGTCCACGAGACGCCGAGCGGCATGAGATATACGACCCGGCATGAGACGCCGATAGCCGCGATGCCCTCGGGCGACTAGTCGCGAGGTGCCAATCGCTGGCGGATGGCGCCGAGATGGTACGCCGCGTGCGCGATCGCGCCGATCGCCACGCCCAACGCGTCCTCGTCCCACACGGCGTGCGTCTCCACGGCTACCCGCAGACTGTGGTACTCGCGGCGCAGTTGAGCCTGCAAGTCGGCCCATTCGGCGCTGTCCGCCGTGGATACCGTCCAGCTGCGACCGCGATCGCGCGACGTCGCCTGTCCTCGCAAACCCAGCGTCGAGAGCGCCATACTCGAGCTCAAGTGGTGGACATGGGCAGCGACGGTCGTGCGGCCCGGGCCTCCCGGCTCCGAGGCCTGGACGGCGCTCAACCCACCGATCGTCGCGAAGATGCCGGTTCCGGGGGATGCGTCCGTGAAATAGGTCCAGGGGCCGGGCGGCCCCTCGAACGCTTCGACGAGCATCCGAGTCAGCAAACTCACCGTCACGGCGGGCGGCGTACCGGTCATAGTCCCTCGGTCGTTCTCCAGAACACGCTGCACGAGTACGACGTTCCCAGGAATCCGTTCGCCGCTAGGTCGACGCGGGCCACGGCAGAACGCAACGCTTGTGACTGCTGGCCACGGCCAGCTCCAGTCCGCGCATGACGTCGAGGGCCTGTTCCGGCGTGACCGCCAGCGGTGCTTTCCCCAAGATGGCGTCGCGGACATTCTCATAATAGTGGGTGAAGCTCGAGGGGATGGTCGCAATCGTGCGCGTTCCCTCGGGCGTCGTCACCCGGCCGTACATCTCGGGCGGCTCGCTATCCCAGCCCGCTTCGTCGGGAAGGTGGCCGGATTTCAGCGCTGCTTCCTGCGGATCGAGCCCGTGCTTGATGAACGAGCCTTTGTTGCCATGGACAGCAAAGGTCGGCCCCGGTGCGGCCGCCATCATCGACGCCCGCACGAGCGCCCGCATGCGCGGGTAATGAAGCGCGACGTCGAACGCGTCGTCGGCGGCGGCGCCGGCGCGCTCGATACGGATATCGGCGGAGATCGCCTGCGGCTTCCCGAACAGCACCAGTGCCTGATCGAGCAAGTGCGAGCCCAGGTCGAACCAGAGACCAGAGCCGGGCAGGGGCTGCTCGCGCCACGCACCCGGCCGGAGCTCCGGGCGGAAACGGTCGAAGTGGGACTCGAACGTGGTGACGCTGCCAAGCGCATTCTCCGACAGCAGTGCTCGCAGGGTGACGAAGTCTCCCACGTACCGGCGGTTCTGGTAGGCCGACAGCACCCGCCGCTTTGCGTTGCCCAGTCGGACCAACTCTTCGGCTTCCGCGACGGTGGCCGTAAACGGCTTGTCGATGACGACGTGGCGTCCAGCCAGGAGACACTGCTTCGCGATCGGGTGATGCGACGTATTGGGCGTGGCGATGACGACCAGGTCGACTCCCCGGCTGAGCAGCTCATCGACGCTGTGCACGAATTCCACTTCGGCATAGCGCGGGTCCGGCGCGCCCCCCCCATGGCGCTGCACGATGGTGGTGAGGCGGAGACCTTCCACCACCCGAATGACCGGTGCGTGAAACGTCTTACCGGCGAAGCCGAAACCGACCAGTCCGACGTTGAGCATGTCTCAGAGCGTCTTGAACAGCGTCTCGAGCTCGGTGCGCCACCCCAGCCGGGCGTAGAATCCCTTGGCTCGGGCGTTGTCGGCGAAGACGGCGAGGGTCAGCCGCCGGAAGCCGCGGCGTCGCCCCCACTCATCCGCTTCGTCCAGCAATGCCTGGCCCACACCCTGGCCCTCGGCCTCGCGCGCAACGGCGAGAATCGCCACGTGTCCATGGGCCTGGTCCGTGAAGTAGTCCCGCCGCGTCTCGAGGAGCAGGACGCCGACCAGGCCGCGATCCCGCTGGTGCGCGACCAGGAGCGCGGATCCCGGGGACGGACGCTCGAGCGCGTCCGCCAGTGCCCGCCGCTCGCGCGCCGCGATCTCGTGGGCGGAGCGAGTGGTGGGCCCGAAGGCCCCGAGCCGCTCCGCGAGCGCCAGAATCGCCGCTTGATCTCCCCGCTCCCCGGGACGAATTGACAAGATCATGATGATAGAAGCTAAACGAGCGCGCCTCCACCGCATCTACAGTCGATTCCGCCCAACCCTATTCGTCGTATGTATGGATCACACCCAAGCGGAGACCGACCGATGCGACGCCTGATTGTGTGGAACATGGTGACCCTGGATGGTTTCTTCGAAGGGCCCAAGCCGTGGGACCTTGGCTGGCACGAGCTGGGGTGGGGCGAGGAGCTCGAGCGCCTGTCCATCGAGCAAACCAGTGCGGCTGGCGCGCTGCTGTTCGGGCGCGTGACCTACGAAGGCATGGCGGCGTACTGGCCGTCGGCCAAAGGCGCAACGGCCGACATCATGAACGCGATTCCCAAGATCGTGTTTTCGAAGACGCTCGAGCACGCCACTTGGAACAACACGCGGCTCGTGCGGGAGAACGCCGAGCGCGAGGTACCCGGCCTGAAGCAGCAGGCCGGCAAGGACCTGTTTATCTTTGGCAGTGCGAACCTCGCGCATTCGCTCACCCGCAGCGGCCTGATCGATGAATACCGCCTGGGCCTGAACCCCGTGGTGCTGGGCCGGGGCAGCCCGCTGTTCAAGCCCGCTCCGGAGGGCATGAAAATGAAGCTGCTCGATGCGCGTGCCCTCAAGTCGGGATGTGTGTTGTTGCGCTACGAGCCTGCGCGCTAGTTAGACTGGTCGGGTCAAAGGGAGTAATTGTTGAGAGATCAGCGGTACCAGCTCCAGCCGATCGGGTGGGTCGAGTCTCCCCTGGTCGATCGGGCGGCCGCCCGGCGCGACGTGTTGGTCGTCCATCCCAAGGGCAACGTTGAGCCTGCTCAGTGGAGGAAGTCCACGATGGTTGAAACCGTGGCGGTCGGATTCTCCTCCATCAACCAGTGCCCGGAGTGGGGAATGACGACCTCCTGGACGTTGCTGGCGGCAGCGCGCATGACCACCGCCATCATCGGGCCGAACGATGCCTCGCCGCCCACCGCCAGCACAGGCATGGCCAGCATGCCCTTGGCCATGCATGGCTCCAGGAAGGGCGTACAGCCTGGCGTAGTGCCGGCGTGAGGCTTCATCGAAGCGCCTCGGATCCGCCGAGAATTCGTTCCAGAAGCGGTCGAGATAGATCCGCTCGCGCCCCTTGACCAGCCGTTCCATATCTGGGCCGCCGAAACGGAAGTGCCAGAGCAGCGGATTCTTCAGGATCTCGTCCCATGGGCCGACGCCCGGCAGCGGTGCATCCAGGAGGGCGAATTTCGTGACGCGTCCCGGCTGGCCCGCTGCGAAGGCGTAGCCCACCATGTTTCCGATGTCGTGGGTGACGAGATCGACCTTGTCGATCTTGAGCGTGTCGAGGACGGCGGCGACGTCGCCGGCCTGGGTCTTTTTGTCGTAGCCACCGGCCGGGTGGGAGGAGAGGCCCATGCCGCGCAGATCTGGCACGATTACGGTGTGGCCGCGCGCCAGCCCGGCGGCGAGCGGCGCCCACATGTCGCCCGTCTCTCCGTAGCCGTGGAGCAACACCACCGCCGGCCCCTGCCCGCCGACGCGCACGAAGATCTGCGCACCGGGGGTGGAAATCGTTCGGGTCTTGAAGTTGGCCGGGAACGAGGGGACCTGCGCCCGGGCCGTCGTCCCCAGGAGCACGGCACTCAAGGCAACCGAGGCGAACTCTCGCATCTCTGAACTCCCGTCAGGTGTAGGCTGGTAAAGCTACTCTGTTCTCGGACGGGCCCTCGCGCTCGAGCGCAGCATCAACCACCTTGATCATGTGACGCCACCTTCTGCCTGGAGTCCCCTGCGGCGGCCCTTGTTCCGCGCGCTGTGGATCTCGGATGTGGTCTCGAGCATCGGCACCTGGATGCACGATTCCGCGGCCGCCTGGTTGATGACGTTGCTCACCCCCTCGCCGCTCATGGTCTCGCTGGTCCAGGTTGCCACCACCCTGCCGCTGTTCCTGCTCGCCCTGCCCGCGGGCGCCCTGTCCGACATCCTGGACCGGCGGCGCGTTTTGCTCGCGACTCAGGTGTGGCTGGCCCTGATGGCCGCCTTGCTGGGCGTACTGACGGTGACCGGCGTGGTCCAGCCCTGGATGCTCCTCGTGGTCACCCTCGCCATCGGTGCGGGAAGCGCGGTCGACATCCCGGCGTGGCAGGCGATGATTCCTGAGGTCGTGCCGAAGGAGGAGCTGCCGGCGAGCGTGGGGCTGGGAACCGTCGCGATCAACGTCGCCCGCGCCGTGGGACCGGCCATCGCCGGGGTCGTCATCGTCGCGAGCGGACCGGGACCGGTGTTTCTCATCAACGCCGTCACGGTGCTGGGCGTGTTCTTCGTGCTGTGGCGGTGGCGGCGCGAACCGCACCGCGCCACGCTTCCGGCGGAGCGCATGGCGTCCGCCGTGCGCGCCGGTATCAGGTACGTCCGGTACACGCCGGCGCTGCGTGCGGTCATCGTGCGCACGGCGGCGTTCGTGCTGTTCGCGAGCGCGCTCTGGGCGCTGCTGCCGCTGGTCGCCAAGACATCGTTGGGGCGCGGACCCATCGCGTACGGTGCCCTAGTTGGAAGCCTTGGCCTCGGAGGGCTGCTCGGCGCTGCGATCTTGCCGGTCTGGCGGCGCCGCCAGTCGACGGATGTGATCACGGCAGTGGCAACCGTCGTGTTCGCAGTCGGGTGTCTCGCGCTGGCGTGGGTCAGGGAGTTCGGCCTTCTGCTGGGCGCGATGCTCGTGGCCGGCATCGGCTGGCTCGTCGTGGTGTCGAGCCTCATTCTCGCGGCGCAGCGGGGAGCGGCCGAGTGGGTACGGGGTCGGGCGCTCGCGGTGTCGACGCTCACCCTGTTCGGGTCGTTCGCGGTCGGCGCCCTGCTGTGGGGGGTCGTGGCGGACGAAGCTGGGATTCCATCGGCCCTGATGGCGGCCGGCGGCGGCCTGCTGCTCGGGCTCGGTCTGATCCCCCTGTTTCCTCTGGCCGCCGCGGAAGGCCTGAAATTGGACCCGGCCCACATCTGGGACGACCCCGTGGTGGCGGAAGAGCTCGCGGCCGAGGCGGGGCCGGTGCTGGTCACCGTGGAATACACGCTCGAGCCGAAGCAGCGCGCTGCGTTCGCCGCTGCGCTGCGCCGTCACGTGCGGCCGATTCGCCGGCGCGACGGCGCCGTGTTCTGGGAGTTGTTCGTGGATGCGGCGAACCCGCACCGCTGTGTCGAGTGTTATTTAGTCGAATCGTGGGCGGAGCACCTGCGGCAACACGGTCGCACGACCCAATCGGACCGCGAGGTGGAGGACGCGCTCCGCACGTTCTACTCGGGCCGGGAGCGGGTCACGCATTTCGTCGCCTTGCAGGCTCCCAGACCCCGACCAGCCCAGGAGTCTCGATGGCGTCTCGTTCGCTGATCGTCTTGCCGGATGATGCCGCTACGCCGATCCTCGACGCGATCGGCGCGGCCAAGACGTCGCTGTCCATCAAGATGTTCGTCTTCTCCGATCCGGCGTTGCTCGGCGCCGTCATCGCCGCCAAGCACCGAGGCGTGCACGTCCGCGTGATGCTCAACCCGGCGCGCCGCAGCGGTGAGGATGACAATGAGGGGACGCGCCAGCAGCTCGCGCACGCGGGGGTCGACGTGATCGACAGCAACCCGGCCCTCGCCCTCACGCACGAGAAGTCGATGGTCATCGACCACCGGACGGCGTTCGTCAAATCGCTCAACTGGGAGACGAAAAACCTCACCCGGACGCGTGACTACGCGGTGGTCACGGACCACCGGCACGAGGTCGATGAGATCGTGGCCTGCTTCGAGGCGGACTGGCACCGGCAGCCATTCGAGCCGGGCGGCAGCGCGCACCTGCTCTGGTGTCCCATCAACGGCCGGGACCGCATCGCGCAGTTCATCGACGCAGCGCGGCATACGCTGTTCGTTCAGAACGAGCGGTATCAGGATTCCGTGATCCTGGAGCGGCTGGTTCGCGCGGCCCGGCGCGGCGTCAAGGTCCACGTGATGGCGCGCCCGCCGCATGCATTGAAAAAAGACCAACTGGTCGAGGGTGTGGGCGGCCTGCGGATTCTCGACGACGTCGGAGTCAAGATCCGCAAGCTCAAGGGGCTGAAACTACACGGCAAAATGCTCCTCGCCGATGGCGTCAACGGCATCGTGGGCTCCATCAACTTGGCGCCCGGGAGCTTCGACAGCCGGCGCGAGCTCGCGATCGAAGTGCGCGATGCCGCGGTCGTGGACCGGCTGCACGCCATCGTCAAGCGCGACAAGGAAAACTCGCACCCGCTCGATCTCTCGGACGCCGGCCTGATGGCAGACTTCGCGGATCGCGTCGAGGACGCGGCGGAGAAGCTGGCGCTCACCGACCGCGCCCAGAAGAAAGCGAAGGAGTGAAGTAACCCGCTAGTCCAGCCTGATCCGCAACACGTCGACCGTCGGCTTGGGGAACCGCATATCGAGGGCCTCGAGCGTCTCGACCAGGATGCGCGATACGGCGAAGTTGCGGAACCACTTCTTGTCCGCCGGCACGATGAACCAGGGCGCGTCGGACGTGCTGCAGCGGGTGAGCGCGTCTTCGTACGCGGCGACGTAGTCGTCCCAGTGCCTCCGGTCCTCGAAGTCGCTGGGTGACAGCTTCCACTGCTTCGTGGGATCGCGCAGCCGCTCCTCGAAGCGCCGCCGCTGCTCGTCCTTACTGATGTGCAGGAAGAACTTCACGACCACGACGCTGCTCTCGCTCAGGAGCTGCTCGAACTGGTTGATGTAGTCGTAACGTCGGGACCAGACGCTCTTCGGTATGAGCTTCCGCACCCGTGCCGCCAGCACATCCTCATAGTGTGACCGGTTGAAGATGGCCACCTCTCCGGATGCCGGCACGGCGCGGTGCACCCGCCAGAGAAAGTCGTGGTCCGCCTCTTCCGCGGAGGGGGCCTTGAAGGACGTCACCCGGCAGCCCTGGGGATTGAGGCCTCTGATGACGTGACGGATCGTTCCATCCTTGCCCGCCCCGTCCATCCCCTGCAGCACGACGAGCAGGGCACGCCGGTGCTCGGCGTACATCAGGTACTGCAGCTGGTCCAGGCGCGCGATGTTCTGCTCGGTCTTCTCGGCCGCCGAGTCCTTCTCGAGCCCCAGGGTCTCGGCGGGATCCCAGTTGGCGAGCGAGAATGGCTTCTCCGGGCGGACGACCAGCTTGTCGCGCAGCTTCATGCGTTCAGCTCCCACGAGCGAGTCGCGGCGAAGCTACTGCGCCCCCAGTTTTACGCCATGCCGGGAACCCTGTCTGGCCTCGTCGCAACCTACGGCTACGCGGGCCTCTTTGTCCTCGTCGGCCTAGAGAGTGTCGGGCTGCCGCTGCCGGGCGAGACCGCGCTCGTCACGGCGGCCGCCCTTGCCGCGCTAGGGCATCTCTCGATGTACGCGGTTGTGGCGATCGCGGTCGCGGCGGCCATCCTGGGGGACAACGGCGGCTATTGGATCGGGCGAACGGGCGGCGTCGGATTGGTGCGACGCTATGGGCACTTCCTGCACCTCAACGACTCGCATCTGGACCGCGCGCGTCGCTTCTTTGACCGGCATGGTCCCAAGACGGTCTTCTTCGGGCGCTTTATCGCTCTGCTGCGCACCTGGACCGCATTGCTCGCGGGAGCGGGCCACATGCCGTACGGCACCTTCATGCTCTACAACGCACTCGGCGCGGTGTGCTGGGGGGTCATGTTTGGTTCGCTCGGCTATGTGTTCGGCCGCAATCTGCCGCAGCTCGAGCACTACATCGCTCAGGCCAGCCTGGCGACGGCGCTCCTGGTTGCCCTGGTCGTCGCGCTCGGGCTCGGGTGGCGCTGGTTCGAGTCGAGTCGCCCGCGGGCCTGGACGTTCGTCGCGTCGCGGCTGGCGCGCGGGCAATACCTGGGACTCCACCTTACGATCGGGTTGGCAATCAGCCTCGCGGGGCTATGGGTGTTTGGCGCGATCACGGAAGACGTCATGCACCATGACCCCCTCACGCAGTTCGACGTGTCGCTGCTCGAGTGGCTGCACGCACGGGCCACGTCCACGGGGTACGCGGTCTGTAACGCGATCAGCCTGCTCGGCGATCCGGTAACGCTGACGATCCTGCCGCTCGCGGTGGCTCTCCTCCTCACGGCCCGACGGGAGTGGATCCTACTCGCCGGCTGGCTCGCCGCCTTCGCCGGCGGCGGGCTGCTCGATGCGGTGCTCAAGCTCATCATCCGTCGCCCGCGGCCACCCTACGCCGCCGCGTTCCTCCCTCATTTCAGTTGGAGCTTTCCGAGCGGCCATGCGATGGGCTCGCTCATCGCCTACGGCATGCTCGCCTATGTGCTCACCGTTCTCTGGATCCACCGCCGCAGCGGGCAAATCGCGGTGCTGCTGGGCGCGGCTCTGCTGGTCGTGGCCGTCGGGCTCAGTCGACTCTACCTCGGAGTACACTATTTCAGCGACGTGGTGGGTGGGTACGCCGCCGGGGTGCTGTGGCTTTCAGCCTGCATCTCCGGCATCGAGGTCGCGCGTCGCTGGCCCGGGAATGCTTAGTTACCGGTTGACCAGTTGCTCACGGGAGAGGGCGCGCGGCGGCCGGTCCCGCCACGGTCGAGTCCGCCTGTTGCAGCAGTTGCGTAAAATCGTGGAGCTCCGCCAAGCCCAAGTCGGAGACGACCCAGTAGGTGTACTCCGGCGTCGTCCACTGCAGCAGGTGATAGCCCTGCCGCGTGGCCACGCGGGGAGCGCCGCCCACCGACCCCCGTGTCGCCGGCCAGAGGAACACGTTGATCACGTGTTGGCGCCGCCCGTATACGAGCCCCGCGACCGGCCGTCCGCCCACGTAGTCGAGCCGCCCGCCGATGAGCGGGAACCCGCGCCCGGCGAAGTCGTACACAGGCGGCGAGAAATCCAGTTTGCCGTTGAACCACGGCTTCACCGTGTGCTGGTCCGATGAGACCACGTCGGTGAGGTGGCCCGGCATGAGCGAGCGCACGTGGCTCGCCAGCACCTGCCCGGCGAGCGCGTCCTCGCCCGCACTGCTCAGGGCGAGCCGCCAGCTCCCGACCGCCACCGTCGCCAGTGAGGCGGCGAGCGCGAGCCAGCGCGTGGCGACGGCAGGTAGGCCCCGGCGTACGCGCGTCGTTCCCGCGGCGGCGCGCAGCGTGGCGCGCACGCGATCGCGCAGCGCGTCCGGCGCGCGCAGGGCGGGGACCTGCTCCCGGATCGCGGCGCTGAGGGCGACGCGGGCCTGGTGGAGGCGCGCGCAGTCGCCGCATGCGCTCAGATGCGCCTCGAGCTCGCGAGCGTCCTCGGGCGCCAGCTCACCATCCACGTAGGCATCGAGCTGCAGCTCCAGCTCGCGGTGCGTCACTTTACTCCCCTTCCTCTCGGTTGCGTAGCGTCACCTGAAGCCGCCGGCGCGCGCGCGCCAGCCGCGACATGACCGTGCCGATCGGGACGCCGGTCACGTCGCCGATCTCTTTGTAGGACAACCCCTCGAGCTCGCGCAGCACGATCACCTCCCGGAATTCGGGGCCGAGCCGATCGAGCGCCTGGTACAGGGACTCGCGCGCCGAGTCGCTGTCGAGCGCCGTTGCTGGAGTGTGCTCCGCCACCGCGTCGCTGTGCAGCTTTTCGTCGAACTCCGTCGTGAGCGCGTCGCTGTGGTGCCGGCGCCGCCAGGTGTGCGCGGTGTTGCGCACGATCGCCAGGAGCCACGCGCGGCCGTCGCCGGCACCGCCCTGTCCCCGGAAGCCGCCGAAGTACTTGAGCGCGCGCAGGTAGGCGTCCTGCACGATGTCCTGCGCGTCGTGGTCGTTGCGCGTGAGGTACCGCGCCAGCGTGTATGCGGCGTCCAGGTGCGGCAACACGATCGCTTCGAATCGCTCCAGCTCGCTCGGCTCCAACCGGTCCTCTACGTGGTCGCGGTACGCCTTCGGGTGTGGACTCTCGGGGCCGCAGGATTATTCCCCGGGGGAATAAGGGCGCGGGGCATCCGGTCAAGAGCACCGAGGCAGGTTGTCGTTCACTCTCGCAGGAGAAGATCACACATGGTCAGCATGCATGCCGTTCCGACCCGCAACGTCGCCGGGGTGCTACTCGCCGCGGCCGCGCTCGCCGCCGCCCAGTCCACGCACCGCGCCCCCGGCGCGGTGAGCGCCAAGCTCTCCGAATGGAAGGTTGAGCTGTCGGAGGCGACGATTGCGCCAGGGCCCGTCACGTTCACCATCAGCAATGCCGGCAGCATCCCACACGCCTTCGAAGTGGAAGGGGAGGGGATCGAGCAGGAGACCAAGGTCATCCAGCCGGGCGCGACCGCCACGCTCACCCTCACCCTCAAGCCCGGTACGTACGAGGTGTATTGCCCGGTGGGCGAGGACTCACACAAGAAGCTCGGCATGGAAACCCACCTCACGGTGGTCGGCTCCAACAGCGCGGCGTCTGCGGGGTACGGCAGCGCCGCGATGCGTGAGTCGCCGGCCGAGAAAGTACAGGCGATCGGAGTGACGAGCGGCGGCCCAGTGATCCAGATCCTCCCCGGTCCGTTCCCGTTTCCGGACAGCGCGGCCCCGATCCTCAGGGCCTTCGGGGACGAGCGCGAGGGGCTCGAGTCGCAGGTGAAGAACGGCCCGTACTCGAACAACGTCGCGCGGATCTCAGGAACGTTTGCCTTCTCGGCGTGGGATAAGGGCGCCACGCGCGACTCGGTGGATGGCGTCGCCGAGTTCACCACTCAGGACGGCGCGCAATGGAGGCTGCTGCTGGACCGCGTGCAGACGAAGGACGTGCCCCATCACCCGCGTTTCGGTGGCGTGATTCTGGGGCTGTACTATCACGGCACGACCCAGGTACACACGCCGCTCGTGCCCACGATCAACAGCGCGGTGGCGCTGTGGGCGATCGGGCATCTGTACAAAAACGGCGCCCTCGTGACCGACAACGCCATGGTGCACGTGATGCTGTTATCGCGCACCCGGCGAGACGGCGATTTCGCGCTGGCCTGTTGGGATTGCTCCAAGAACAAGATCGAAGAGCTGCAGCTGCAGATTCTTCCCGGACCGGGCGAGCCGAAGTTCGATGCGCCAGGCGGGTTCCTGTTCGTGAACTGGGAAGAGTCCCGCTCCGGTAATCCGGCGCGATGAGGAGGACCCGTTACGCCTCGAGCGGGTGGCCGATCTCCCAATGATGGCCGAAGGGGTCGACCACCCGTCCCACGCGCCACCCGTAGGCCTCTTCAACGGCGACCACCTCGCCGGCGCCCGCGGCGATCGCTTGCGCCACCATTGCATCCGGATCCGGCACGGTCAGGATCATCCGCGTGGACCCGCCGCCGAGCGATTCGGGACTGTAGTTGTGATGCTCGGGGGACTCGTCGCTGACCCAGAACTCGGCGCCCTGGACGGACAGCCGCGACACCACCGCACCGGAAGGATCTTCTAGCCGGTATACCTCGGTCGCCCGGAACGCCGCCTTGTAGAACTCCACCGCGCGTGCACCCTGTCGCACCGACAGCATCGGCGCGATCGAGTAGGCGACGCTCATCGCTGCCTCGCGACCCACCAGGCCCAGACGGCCAGTCCGGCACCCATGGGGATGATGATGGCATCACTGGCATACAGGCGGGATCGCTGTACCATCTCCGCGACGTGCGCGACGGTGATGATGGCGAACAGGGCGCCGGTGGTGAGCACGTAGGCTCGCATGACACGAGACTCCGACGTTAGTGAACATGGTGTTCGATAGTTGACATCCGACTCACTAGAGAACACTGTGTCTCGAATCATCGGCTCGCAACCGACAGCGGGGCCCCGAACCGTTCGATTGCGAACACCCCCCGTGCCGTGCGCGATTCGGGACACCGACGGTCCAAGCGTTCGGAAGTAAGACGACATGGTCAAGCGGGCGCCGGATCGGCGCGTGCAACGCACTCGCAAGCTGCTCCAGGAAGCCCTGGTCTCGATGATGATCGAGAAGGGGTACGAAGAGACAACCGTCCAGGACATCGTCGACCGGGCGAACGTGGGCCGAGCGACCGTCTATGCCCACTTTGCCGACAAGGAGACGCTGCTCTACAGCGGGCTGGAGGACCTGCGGAGCGCCATCGGCGAGCAGCAGCGGCAGGCGCCGGGCAGTCTCGGCTTCAGCCTCGCGATGCTCGAGCACGCACGCGGCAATCTCCCGTTGTGGAGGGCGCTCGCTGGCCGGGAGAGCGCCGCGTTCATCCTGCAGCGCATTCAGCGCATGATCGTCGACCTCGCGGGCGTGGATCTGAAGGCCCTCGCCTTCAAGGGCACACCGGAGCAGCGCGATTTGGCGGTGCAGTATATCGCCGGCGCGTTCATGGCCGTGCTGACCTGGTGGCTGGACCGGGGCGCGACGCTGCCGCCGGCCGACGTCGACGCCCTGTTTCGGCGACTGGTCAAGCGCGGGCTCGAGGGGGACCTGGCGCTGCGCACGAATGTGAAAAGGAAAACCTGAATTGGGGCGACACCCCATCAGGGAGCGAATGCCGCCCCGGTCCACCCCTCGCTCTTCGTCCACAGGCGCTCGGCAAAGCTCGGGTTCATGGCCCACGGCCTGACGCCGCGTTGCCCGGCAAAATCGGCGGGCACCGCCTCGGCGATGTCCACGTCCTCGCAATAGACGCCGCCCAAGCCGTCGAGCTGGAGGCTCGTCGCGCACCAGACGCTCGTCGCCGCGCCCTGCTCTGTGGTCTTGAATCCCGAGATGGTGCTCGAAGCAGGGACGGCGGCGTGAGCTTCCTCCTCCGACATGTATCGCATCAGGTCGGTGATCACGGCTCCCGGGTGGACCGAGAACGCGCGGACCCCAAGAGCCTCGCCACGTGCGTCGAGCGCCACCGCGAACAGGGCATTCGCCGTCTTGGACTGACCGTACGCGATCCACTTGTCGTACGGGCGCCGCTGGAAATGCGGATCGTCGAAATCGACCGGCGACCGCAGGTGCCCTCTGGAGGATAGGGAGACCACCCGCGCACCCTGCGCCTGTCGCAACGCCTGCCAGAGTCGCGCCGTGAGCTGAAAATGCCCGAGGTGATTGGTGGCGAGCTGGGATTCAAATCCGCGCGCATCCCGCACGAGCGGAGTGGCCATGATCCCCGCGTTGTTCACGAGGATATGCAGCGCGCGGCCGGAGGCGGAGAATCGGGCCGCGAACCCGTCGATCGGTGAGGGATCGCTCAAGTCCATGTGCTCGAGCTCCACGCGGGCCATGCCGGCCAGCGCCGCGCTCGCCTTGTCGGGCGTCCGCGCCGGCACGATCACCGTCGCACCGGCGGACGAGAGGGCGCGGGTGGTCTCCAGCCCGACCCCGGCGTACCCGCCCGTGACGATGGCGGTGACCCCGTCGAGTCTGCGGTTGCCGATCACCTCGCGCGCCGTCGTCTGCGCGCCATAGCCGGAATGAATCGGGGCTTGCCGGGTCGTCATCGTCGGAGCCTCAGGGAGGTGTGTCACGCGGCCCTCCGGTCCAATTCGCGAGCGTCTACGCTGAGCGTGACGTCGACGTTGCCCCGCGTGGCGTTCGAGTACGGGCAGCGCTCGTGGGCTCGCCGCATCAGCTCCTCGGCGTCGCCGCGCGACAGGCGCGGCGCGTGCAAGTCGAGGGCGACCGTCAAGCCATAGCCGCCGTGACCGGCGGGACCGATCCCCACCCGCGCGGTGATGGTCGAATCGGAGGCGTCGAGTTTACGACCGCGCGCCACCGACAAGAGGGTGGACTGAAAGCAGGCGGCGTACCCGACGGCGAACAGCTACTCCGGGTTGGTACCTGGCCCGCCCTCGCCGCCCATCTCCTTCGGGACGGACAACTCGACGGTCAGGCGCCCGTCGGAGGTCCGGCCATGTCCCGCTCGCCCTCCCTCGACCACCGCTTCGGCGGTATACAGGATGTTCATGTCTGCTCCTCGTGGTGTACAGTGATGAGCTCGCCCGCGTCGGGCCCGACCGGCGCCGCGCCGGCTGGCACGACCAGCAGCGAGGTCGGCAGATGATTGATGAGTCCCTCTGTGACGCTCCCCACGAGCATTCGCTTGACCGGTCCTTTCCCGTGCGAGGCGACCACGACTAGATCGGCGCCCCACTCGGCTGCTTCGTGCAGGATCGTCTCCAGAGCAGTGCCGTGGCGGACGACCGTGCCCACGCCGGATGTTCGGATCAGGGGCCAGACGTCGCGGGCGAGTGCTTCCTCCCACCGCCGGTAGTAGTCGGTCGTGTCTTGCTGCGGTACTTCGGGAAGGACGGCCAGCGGCTCCACCACGCTCAGGGCACGTAGCTCGGCGCCGAACAGGGCGGCGTAGCGCTCGGCGGCGGCTACCGCTGGCCGCGCCGCGGCCGACGGATCCAGGGCGAGCAGGACCCGCCGGATGGCGGGCGCTCCTACGGTGACCAGCACCGGGACGAGCGCCGTGCGCGCCATAGTCACGGCCGTGCTACCACCCAACCAGCGCCCGAGGGTCGAGTGGTGCTTGCCGCCGAGCACCACGAGCTCAGCCCCGAGCGCGGCCACCGTGTCGTTCAATACGGAAGCGGGCTTTCCGCGGTAGACCGTGAGGTTCTCGAGCACCGCCGTGGGTATGCGGCTCCCGAGTGCTGCGCCCACCCGCATGCTTGCCTGTTCGTAGAGCCGTGTGTAGGGGTAGCTGTCGCGCCGAGGCGCGTGCCCCGACCGCAGGGTCGCGTGCACAAGGTGACAGGAGGTCTCGGCGCGCTGCGCCGCCGCGACGGCGAAGACGGCTGCATCTGCGGCCTCAGGCGATACGTCGACGCCAACGACGATTGGCTTCCACGGCATGCGTGAGGAACGACGCTTGGTCATTGAAGGTTCCGACCCCTAATCATTCTGCTATCTAAGTATCATTGCGGAACACGAGTCCGGCGCGCTATCATACCGTGATGGCCAAACAATCGCGTCGGAAGGTGGCCGAGGGGGTGCTGGAGATCACGTTGCTGGTGACGCGCCTGGTGACCCCCGAGGTGCGGCGCCTGCGCTCGAAACAACTGTCGTTGTCCCACATGCGGGCGCTCGGGTTTCTCGACGCCAATCCGGACGCGGACCTCTCCGCAGTCGCCGATTACGTAGGGCTCAGGCTGCCCAGCATGTCCACGCTGGTGGACGGGTTGGTGCGCCGGGGCTTGGTGGTCCGGCGTGCGGCCCCGCGCGACCGCCGCCGGCTGCGGCTCCGGCTCACCGGGGCGGGCCGGTCGGCGCTCCGAACCGCACTCGCGGCGGCGCAATCTGTGCTCGAGACGCGGTTTGCCGATCTGCCACCGGGCGAGCGCGCGCTCGTGCACCGCGCGATGACACGGCTCCGACCGTTCCTGACGCGGGGGTAGGGGCTATCGGTCCTTCACCGTCTTGTCTTCGATCGTGACCACGACGTTGGCGAACCTGGCCCTGGCGCCCTGGCCGAACAGGCGCTCTTTCAGCGGAATCGTCACGTTCAGTGCCGGCGCCTCCGGATGCTGGAACGGGAACGCGTCGAGCAGGCTGAAGAGGCCGTGGGCGATGACCACTGAGTTCATCTTGTCGCGCAGCAGCTCACCGGGTCCGAGCGACGGATAGATCCCGGAGTACTTCACCCGCTGCCGGTCGAGCGGAATGCCGACATGGTCCACCTTCGACACCCGCTTGCCGTCGAGGAAGTACTCCACGAGCGACTCGTGCCGGTCGCGTGAATAACGGATCGCCACCGTGTGCGGCACGCCGGCGGCGATCGGTACCTCGTCGATGATCTGCGTGTACATCTTGTCGGTGCCGACGTGCTCGGCCGACCCCCCGAAATCGTTCGTTCGGGCGGGCGAGCTCGGACTTCCGTTGATGGTCGCGATCATCGGCGGTGAAACGCGGCGCTTCCGGCCGCTGATCGATCTTTACTGCGAGGCCGGCGAAGACGCGGGACACCCGCCCGAACGACTGAAGGTGGGCGTACACTCACTCGGCTACGTCGCGGCCACCACTCGGGAGGCGGCCGATGATTTCTATCCGGGCTACGCCCGTGCCGTCACCGACATCGGGGAAGAGCGCGGCTGGCCTCCCATGACGCGTGGGGCCTTCGACGCCCAGCGCGGTCCCCACGGTGCCTTGCTGGTTGGGACTCCCGATGAAGCGGTAGAGAAGGTCATCCGACATAGTGACGCCCTGGGCGGCATTTCCCGGATCAGCTTTCAAATGAACGCGTCCTCGCTACCTCACGCGAAGCTGATGCGCGCCATCGAAACGCTCGGCACGCGAGTGGCGCCTGCCCTACGCACAGGACTGGTGGACGACTAGCTCGGCGTTCCCCCCGCTGCATGGCGACATCGGCCTCCGCCGGTACATTAGGCCGCCATGCATCCCACCCTCATCCTGCTCATTGGAATCGCCACGATCCTGGCGGGGATCGTCGTGCTCCGGCTCAACGCGTTTCTGGCGCTGATCATCGCCGCGATCGTCGTCAGCCTGCTCGCGCCCGGCGAGGCGGCGGTGAAGGTCGCTCGCGTGGCGGAGGGCTTCGGCCGCACCGCCGGCACGGTCGGGATCGTGATCGCGCTGGCGGCGATCATCGGCAAAGCGATGATGGACAGCGGGGCGGCGGACCGGATCGTCAATGGGTTCCTCGCCTTACTGGGGGAGAAGCGAGGCGCGACGGCCCTGTGCTCCACGGGCTACATCTTGTCGATCCCCGTGTTCTTCGATACGGTCTTCTTTCTGCTGGTTCCCCTGGCCCGCTCGATGTACGGCCGCACCAACCGCAACTATCTCAAGTACCTCCTGGCGATCGCGGCGGGCGCGGGGGCGACGCACACGCTGGTGCCGCCCACTCCCGGGCCCCTGGCAATCGCCGGTACGTTGGGAGTCGACCTCGGAACCATGGTGCTGGTGGGCGCCGCCGTGGCGCTGCCGGCCGCCGCGGCCGGCCTGCTGTTCGCGGGATGGGTGGACCGGCGCATGCCCGTAGTGCCGCGAGCCTCCGCCGCCCCCAGCGTGAGTGCCGCAGAGGTGGCGCCAACCCCGTCCCTTCCCGGTCTCGTTCCATCACTGCTGCCTATCCTCCTTCCGGTGCTCCTCATCTCGTCGCACACCGTGGTCGCATCCATGATGGCACGGCCGGGGATGCATGTCGCGATGTGGTCGACGTTGGAGCCCTACACCGCGATCATCGGGAACCCCAACCTGGCGCTGCTTGTGGGCACGGGGATCGCCATGTGGGTGTACGCGCGGCAGCGCCGGGCGAGCCGCGCGGACATCGCGGAGATGGTGGAGTCGTCCCTCACGAGCGCCGGGGTGATGATCCTGATCATTGCGGCGAGCGGAGGATTCGGAGTGGCGCTGCAGGCCACCGGGATCGGGTCCGTGATCGAGCGGGCCTTCGTGGGGCAGGCGGCCGCCTCGGGGATCGGCTCCGGTCTGGTCTTTCTGTTCCTCGGGTTCGGGGTCGCGAGCCTGATAAAGCTCGCGCAGGGCTCGAGCACCGTCGCGATGATCACGACCGCGGCCATGCTGGCGGCCATGCTGCCGGCGAGCGGCCTGCCGTTTCACACCGTGTACGTCGCCACCGCGATCGCGAGCGGGTCGCTCGTAGGGACGTGGATGAACGACAGCGGGTTCTGGCTGTTTTCGAAAATGGGCGGTGTGACGGAGATCCAGACGCTCAAGTCGTGGACCCCGGTGCTGGGGATCGTCGGCGTCACGGCCATGGTGACCACGCTCGCGCTCGCGCTGCTGGTGCCGCTGCGGTAGCGTTCGGCGGTGTTCCTCGCTCGAGCCGTCGTGCTGGTCGTCGCTCAGGCGCCCATCGTTCCGCCCGGGGGTCGCTTGCCCCCGGCCCCGACGTTCACGGTCGGGCCCGCCGCCGGGCCGATTCGACTCAATGGCTCGCTCGACGACCCAGGATGGCGCGGCACCGCCGAGATCTCCCTCGACTGGGAGTGGACGCCGGGTGACAACACCCCCCCGCCCGTGCGGTCGTTCTGCCGAATCACATACGACGCGGATAACCTCTACGTTGGCTGCCGGGCCTTCGATCCCCGTCCAGCGGAGATCCGGGCCCACTACTTCAGCCGCGACGACATCGACCGCCTCGTCCTGGACGATCACTTCGTCATCATCATCGATCCATTCAACGATCAGCGGCGCGCCTTCCAGTTCCGCGTGAGCGCGCTGGGCGGCCAGGCGGATGCACTCCTCAGCACCGCCGAGGGGTTCGAGGACTGGTCGTGGGATGCGATCTGGGGCTCGGCCGGGCGCATCGATGACCAGGGCTACACCGTAGAAGTCGCGATACCCTTCAAGTCGCTCCGGTTCCCCCGCACGGCTGGCGTGCAGACCTGGGGATTCATCCTGGAGCGCTCCTATCCCCGCAGTGTGCGTCATCGGATTCAGTCGGCACCCCGGGATCGCAACAACACGTGCCTCCTGTGCGAGGCGAACAAAGTGACCGGCTTCCAGGGGATCGCGCCGGGACGGAACATCGAGTTCAACCCGGCCGTCACGGCAAGCCGGACCGACCTTCGCACCGAGGTGCCCGACGGTCCGCTCGCGCGCGGCACCGTCGATCCCGCGCTCGGCGTGGACTTCCGGTGGGGCATCAGCCCCAACCTGACGCTCAATGCGACTGGGAATCCCGACTTCTCTCAGGTCGAGGCGGACGTCGCCCAGCTCGCCGTGAACACCCGATTCGCGCTCTTTTTTCCCGAGAAGCGACCGTTCTTCTTGGAGGGCGCGGATCTCTTCAACACGCCCATCCAGGCCGTGTTCACCCGCACCGTCGCCGATCCCGACGCCGGGCTCAAGCTCTCGGGCAAGGTGGGGAGCTCCTCGGCGTCGGCGATCGCTGTCTTTGCCGCCCGCGACGCGACCACGAACCTGCTGTTTCCCTCCAACCAGGGCTCGTTCGGCGGGTCATTAGCGCAGGAGGCCTACACCACCGTCGGACGGTTCCGGCGCGATTACGGCCGGTCCTCGTACGTGGGCGCGCTCTACACCGGGCGGTTCGGCGACGGCTACGCCAACCAGGTCGCCGGCGTGGATCTTGTTCCACCAGTTCGACCCATCCACCAGCCTGCGGCTGCAGTATCTCGGCTCACGCACCAAGTATCCGGATTCGACAGCCCTAGCGGCTGGCCAGGCCCTAGGTTCGTTCTCCGGCGGCGCGGGCAGCCTGGAGCTGACCCGCGCTACCGCCGACTGGCAGGTGGATCTGAGTTATAGCGACCTGAGCCCTGGGTTCCGAGCGGACGTGGGCTTCGTGCCGAGGGTCGACACGCGAAACATCGGGGGCTCGCTCGTTCGGACGTGGCGGCAGGCGAGCGGGTGGTTCACCCAGATTTTGGCCGGGACCCTTTATGGCCGGACCTGGGACCACGCGGGCGATCTCACCGACGAGTCCGTCAGCCTGCTTGTCAACTACTTTGGACCCCTCCAAAGCGTGGTGACATTCAGTCCCGGGCACGCCCGCATCCGCTTCGCGGGGACCCTGTTCGATCTGAACGCGGCGGAGGTGACGGTCGCGCTCCAACCGAACGGCGCCGTGGGACTGGGTGCGTCCAGCACCATGGGTCAGGTGATCGACTTTACCAACGTGCGACGCTCGTCACAGGTGAGCGTCGGCCCGTCGCTGCGGCTGAGTTTGGGCCGCGGCCTGGGTGTGGACCTGAGCCACCTCTATCAACGCATGGCGCATCAGGGCGAACGCGTTTTCACCGCGAACCTGTTTCAGGCACGGCTGATCTACAACTTGAGCGTGCGGACCTTCGTGCGGGCCATCGTGCAATACCGCAGCGTCGATCGGAACGTCGCCGTGTACACCGTTCCGGTGGACGAGTTCGACGAAGGGTTGTTCGGCCAGTTCCTGTTCTCCTACAAGGTCAATCCGCAGACCGTTGTGTTCATCGGATACTCCGATAACCAGGCGGGCACCCAATCGTTCGACCTCACCCGGACCAACCGGACGTTCTTTGCCAAGGTGGGCTACGCCTGGCGGCCGTAACTCGGGGCTAGTCGACGCTGGCGATTCCCCGCTCATGGCGGCACGTTCTGAGCATGCACGGAAAGCTCGACCTCCCGCCTCTCGACGCGGTGCTCGGCTCGGCGACCGCCATCGCCACAGGTCGGCTGACCGGTGATGGACCCGCGGGCAGACTGCCCCTCACCCCCGAGATGCTGCGCGAGGAGCCGAGCGGCAACCTGTTCGGCCTGACGCAGAACGTGGGCATGGGCTGGAGCCCGCGAGCCCTCGGTGGTCCGCAGTATGTCATCGTGAGCACGCACGGCGGGCTGCGGAGCGAGGACGGCAGCCCCGTGGCCCTGGGCTATCACACGGGACACTGGGAGATCGGGCTGCTGGTGCGGGCGGCGGCCGAGGCGCTGCGCGCGGCCGGGGCGATTCCCTTTGCCGCGTATTGCAGTGACCCTTGCGACGGCCGCACACAGGGCACGACGGGCATGTTCGACAGCCTGCCGTACCGCAACGATGCGGCGATCGTCATGCGGCGGTTGATCCGCTCCCTACCCACCGCGTCGGGCGTGATCGGCGTCGCCACCTGCGACAAAGGGCTGCCGGCGACCATGCTCGCGCTCGCGGGATGCCGCGATCTGCCGGGCGTGATCGTGCCCGGCGGCGTCACACTCCCGGCCGTCGGGGGCGAGGACGCGGGTCAAGTGCAGAGCTTGGGCGCGCGCTTCGCCCGCGACCTCGTGAGCCTCGACTACGCCGCTACCATGGGTTGCCGCGCCTGCGGCTCGGCCGGCGGCGGCTGCCAGTTCCTGGGCACGGCGGCGACCTCCCAGGTCGTAGCGGAGGCGTTCGGCCTGGCGCTGCCGCACAGCGCATTGGCGCCCTCCGGTGAGCCGGTGTGGCTCGAGCTCGGCCAGCGTTCGGCGCTGGCACTACTGCGGCTCGACGCATTGGGCCTGACGCTCAAGGGGATCCTCACGCAGCACGCGCTCGAGAACGCGATGCTGGTGCACGCCGCGTTCGGCGGATCGACCAACCTGCTGCTGCACATTCCGGCTATCGCGCACGCGGCAGGGCTCCGGCCGCCCACCGTCGAGGACTGGATCCGCGTCAATCGCGCCACGGCGCGCCTGGTCGACGCGCTGCCCAACGGCCCGCGCGGCCATCCCACCGTGCAGGTCTTTATGGCGGGCGGCGTGCCGGAGGTGATGCTGCACCTGCGGCGCATGGGGTTGCTGCACGGCGACGTGCTCACCGCGACGGGCGACACGCTGGACGCGACGCTCGACTGGTGGGAAACGAGTGAACGGCGACAGGCAGCCCGCGCGCGCCTCACTGCGGGAGCGGTCGATCCCGACGACGTGATCATGGACCCCGACGCCGCGCGCCGCGCCGGCATGACCAGCACCGTTGTGTTTCCGATCGGAAACCTGGCGCCCGAGGGCGCGGTGATCAAAGCCACCGCGATGGACCCGTCCGTAGTGGGCGACGATCAGGTGTACCGCCACCGCGGCCCCGCGCGCGTGTTCGTGGACGAGCGGGACGCGATCCGGGCCGTGAAGGGGGTCGGGACCGACCGGCCCATCAAGCCCGGAGACGTGATCGTGCTGATCGGCAACGGGCCGTCCGGCACGGGGATGCAGGAGACGGCGCAGATCACCACCGCGCTCAAGTATCTCCCCTGGGGAAAGCACGTCGTGCTGCTCACCGACGGCCGCTTTTCGGGGTTCTCGAGCGGTGCCTGTGTGGGACACATCGGCCCGGAGGCGCTGCACGGCGGCCCGATCGGGCGGGTGCGCGACGATGACCTGATCGAAATCGTGATCGACCGGGGCACGCTCACGGGCTCGGTCAACCTCGTGGGGACGGCGGGGCAGGCGCTCGACGCGCGGGCGGGCGCCGCGCTGCTCGAGCAACGAGCCCCGCATCCCGCGCTTGCGCCGCACGCGGCGCTGCCCGCGGACACGCGGCTGTGGGCGGCCCTGCAGCGGGCCAGTGGCGGGACGTGGGCCGGCTGCGTGTACGACGTCGATCGCATCGTGGCAACGCTCGAGGCTGGTCTCCAACCCACAAAGGCGGTGAAGTGATCTGGGCAATGCTCGCTGTGCTGCTGGCGCAGGATCGGCCCATCGTGGCTCCTGGCGCCAAGCTCGAGCGCCTGTTCGGCGACGGATTTTTCACCGAGGGTCCGGCGCCGGCGCCGGACGGCTCGGTGTATTTCTCCGACATCACGGTCGGCAAGGCATCCGGGTATCAGGCGGGCTACATCTGGCGGTGGGACCCGCAGACCAGGACGTCTACCGTATTCCGCTCGCCGAGCGGCATGTCCAACGGGATGGTGTTCGACGCCCAAGGGCGGCTGGTCGTGGCCGAGGGGGCCTGGTTCGGGGGCCGGCGGATCACGCGGACCGACATGAAGACCGGCAAGAGTGTGATCCTCGCTGCTCTGTTCGATGGCCGACCCTTGAACTCTCCCAACGATCTGGCGCTCGATGCGCGCGGGCGCATCTATTTCACCGATCCGCGCTACGTGGGCTGGGAGCCGATCGAGCAACCGGTGCAGGGGGTGTACCGCATCGATCTCGACGGGCGTGTCTCGCTGGTGGTGGCCGATGCCGGGAAGCCGAACGGCATCGCCGTATCACCGGATCAAGCGACGCTGTACGTGGGCGCGAACGACAACGGATCGCTCGGCGACTTGCCGCCGGAGACTCCGGCGGCGCCTGGGCGCAAGGCATTGCTGGCGTACGACCTGGCGCCGGACGGCTCGGCCAAGTTCCGCCGCGCGGTAGTGGACTTTTCCCCGGCCGGGCCCGATGGCATCACCGTGGACCGGGACGGCAACATTTATTGCGCGCTGCAGGGGGAGCGCCAGGGCATCTACGTCTACTCCCCGGCCGGGAAGGAGCTGGCCTACATCCCGACGCCCGAGAGCCCCACGAACGTGAAGTTCGGCCGCGCCGGAGACGCGCAGACGCTGTTCATCACCGCGGGGAAGAGCCTATACCGGATTCGGGTGGAGCGGACCGGAGTGACCCGGGAGTGAGGCGTTGACCCGCCGCCGGACGGCCTCGATGTCCTGCACCGGCCGCACCTCGACGCAGCCGGTGTGGCTCCACGGGAACTCGGTCGCGATGCGGACCGCCTCGTCGATGTCTGCGGCCTCGATCAGGTTGAAGCCCGCGAGCATTTCCTTGGTCTCGGCGAACGGCCCATCCACGATGGTCTGACGGCCGTTGCGGACGCGCACGGACTTGGCGGCCGCCACGCCTTCGAGCATCTGGGAATCGAGCAGCTGTCCGTCTTGGCGCAGCTCGTCGGCATGCTCGAGGCAGTCGCGCATCTTGGCGTCGAACTGGCCCTCCGGAAGCGCGTCGAGGAGCTGTTTGTCGGTGTAGATCAGGATGACGAATTTCATGGGTTCAGTGGCTGATCGCGAAGAACCACGCTCCGATGACCGGCCCCCGCGGCGGGCGGGCCCCCGGCTGCGGTGGCGGCGAGCCCGGCGCCGGGGCGGGCGCCGGACCGTACTCTGGCTGGAACAGATAGGCCACATGCTTTAGCGGATCCAC
>WNFD01000964.1_pt1 | contig 28825 bp, 28 predicted proteins | sample 5400491 | NCBI WGS metagenome assembly WNFD01 (sample SAMN13153343, study PRJNA577476) | soil metagenome | isolation source: 120 cm saprolite under Douglas fir tree site 2 hole 2 replicate 2 | place: USA:California | collected 2015-04-18
ATCGCGGCGACCATGCGCCTGATCCCGGTCCCGCCGCCGACGCTCCCGCCCCCTTCGGTCGCTTCGATCACGACCCCTCCGCAGGTCCCGGGCGAGCGCTACATCGGGAAGTACAGGGTCAAGGGCGAACTCGGCAGAGGAGGCATGGGAACGGTCTACCTGGCCGAGCAGCCAGGTCTCGGACGCGAGGTCGCCATCAAGGAGCTCATCCAGTCGGCGGACCCGGTCGCCCTGAAGCGCTTCCTCCAGGAGGCCCAGGTCATGGCGCGGACCAGCCACCCGAACCTGGTCCAGGTCCACGACATGGAGCTGATGGGGGACGTCAACTACCTGGTGCTCGAGTTCATCCGCGGGCGGTCGCTGCGGGACTGGATGAGCCAGGGTCCAATTCCTCCACCCCAGGTTTTCGCCGTCATGCATGGCGTGCTGCAGGCGCTCGACTATGCCCACCGCCACGCGATCGTCCACCGCGACATGAAGCCGGAAAACGTGCTGATCTCCGAGGAGGGCCTGGTCAAGGTCGCCGACTTCGGGATCGCGCGTCTCATGGACGACCCGGGCGTGGGCGGGACGGCGACCAAGACCGGCACCACCGTCGGCACGCCGCAGTACATGTCCCCGGAGCAGGTCGCCTCCAGCAAGGTGGACGGGCGAAGCGACCTGTACTCGGCCGGGATCATGTTCTACGAGCTGGTCGTCGGCCAGCCTCCTTTCACCGCGTCAGAGGCGGACGGCCCCTTCACGCTCATGGCCAAGCACGTCCAGGCGCCGCCCAAGCCTCCGTCCGTCTTCCGGCCGGGCCTCAACCCGGACCTTGAGCAGATGATCCTCAAGTCGCTGTCCAAGCGGCCCGAGGACAGGTTTCAGACGGGGAAGGAGTTCGACGAGGCCATCTCCAGGGTCGCGGACCAGATGTGCCCAGGCTGGCAGCGCAGCCTCGAGCCCGGGGCGGACCTCTCCAGGATGGTTCCGCGTCCGGCGCCCGCCATCATGCCGTCGACCCCCATCGGCATCGCCATCTCGCAACCGGGCACCGCGGCGACCCCTCCGCACGCCGTCTACAACCCGGCTCCCCCGGTCAAGCCAATCGCGAAGCGGACGATGAGCTGCATGAGCCTGCTCGGCCTGTTCATTCTTGTGTCGGCGGTCGCCGGAGTCCTGCTGGTTCGCTAGTTAAGCGATTGGGCTCGCCGCGCAAGCTCCTCGCGGGCCTCGTCTCCGACCAGGATGTCCGTCGACCCTGACTCGCCGGCGGCGATCACAGTTTGCTGCGTGTACTGCGCCGTGTAGGTGTGGTGCGACTGCGTCGCCATGTCGGTCGGGAACTGCACCCACGGCGCATCGGGCGTCTCGCGGATCGCGGTGAGCTGGTAGATCCGGAACGTCTCGGCGGACTTGCCTTTGAGCTGGACCCCGGGCACCAGGTCGACCGCGATGTAGTCCCTGCACATCTCGTACGTTTCCTGGCCGATCAGGACCTGGAACGCGGGCGCGTGCGCGCAGAAGCGGGCGGCCGTGTTCACGGTGTCGCCGAGCGCCGTGTACTGGAGCCGGCTGCGCGATCCCATGTTGCCGACGACCGCGGGCCCTGAGTTGATGCCGATGCCCCAGCGAATCGGGGGCAACCCCTTCGCCAGGAGCTTCTGCTGGAGCTCGGGTGCGCGGTTGACGAGGTCATAGGCGCACCGGACCGCGAGCAGCGCGTGGTTGTCCTGCAGCCGCGGCGCGTTCCAGAACGCCATGATCTCGTCGCCGACGTACTTGTCGACGGTGCCGTCCCAGGTGAAAATCGTCCCGCTCAGCTGGTCGAGGTAGAGCTGCACGAGCTCGGTCACGTCATGTGCCGCCATCGATTCGGACATCGAGGTGAACCCCCGGATGTCGACGAACATCAACGTGATGTCGCGCCGCTCGCCGCCGCGCAGGATGTCTTCGACGCCGCCCTTGGTCCTGGCGAGCTGGGCCACGATCTCAGGCTTCAGGTACTGGCCGAAAAGGGCGGTCACCTTGCGTTTTTCGCGATCCTCGTAGAGGAACCGATACGCGGTCACTCCTGTGTAAGTCAGGGCGATCGCGAGCCAGGGATGGAAGAGGTCGGGGACCCAGCCGCCGAAGACCGCCAGGGCCGACATGCCGACTGTGAAGAGGACGAGCGCGGCAACCGTTCCCACAAAACCCCAGAGCACCGTGACGCGGGAAACTCCGACGGCGGTCGCGAGCGCGAGCACCAGCATGATGAGGAACAGCACGGCCGGAGCCTCCGGCGCGGGGAAGCTGGGCTGCAGGGGCAGGAACATGTTGACGACGTTGGCGTGGAGCTCGACGCCCGCCATCGGGACGCCGTTTCCGGCCGGCGTCAGAAACTCGTCATGCACGCCGGTCAGGCCGTAGGCGCCGATCAGGACGACCTTGCCCTTGACCTGGTCGGCGGAGAAGGAGGCGTCGTAGACGTCGCCAAAGGAGAGGTATTGGCCGTACTTCTGGAAGCCGCCCGGACCGACCATGTACTTGATCACGGCCGCCCCGGTCGAGTCGACCTGGAGCGGATGCTGCCACGCCGTGCCGAAATTGGCCTGGCCGCTTGACTCGGTCAGGTTCACGCTGGCCCAGTCGGGCCCCAGCTGCTGGATGCGACTCGCCGCAAACCCGATCGAGTTGAGCATCGGTGTGGTGCACGTGCCGGCGCTGTAGCACGCGGGCTGTACGAACATGGGCATACGCCGCACGACTCCATCGGAGTCGGCCACGGGGTCGGTCGAGGCGAGGACCACGTTCTTGTCCGGGTTCTGGCAGGGCAGGTTTGGGTTCGCGTTGGCGTCGGCGCACCAGAACTCTTTGAGCGGGACCTGGTCGAGACCCGATGGCGACGTCTTCGGCGACGCCTGCTTGACGAACCCGTTGCCTGGAATGTCCACCTCCGCGGGGTAGGACAGGATGACCGGCACCTTGGTCTGGCGCAGGGTGGCGGCCAGGTCGCTGTCAGTAGCCGAGTCGCGCGGATCCGGCAGGCTCACGTCGAGAGCGATCACAGTGGCGCCGGCGGCCTCCAGGTTGCGAATCGCAAGCGCGTAGCGGTCGCGAGGCACCGGGTACTGGCCGATCTTGGCGACGCTGGCGTCGTCGATGCCCACCACGACGATGTTCGGGTCGGGCCTCGTCTCGCTGAACAGCCGGTCTTCGGGGTGGACGGCGATGTTGACCTGGCAGCTGGCCATGTGCGCGTCGCACGCCACCTGCTGGGTGTAGAGGACGTACATGAGGACCGAGAGGACGAACGCCATCAAGACCGCCACTGCGGTGCGGTATGTGTACCAGTAGCGAATGCGGCGGCCCAACTGGGGCCGGATCATATCTCCCGTGACAGTCCTGTGCGGTATCGCCGGCTGGGCCGACAAGTCGCTGATCGACTCGAAGCTCTTCTACCCGCTGTCGGTGAAAGCCTCGATTGACCGCCTCCGCTTCTACGCAAGCCAGTTTCCGCTCGTGGAGGTCGACTCGACGTACTACGGGATCCCGAAACCGGAGACTGTCGAGTCGTGGGCCGCCCAGACGCCCGCCGATTTCACCTTTGACGTGAAGTCGTTCTCGCTCTTCACCAACCACCCCACCCGACCGCTCTCGCTGCCGCCCGACATCCGCAACGACCTCCCCGCCAACCTGCGCGAGAAGAAGACCCTCTACGCCGAGCACCTCCCCGACGAGGTCGTGGACGAGTGCTGGGAGCGCTTCCGTGCTGCTCTGGAACCGCTGCGCGCCACCGGCAAGCTGGCCGCGGTCTTCTTCCAGTTCCCGCCGTGGTTCCTGCCCTCGTCGCGGTCGCTCGCCTACGTCGAGCAGTGCCAGGAGCGCATGTTCGGATTCCAGCTCGCCGTCGAGTTCCGCAAGCCGGAGTGGCTCGACGACAGGCACCGCGATGGAACGCTCGCGTTCCTGCGCACCCGTGACATTCCATACGTCGCCGTCGACGTCCCGGAAGGCCACACGACGAGCATGCCGTCAGCCTCCGAGGTGACCTCGCCCAGGCTTGCGGTGGTCCGGTTCCACGGCCGCAACCACGAGACGTGGGACCTGCGCGGCGTGCCGCCCAACGTCCGCTTTCGCTGGGACTACAGCGACGAAGAGCTGGGCCAGTGGGTGCCGCGGATCAAGGAGATGGAACGGTCGGCGGGCCGCGTCCACGCCCTGATGAACAACAACTATTCGAACTACTCGGTCAAGAACGCCCAGCAGCTCGAGCGGATGCTCGAGGCGTGGCAGAAGTAGTCATTCGCCCAGGCTGCGCCGCCTGACCTCGCCGATCGCGTGGTCCATCAGGCCGCCGAACAGCGGCTCCGCGAGGTGGGCGAGGCGCATGGGCATGACGATCGCGTCGCGGCGCGGAAACCGCGCGGTCCTCACGATCACGCCGGCGACCCAGGAAGCGGGGTACTGGGGGCCAATGGTCCGGCCGACGCCCTCGAAGAACTCGGTCCCGCCGGTCACGTACGGATAGACGACGCACACCTTGACCCCGCTGCCGGACAGCTCGCCGCGCAGCGCGTGCGAGAAGCCGACCACCGCGTGCTTGGTCGCCGAGTAGACGGCCGAGTACGGCGTAGCCCGGAACCCGGCCACCGAGGCGACGTTGATGATCACCCCGCGGCGCCGCTCGAGCATCCAGGGCAGCGCGGCCTGGGTGGTCGTCACGACGCCTTTGAAATTGGTCGCGACCAGCTCGTCGACCTTTTCTTCGGGCATCTGATGGGCTCGGCCCATCCAGCCCACGCCGGCGTTGTTGACCAGGACGTCGAGGCGCTCGAAGTCGCGCAGCGTCGCGGCGATGAACCCGCGTGACTGCGCTTTCTGGCCGACGTCGAGCAGCCGGACGTTGGCTTCGGGCGAGCCGGCGTCACGGCATTTCTGGGCCACCGCGTTGAGCTTCTCCAGGCGCCGCGCGCCCAGCTCGAGCCTCGCGCCGCGCTTCGCGAAGGCGATTGCGGTCGCTTCGCCGATGCCGCTCGATGCGCCGGTGATGGCGACGACCGCTCCCTTCAGCCGCACCGACCTATCATCGCGTTCAGGATGAAGGCGCTCACGTTCCAGGGTGAGGGCGACGTCAAGGTCATCGACGTGCCCAAGCCGGGCATCAAGAGCTCGGGCGACGCGCTGGTCAAGGTGACCCTGGGCGCGGTCTGTGGCTCCGACCTGCACATCCTCCACGGGCACACGCCCATGAACCAGGGCGCCGTGCTCGGCCACGAGTTCGTCGGGGTGGTCGAAGATGTGGGCGGCGAGGTCAAGCGCTTCAAGCCTGGTGACCACGTGGTCTCCAGCTTCTTCACCTCGTGCGGCCACTGCGCGCTCTGCCGCAAGGGCTGGTTCAACCAGTGCGTCGACAAAGGCACCTTTGGCCACGGCGAGTACTTCGGCGGGCTCGGTGGCGGCCAGGCCGAGTACGTGGTGGTGCCGAACGCCGACAACACCATGGAGAGGATCCCGCCGGGCATGTCGGACGAGCAGGCCATCTTCGTCGGCGACATCCTGGCCACGGGGTTCTTCGGCGCCGAGCGCGCGGAGATCAAACCGGGCGACGTGGTCGCCGTGGTCGGAGCAGGTCCTGTCGGCCTGATGGCGACCATGTGCGCACAGCTCTTCGGACCAGCGCGCACTTTTGTCATCGACATGGTCGATTCGCGGCTGGAGGTCGCACAGGAGCTCGGCGGCATCCCGATCAACACGAAGCAGGTGCACCCCGTCGAGGCGATTGAGAAAGCGACAGACGGAGTCGGCGCCGACTCGAGCATCGAGTGCGTCGGCCTGCTTCCCGCGGTAGACACCGCGATCCACTGCGTGCGAGGCGGCGGAACCATCTCGATGGTCGGAGTGCCGAGCGCCGTGCTCGGCGATTTCCCCTACATGCGCATGTGGCTCAAGTCGCTGACCTTTCGCGCCGGCTGGTGCAACGTCCAGAAGTACATGCGGCCGCTGCTCGACCTGATCGCAGCCGGGCGGCTGCAGCCGGAGAAGATCATCAGCCACCGGATGAAGCTCGACCAGGCCGAGGAGGCTTACCGGATGTTCGACGCGCGCGAGGCGACCAAGATCGTTCTCAGGCCATAGAGTCGAGCGCCAGCAGGTAGCCCTTCGCGCGCTCGGTCAGGGGGTACAGGTTCTCGACCTCGTGAAAGTCCGGGCCGTGGTCGCTGTGCACGAGGTGCGCCAGCTCGTGCATCAGCAGGTAGTCGAGCACCCAGTCCGGCAGCGAGGCCGCCCGCCGGGCGATCCGGATGTGGCCCTCGGTGAAGGTGCAGCTCCCCCACAGCCGCTCCATCTCGGCAAAGCCGACCGACTTCCAGCGCAGGCGGCCGCCGAAGTGGCGCGCGTTGAGGTTCCGAGCGCGCTGATCGAGGCGCTCGTCCGAGGGCCGCGATCGCTCCGCCTTGCGCTGGAGCCGGCGCGTCATCACCTCCGCCCAGTGCTCGCGCTCCACGTGTGGCATGGATGCCGGTACCAGCAGCTCGAGGACGCCCGACCGAAGCCGGGCCGCCACCGTTCGGCGGCGTTTACGCGAGGCGATGATGCGAACCGGCAGCGGCTGACCTGAGTTCAGTTCCAAGACGCAGTGCTCCGTTCTGTAGTGGTGCGGGTTGGGCGAATTGTAGGATTGCCGCTCAACAGACGTGCCCAGAAGCCTCGTCCTCGGCAACGGCAACTCGCTGATCGGCTTTGATGCCACGTACACCGTGCGCGACATCTTCTTTCCCCGCGTCGGCGACGCCAACCACACGATGGGCAACGAGTGCCGCACCGGCTTCTACGTCGATGGCAGGTTTGCCTGGCTCGAAGACGGCGCGTGGCAGCGAAAGTTCGGCTACGCCGAGGATTCGCTGGTCAGCGACGTGACGCTGACCCATCCGGCTCTCGGCATCACGGTGACGTTCGCCGATTTCGTCGACCTGGCTCGCAACTGGTTCATTCGCAACGTCACGGTCACCTCAGCCGCAGGCTTCAACGTCGGGCGGGTTTTCTTTCATTACGACTGGTTCATCGAAGGCTCGGACATCGGCAACACGGTGCTCTACGAACCCCGGCATCGAGGGGTGATCGCGTACAAGGCCAATCGCTACTTCCTGATGGGCGGGCAGTGCGGCCCTGACTACGGGATCAGCACGTGGGCCAACGGAAAGAAGGGCAACGGCCTCGAAGGCACCTGGGTCGACGCCGAGGACGGCGTCCTGGGCAGGAACCCGATCGAGCAGGGCTCGGTCGACTGCACTGTTGGCTTCGACCTGGGCGCGGCGGGCCTCAACCAGCCACGCAACATGACGCACTGGCTGTGTATGGGCACGCGCCTCAGCGACGTCACGACCTACGGGCAGGAGCTGATCTTGAGCAAAGGACCGGACACCTACTCGGGTCGGACCATCACCTACTGGCAGGTGTGGTCGGAAAAGGACCACCGCCACATCGACCAGGACCTCGGCCAGCCGGCCACGGATCTATACCGGCGCAGCGTCCTGACCGCCCGCACCCACGTTGACAACCGCGGCGCGATCATCGCGTCGACCGACTTCGACATCACCAAGTTCGCGCGCGACACATACGCGTACGCGTGGCCCCGCGACGGCGCTCTGGTCGCGAATGCGCTCGACCGGTCGGGGCATGAGGACGTGACGAGGCAGTTCTTCACGTTCTGCCAGCAATCTCTCGTCGAGGAAGGCTTCTTCCTCCACAAGTACACGCCGTACGGCCAGCCGGGCAGCTCGTGGCTGCCGTGGGTCGATTCTCACGGCGTGCGCACGCTGCCGATCCAGGAGGACGAGACCGGCCTCGTGCTGTGGTCGCTGTGGCAGCACTACCGCCTCCACCAGAACCTCGACTTCGTGGTCGGGCTGTATACCGCGCTGGTTGTGCCGGCGGCGGACTGGATGGTGAGCTACGTCGACCAACGCAACGGCCTGCCCATGCCGTCATGGGACCTGTGGGAGGAGCGCTGGGGCGTCCACGCGTTCACGGTCGGTTCGGTGTGGGGCGGCCTGGACGCCGCGCGCAACTTCGCCGACCTTTTTGGCGATGTCGCCGCGTACATCCGCTACCGCGACGCCGCGGAGCGGCTGCGCGAGGCATCCGACACGCACCTGTACAGCGCGGAGCTCGGTCGCTTCCCGCGCCGCGTCACGGTCGAGGACGACGAGTCGATGACGGTCGACACGGTGCTCGACAGCGCGATCTACGGCCTCTGGCGGTTCGGGATGTATCCCGCCGACGACCCGCGCATCGTCGATACGATGAAGGCGATCGCGACCCAGCTCGCCAACGGCGCGGCGTGCGGAGGCATCGCGCGCTACACGGACGACTACTACTTCAAGGTCGAATCGGACACCCGGAAAGTCCCTGGGAACCCATGGTTCATGTGCACGATGTGGCTCGCCCAGTGGTACATCGCGACCGCGCGGTCGGCCGACGACCTGAAACCCGCCCGCGACATCGTCAACTGGGTCGTCGCGCACCAGCTGCCAGGCGGGTTGCTCTCAGAGCAGCTCGACCCGAACACCGGGGCGCCGCTGTCGGTATCCCCGCTGACCTGGTCTCACGCGGAGTTCATCGTCACGGTCGATGACTTCTGCAAGAAGGCGTCGGCGCTGCGCCGGGCATCCTTGAGCTCGACGCCGTAGGCGATCGGAGCTAGAGCGGTATGTTGCCGTGCTTGCGGGGCGGACGCTCGACGGTCTTGCGCAGGCACAGTTGCAACCCGCGCACTAGCTCGCGCCTGGTCTGGCTCGGCTCGATCACGTCGTCGATGTATCCACGCTCCGCCGCCACGTAGGGGTTGGCGAACCGCGCGGTGTATTCCGCGACGAGCGCCTTGCGGCGAGCCACGGGATCCGGCGCGGCGACCAGGTCGCGCTTGTAGATGATGTTCACCGCAGCCTCGGGCCCCATGACCGCGATCTCGGCGGTCGGCCACGCGAGGTTGAGGTCGGCCCCCATCTGCTTCGGTGACATGACGCAGTACGCGCCGCCGTAGTCCTTCCGGGTGATCACGGTCAGCTTGGGCACGGTCGCCTCCGCGTACGCGTAGAGCAGCTTGGCGCCGTGCCGGATGATCCCGCCGTGCTCCTGGTCCCGCCCCGGCAGATAGCCGGGCACGTCGACGAACGAGATGATCGGGATGCCGAACGCGTCGCAGAAGCGGATGAAGCGCGCCGCCTTCACGGACGCGTTGATGTCGATCGCGCCGGCCAGCACCTTCGGCTGGTTGCCCACGATGCCAACCACGTGTCCGCCCAGGCGGCCCAGCCCGACGATGATGTTCGGCGCAAAGAACGGCTGAACCTCGAAGAGCTCGCGCCCGTCGAGCACGCGCGACACGACCTCGCGCATGTCGTAAGGCTTGTTGGGCGACTCGGGGACGATGGTCTGCAGCTCGACGTCGGCACGCTCGAGGTCGTCGGTGGTCGGTACGAAAGGCGGCCGCTCGTTGTTCGACAGCGGCAGGTAGGACAGCAGCTTGCGCACGGCCGCGGCGCATTCCTGCTCTGTCTTCGGGAGAAAGTGCGCAACGCCTGACGTCGCGTTGTGCACGTGGCCACCGCCCAGCTCGTCAAACGAGACGGCCTCACCGGTGACGACCTTGATCACCTCCGGTCCCGTGATGAACATGTAGCCCTGCCCGGCGACGATGAAGATGAAGTCGGTGATGGCCGGCGAGTAGACGGCTCCACCGGTGCACGGCCCGGCGATGATGCTCAGCTGCGGGATCACGCCGGACGATCGGACGTTGCGGTAGAAGATGTCCGCGTAACCCGCCAGCGCCACCACGCCCTCCTGGATGCGCGCGCCGCCCGAGTCGTTGACGCCGATGATGGGCACGCGGTTGCGCAGGGCCAGCTCCTGGACCTTGACGATCTTCTCCGCCGTCACCTCGCCGAGCGACCCGCCGAAGACGGTCGCGTCATACGCGTAGACGGCAACCGGCCTGCGGTCGATCTCACCGAACCCGGCGACCACGCCGTCGCCCGGGATCTTGCGGTCCTCCATGCCAAAGCCGTGCGCGCGATGGGTCGCGAACACGTCGAGCTCGACGAACGAGCCTTCGTCGAGCAGCATCTCGATCCGGTCTCGCGCGGTCGCCTTGCCGGCGGCGCGCCGCTTGTTCGCAGCCTCGGTTTCCGCGTGCAGCGCCTGGTAGCGCCGCTTGCGGTACTGGTTGATCTTCTGCTCGGAAACCGACGTCGCCTCGCGCTGTGGAGCCTCGACTCCTCGCAGGCTCGGCGCGGTGCGGCGAACAGGCGAAAGGGACCGGGGTTTCCGCGCGGCCATGGCGCATATATCGTAGGCGCCGTGCCCAGGGCCAACTTTTCACTCGACCTGGAGCGGGCGGTCACGCTGCGCCAGCTACGCACGTTCAAGACGGTGGCCGACCTCAACAGCTTCAGCCTCGCCGCGCAGCGCCTCAAGCTGAGCCAGCCTTCGATCTCGTACCAGGTAAAGGAGCTCGAGGAGGCGCTCGGAGTGCCGCTGCTGGACCGCCTTGGCAAGCGTGTCCAGCTGACTGAAGCCGGCACCTTGCTCTATGGCTACGCGCGCCGGATGCTCGACGTCCTCGACGAGGCCACCATCGCCATCGAGGAGATGCGTGGAATCCAGCGTGGGAACCTTCGTGTGGGGGCGAGCACGACGGTCGGCATCTACCTGCTGCCGGCAGCCCTCGGTGCTTTCAAAAAGCTCCACCCCGGCCTGGTGATATCGCTCGAGATCGGCCTGCGCGCGCGGGTCCAGGAGCAGGTTTTGCGCAACGAGCTGGACCTCGCCGTGGTCGGTCCCGCCTCCAAGGATCCGGAGCTGGCGATCATCCCGTTCATCAGCGACGAGCTGGTCGTGGTGGCGCCCGCGAACCATCCGCTTGCCTCGAGGCGTGGCCTCACCCTGAAGGACCTGGCGGGCCAGCCGTTCGTCATGCGCGAGCCGGCTTCGGGCAGCCGGCTGTCGCTGGAGAAGGCGGCCCGCAAGGCGGGAGCAAAGCTGAGCGTCGCCATGGAGCTGGGCTCAAATGGCGCGATCAAGCACGCGGTCGAATCCGGTCTCGGGCTGGCGGTCATCTCGCGCTACGCCATGGTGCTGGAGCTCTCGAGCGGCCGGCTCGTCGAGCTCGACGTGCGGGGGTTCCCGATCCGCCGGGACTGGCACATCGTCCATCTGCGCCGGCGCAAGCTGCCGTCCTCGGTGACCGCGTTCATCGATTTCCTCAAAGGCGGGAGCTGGCTCTCCCAGAACGGTTCGCGCGGGCGCCTGAGGCTGCCTACGGACTGACCTCGGTGGCGCGGAAATCGCGGGCGGCCACAACGCACACGCCGAAAAGGATCAGGGCGCCGACCGTCCACAGGTTGGGGAACGGCAGCAGGCAAGGCTGACGCAGCCAGAGAAGCAGCCCGACCGCGATTCCAGCGAGCTGTCGCCACCGGCCGTTGCGAATCGCCTTGATCGTGACGAGGAGGACGAGCGGCAGGACCGGCAGGTACTGGTAAGGATTGAGCTCGCCCGGGAGCAGGGCTCCGAGCGCCAGGCCGAGCGCCATGCCGTAGACCGGGTTCCAGCCGCTCGCCCTCGCCGCGGCGACCGCCGCGACGACAGCCGCCGCGAGCGTGAGGACCGTTAGGGCGGTGGCGAGGGCGGCGAGGTGGATCGGCGATTGGAGCGTCGCGATCGCGTCGTTGGGCTGGATGATCGGGTAGGGCTCGCCGCCGACGGAGCGGCCGAAGAGCGTGGCGACCGACGTCTGGGCGCAATCGGGATTTGGCGCTCGCAGTGAGGGCAGCAGGACACTGGTGACGTAGAACCAGGCCCCGCTCGGCCCCAGGGGAATGCAGGCGATGAGCGTGACCAGGCCCCCGAGCACCACCGCGCCAACGAGGAACGGGCGCCACCTGGACCGCGCACCCAGCACCATGAGCGCGGGGTAGAGCTTCAGCGAGGCGGCCGCGCCGGCGAGCGCTCCAGCCAGCGCCGGCCGCGTCTCGACCGCGACCAGCCCGCAGCACGCGAGCAGGAGCACGAAACCGCCGATCTGGCCGGCGTTGACCTCGGCGTACAGCGGGGGGCAGTACAGCGCGACGGCCCAGAACACGGCGCGCTCGAGCGGCATCCTGGTCAGGTAGCGCTGCACGATCAGGAGCCCGACCAGCGCGGCGAGGGCGTCGGCCACCGTCCACGCAGGCACCTGCCACGAACCCGGCAGGAGCGCAAACGGGGCAGCGAGCATGGCGGCGGCCGGCGGCCTGATCAGCCCGGTCACCGGAACCAAACCTGTCTCGGCCAGGTGCTTTGCCGTGTCGGCGTAGATGGCCGACGGGTCGGCCAGCCAGCGGTGACCCGCCTGGATGACCGAGGCGGCGTCCGGCCGGTAAGCGGTGAGAAGGTTGCCCACGACGTCGCGCACGAGGAACACCGCGGCGACGAGCCACCACAGCATCGGCCGAGCGATCACCCGCCGGAGCAGAACGAGCACGCGCGCATGGTAGGGTGCCGCACGCGAGTTCCAGATGAAGTGGCTTGACTACAGACTTCAAAGGGAGCGAACCCGCCGCGTGCTGCCCTACGTCGACAAGGGCGCGCGCGTCCTGGACATAGCCTGCGCCGACGGCGGGCTGTTCAAGGTCCTCGATGCGAGGTTGAGCGCCGGGGTCGGCATCGACCTCGACCCGGTGCCGGCGAGCACCCCGAAGTACCGCTACGTCCGGGGCTCGTTCCCGACCGCCATGCCGCCGGGCGATGCGTTTGACCTGGTCGCGGCGCTGGCCGTGGTCGAGCACATCCCAGATCAAGACCAGCCTGCGTTTGCCGCAGGCTGCGCCCAGCACCTGCGCAGCGGCGGCCGCCTCGTGGTGACCGTCCCCTCGTCCCGGGTCGATGACATCCTGCGCGTCATGAAGGCCGTCCGGCTGCTCGACGGGATGCGCGACGAGCAGCACCACGGCTTCGACCCGCGCAATGCGATTGAGATGTTCGAGCGGGCCGGACTCGTGCTCGAGCGCCACACCACCTTCGAGCTCGGGCTCAACCACCTGCTCGTGTTCCGCAAACCGTGACGGGTCAGCCGGCGGCCATGCGCCTGCAGGCGCTCGACAACCGCGCCTTTCGCAGCCTCCTCCTGCTGCTGGCCGGCGTGCCGATCGGGCTGGTGTACCTGTGGCAGGCGCTCATCCAGCCGCTCGCGTTCGGCGCGTACCTCGGTGACTTCCAGGAGAGCTACCTCCGCGCGGCCCGCCGGCTCCTCAACAACAGCAACCCGTACGACCTCTGCGAGAGGTTCGGCTGTTTCGAACCAACGGGTCCCCAGTACGTCATGCCACCGCCGCTGGCCTGGCTCCTGCAGCCGGTGGTCGCGGTCGACAGCCACTTCATCACGGTGGCCGCGATCCTCGTCCTGAACGCCTCGCTCTTCGTGTTCATCTTCTGCGCTCTTCGTGCCTTGAAGGTCGACGACTGGCAGCTCGGCGTCCTGCTGGGGCTCGTCGCGATCAGCTTCGAGCCGGTGATCGGCAACATCGACGAAGGGCAGGTCAACCTCGTCCTGCTCGCCCTGTCGGGGGCATGGCTCTGGAGCTGGGTCGGCGGCGGGTGGCTGGGCGGCGCGGCGATGGGCCTCGCCGTCGCGATCAAGATGATCCAGGCTCCGGTCGGGCTCCTGATCCTCTGGGCCAGGCGGTGGTCCATGCTGGCGGCGGCGGTCGCCGGCGGACTCGGCCTCTGGTTGCTGGCCGCGCCGCAGTACCTGTGGGAGTACCTCACGTCGGTCCTGCCGTCGATCAGCGCCGGCACGGGTCTGTACGAGAACCATTCCCCGGGCGGCACGATCGCCCGGCTCTTCGACCCGAACACCTTCTTCGGCGTCGTGCACGGGAGCCCTCCGGTCGCGCGCGTGATCACGCTCGCGATCTCACTGGCCGCGCTGGTCGTCACGTTCATCGTCATGAGGCGGCCCGCCACGACGCGAGACGGGCGCGCCCTCGAGGCAGCCGCCGTGGTGGCGGTGTCGCCAATCTTCACGAGCTACTCGTGGGGGACCCACCTCGTCCTCCTGCTGATCCCGATCCTGGTCCTGATCGCGTGGGGCGTCCGGCGACGCGATTGGGCCGTGTTGGCGCTCGTGGCCGCCGGCTACCTGCTGCTCGGGGTCGGCCACAACCGGATGCAGACGCTGCTCGTCACCGGCTACTCCAACCTTTTCGTTCTGCGCCTGATGGCGGAGCTGGGGGTCCTCGGCCTACTCGCCATCTGGGCCGCCGCCCTGCTTGCTGTCCGCCGCGAACGGTCAAGTGGGACAATCAACCCTTCCTTTGAGAGGGTCTCGCTAGAAAGGGGGAGTTCGCATGTCGCTGAACGCTGAGGTCAGCTTCACCTGGCTTGGGCACGGCACGTGGAAGGTGCGCAGCGCCAGGGGTAAGGAAATCCTCGTCGACCCATGGGTCATGAACAACCCGGCCACGCCGGAGACTCTCAAGACGGTCGACAAATGCGACGTGATGTTGATCACACACGGCCACTTCGACCACATCCACGACGCGCTGGAGATCGCTCGGCGGACCAAGCCGATGATCATTTGCAACCACGAGATCAGCGTCTGGCTCGGCTCCAAGGGCCTCGATGCCGAAAGGATCGTCGGCGCCAACCAGGGTGGCACCGTCGACCTCGAGGGGATCAAGGTGACGCTGGTCCACGCCGAGCACTCCTGCGGCATCACCGAGGACGGCGGGATCGTCTACGGCGGCGACGCCTGCGGCCTGGTCATCGAGTTCGAGAACGGGTTCACCATCTACTTCGCGGGCGACACCGACGTCTTCGGCGACATGGCGCTGATCGCCGAGCTCAGCAAGTTCGACGTCGCGTTCTTGCCCATCGGGGGCTTCTACACCATGGGGCCCGAGCGCGCGGCCAAGGCGGCCTCCCTGCTCGGCGTCAAGACGGTGGTGCCCATGCACTTCGCGACCTTCCCGATCCTGGCCGGCCGGCCGAGCCAGCTCCAGGAGCTGATCGGCAACCAGGTGAAGGTGCTCGACATCAAGCCGGGAGATACCGTCTAGCAAGCTCAAACTCGGCCGTCAGCGACTAAGCTCTCGCCCGGAAGCACATGCGTGATGTCATTGGCGCCTCCGCCGGCTGGCTGGCGCGGGCGATCCGGTCGAAGCAGGTCTCCTCGGTCGAGGTCGTGCGGGCGCACCTCGAGCACATCCACACCGTCAATGCGCGCCTGAACGCGGTCGTCTTTGCGACGACGGAAAGCGCGCTCAAGGACGCCCGGACCGCCGACCGGAACAACAGGCGGAAAAGCTCGCTCGGCCCCCTGCACGGCGTCCCCTTCACGGCCAAGGACATCTTCAACACGGCCGGCATCCCGACGACGGCCGGCCTGCGCATGCTGCGGGCCAACGTTCCCGACCACGACGCCACCGTCGTGGCACGCATGCGTCGGGCGGGCGCCATCCTCATCGGCAAGACGAACTGCCCGCCGGGCGGTGTGGGCAGCGAGAGCTGGAACCCCCTGCACGGCGGCACGCGCAACCCGTACGACATCAACCGCTCACCCGGGGGCAGCAGCAGCGGCGAAGCGGCGATCATCGCGGCGGGCGGATCCCCGATCGGCATCGGCAGCGACTCCGGCGGAAGCATCAGGATGCCCGCCCATTACTGCGGCATCGCGGGGCTCAAGCCGACCGCCGGCCTGGTCCCCGCGACCGGCGCCTACGCCCTTCCCGGAGGCCTGAGCGACCCCCGGAGCCAGGTGGGCCCGATGGCGCGCTACGTTTCCGACCTCGCTCTCGCGCTGCCACTGCTGATCGGCCCGGATGGCCTTGATTCCGGGGTGGTTCCGGTTCCGCTGCCGAAGCGCACGCCGCAGCTCCCGGGCTTGCGGGTCGCGTGGTATGCCGACGACGGGATCATGAAGCCGACCCCGGCCATCGCCTCCGCGGTGCGCGCCGCGGCCAAGGCGCTTGCGTCGGCGGGATGTGTCGTGACCGAGGAGCGGCTGCCAGGGCTGACGGAGGCGGAGCAGGTCACGCTCGGCTACTGGGGCCGCAAGCACATGAGCCACGAGCGCCTCTACCGGCGCTGGGACGCCTTCCGGAGCGAGGTGCTGAAGTTCATGTCCAGCTTCGACCTTGTGCTCAGCCCGGTCGCGCCTGCCGTCGCGCCCCTCTACCGCGCGAGGCCGGCCGCGGACCATCAGTACACCTACACCATCCCGTACAGCCTCTCGGGCAACCCCTGCGTGGTGGTCCGGGCCGGCACATCGCCCGAGAACATGCCCATCGGAGTCCAGGTCATCGCCCGCAACTGGAACGACCTCGTGGCCTTGCGCGCGGGGCGCGCCATCGAAAGAGCGTTGGGGGGGTGGCGGCCTGCTAGCGTGATCGGGTGAAGTTCCGCTACTCGCGGTGGGATGGCACCCAGAAGCTGGACGAGCTCGACGCCGGCGACGTGCTCGACGCGCTGAGCGACGACCTGATGAACTACGGCGACCTGAACGCCGCCATGCAGCGGTTCCTCCGCTGGGGCTCGCCGAACATGCCGGGCCTCGAGCAGCTCCTGAAGCAGCTGCGCGAAGCGCGCGAGCGCGAGCTGGGTCGTTACAACCTCGACTCGACGGTCGAGGAGCTGCGCCAGAAGGTCCAGGACGTGATCGACACCGAGCGGAGCGGGATCGAGCGCCGGCTGAACGAGGCGACACCGGACGCGCGGAAGATCCTCGACCGCATCGCGCGGCAGCGGACCGACCAGCTCGACCGTCTGCCTGAGGAACTCGGCGGCCGGGTGAAGGGGCTGCGGAATTACGAGTTCGTCGACGACGCTGCGCGCCAGAAGTTCGAAGAGCTGATGCAGCAGCTGCAGAAGCAGATGGTCGACCAGATGTTCCAGGGCATCAAGGGCTCGCTGCAGGAGATGCAGGGCCAGGACCTCTCGCGCGTCCGCGACATGGTGCGCGAGCTGAACAAGATGCTCGAGCAGCGGATGGAAGGCCGCACGCCCGACTTCGACGGCTTCATGCAGAAGTTCGGCGACATGTTTCCGCCCGGCATCAACAGCCTCGACGAGCTCATGGAGCACCTGCAGCGCCAGATGGCCCAGATGCAGTCGCTGCTCCAGAGCCTCAGCCCGGAGGCGCGCGAGGAGCTGCGTCAGATGATGGACGCGCTGCTCCAGGACGACTCGCTCCGCCTCGAGCTGGCGCGCCTGGGCGGGTTCATGCAGGCGATGATGCCGCCGTCCGAGCTGACCGAGCGCTATCCGTTCTTCGGCGAGGACTCCCTCTCGATGGGCGAGGCGATGGGGCTGATGGAGCGCCTCCAGCAGATGGACAGGCTCGAGTCACAGCTCGAGCGCGGCAGCTTCCGCCCGGACGACGTCGACCGCTCGCTCGCCCAGGACCTTTTGGGTCCGGAGGCCAGGCAGGCGCTGGACCAGCTGCGCCAGGTCACGGATGTGCTGGAGAAGGCCGGTTATGTCGAGCGCAAGGGCCGGCGGATGGAGCTGACGCCGCGCGGCATGCGGCGGATCGGCCAGTCGGCGCTGCGCGACATCTTCGACCAGCTGAAGAAAACGCGGATGGGCCAGCACCAGCTGTGGCGGGGCGGGGTCGGCACGGATGCGTCAGAGGAGCTGAAGCCGTACGAGTACGGCGATCCCTTCCTGCTCGAGATGAAGGAGACGCTGTTCAACGCGATCGTGCGCGAGGGGCCGAAAGTGCCCGTCAAGATGACCGGCCGCGATTTCGTCGTCCACCGCACGGAGCACATGTCGCAGGCGTCGACCGTGTTGATGATCGACATGAGCCGGTCGATGTTCCTTCGCGGCTGCTTTCTCGCGGCCAAGAAGGTGGCGATCGCGCTCGATTCGCTCATTCGCAGCCAGTACCCGCGCGACTCGCTGTACGTGGTCGGCTTCTCCAACTACGCGGTCGAGCTGAAGCCTCAGACGCTGCCGCAGCTGGCGCTCAACGACTACGTGTATGGCACCAACATGCAGCACGGGTTCCAGCTCGCGCGCTCGCTGCTCGCCAAGCACCGAGGCAACCGGCAGGTGATCATGATCACCGACGGCGAGCCGACCGCCCACCTGCGCGAGGACGGCCGCGCCGAGTTCGCCTATCCGCCGACCTACAACACGATCCAGCAGACGCTGAGCGAAGTGAAGCGCTGCACCCGCGACCGGATCGTGATCAATACGTTCATGCTCGAGCGCGGGCCGTACCTGACCGAGTTCATCAACCAGATGACGCGGATCAACAAAGGCCGGGCGTTCTTCGTCTCACCGGACCGGCTGGGCGAGTACATCCTGGTCGACTACGTGACCGGCAAGCAGCGACGCCGGGCCAGCGCCCGCCGCGCGCGCATCGCTTAGACGTTTCAGCGGCCTCGTTCCTTATCCTGAGACGGTGGCCACGAAGAGCGAGATCGCAGTCGAACGGCGGAACCTGAGCCCCGCCGCACTCTACGAGCATGCGATCCGGCGCGAAGAGGCGGCGATCGTCTCCACAGGCGCCCTGACCGCGGAGACGGGCAAGCACACAGGCCGGTCGCCGCAAGACAAGTTCTTTGTCAAGGAGCCGACGAGTCAGGACGCGATCTGGTGGCATCCGGGCAACAAGCCGATCGCCGGCGAGAAGTTCGACGGCCTGCTGCGCCGGATGCAGGAGTACGTCGACACGCACGACGTGTACACGCAGGACGTGTTCGCATGCGCCGACCCGCGCTACCGGCTGCGTGTCCGGGTGGTGACCGAGTACGCATGGCACAGCCTCTTCGCGCGCAACCTGTTCATCCGCCCGACCGCGGACGAGCTGATGGGCTTCGAGCCGGACTTCACGGTCATCGCTCTGCCGTCGATGAAGGCCGAACCGGCGCGCGATGGCACGCGCAGCGAGACGTTCATCCTCTTGAACCTCGGGCGGCGGATCGTGCTCATCGGCGGGACCGGGTATGCGGGGGAAATCAAGAAGTCGATCTTCACCGCCTTGAACTACCTGCTCCCGGCGCAGAGCGTCTTCCCGATGCACTGCTCCGCCAACACGAGCGCCTCAGGCGACGACGTCGCGCTGTTCTTCGGCCTGAGCGGCACCGGCAAGACCACGCTGTCCGCAGACCCGTCGCGACGCCTGATCGGCGATGACGAGCACGGCTGGAGCGACCGCGGCATATTCAACTTCGAAGGCGGCTGCTACGCCAAGACGATCCGGATCCACAAGGAGTCAGAGCCCGAGATCTATGCCGCGACCGAGAGCTTCGGCACCATTCTCGAAAACGTCGTCTACGACCCCCGAACCCGTGTGCCCGACTACGACTCAGACGAGAAGACCGAGAACACACGGGCTGCCTACCCCGTCGACCTGATTCCCAACGCAGTCCTGTCGGGGACCGGGAGCCATCCTCACAACATCATGTTTCTGTCTGCTGACGCGTACGGCGTGCTGCCCCCGGTGGCGCGACTGGACGAGGACCAGATCCGTTTCTACTTCCTGTCCGGGTACACCGCGAAGGTAGCGGGCACCGAACGAGGGGTGACTGAGCCGGAGCCCATCTTCAGCACATGCTTCGCGGCGCCGTTCCTCGTGCTGCCACCGGAGCGCTACGCGGACATGCTCATCGAGCGCGTCAAGAAGCATCACGCCGAGGTCTGGATGCTGAACACGGGGTGGGTCGGCGGGCCGTACGGGGTTGGCGAGCGGATGTCGATCGCCCACACGCGGGGCATCGTCCGCGCGGTGCTGGAGGGCGACCTGCGTGGCGTGTCGACGCATGTCGACCCGGTTTTCGGGCTGCACATCCCGAACCGCGTGCCGGGCGTGCCGCGCGAGGTCCTGGACACCCGCGACAGCTGGCCTGATCCCGAGAGCTACGACCGCCAGGCGCAGCGCCTGCGCAAGATGTTCGACGAGAACATCCACAGCATCGGCAAGAACGCCTCTGCCGCGGGCTGATTGAAGGTCGCGATCGTCGGCAGCAGGCATTTCGCCGAGCCCGAGCGCGTCGGCGAATACGTGAAGGGGCTGCCGCCGCGAGCTTCGATCATCACAGGGAGCGCGAGCGGCGTCGACGCGGCCGCGACGAAGGCGGCGCGCGACCGGGGCATCCCGGTGCAGGTCATGCCTGCATCGTTCGAGGAGACGGCCGACGCGAGCAAGGCGGCCGCGCGCAACCAGCGCCTCGTCGACGCCTGCGACGTGCTGGTCGCCTTCTGGGACGGCAGCTCGAAAGGCACCCGGGCGACGGTCGAGAGGGCACTCGACTCGGGAAAGGAAGTCCACGTCTTCGTCGCTCAGTAAGATGCCCTCATGGCGGTAGCGATCGCCGTTCGGGCTCGTTTTTTCGCGCGCCTGCGCGAGCTGGCCGGCCACGAGACGGAAGCGCTCCAACTGCCGGCTGGCTCGAGGCTCGAGGACGTCTACGACCACCTGCGCGCCAAGCATCCGACCCTGCCGCCTCGCGAGTCCGTGCGCGCGGCGCTCAACCAGGAGTTTGCGGACTGGACCTCGGCCGTCAAGGACGGCGACGAGATCGCGTTCATTCCCCCGGTCAGCGGAGGTCTCTGATGCGGTACGACGTGACCACGGGCCCCCTCGACGCTCGCGAGCTGGAGGCCGCCGTCACGCACGCTGGAGCGGGGGCCATCTGCACGTTCACCGGCATCGTCCGCGACAACTCGCGCGGCCAGTCGGTGACACACCTCGACTACGAGGCATACGCCGAGATGGCGGTGCCCCAGATGCGGAAGATCGGGGACGAGATCAAGCAGCGGTGGCCGGGCGCGCGCGTGGCGATGGCCCACCGGACGGGACACCTGGAGATCGGCGAGGCGTCGGTCGTGGTCTGCGTGTCAGCCCCGCACCGGGAAGAAGCGATCGCCGCGTGCAAGTGGGGCATCGACACGCTCAAAGAATCGGTGCCGATCTGGAAGAAAGAGCACGCCGCGGACGGCACCTTCTGGATCGAGGGTCACGAGGCCAAGCCCACTGCCGGATAGTCCGGCCTGACCGGACTTTTCGAAGCCGAGAATCCCGGATGGTCCGGACGATCCGAGGGGGTTCAGTCCTTCACGCGGGCGACCGACAGGCCGTCGCGGATCGGGAGCACCACGCTCTCCAGCCGGGGATGCCTGGAGACGAGCTCGTTGTAGTACCTGACGTTCTTCGCCTGCTGGTTGTCGGGGTGGAGCACCTCGCCCTGGCGCAGTGCGTTGTCGGCCATCAGGAGGGCCCCGGGGTCCAGCCGCTCGAGGCAGAGCTCCAGGACACGCCGCGTGATCTCCTCCGACCGGAACGAGTTGAGCAGGTCGATGAAGCACGCGTCAAACCGCCCTTCGAGCTTCTCCAGCCCGTCCTTGGCGTTCTCCTCGAGGACCAGGGCCGCCTCGGCGAACCCGGCGGCTGCGAAGTTCGCCCTCGCCCGCTCGGCGCGTTCGTGGTCCATCTCGTAGGTGGTCAGGGTTCCGCCGCCGCTGCCGCGCAGCAGCCATATGCCGCTGTAGCCGGTGGCGGTGCCAAGCTCCAGGATCCGCTTCGCGCCCGCGACCTTGACCAGCAGGTACAGCACCTGTCCCTCGTGCGGGTCGACGATCGGGATGTTCTCGCGGTGGGCCTCCTCCTCCAGGCGCGCGAGGACGGGGTCGCGCGGCGGGACCAATCCATCGAGGTACGCCTGCAGCTCGTCCGTCACGTCAACTGATCTCATCGCGACTCCTCAAGAACTCTTCGAGCAGAGGCTGCAGGGTGACCACGTAGCCGGCCATGCAGTCCACGGTGTGCCGCAGAACATCATCGTCCAGCCGCGCCGCGGGCAGCGTCTCGTACAGGCGCGACCAACCCCGGTCCCAGGGCTCCAGCTCGGCTCGGGGAAGGTTTGCCTTGACCTCGACCATCCGCGAGCGGAAGAAGTCGAATGCGGCCTGGTTCTCTCCGGCGGATGCCTCGAAGTGCAACCCGACTTCCAGCCTACCCGCTCCGGTGTGGTGCCATGCCTCGAAGTGGTATCCGGGCTCGCTGAAGTGCAGCTTCATGAGCCGGCCCCGGCCCCGCGACGTGCGGAAGTCGCGCATGCCTGCGGGCAACTTCGGCTTGACGCCCTTGCGCAGCCCGGCGAAGAAGTCAGAGGGCGTGAGCAACATTTCTCGTAAGCTGCCATCCAGATTGGCGTACATCCCAACCGTCGTCGAGAACGAGGGTGGCAACCGCGAACGGACCTTCGACATCTACTCCAGGCTGCTGAGGGACCGCATCATCCTGATCGGCCGGCCGATCGACGACGTGGTAGCCAACCTGGTCGTGGCTCAGCTCATGTACCTCGCAGCCGACGACCCGGAGAAGGAGATCCAGATCTACGTCAACTCTCCGGGCGGGGCAGTGACCGCAGGGCTTGCCATCTACGACACGATGCAGTACGTGCGAGCGCCGATCTCCACGGTCTGCATCGGACGGGCGGCCAGCTTCGGCACCGTGGTTTTGATGGCTGGGGCAAAAGGCAAGCGCTTTTCGCTGCCGAGCGCGACAATCCACATGCATCAGCCGCTGATCGGTGGAAAGGGACTTCAGGGCCAGGCCAGCGACCTCGACATCCACGCCCGCGAGATCATCCGCATCAGGACCGTGCTGAATGAGCTCATCGCTCAGCACACCGGCCAGCCGCTGTCCAGGGTCGAGAAGGACACCGACCGCGACTATTTTCTCACCCCCGAGGAAGCGGTCGAATACGGGCTGATCGACGGCATCATCGAGCAGACGCGGGTGCCGGTTCTGGCGACTTCCAGGTAATCAGCCCCGACGCGCGAAGGCAGACCCAGGCGACCGTCGCGATGCCGACGATGGCCGGGATCGGCGGCACGGCGAGGGCGGTGACGAGCGCGGCGACCGACAGGCCGAGCCACTCGTACCACCGTGCCTTGCCCCACACCGCCATCGCGAGTGCGACCAGCACGAGGTCGGCCGGGAGCGAATGCGGGGCCGCGACCACGCCGCCGGCGATCACGACCGCCGCCGCGGGCTGAAGCTGATCGCGACGGCGCCAGGCCAGCGCCAGCACGGCCGCGATCGCAATCAGCGTCAGCACCGCCAGCGCTGGACCCTGCATCGAGCCCGGGAACGCCACCGCGAAATGGGCCAGGTCGATCTCGCGCGCCCCCGTCTGCACCGTGGAGCGAGTCTGGGCGAGCCAGTCCAGCGGCCAGCGAGGATTCAGCAAGAGCGTCGGAAACAGGAGGGCGAGGCCGGCGGCCGCCCAGCCGGCGATCACCTTCCAGCGGCGCGTGGCGATCAGCGCCACCCCCAAAGGGAGCACCAGCTGGGGCTTCATGAGCGTCAGGCCGAGGGCCAGCCCGGCGAGGTAGGGGCGCGACCACAGCGCGATCGCACCGCCGAGGCCGAGGACGACGATGCCGTCCAGCTGGGCGTTCAGCATCACGAGCGCGGTCGGCACGCCGGCGAACGCGGCCAGGATGTCGGTTGGGGGCCGCGGGCGGATGGCCAGGTAGAGCCCGAGGCCGAGGCAGGCCAGACCGAAGAGAATCCACAGCCGGCCGCCGGCGTCCGTGCCGAGCAGCTCGAACGGCACCGCGATCAGGGCCACCCAGGCGGGAGCCAGGAACGGCAGGATGCCGTGGATGCCGAGCGTGATCAGCACGCGCCCTCCGGTCACGTCGCGCTCGACGCTCCGCTGGACCTCCAGGTCGTACAGGTGGGCGGGGTCGTGCACGATCAGCCGCGCCCCGGTCGCAAAGGCGGGCCAGTCCGAGTTGACGACGTCCTCGTTGGGCACCAGCGGGTAGAGGCAGAAGGCGAGCGCGACGCCGAGCAGGGCGATGCGGCCGCGCCACTGCCAGCGGCTCACAGTTCGATCGACATTCCGTCGCGCGCTGCCTGGACCTCGGTCCCGATGCGCTGCGTGAGGTCGGCCGCGATCTCGGTCGGATTGGCGCGCCAGACCGCCATACCGTAGTGGGTGAGGATCGCCAGGCGTGGCTTTGCCTCTCGGACGATGCGCTCGGCGTCGGCGATGCAGAGGTGAGGCAGCTCGGGGCGGCAGTGCTGCAGCACGGTATGGATCACCATCACGTCCGCGCGGTGTTCCTCCGCGATGGCGTCGTAATACCCGGAGTCGGTGACCCAACCGAGCCTGTCGCCGAAGCGAAAACCGTAGGTCTCGACCTGGTGCAGGTGCCGGCCGCTCGTGGTGAACGCGATGTCGTTGACGGCGTATGTGGTCTGCGGGGCCAGGCGGACTATCTCGCGCGGGAAGCGGCGCACGTACTTGAGCACCACGGGGTCCTCGTCGAGCGCGTCCGACGGGCAGAACACCATTCCCCGGTGAGCGAAGCCGCCGTCGGTCATCGCCTCGATCATCACGTTGACGTCGCTCGAGTGGTCGAGATGGCGATGGCTGAGCACGATCGCGTCGAGCGTCGTCAGGTCGACATGGCGAGCGTTGTAGTGCACGAGGGCGCCGGGCCCGGGATCGAGGCTGATGCGCGTGCTCCCCTCTTCGATGAGGAGGCCACCCGAGGCGGCGACCTGCTTCGCGACCATGAAGCGGGCGCCGGCCGTGCCCATGAAAGTGAGCCTCACGTCTCGGCGACTTCCGAAAGAGACACCTCGGAGGCCTTGCCGAAGTAGCGGTCGTAGAGCTCCGCGACGCGCTCGAGGGTGTCGATCTCCTCGACTGGCTTGTCGTCGCGGATGCGGACGATGCGGGGAAAGCGCAGCGCGTAGCCGCTCATGTGCCGGCCTGAGTGCTGGATCGAGTCGAACGCAACCTCGAGCACGACCTCGGGCCGCACGACCCGCGAGTGACCCCTGTCCTCGACGGTCATGTCGAGGAACCGCCTGGTGAACGTCGCGATCTCCGCGTCCGTCAGCCCGCTGTACGCCTTTCCGACATTGACCAGCCTGCCGGTGCCGGTGTCTTTGACCGCGAAGGTGTAGTCGGACAGCACGCCCTTGCGCTTGCCGTGTCCCCACTCGACCGAGGTGACCACCACGTCGAGCGTCGCCAGCGGCCGCTTCAGCTTGAGCCACGCGAGGCCACGACGCCCTGGCGTGTAGGGACTGAGCGGGTCCTTGACCATCAGGCCTTCGTTGCCGCGCTCGCGCGTCTCGGCGAATATCCGGTCCAGGTGATCTGGGTCGGTCGCCTCCTCCAGGCGCGCGAGCAGGAACGGGTGCCCGAGCCCCAGGCCTTCGAGGAGCTTGCGCCTGGTGGTGAGCGCCTCATCAAGCAGAGCCCGGCCGTCGAGCGAGAGCACGTCGAAGATCACGAGCACCACCGGCACCTCGCGCCTCAGCTCCATGTCGACCTTCTTGCGGCCGAGCCGCCGCTGCAGCTCGAAGAACCGAAGCACCCGTCCGTCGCGATGCGCGAGCACCTCGCCGTCGAACAGCACGTCGTGGCCGATGCGTGGCGCGGCCTCCACGAGCTCTGGGAAAGCGCCGGTCGTCTCCTTGAGGTCGCGCGAGAAGAGCTCCACGCGTGAGCCCTGCCTGTGCAGCTGGCAGCGCACGCCGTCGTATTTCTCTTCCGTCCACACCGTGTCCGCGCCCATGCGGTCGAACGCTTCGCCAGGTGTCTCGACCGGGCTTGCGAGCATGAAACGGACTGGTTGAAACAGGGTGATCGTGCTCGCCTCGAAGTCGCCGCGCTTGCACCGGACCGCGGTCTCGCCGATGTCACCGGTCACGAGGTGCACGCGCTTGACCTGCGTGATCGGGACACCGAAAGCTTCCGCGATCGCGGCTTCGACGAGGCCTTCGCTCAAGCCGATGCGCATCTCGCCCGAGACGATCTTCACGAAAAAGCGCGCGGCCTCGGGGTCCATGCGCCGGATGAGCTGCTCCATCGGTTTCGCCTTGGCGGCGCCGCGCGCCGTGCGGATGGCCTCGAGGGCCTGCTCGACATCCTCCAGCGAGACCGGCTCGGGCCGCGTGGAGCCGTCGAGCGCCTCGCCGGCCCAGTCGCCGAGGTCCGAGTGCTTTCGGAACAGGTTGCCGAGCTCGTCCTCGTCGCGGCCCGAGATCGACGAGACGACCTTGCTCAGGGTCGACCAGCCGAGGCCAAGGGTCCGCCGCTTGGACGGCGGAAAGGCCCGCCCGCTCATGTACACGGCGGCGCGCCGAAGGTCGTCCTCGTCGAGCGTGCGAAAGTACGCGCCGAGGATCCGTGTCTTCTCGAGCGTGGCCGTGGTGGAGCCGACGGCGGCGCCTGCACGGGCGAATTCGAGCACGGTCGCCTATCGTAGGACGGGATGCGGCGCTGCCCTTACCTCGAGGAATTGGTCAAGGAACGGCAGCTCGTGCTGCGCGTCTACAAGTTCGATTGCCACGTCGACCACCGCTCCAAGCGCAAGTACGCGCTGGGCGACAGCCCGCCCATCTGCGTACGTAATTTCGAGGATTGCCCGTTATACCAGGCTGAAAAACGGCGCGAGGACCGCACAATTACCCGCTACACGGACTGAAAACAGCCCCACCACCCCGCCACACAAATGAATTGCCCAGTCTGTTCCGCCCCAGCGCTTCCCATCGACGACGCGTGCGTCTTCTGCCACGCGCCCCTCGTCGAGCAGGATGAGCCGTCTGAGCTCCTCGACTACCTCGTGGAGCGGATTCCCATCGCCCACGTCAAACGCGGCCACCTGAATCGTGGCCCCATCACCGAGGTCGCGATCGACGTCGACGGCCGCAGCTTCCGAGCCCGCGTGAAGAACGACTCGATAGAGCTGGCGCCGCCTGTCGAGCTTGCCGCGTGGGTGGACCTGCTGCTGATGAAGCTGAGCGAGGCGGCGGCGGCCGACCACAACCTTCGCCGCGCCGTCCTGCGCTCGGGGTGGGCCCTCCGGTAGGCCGGGTCCGCCTCGCGCTGCTCGCCGCAGCCGTGCTGGCCGCCGCGTGCGGCGCTCCTGCCGATCACCCGAACGAGAAGGTATTGCTGCGGGCGTCGGGCACCGGGACGCAGACAACCCAGTCTTTCACCGCCTCGACCGCGTGGAGCATCGCATGGTCCTTTGACTGCGGCGCCGGCAGCGGCGGGAGCTTTTTTGTCGACATCTACAACGCGTCCGACCACACGCCCGACTTCAAGAATCGAGGAATCGTGGCGGAAGGAGAGCAGGCCGCCGCCGACACGTCGCGTTTCGCGAACCCGGGTGCGTTCTACCTCCAGGTCACGACCACGTGCGCGTGGACGATCAAGGTCTTCGAGTGAGCGGACTAGAGCGCGAGCGCCAGCTGCTCGTTCGCTTCGAGCGCCCAGGCCCTGACGCCACGCTTGCGGAGGCTGCGGGCGAAATCCTCGGTATATCCGTGCACCGTGTACACCTGGTCGGCGCCCGAGCGCTCGACGACCTCCATCAGCTCGTCGAAGTCGCAGTGGTCGGAGAGGTCGAACGACGCGTCCGCGCCGAAGAGGCGCGCGAACTCCGCGTCTTTGGCCCAGCCTGAAACGAGCGCCGTCCGATAGCGCGCCAGGCAGCGGCGGATTTCGTCCTTGCCGGCCGGCGGTGCGAGCACCACGCGCTCGCCGAGCGGCTCGCCGTCGAGCTCGATCCAGTCCGGCAGCGAGCAGCCAGCCGCTGCGTAGTCGCGCGCGCACGGCACGCAGCGCTTCTCGAGCGCGAACCTGAAGCCGTACGGTGCAAGCGCGAGCATCACCTCCTCCGTCTTGCCGAGCGCGTGGCAGAGCAGCACCGGCGTGACGCGGCTCTCCAGCGCGCGCCGGCACCAGCGCGCAATGTCTTCGACCGTCGAGTCGGGATCGCCGAAGCGGAAGTGGGGCCGTCCGTACGTGCTCTCGAGGATGAGCACGTCTGCTTTCGGGACCAACGTCTGCACGCCGCCCGTCTGTCGCAGCTTGATGTCGCCCGTGTAAAGCAGCGACGTGCCGTCGTGCTCGAAGTGGAGCTGCGCCGAGCCGAGCATGTGCCCGGCGGAATGCAGCGTCACCGTGGCGGGCCCCCGGCGCATCGCATCGCCGTAGCCGAGCATCCGCCAGCCGCGCGGACGCCTGGCCTCCGGGATCAGCGCCAGCGTCTGCGGGGTCAGCAGCGCCTCCTTGTGGCGCCGCGCGTGGTCGGTATGCGCGTGGGAGATGAAAGCGAAGCTGCGCACCACCAGCGGGTCGAGCCACAGGCGATGCCCGGGCAGCGAGACTCCATGGTCCCAGACGACCTCTGTCGTCACAGCTCGATGAGCTCTCCTCTGGCAAAGAGTCCGGGCGGGACCTGGATGCCCAGCGCGGCGTACGCCTCATCGGGCACTCCGATGTCGGCGACCAGGACCCGCCCGGCGACCTTCGACAGGCCCGCCTTCGGGAGGCCCAGGGTGATCGTCACGTCTGCCCGCACAGTTGGAGAGTAGGCGACGCCCGAATCCGCGTCGAGTCCCGACGGCACATCGACCGCGATCACCCGCTTGCCTGAGGCGTTGATCGACTCGATCCACTCGGCGAACTTGCCCTCGGGGGCGCGGGACAGGCCAGTCCCGAAGATGGCGTCGACCACGACTTCCGCCTCGCCGAGGACCAGCTCGCCCGAAACAGCGACGCCCAGCTTGCGCAGGGCTTCGAGCTCGCGTCCGGCCGCCCCGCGCAGGCGTGATGCGTCGACGCACGACACGGAGGCCAGGCGCCCCCATCGGTGCAGGTGCCTCGCCGCGGCCAGCCCGTCGCCGGCGTTGTTGCCCACCCCGCAGACCACGGCCGCGCGCTGGCCGCAAAAGCGGGCGACCTGCCAGCCCGCCGCCTCCATCAGCCAGTCGGTGCCGATGCCGAAACGCTCCTCGCAGAGCGCGTCGACCTGCTTGACCTGAGAGCTA
>WNFD01001685.1_pt1 | contig 28800 bp, 30 predicted proteins | sample 5400491 | NCBI WGS metagenome assembly WNFD01 (sample SAMN13153343, study PRJNA577476) | soil metagenome | isolation source: 120 cm saprolite under Douglas fir tree site 2 hole 2 replicate 2 | place: USA:California | collected 2015-04-18
GAGCTTGAGTAGATCCTTGGGATACTCCACTTTGAGCGTGGCCATCTCTCCCTCCTGGAATTAGGTGCTCACGCGGGGGGGCGCGTCATGCTCTCGCGACGCCCGACATCACCGACGGCGGCCGGGTCGGGCACGCGCGGTGATAGGCAGCGCGTCCTGGGGGCTGGTGCCCCAGGTGACGGTCGGGGCGATGTCGCCCGCGGCGAGCTCGTCCATGGACATGGCATGGATCGCCGAGCCCGCGTACTCGATCGCGTGGCTCACGCCGCCGCCGGCGCCGTGCGTCGCCGTGTGCGAGTCGCCGCAGACCAGCGTAATGCCGGGGCCGTCAACCCCTGCTCCGGGCCGATGACGTGCACGATCCCCCGCCGCGCTTCGCCCACGCCGAAGTGGACGATATGCTGGTCGCCGGTGTGGCGTGCGAGCGCCTCGACCATGCCGCGCACCTCGGCGTCGGGCGCGGGCGATCCCGGTGAGGTCAGGACGTAGTGATCCGCGGTCGCAAAGCTCAGGTCCGGGCGGCGCACCCGCCGCCCGCTCTTCGCGAGCCGGCCGAAGGCGGCGGTCGTGCCTTCGTGGAGCAGATGGCGGTCCACGTAGAGGAGCACGTGTCCCCCGGGCCCCTCGGCCACGACGTGCCGGGCCCAGATCTTCTCGAACATGGTCTGCGGTGTGGACACGAAGGACGGCCTCCCGGCGGAAGAGTACCCGGTGCCCCTGGTCACCTCAACTACAAATCGCTATCGTATCGCCGGTGGAACATGAGCTTCGGGGCAAGCCGCTCACGCGGCGCGCGGTGCTACGTCTGATGGCGGCGGCGACGGGGCCGGCAGGGGCAGGCGTCGCGCCCTCGCCCCTGGAGCGACCCATCCCGTCCAGCGGCGAGAAGATCCCCGCCGTCGGGCTCGGCACGTGGCGAACCTTCGACGTCGGCGCCTCCGCGACCGAGCGCGCGCCGCTCAAGGACGTCCTCCAGCGCTTCGCCGAGCTGGGCGGACGCGTGGTCGACTCCTCGCCGATGTATGGCGCGGCCGAGTCGGTCGTGGGCGATCTCGCCACCGACCTTGCGATCACCGACACGTTGTTCCTCGCCACCAAGGTCTGGACGAGCGGGCGCGACACTGGCGTGGCGCAGATGGAGCAATCGCTCCGACGGCTACGCAGGCAGCGCCTCGACCTCATGCAGATCCACAACCTGCTCGACTGGCGAACGCACCTTCGCACGCTGCGAGAGTGGAAGGCGGCGGGCCGCGTCCGCTACGTCGGCGTCACACACTACACCTCGAGCGCTTACGACGAGCTGGAACGGGTGCTCCGCGGCGAGCCTCTGGACTTCGTCCAGGTCAACTACTCGCTGGGCGAGCGCGAGGCCGAGCGCCGCATCCTGCCCCTCGCCCGCGACCGCGGCGTCGCCGTGCTCGCGAATCGCCCCTTCTCGGAGGGCGGCCTCTTCCAGCGTGTCCGGGGCCGGGCGTTGCCCGAGTGGGCCACCGCGCTCGACTGTGAGAGCTGGGCCCAGTTCTTCCTGAAGTGGATCCTCGCGCACTCCGCCGTCACGTGCGTGATTCCCGCCACGAGCCGGCCGCAGCACCTCGTCGACAACATGAAGGCGGGCACCGGCAGTCTTCCAGATGCGGCGACGCGCGAGCGCATGGCCGCCCTCGTCGCCACGCGGTGAACCGGGTGGTCGGTGCGTAGCCGTGACCGACATCCTTGCCTTCCTTGTGCGGCACGGCGAGGTGGTCCTCTTCCTGTACGTTTTCGCCGACCAGCTGGGGGTCCCGCTCCCGGCGGTGCCGATCTTGCTCGCGGCGCGTCAGCGCACACGCCGAGCGGGTGGGCAAGGCCTTCGCGGTGGCGCTTGCCGCCGTCATCGCTGCATACGTGGTCTTCAAGTGGATCCAGCGCCAGCGCTTGCTGCGCAGTCTGAGGATCGCGCGAGTGTCGGCGGAGGAGCTCAAAGCCTGGCTCGACGGCCTCGCTCGATGTGAAGGCGGTGCCGTACGCGATTCCCGGTGCGGTCCGCGTCGCCGCCGAGGACCTCGAGCAGCGACATCCTGACCTGCCTCGTGACCGCGAGATCGTTCTCTACTGCAGCTGACCGAACGAGGCGACGAGCGCCCGGGTGGCGCTTCTCTTGCGGAGGAAGGGCATCACGCGCATCCGCCCGCTGGCGGCCGGGCTCGAGGGCTGGCGGCAGCGAGGGTTCCCCCTCGAGCCCGGAGGGATCGGCTCCATCGGCCCCTTGCAAGCCTCACAGATCGGTTCGGCATCGGCGTTTGCGAGAGCGAGGTCGAGCGCGCCACGGAGGTCGTCGACGCGTTCCCGCGCCACGGCCTCCATGAGCAGATACTCGTGCGCGTCGAGCCAACCCATGGTCTTTGGATGCCTGTCGTGAGGCTTGCGATGCAGCCGGACGAGCGAGGACGAACCTCGCTCGCCCTGCGGCCTGCATCAGGCGCGCGGCGACGGCACCTCATGGCCGCGCGGCGCCTGGATGTCCTCATTGCGGTCGCGCGGAGCCTGTACATCCTGGTTGCGCGGCGCCTGCACTTCCTGGCCGCGTGGCGCCTCGACGTCCTGAACCGACGCGGCGTGCGCGGCGGTGGCCATCAGCACGGTTGCCAGAGCGAGAATGACTGCGTTCGTGAGCTTCATGTCTTTTTTCTCCTTTGTCGGTTGTGTCCAACCGAGCGCTTGCAAAGCAGCGGGCATGCCAAACGCAAACCGAACGAAATCATTGAGCATGGCGCGCGCAGCGAGCCCGGCGCCGGTTCCAAGCCGAAACCCAGGGTTCACGATGAAACTGCGCGTGCGGTCGCCGTGACTTGCCGGTCGGCCGTTCCGCATTGGAACGCCGTTTCGAAGTGGAACGCGGGCGTATCGGTGTTTCGCGATTCCACGCGGGCCCGCGCGTGGCACGCGATTTGCCCCTCAGCGTAGACTGATTCGGTGGGAGGATGTGATGCCGGCGCCGCTCATCCTGACGTTCGTCTCGACGCTCGCCTTCGCGATCCAGCTCCTGATCTTCGCGTACCTCTACTCGTCGCACCGTGTGCGTTTCTTCCAGTACCTGCTCCTCGCGTGGGGCGCGTACACGCTGTCCAAAGGCCTCCGGCTCGTGGACGGGCTCGTCCTGGACGTCCACCATCCGAGCTTCGCCACCGACGCGGCCACCGTCGCCGCCGTCGGCTTCACGCTGGCCGCCGCCTTCGCGCACCGCTGGGACTATCGACTGCGCGGACGGGACGTCCTGATCGGAGCCGGGGTCGCGGTGTTGCTGGCGCTCTCGAGCAGCGGTGACGCGGGTCAGCGGATCGTGGGCGGGAGCCTCGGCGTCGTCCAGATCGCGGCCGGCGTGCTGTTCTGGCCGGCGCGCGGTCGCATCACCCAATTTCGAGGCGAGCGACTTCTGGCCGGCCTCCTGACGCTCTGGGGTGTCCATCGAATCGCGACGCAGTTCGTGAACACCGACCCCGGTTCGGCCGGGTACATGGCGGTGCACGCGGTGTTCATCGCGCTCTACTTCCTCTCGACGTTCGCCGTGATCATCATGGTGCTCGAGCGGGCGCGCGGTGAGAGCGAGCGGCTCCACGCGCGCCTGCGCGAGGCCGAACGCCTGGGGACCGCCGGCGAGCTCGCGGCCGGCATGGCGCACGAGATCCGCAACCCGCTCGCGGCCATCGTCAACGCCACCGCGCTGCTCACCGACGAGGCGGGGCTCACGCCCGACGAGCGCTCGGCGACGCTCACAGCCCTCCGCACCGAGGCGCGGCGGCTCAACCGCATCCTCTCCGATTTCTTGCACTTCGCGCGTCCCCAGGAAGCGCGGCGCGCGCCCGGCGACATCCGCGAAGTGGTCGAGCACGTGAGCGCGCTGATCCGCGACGACCGCTCGCGCGCCTCCCGCGTGGACGTGCGGGTGGCGGTCGACCCGGCCGTCCCGCGCTTCGCCTTCGACCGCGATCAGGTCATCCAGGTGCTCTGGAACGTCGCCCTCAACGGCGTCGAGGCGATGAACGGCCGTGGCCGGCTGTCCCTCGAGGTCGCCCGGCAGAACGGGGACGTCGCCCTCGCGATCAGCGACACCGGGTCCGGGATTTCCCCCGAGAATCTTCCGCGCGTATTCGAGCCGTTCTACTCCGGCAAGCCGAACGGGAGCGGGCTCGGCCTCACCATCGCCGAGCGCATCGTCGGCGCGCACGGCGGTCGCATCGAGATCGACTCCAAGCTCGGCCGCGGGACGCGCGTGACGCTGCTGTTTCCGCTCGAGGCCGCCTGACGATGGCCCACCTGCTGGTCGTCGACGACGAGCCGTCGGCGCGGAGCACGCTGGCCCTGCTGCTCCGCAAGCGAGGCCACCGTGTGCTCGAAGCCGACGGCGTCACCGCCGCGACGAAGTGCCTCGCGGAGGAGGTGTTCGACCTCGTCGTCACCGATCTCCGGATGCCGAACGGCGACGGCCTCGACGTGCTGCGGGCCGCCAAGGCCCACGCCCCGGCGACCGAGGTGATCCTCCTCACCGCCTACGCCGAATGGAAGTCGGCCAAGGAGGCGATCCGCCTCGGAGCCCTCGACTACTTCGAGAAGGGGCAGGAGCCGGACGAGCTCTATCACCGCATCGACAAGGCGCTGGCCGGTCGCGCGCTGCGCCGCGAGAACGAGAACCTGCGCGCCCAGCTCCGGGAGCGCTACGGCCTCCCGGGGCTAATCGCGCAGTCCCCGGCCATGCAGACGGTCCTGGACCTCGTGGGGCGCGTGGCGCCGACCGACGCCACGCTCTTGATCCAGGGCGAGTCCGGGACGGGCAAGGAGGTCATCGCCAAGGCCGTCCACCACGCGAGCGCGCGCGCGGCGCGCCCGTTCGTGGCCGTGAACTGCGGCGCGGTGCCCGAGACGTTGCTCGAGTCCGAGCTCTTCGGCTACATGCGGGGCGCCTTCACCGGCGCCACCGTCAACAAGCTCGGCCTCTTCGAGGAGGCCGACCGCGGCACGCTGTTCCTGGACGAGATTGCCGAGATGCCCGGCGTTCTTCAGATAAAGCTCCTCCGCGCGCTCCAGAGCGGCGAGGTCCGGCGGCTCGGCGCGACGCAGTCCTCGACCATCGACGTGCGTGTGATCGCCGCCACCCACGGCGACCTCGCGGCGCTGATCAGCCAGGGAAGCTTCCGCGAAGACCTGTTCTATCGTCTCAACGTCATCCAGGTGGTGCTCCCGCCCCTTCGCGACCGCCGCGAGGACATTCCCGCGCTGGCCGAGCATTTCCTCGCGCGGTCGGCGGGCAAGCTCGGCCGCCGGCTCCGCCTGGCGCCCGAGGCCCTCGAACGCCTCCTCCATTACCCGTGGCCAGGTAACGTGCGCGAACTGGAGAACGCGATCGAGCGCGCGGCCATCCTGACTCGAAGCGACTCCGTCGGTCCGGAGGACCTGCCGCCCCACGTGTCGGCCGGCCTCCAGCTCGGACCCTCGCCGGCGCTGCCCCGGCAGATCAGTCTCGCCGACGCTGAGCGCGTCCACATCCTCCAGACGCTGGAGCGGTTCGGCCGAAACCACTCCGGCGCCGCCGAGGCGCTCGGCATCGGCCGCACCACGCTCTGGCGTAAGCTCAAGGAGTACGGGATCGAGCGCTAGCAGGCCAAGGAGCACGACCATGGCGAGCGTGAAGCTCATCGAATACGCCGCGGCGACCGCCGAGGTGCGCGCCGTCTACGACGACATCATGGCCACGCGGAAGACCGACTCCGTCAACAACTTCTGGAAGGCGTTGGCCAGCCATCCGCCCACATTGCGGCGCACGTGGGAGACCCTCAAGTCCGTGATGGCGCCCGGCGCCCTCGACCCGCTCACCAAGGAGATGGTCTACCTCGCGGTGAGCGCCACGAACGGGTGCGACTACTGCATCGTCTCCCACACCGCCTCGGCGCGGCGGCAAGGCATGACGGACGAGATGCTGGGCGAGCTCATGGCCGTCGTGGGCATGGCCAACGAGACGAACCGGCTAGCCAACGGCTACCAGGTCGAGATCGACGCGATGTTCCGGTAGGGGCCGGACCCTCGCGTTCGGGCGGAAGACCCGCCTGCGGGTATTCTGTCCGACCGCCGCTCACACCGTCCGCCCCCGGCGCCCGGGCACCATTTCGTGGCGCAACCCCGCGTTCTGTTTCGCAACGCGCGCGCCCCGGGAGCGCTCACAACCGCTCGCAAAAGCCACGGCTCACGGGTGGCACGGAAGTTGAGTCTTTCGACTGTCATGATCACCCACACAGCGCTCTTCAAGACGGACTCGACTCGTCGGATCGATGGCGTCATCGACTACTTCGGTGAGACGTGGACATCCGCGTTCTGGCGCACGACGGGGCTGACTCGCCGGCGCGACCTGAACCGTCGGACGCTGAAGGCTTGACGCGCGCCTGCCCGGCGGACGATGATTCGTCCGCCGGAGGTGACGCCATGTTCAGGACGAAGCTGATCCATCACGTCAACGTCCAGATCAGCGATCGCGACCGCGCTCGGGACTGGTACACGAAAGTCCTCGGCGCCGAGTTTCTAGACCGAGGCCCGGCGCTCAACCGACGACAGCTCCAGTTGCGCCTGGGCAGCAGCGAGATTCACTTCACCGAAAGGGCCGAGCCGGCCACCATTCCTTCCAGCCATTTCGCCCTGGAGGTGGACGATTGGGATGCCATGCTCGCCCGCCTGGACGAGCTCGGCGTTCCGCACGTGCGGACGTCGGCCGCCAGCACCATGGCGAACATCGGTGGCACGGACCCGCACCACGGGCGCCGCGAGGATACCGGAGAGCACTACACGTACATCCACGACCCCGACGGAAACCTGATCGAGCTGGTCCACCATCCCTTCGGTCTGGAAGACTCCCAGGGAAACAAGGTGGAGACGGCGCACGACGTCCCCGGGCTCCGCTGGACTCAGCTCCCCGGTTTCGTCGCCTCTGAATATCGCAAGGGTGGATCATGACCGACCGCGGATCCGGCGCCGGGCGTCCTCAGCCGAGAAGCCCGCCGCAGGATCCGGTCGATGCGAGCACGTACGCGTCGAGGCGAGAGCCTTCGGGCTCGGCGCTGAAGCTGTCGCCGCCCATGGCGACGATCTGCTTCCGTACGCTTGCCATCACGGGCTCGCCGGCTGGTGGCCGACCGAGCCCGCGTACTTCTCCAGCTCGTCCGGCGGCAGGTACCGCGCCTCCCACTCGCGGATGCGATCGAAGCCGGCGAAGGTGTGCAGGTCACCGAGCGGATGTCGCTGGAACCGCTCGGCGAAGCGCTCCTCGGCCAGCGGCCCCTCGTCGCGGAGCGCGACGGCGAGATCGTAGACCGCCTCGATCGTCGCCCGGAGGGTGGCGCCGGGAATGATCGTCACCGCGATGCCGATCTCCTGCATCTGGGCGAGGCTGAATCGGGGCGACACGCCGGTCTGATTGTAGAAGACCGGCCCCTTCACCTCACGACAGATGCGGCGGACCTCCTCGACGCTCGTCGGTCCCTCCACGAACGCGAGATCGGCGCCCGCGTCGAGATAGGCGTTGGCGCGTCGGATCGCCTCGTCGAGCGAGCCGCCGCTGGCGCCACGGGCATCCGTACGGGCAATGAGGACGAAATCCGGGTCGAGCTCACGCCGCACGGCGTCGGCGGCCCGGTACTTGCCGACCGCCTCCTCGATCGGGATCACCCGGCGCCCCGCCACGTGGCCGCAGCGCTTGGGGATCGCCTGATCCTCGATGTGGATCCCGGCCACGCCCGTGCCGATGTACTCGCGGACCGTGCGCATCACGTTGATGGCGTTGCCGTAGCCGTTGTCGGCGTCGGCGATGACCGGCACGGCCACGGCGTTCGCAATGTAGCGGGCGTTCAGGTGCATCTCGGTCATCGTCGCGAGCCCGGCGTCGGGCATCCCGAGGAGCGCGAGCGATGTCCCGTAGCCGGTCATGTAAATGGCCGGGAAGCCGACGTCGCCGAGAATCCGGGCGCTGAGCGCGTTATAGCAGCCGGGCACGAAGAGCGTCGTGCCCGATTTCAAGAGCTGGCGGAGCTGCGAAGTTGCACGCATGTTGTCCTCCCCTTCCGATTGAACGTCGGACGTACGCGGGTGTGATACGCGCCCGACCCCGCGGGTGTCAAGGAGCGTCGGACGATGACGCGCTATACTGCGAGGGCCAAGGACAAGTAACGCGATGAGGATCATCCGGGCGGGCATGCTGATCGACGGCACGGGGGCTCCACCGGTTCGCGACGCGGTCGTGCACATCGACAACGGGCGGATCGAGGCGGTGACGACGGCCGGACCGAGTGGGAGCTGGCCGGCCGGCGCCGAGGTGATCGACGCCTCCGGCCTCACCGTGCTCCCGGGCCTCATCGACTGCCACGACCATCTCGCGTTCCACGGCTACGAGCTGGCGAAGCGCTGGGGCCTCGACGAGCCGCAGAGCACGCGGCATCTCCGCACGGCCGGTGTGGCGCGCCAGATCCTCGAATCGGGGTACACGGCGATACGGGACGCCGGCGGGCTCGATGCGGGCTTCCGGCTCGCGATTCAAGACGGGCTGATCGTGGGGCCGCGCTTGGTCCTGTCGCTCGCGATCATCTCGCCGACCGGTGGGCTCGGCGACCGCGTGAGCCCGTCGGGGCACACGGCGCCGACCGGGAGCAATCCGAGTCTGCCGCCGAGCGTCGCCGACGGCGTCGAGGCCGTGCGGACGATGGTCCGCACCATGGTCCGCGCCGGCGCTGACGTGATCAAGTGCGCCACGACCGGCGGCGCCAGTTCGCGCGCCGGCCACGGCCCGAAAGACTCCGAGTTCACGCTCGAGGAGATGAAGGCGCTGGTCGACGAGGCTCACTCTCTCGGGCGCCGGGTCATGTGCCACGCGCTGGGCGGGCCGGGCCTGCGGGTGGCGGTCGAGGCGAGGGTCGATTCCATCGAGCACGGCTGCTACCTGGATGAGGACCGCGAGCTGATCCCGATGATGGCCGAGCGCGGCATCTTCTTCGTTCCGACCCTGACCGTCTACGAGTACCACCGCGAGTCGCCCGCCCCGTACGTGCGCGAGCGCGCCCACGCCCTGCGCGCGCACCACGTCGAGAGCGTCGGGCGCGCGCTCGCGGCGGGCGTCAAGGTCGTCGCCGGGACCGATGCCGGAGGCCACGGTCACCCGAACAACGCGCTGGAGCTGGCCCTGCTGGTCGCGGCCGGGATGACGCCGATGCAGGCCCTCCAGGCGGCGACGAGCCGCGCCGCCGAGTGCCTCGGGCTCGAGCAGGAGATCGGCACGATCGAGAAGGGCAAGTGGGCGGATCTCATCCTCGTCGAGGGCGATCCGCTCCGCGACGTCACCGTGCTTCAGGACAAGCGCCGCATCAAGCGCGTGATCAAGGGCGGCGTGACCGTGACCACGCGCGGGTAGTCCGCCGCCGGCCGGCTCGCCGTCTACACGACCGCGAGAGCCTCGACCTCGATCAGGTAGTCCGGGTGCGAGAGCGAGTTGACCTGCACCATCGTCGAGGCGGGGCCCTTGGCGCCGAAGACCTCATCGCGCACGGCGCGGAAGTCGAGGCGGTAGCGGACGTCCGTGACGTAGGTCGTGATCTTCACGACGTTGGCGAGGCTGCCGCCCCCCGCTTCCACGAGCGCCTTGACCGATCCGAACACCGCGCGCGCCTGACCCCGGAAGTCGCCCCGATGCTTCACGGTCCCGTCCATCTCGTAGGGCACCTGTCCCGCGAGGAAGAGGATCGTCTGGACGCCCGTCACCTTGATGGCCTGACTGTAGCCCGGCGGGTCGTAGACACCGGCCGCGCAGTACTTCTCGATCTTCGCCATGATGATCTCCTCTCGGTTCGCCTCACGCTCACAGCTGCCCGGAGTCTTCCCACCGCTCGAGCAGGGCGCAGTATGCCGGATCGTCGTAACGCGTCAGCGAAAAGGCCCGCGCATAGGCCGGGAGCGGCCGCCCGGTGATATGGTCGGCCACGAGGTCGGCGGCGCCGTTCGAGGACATGAGCCCGTAGCCGGAGAGCGCGCCCAGCACGTAGGCGCCTTCGAGCGGCAACGGACCGGCGAGCAACCGGTTCTCGCGGGTCTTCGTGTAATAGCCACCGTCGACGAAGACCCGGGGCAGGCGGGTCAGGTACGACGCCAGCGTGGGGATCATCCGTGACATGCCGCGCAGACAAAGCTCGCCGTACAACGGATCGAACTCGACGGGGAACGTGGGCTCCACCGGCTCGATGTCGTACGTCCAGATCATCAGCACGACCGGGCTCTCGCCCGCGCCCTCGGGCCGGCCGTGCACTCCCGCCGGGAATTCCTCGACGAGCCGTTTGTGCTCGGCGGACGCGGCCAGCTCGCGCCGCTCCTCGTCGGACCACGGCAGCCTGACCGGATCGGTCCAGATCGTCATCGGCGCCCAGCGCGGCACCGCGCCCAGGATGTCGCTGAAGGCGACCTTCGCGTGACGCTCGCAGAAGACCGGCAGGTCGATGCCGAGCAAGCGCCCGACGCGCCCGACGAACGGGCCGGCGGCATTCACGAAGCGCGGCGTCGCGATGGTCAGGTCCCCGCCGCGGGCGCTCACCCGTACGCTGCAGACCCGCCCACCGGTCGTGTCGATCTCCTCCACGCGTCCTTCGAGGAGCCGCACGCCCGCGACGCGGGCGCGCTCGAGCTGGTACATGCCGAGCTGCTGGCCGCTGAACCACCCGCAGCGACGCGCGTGCAGGACCGCGAGCGTGTCGTCGGCCAGGTACGAGAAGTGCCGCCGGACCAGGGCCGGATCGGTGATGACGTCCACTCCCGTCGGCTGATCCTCGAAGCCGTCGGCGGGCGCGGGCCGATAGTCGCTCGCCGCACGGGCGTGGATGCGGGCCGGGCCGATGCCCCGGGTCGCGGCCTCCCGCGCCCGCTCGACGAACCGGGGCACCTGGGCCGGGTCGGCCGTCGCGAAGAGGTAGCCGCGGCGGTTCAGCCGGAACCGGTGGCCGCTCTCGCGCGCCAGCTCCTCGAGCAGATCGATGCTCCGGTTCATGAGCGCGACCATGTCGTTCCCGGGCCCGGGCCACCAGTTCCGATAGCACTCGGTCGACTTGTCGCTCGTCAGCGAAAGCGGCGCGCGCTCGTCCACCAGGACGATCCCCCTCACGCCGCGGCGCACCGCGAGATGGTAGGCGGCCGCGATTCCGGCGATGCCCGCGCCGCAGATCACGACCTCCGCGGTGGGCGCGCTCATCCGAGCACCGCCGCGCGCGGATGCGCGGATCGCGCGTGTCGCGCACGACGCGCGGAACGTTCGGGATGACGATGGCGTGTCAACGCGGCTACTGGGTCGGCAGGATCGTCAGCTCGCCCGTCGAGCGAAGCGTGATGGTGTAGGCACGGTCTTTCCTGAGCCGGGTCGAGACCGCTTCGCCGTGCAGGGCCCGGACCCCACGCCGCTGCGCCTCCTCGGGATCGTTGGCCAGCTCCCAGAATCGCGCCCAGAGCTCCCGCTCGAACGCCGTCGGCGCCCGTTCCGCCGCGTAGCTCTGCGGTATCTGCCCCTCCCGGTCCAGTACCTCTCCGTCCGCGGGCCGGCCGCGGTCGGTGAAGATCCGCCGGAAGAGCAGCAGCGCCTTGCCCTTGAGCGCGTCGCCGGCGGTCACGAACGTGTCCTCGAACTTGATGACGAGCGCGTCGACGTAGATCTCGTCGCCGTCGAGCGAGAGCTCCCGGGGCTCGCCGACGCTGTCACCCTGGGCGTTGATCTCGGTGAACCGGACGCGACTCCGGAGCTGCCCCGCGGGGCCGCGTGCCTGGTCCAGCACCACGAGTCGGGCGCGCCGCTCCGTGTGTCGGAGGAGCCGGACGGCGGCCTCGAGGGCCTGGTTCCGCTCCGTCAGGGCGCGGATCTGGGCGTCGCGCTCCGCCAGCTCCCGTTGGTGCGCTCGTCCCGGGGCGAGCACCAACCGATCCGCCAGGTAGACGCCGCCCGCGCTCGCGGCGACGAACAGTAGTAGCCAGAAGAGCCGGGGTACGCTCATGGCCTGTGCTGCGATGGTACACTCACCGCCGATGATCGCACGCACTGTCGGACTTCTTGCGCTGTGGACCCTCTCGCTGATCGTGGCCACGCCGCGCGCGGCCCGCGCCGCCGACGGGCTGCATCTCGTTCTCACGCCGTCGCAGAAGCCGACGGACCTGCTGGCCACCGGCGAGGAGTTCGGCAAGGTGCTCGCCCGGCTGACCGGCATCCCCGTGCGCGTGACGGTCGCCTCGGACTACGCCGCCGTGATCGAGGCCCTTCGGAACCGCACCGCGGATCTTGCATTCGTGCACCCCGGTGGCTACGTCCTGGCGAGCCGCGAGGCGAAGGCCGTGATCGTCGCCAAGAATCTCTGGCACGGCAAGAGCTCGTTCACCTCGCGTATCTACGTGCGCAAGGACTCCGGCCTCGCGAAGCTGGAGGATCTGCGGGGCAAGACGATGGCCTTCATCGATCCGGCCAGCTCCTCGGGCTATATCTACCCGATGGTGCTCCTGATCGAGCGCGGCCTCGTGAAGAACCGCGATCCCAAGACGTTCTTCCGCGAAGTCGTCTTCGCCGGCTCGCACGACGCCGGGATGCGCGCCCTCCTCAACGGGCACGTCGACGCGCTCGCCTCGTTCGACATGGCCCGCGAGCAATATCTCAGCGACCCGGCGCAGCGCGAGCGCATCGTCTTCGTGGCGGAAACCCCCGCGATTCCCGAGGCTGGGATCGCGGCGCGCGGGGCGCTCGACCCGGCGACGTTCGCGAAGGTGCGGGAGGCGCTCCTGCAGATTCGCGGGCCCGCCTACGCCGAGCTGCTCAAGCGTCTCTACGAGATCGACGGGTTCGCGCCGGCGGAGGACCGCGAGTACGATCCGGTGCGCGCAGCGATAGAGCTGCTCGGCGTCCGACCCCGCTGAGTCCACCCGCTTCGCCTGACATGATCGAGGTCGCGGGGCTCCGCGTCGTCCTGCCGCCGGCGACGGTCGCGCTGCACGGGATCGACCTCGTCGTCCGTCAGGGTGAGTTCGTCGTGGTGCTCGGCCGGAGCGGCGCCGGCAAGACCACATTCCTCCGCTCGCTCAACCGACTCGTCGAGCCCACCGCCGGCACGGTCCACGTGGCCGGCCGCGCCGTCACCGGCGCCGGCGCCACCGAGCTCCGCGCGGTCCGCCGGCAGATCGGCATGGTGTTTCAGCAATTCAACCTGGTGCGCCGCGCCTCGGTGCTGGAGAACGTTCTGGCCGGACGACTCGGCTACGTTCCATCCGTATCGAGCGCGCTCGGGCGCTTCCCAGACACCGACCGCGAGCTCGCGCGCACGTGCCTCGCACAGGTGGGGCTGGTACACCTCGCCGGCCGCCGCGCCGACACGCTCTCGGGCGGCGAGCAGCAGCGTGTGGCCATCGCGCGCGCCCTCGCCCAGCGGCCCGCGGTCATTCTGGCCGACGAGCCCACCGCCAGCCTCGATCCCGCGCTCACCAACAGCATCATGGACATTCTCAAGACGATCAATCGCGAGCACGGGCTCACGCTCGTCGTGAGCCAGCACCAGCTCGAGACGGCGCTGGCCTACGCGACCCGCATCGTCGGCTTTCGTCAGGGGCGCGTCGCCTTCGACGGGCCGCCCGCCGCGGTCACGCCGGCCGTCGTCGAGGCGATCTACGGCGCCGGGGACGAACGATGAAGCTACAACCGAGCCGGCTCGCGCCGACATCGGGAGGTTCGGGCGTGCGGAGCCGGGTCGCGCCTATCTCAGGCCACCCCCGGTTCAAGCCGGCCTCACGGACCCCGCTACAATGACCCGGGCCGCGCTCTTCGTCGCGTTGATCGTCCTCGCGTGGCTCGTCTGGGACACCGGCGCCGACCCGGTGCGCCTGGCGCGCGGCGTGCCGTGGATCCTCGACTTCATCAGGCGCATGATGCCCCCGGACCTGCGCGTGCTCCCGGCGGCGCTCCTGGGCGCCCTCAAAACCGTCGAGATCGCGCTGCTCGGCACCGCGGTGGCCGCCGTCTTGGCGCTGCCGCTCGGCTTCCTCTCCGCGCGCAACGTGGCGCGCGGCCCCGTCTTCTATCCGGCGCGGGCCGTGCTCAACTTCTTCCGGAGCGTCGACACGCTCGTCTACGCCCTGGTCTTCGTGGCGGCGGTCGGGCTCGGCCCCTTCCCCGGCGTCCTCGCCGTCGTGGCCTACACGACGACCTCGCTCGCCAAGCTCTACTCCGAGGCCGTCGAGGGCATCGACCCCGGACCCGTCGACGCCATCACCGCCACGGGCGCCACGCGCCTGCAGATCCTGCGCTTCGGTGTGATGCCACAGATTCTCCCGCTCTTCCTCTCCTATGTCCTCTATCGGCTCGAGTCCAACATCCGCGCGGCCACCGTCCTCGGCTTCGTCGGCGCCGGTGGCATCGGATTCTACCTGCAGACCTATCTGCGCATGATCGACTACCCGGCCGCGTCCACGGTGCTGCTCGTCACGGTGGCCATGGTGATGGTGGTCGACGCGATCAGCTCGCGGTTGCGTGATCGGCTCGTGTGACGATCCGGTTGCGAGCCCTGACAAAGCCGCGCGTCTACGCTAGAATCAGCACCTCGCGAAAGGGGGGCTCTCATGGCGCACCGGACACTCGTCAGGCTCGGCTCCGTCCTGCTGTGCGTCGTCAGCGTCGCGGCGGTGATCGGGTTCGCGGCGACGACCGTCCGGGCCGCGAAAGCGACGCTGACCGTGTACACGGCCGTCGAGGCTGACGACCTCAAGAAGTACGCCGCCCGCTTCAACGAGGACCATCCCGACATCGAGATCAAGTGGGTGCGCGATTCGACCGGCGTCATCACCGCCAAGCTCCTCGCCGAGAAGGCCAATCCGCAGGCGGACGTGGTGTGGGGCCTGTCGGCAACGAGCCTGATGGTGCTCAAGCTCGAGGGAATGCTGATGCCCTACGCGCCCAAGGGCCTGGAGAAGCTGGACACCCAGTTCCGCGACAGGGACAACCCGCCGGCGTGGGTCGGCATGGATGCCTACGTCGCGGTCATCTGCTTCAACACGGTGGAAGCCCAGAAGAAGAACCTGCCCAAGCCCGCCTCGTGGAAGGACCTGACCAAGCCGGTCTACAGGGGCACGATCGTCATGCCGAACCCCGCGTCCTCCGGCACCGGGTTCCTCCAGGTCTCGGCGTGGCTGCAGGGATTCGGCGAGGTGGAGGGCTGGAAATACATGGACGCCCTGCACCAGAACATGGGCGTCTACACGCACTCCGGCTCGAAGCCCTGCACGATGGCGGGCGCCGGCGAATATCCGATTGGCATCTCCTTCGAGTTCCGCAGCGCCCGCGTCAAGAAGCAGGGCGCGCCCATCGACATCGTCCTGCCGTCCGAGCGATCCGGCTGGGACATGGAGACGACCGCCATCGTCAAGGGGACGAAGAACCTCGAGGCGGTCAAGACGCTGGTCGACTGGTCGGTGAGCGAGAAGGCGATGAAGCTCTACAGCGAGGGCTACGCGGTCGTCGCCATCCCCAAGATGTCGCAGCCGGTCGAGCACCTGCCGGCGAACATGCTGGACCACATGATCAAGAACGACTTCGAGTGGGCGGCGAAGAACCGCAAGGCGATCCTGGACAGGTGGCAGGAGCGCTACAACGCGAAGTCGGAACCGAAAAAATGAGCGGAGGCTGTAGGGTGAGGTAGGGCGGGAGGGGTCACGACGCTGCCCTACCTCCGCATCCAGGCCCTCACCAAGACGTTCGGCGCGTTCACCGCGCTCGACAACATCTCGCTCGAGATCGCCGAGGGCGAGTTCGTGTGCTTCCTGGGCCCGTCGGGCTGCGGCAAGACGACGCTGCTCCGCGCGATCGCGGGCCTCGACATCCAGACGAGCGGCCGCATCGAGCAGGGCGGCCGGGACATCTCGGCCCTGCCGCCGACCAAGCGCGACTTCGGCATCGTGTTCCAGTCCTACGCGCTCTTCCCCAACTTGACCGCTGCGAAGAACGTCGCCTACGGGCTCGAGAACACGCGGGCGAAGCGCGCGGAGGTGGCGAAGCGGGTGCGCGAGCTGCTCGACTTGATCGGCCTGGGCGAGCACGGCGGGAAATATCCGGCCCAGCTCTCCGGAGGCCAGCAGCAGCGGGTCGCGCTCGCGCGTGCGCTGGCGACCTCGCCCGGTCTCTTGCTGCTCGACGAGCCCCTGTCGGCGCTCGACGCGAAGGTGCGCGTGTACCTGCGCCACGAGGTCAAGCAGCTCCAGCGGCGTCTCGGCGTGACGACGATCATGGTGACGCACGATCAGGAAGAGGCGCTCACGATGGCCGACCGCATCGTGGTGATGAACCACGGGGCGATCGAGCAGATCGGCACACCGCTCGAGATCTACCGCGAGCCGGCGTCGCCGTTCGTCGCCGACTTCATCGGCGTGATGAACTTCGTCGCCGGCACCTTCGTGCGCGACGGCGTGGTGCGGCTCGGCCGGATCGAGCTCGCTTGCGAGGCGGACGGCCTCGCGCCCGGCACCGAGGTGACGCTGGCGATCCGCCCGGAGGACATCGTGGTCCCGGACGTCGCCGGACCGGGGAGCGAGCCGAACGCGCTGAGGGCGCGGGTGGACGCGCTCGCGTTCCTCGGCTCGTTCTTCCGCGCCGACCTCGTCGGCGACGCCCTGGAGGGCGTGCTTCTCTGCGCCGATCTACCGGTCGATCTCGTCCGTCGTCTCGGGATCGCGGAGAAGAGCACCATGTCCGTCCTCCTGCCGCGGGAGCGGATCCGGATCTACCCCGGGAGCGCGGTCCATCGCTGACGCTGCGGCCGCGCGCCCCGGGGACGTCGCCGCGGCCCTCGTCCGGCCGGAGCCGAGCCGCGACGACCGGCTCATGCGCGTCTTCCTCGGGGTCATCGGCCTGTATCTGGTCATCGCCCTCGCGCTCCCGCTCGGGATCATGCTCGGCAAGAGCCTCCAGGGCCCCAAGGACGACTTCGTCGGTCTCGCGAACTACGTCCGGTACTTCTCGACGCCGGCCCTCTTCCAGTCGATCGGCAACAGCCTCTGGGTCTCGATCCTCAGCACCGTCATCACCGTGCCGGCCGCGTTCGTCTACTCCTACGCGCTCACGCGCTCCCGCATGCCGCTCCGCGGGCTCTTCAAGACCGTGGCGCTCGTGCCGATTCTCGTCCCGTCGCTCCTGCCCGGCCTCGCCCTCGTCTATCTCTTCGGCAACCAGGGCCTGCTCAAAGGAGCGCTTTTCGGGCACAGCATCTACGGACCGATCGGCATCGTGATGGCGGAGGTGTTCACCACGTTTCCGCACGCCTTGCTGATCATCCTGGCCGCGCTCGCTCTCGCCGACGCGCGGCTCTACGAGGCGGCGGTGGCGCTCCGGGCCTCTCCGCCGCGCATCTTCTGGACGGTGACGCTCCCGGGAGCGCGCTACGGCCTGATCAGCGCGACCTTCGTCGTCTTCACCACGGTCATCACCGACTTCGGCGCCCCGAAGGTCATCGGCGGGCAGTACAACGTGCTGGCGACCGACGTCTACAAGCAGGTGGTCGGCCAGCAGAACTTCCAGATGGGCGCGGTCGTCAGCGTGATTCTCCTGGTGCCGGCGGTCTTCGCTTTCATGGTCGATCGCGCCGTCCGTCGCCGACAGGTGGCGCTTCTGTCCGCTCGGGCCGTGCCGTACCAGCCATCGCCCCGGCGGCGCTTCGACCTCGCGATGCTCGCCTACTGCGTCGTGATCGGCGTGGCCATCCTCAGCATCGTCGTGGTCTCCCAGTTCGCGGCCCTGGTGAAGTTCTTTCCCTACAACTTGACCCTCACCTGGGCGCACTACGATTTCGACCAGAAAGGCGGCGGCGGCTGGGCCTCCTACTACAACTCGATTCGCCTGGCGCTCTTCACGGGCGTGATCGGGACCGTCGTGGTCTTCGTGGGCGCCTATCTCACCGAGAAGGCGCGCGGCGCCGCCCTCGGTCGCGGCCTCTTCCACTTCCTCGCGATGCTGCCGATGGCGGTGCCCGGGCTGGTCCTCGGTCTCGCCTACATCTTCTTCTTCAACGCTCCCGCGAATCCGCTCAACGTGCTCTACCGCACGATGACGATTCTGGTCATCAACACGATCGTCCACTTCTACACCGTGGGCCACCTGACCGCGCTGACCGCGCTCCGGCAGATGGACCCCGAGTTCGAGACGGTGTCCGTCTCGCTGAAGCAGCCTTTTTACCGGACGTTCTGGCGGGTGACGGTGCCGGTGTGTCTCCCCTCGACGCTCGACATCGCGATCTACATGTTCGTCAACGCCATGACGACCGTCTCGGGCGTCGTCTTCATCTACGGCCCCAAGACCGAGCTGGCCTCGATCTCCGTCCTGAACATGGATGACACGGGCGAGATCGCCTCGGCGGCGGCGATGGCGATGATGATCTTCTACACCAACGTGGGGGCACGTGGGCTCCACCTGCTGCTCGCCCGCTGGCTCGAGCGCCGCACACAGGCGTGGCGCCGCCGCTAGGTCATGTGACGGTGGTGAATCGGCTGGCTCGGGGAGCTGGGTTGGGAGCTCTATGTTCCGAACGAGCGCGCCCTCAGGGTCTGGGATGCGCTGCTGGACGCCGGCCGCCCGGTCGGGATCGAGCTCGCGGGGTACGAAGCGGGCCTGGGGTTCTGCGTGCGCTTGCAGAAAAGCGACTTCAGCGGGCGCGACGCGCTGCTACACTCGGTTCAGGAGCATCGAGTGACGGCGATCCCCACCACTCCTTCACCGCTCGCCGAAGCTCAGGCGCTGCTCGACCGGTTGATCGTCGAGCATTCGCCCGGCCACGCGCTCCAGCGTGAGTTCCAGACCGACCCCGGGATCTACCGGCTCGAGCTCGAACGCATCTGGCGCCGCGGCTGGCTCTTCGCGGGCCACACGTGTCAGGTCAAGCGCCCGGGCGATTATTTTGTCTTCGACGTCGACACCGACTCCCTCATCGTCATCCGCGGCGACGACGACCGGATCCACACGCTCCACAACACGTGTCGCCATCGCGGCATGAAAGTCTGCCAGGCCCAGTCCGGCCATGTCACCCGTATCGTCTGCCCCTACCATCAATGGTCCTATGCGAGAAGCGGCGAGCTGATGGCGTGCGGCGGCATGGACATGGACGGTGACCTCGACCGCCGCGACTTCGGTCTGCACCGCGTGCTCACCCGCGAGGTCGGCGGGCTGATCTTCGTCTGCCTCGGCGAGGACCCGACACCGTTCGAGGACGCGGCGCAGGCGCTCGGCGCGCTTCTGCGGCCCCAGGGGCTCGCGCGCGCCAAGGTCGCGGCGGTGCGGAGCTACGAGGTGCGCGCGAACTGGAAGCTCGTCTGGGAGAACAACCGCGAGTGCTGGCACTGCATCGTGCACCATCCCCAGTACGTCAAGGCCAACTACGACAGCGCGCCGATCGACGATTCAGCGCTCAAGCGCGAGATCGAGGCGCAGGCCCGGGCGACCTCGGCGGGCCTCGAGGCCGACGGGCTCGCGATCGATCATCAGGAGGCGGGCCTCGTGCGATTCCCGTCCCCGGACTGCTGGTGGTCCATCAACCGCACACCGCTGGTCCCGGGCTGGGTGAGTGAGTCGCTGGACGGCCGGCCCGTCGCTCCGCTGATGGGCACATACCAGACGCGCGACGTCGGCACCCTGCGTATGCGCACGATGCCCAACTTCTGGAATCACTCCAGTAGCGATCACAGCGTGTCCACGCGCCTGGCGCCGGCCGGCCCACAGACAACGCTCGTGCAGGTTCAATGGCTCGTGCACGAGGACGCCGTCGAGGGCAAGGACTATGCGCTGGACGCGCTGCTCCCGTTCTGGCAGCTCACGAGCGAGCAGGACTGGGACCTCTGCGAGAAGAACCAGGCCGGCGTCAATTCTTCCGCCTTCACCCCGGGGCCCTATTCCACGAAGCGCGAATACAACGTGATTCGCTACACGGAGTGGTACCTGCACGCGATCGCACGTCCTGAACATCCTGAGGGCAGTGTGGCGAGGAGAGTATGCGCTTCGCGCTTTCCGCCGGCCCGCTGAACTGAAAGGTCCCGTGTGCTGAGGCCTGGCCGGCTGATCGTGCTCGCGGCGGCAATGCTGGCGCTTGGCTGCGCCGGCCAGCTCGAGCGGCTCCGCGTTGACCGGCCGGACGCAGAGCTCGCGACGCTGGTGGACTCGGACGCGGCCGGGCAACTCCTCGCCGACCTCCTGGCGCGTCGCTCTCGCGATCAGCGGCTCGCCTCCGTGGAGCCGGGTCCTCCCCTCACCGACGTCGTCGAGGAACGGGATCCTGACGCGAATCGACTCCGCGATCAGGCACGGCTGCGAGAGCTCGGGCAGGAGGTATCGGTGGACTTTGCCGCGCTTGCCTTCGCGCGGGCAGTCGGCGCCGACGCCGGGAGCCGCGCGGTGCAAGCGGCCTTCGAACGCTTCCTCCAGGCAGGGCTGGAGCGTTCCGCGGCCGCCCTACGACGGCCTCGCGCCTTCCCGTATACGGTGCTCTTCGCGCCGTCGTGGCTTTACCGAAGTCACCCGGAGACGGGGTCCGACTTCGCGCGCCAGCGCCGGCTCCTCGATCGACTCGGGATACCCAACCGGCTGATCACGTCCGGCGAGAGCGATTCGGTCGAGGACAACGCCGCGGACATCGCGGCAGCTGTCCGCGCGGCGCGAAGCGACAACAATCCCGTGATGTTGGTTTCCGCGAGCAAATCGGGTGCCGAGGCTGCATTGGCCCTGTCCCGGCTGCTGACGCCGGAGGAGACCACCGGCGTCGCCGCCTGGGTCAATATCGTGGGGGCGCTGCATGGCACACCGCTCGCCGATGCCGCCTTGCGCCCTCCTGCCTCGTGGATGGCCCGCACCATCTGCTGGATCAATGGCTGGAACTGGGCCGGGCTGGCCTCGATGGCCACGGAGCCGAGCCGGCGACGCCTCGAGGGTGCACGATTGCCGGAGGCGATCACCGTCGTCAACGTCATCGCGGTGCCCGTCTCCGGAAGCGTCGGCGCCACGGTCTACGGGGGCTATCGGGTCCTGCTCTCCGATGGTCCCAACGACGGCGTGGTGCTCCTGGCGAACACGGTGTGGCCAAGCGGAGTCAACCTGGTCGCGCTCGGCGCCGATCACCTCTTCGGCCGCTCGCGAGAGGACGCCTACGTCCTCGCGATGCTGCGCGCGGTGGATGTCGCCGTGCGGCTCTCCGGCCCGGCGGCCGAGCCCACGACCGCGGCCGAGCCCACGGCCGCGGTCGAGCGCAACACCGACTGACAGCTGCCGGCGGCGTTAATGTAAGAATGAACACAGGAGGCCGACCGTGAACCAGTGCATGCGACGACGGCTCGGAGGTGGGCTCGCCTGGATCGTGCTCGCGGCGCTGACGGTGACCGGCTGCGCCAGCAGCGGTCCCCTCGCGAGCACAAAGGTCGGCCAAGCAGAGCGGGCGGTCGACGAGGCTCAGCAGAGTGGCGCGTCGATCAGCGCGCCCGTCGAGCTCAGGACGGCGGAGGACAAGCTGAAGGCGGCGCGGGCGGCCATGGCCAAGGAGGACTACGACCAGGCGATCCGCGTGGCTGAGCAGGCGGCCGTTGACGCCGACTATGCGCGCGCCCGCGCCGCCAATGAACGCGCCAAGAGGATGGCCGACGAGATGCGGCAAAACATTCAGACGCTTCGCCAGGAGCTCGAGCGGCTCCCACAGTAGGAATCCTGCACTCGGAGGCGAATCCATGACTCTGGTTCTTGCCCAGGTGAGACGCGTCGTCGCTGGACTCCTGCCGCTGGCCGTCGTCACAGGTTGCGCGTCCACGGACCTGGGGCCGGCCGCGAAGGCCCAGCTCGAACGGGCGCAGATTGCATACCGGCAGGCCCAGGCCGATCCGAACGTGCAGTCCTACGCCCAGTTGCGGCTGTCGGAAGCACAGAAAGCCATCCAGGCCGCAGAGCAGGCCAAGGATGCGGAGGAGATGCTGCATCTGGGCTACGTGGCGGAGAAAAAGGCCCAGATCGCGTCGACGGCGGGCGCCATCAGAAAGACGGAGCAGGACACGCAGCAGCTGGGCAAGGAGACCTCCGACATTCTCCTGCAGAAGCGCGATCGCGAAGTCAAGGCGGCGCGGGCGGAGGCCGAGGCGAAGGGGCGGGAGGCAGAGCAGGCCCGGATAGCGGCCGAGGCCCGCGCCCGGGATGCGGAGGCGAAAGCTCGCGAGGCCGAGCAGGCCCGTGCACAGGCCGAACAGGCCCGTATGCAGGCCGAACAGGCACGGGCCCAGGCGGAGGCCGAGGCGCAAGCCCGCGCAGCCGAGCAGGCCAAGACGGCCGCCCTCTCGAAGGAGCTGTCGGACCTCAAGGCGCAGCAGACCGATCGGGGCATCGTCCTCACGGTGGGCGACGTGCTCTTCGCCACCGGCAAGGCGGAGGTGGCGCCCGGCGGGCAGCGAAGTGTCGACAAGCTGGCGGAGTTCCTCAAGAAGAATCCAAAGCGCAACGTGCTGATCGAGGGGCATACCGACAACACGGGCAACGAGGACTTCAACCTGAAGCTCTCGCAGCAGCGCGCCGATGCCGTTCGGGACCTCCTCGTGGCGAGAGGCATCGCCACCGAGAGGATCACGACCAAGGGCTACGGTCCGAAGTACCCGCTCGTGGTGAACGACACACCGTCGGGTCGCCAGCAGAACCGGAGGGTCGAGGTCGTGGTCTTGAACGAAGGAGTGAGCGCCGAGAGCGCCGCTCGGTAAGCCGCCGCGCTACGACACGCGGACCTACGATCTGATTAAGCTCAGCAGTCTGGACCCCTACGTGAAGGGCGTGTCGTGCTGGAAGACCCTAGCGCTCCTTGATCAAGAACTGCGCACGCCGGTTCTTCGACCAGCACGCCTCGTCGTGCTCCGCGCAGGCCGGCCGTTCTTCGCCGTACGAGACGATGGTGACGCGGTCACTCTTGATGCCCTGCGCCACCAGGTGGTTCAGGGCAGCCTTCGCGCGCCGGTCACCGAGGGCGAGGTTGTAGTCGCTCGTTCCGCGCTCGTCACAGTGGCCCTCGATCAGGAGGAGATAGCCGGGGTTGGCGTTGAGCCAGGCGGCATTCGCGTCCAGGATCTTGGCATCGGCCGGGCGGATCGTCGCGGCGTCGAAGGCGAAATAGATCGGCTTGAGCGCCTCGTGCGCCCGGTATTCCTTCGGCGGCGCGGGACGAGGAGCGGGCGGGGGCGTGGGAGGAGGCGTCGGGGCGGCTCCCACGGAGGGAGGCGGCGGGGCCGGTGCGGGGAGCGGAGCCGTTGGCGCCGGAGCGGGCGCAGGCGCCGAACTGACGGTTGCGACCGGAGTCTTCGCACACCCGGCCACGAGGACGAGGCCGACGATCACCGTGGCAACCACGGAACGATCGAGCATTCTACGCACGATTGGTCCTCCGCTCAGTCGACGTTCGCTATACGTAGCCGGCCCGCCGCGCGCGCTCAACGCGCGCGCTCAATAGGACGCTGGTCGGATGATCTCACGACCGGCCGCCGGACGTGAACCCTAGTTCCTCATGCGAGCAAAGTCCGATTGGCCGTCTCGAAGTCAGCGGGCCGTCGCGAGCGCCGGCTGCAGTTCAGGGCCCGGTCGACCTCGCGCTTGCCAGGGACGATAGAATCGCCCCGTGACTCTTGCTCGGTCTGTGCGATAGTCGCGCGATGCCTTGGGATCCTCGCATCCAGGCGCTCGTCGACCGCTACCCCGCACTGCGGGCCGTGGGCAACACCCCGCTCGTCCCGGTAGACATCCTCCGTCGCGAGCTCCCCGAGGTCGAGGTGTTCTCGAAGATGGAGTCGCTGAATCCCGGTGGGTCGCTCAAGGACCGGCCGGTGCTGCGGATGCTCCTCGGGGCGCTGGACGACGACCGGCTCAAGCCGGGCAAGACCGTGCTGGACAGCTCGTCGGGCAACGCCGGCATCGCCTACGCGATGATCGGGCGGATCATCGGCGTGCCGGTCGAGATCGTGATCCCCGACAACGCGAGCGCCGAGCGCAAGAAGCGCATGCTCGCGCACGGGGCGCACCTGGTCTTCACCGATGCGCTCCTGGGCTACGACGAGGCGCTCCGGGAGGTTCGCCGCCGCTGGGAGGCCGACCCGGGCCGTTACTTCTTCTGCGACCAATACAGCAACCCGGACAACTGGCGGGCCCACTACGAGACGACGGCCACCGAGATCCTGCAGCAGACCGGTGGCCGGCTGACCCACGTCGTCGTCGGCGTCGGCACGGGCGGCACCCTGACCGGCCTCGGGCGGCGCCTCAAGGAGCACGACCCCGCAATCCGACTCGTCTGCGTCATTCCGGAGGCTTTCCCCGGCGTCGAGGGACTGAAGCCACTGGGGCGCGCCGAGGACATCGTGCCGGCGATCCTGGACGAGAAGGTGATCGACGAGCGCGTCCCGGTCACTGTGGACGAGGCGTACAGGATGTGCGTGCGGCTGGCGGCGGCGGGCTTCTTCGTCGGTCAGTCGTCCGGGGCCTACATGGCCGGCGTCGAGCACGTCGCGCAACGCGTCCGACGGGGCCGATTCGTCACGGTCTTCAACGACCTCGGCGAGCGCTACTTCTCCACCCGCCTCTGGGACTGATGACGTGGGGGGCCCCACATGGCCCCCCACACCCCCCCAGACGCGTGTCTTGAGCGCCCTGGAGTCCCCCACCTCGAGCTGAGGATCCACTCCAGCGGCCAGCGGAGCACGCGCTCGTTGGGGATTTGCCCTCGACGGTCGCGACGTCCTCGGCCAGCCGCAGCGGGTGACTCAGCGGCAGGACCTGGACGGCGATCCCGATCTTGACGCGCTGCGTGCACGCCGCCAGGGCGGAGGCGACGATGAGGGGCGCCGCCAGCACCGACCGACGAAGCCGAAGTCCTCGGCCACCTTCATCTACGCCAGCGACTCGTCGAACGCCGCCGCCTCGGTCACGCCCGGCGGGCTGTGGAACTCCGTGAACAGACCAAATTCCATTCCACCCTCCGAATCAAATTCGGTTTATCCTACGCCTGAGCGTCCCGTGACGGGGGGCCAAGATTGGGGGCCAATAATGGCAGGTGACAGAGTGTTCGACCGGAGTGCCGAGGACATCGGAAACATCTTGCTGCTAGAGCACGTCAACGTGAAGATCCCGGACCAGGTGGTCGCGACGAACTTCTACGTGACGGGGCTCGGCCTGACGCGCGACCCGTACATGAACACCGGCACCGAGAACATGTGGATCAACGCCGGGCAGCAGCAATTCCACATGCCGACCGGAAAGCCGGAAGTGCTCCGGGGAGTCATCGGGTTCGTCATCCCGGATCTCGAGGGTCTGAAGATGCGGCTGCAGAGCGTGCGCGAAAAGCTGGCGGGGACCAAGTTCGCGTGCGCCGCCGAGGACAAGTACATCAGCGTGACTTGTCCCTGGGGGAACCGCATGCGGTTCCATGCTCCGGGCCCCGAGTTCGGCGACATGACCCTCGGCGTCCCATACGTCGAGTTCGCCGTCCGGCCCGGCACCGCGGTGGGGATCGCGAAGTTCTACCAGGCCGCGATGGGGGCGCCCGCGACCGTGTCGTTCAACGGCAATGTCTCCGCGCGCGTCCAGGTCGGCGCCAAACAGCATCTGCTCTTCCGTGAGACCACCGAGCCCGAGGCGATGTACGACGGCCACCACATCGCGATCTATGTCGTGAACTTCTCGGGTCCGCACAAGTGGCTGAAAGAGCGCGGTCTCGTCAGTGAGGAGTCGAACCCGGTGCAGTACCGGTTCAAGGACATCGTGGATCCCGAGACCTCGAGGGTGCTCTTCACCATCGAGCACGAGGTGCGGAGCGCGACCCACCCGATGTTCATGCGCCCGCTGGTAAGCCGCAACCCGGCGCAGCGGCAGGCGACGTACCAGCGCGGCCGCGACGCGTTCTACCCGGGAGCCGTTTAGACCCTTCGCGAAGACGTAGGTTCTGCTCCCGGCGCCGAGCTCCGGCGCCGGGAGCAGACGACGCAGCCGCTACTTCAGATACTTCGGCGGTTTGACCCCGACCGTCACGCCAACGCCGCTCCCGCCGCTGCTCGTGCCCACGTCCAGCAAGCTCCCTAAGTTCACGATCGGTGTGGTGACGCCGACGGTGAGGCTGGAACCGCCGCTCGTGCTCCCCGTCCCGCTGGTGCTGCTCACACCGCTGCCGCTGATGCTCCGGTCACCACTGAGGGTGCCGGTACCAGCAGATTGGGCGGATAGCAGTGCTTGCGCGTCCAGCTCCGCCTGCCGGGTCGCCTGCTGCACCGCCGCGGTAGCGGCGGCGGATGGTGCGGTGCTCGGCACGATCTGGAAATCCGCGGTGAGCCGTTTCGCGTCGTCCGGGCTGATCGAGGCCGGGCGCGACAGGGCATTGGAGCCGATGGCCGTCACCGCCTGACGCGTGCCCACGTCCACCGAGGGTCCGACACGATGCCGCGTCACGGGGTCGAGCCGCGTGACGTCGACCAGGCCGCGCAGGACGGTGATCGTCGACTGAACGCCGCCGGCGACCGGGAAGACCTCGGCGACCACGACGGTCCCGCGGATCGCGGTCACGGCATTGGGCGTCCTGATCTCGACGACTTCGCCCGGCTTCATCAAGCCCTTGGAGACCGCCACGGAGATTCGGCCGGCGCCGAGCTCGATGGTCGAGATCCCCGGCACCTCGGTGATGGTCAGGACCGAGCGCTCGCGCGCGGTCACCGTGGCCTTGCCGCCGAGCAGGACGCGAACGATCGAGCGCTCGCCGGTGGTGATGCGGTCGTGGAGATAGACGCCGTCCTTGAACCGGAGCGGCTGCGGCTGTGGCAGCGCCAGGCGCGCCACCGTCGCCGTGCCCTCGAGGTTCGTCACGATGCCGACCCGCTCCTGGGCGCAGGTCGAGGGCGGCAGCGAAAGCGCCGCCGCGCCGGTGATCAGCAGTGCTCCGATGACTCGCTTCGCGAGACCCATAGTCCTCCTCCGCCGCCGGCGCCGCCTCGAGCGATCCCTGGGCGCGCGGCGCAGAGCTGATGGAGCAAGCGAAGTGCCACGAGATTCCGGATTTCCGATAAAATAGAACCGAAAGGTTCTAATGGATTGGGACCACCGGTGACGGAGACACCGCTGGCCACCCTCGAGCCAGAATGTCAGCTTCTGGCCACTCTGGCCGTGCCAGAACACAATTCCGGATTCTTGCGTTCACGCTCGGGTGGGACTACCCTCGCCCTCACTCGCGATCTCGTGGACCGCCAAAGGAGCCGGACATGTCGCTCAGCGTGATGTCGGCCGACAGCCACATGGATCTCATCTACCTGCCGCCCGACACCTTCACCTCGCGCATGCCGTCGACGTGGCGCGACCGCGCGCCTCAGGTCGTCGAGCGCGACGGCCGCAAGGTGTGGGTCTCGGGCAACGCCGTGCTCGGACCGTGGGGCGTCTATGGCCCAGGCGTGACCGGCGGCCGGCGGGGCCGCATCCTGGCCGAAGCGGGATTCGCCTCGGGCAAGCAGACGCGCCCGTCGAATCCCCTCGAGCGCCGCGAAGATCAGGAGCGCGACGGGGTCGAAGCCGAGGTGATCTACGGCATCATCGGGATCTCCCGCGGGCTCTTCACGCACGGCGGCATCGCCGACCACGAGACGCTGGCGGCGGTCTACCGCGCGTACAACGACTACATCGCCGACTTCAACCGATCCCAGCCCGGCCGCTTCTTCGGGCTCGGCTGCTTGCCGAACCACGACGCGCAGGCCGCCGCCGACGAGGCGCGTCACTGCGCGGAGCTCGGCTTGCGTGGCGCCGTCTTCGTTCCGTGGGGCTCCGCCATGCCCGTGTGGCACGTGATGTGGGAGCCCCTGTGGTCGGCCGCGGAAGACGCCGGCCTCGTCATTTCCTTTCACGTCTTCGAAGGCGGTGCGACGACCGTCGGATACGACGTCAAGGGCGTCGTCTCGAACCCGGCGTCGACCGGCTCGTGGACCGTCGTCGCGCCGCTCCAGATGGACGAGATCTGCGCCTCGGTGATTCTCTCCGGCGTCTGCGAGCGTCATCCCAAGCTGACGCTGGTGCTCGGTGAGAGCGGCATCGGCTGGCTCCCCTACATGCTCGAGCGCCTCGACGATACGTACGAGGAGCGGCTCGCCGATGACCTCGGGCTCAAGCTTCCCCCGAGTGCCTACTTCAAGCGCCAGATGTACGCGACGTTCCAGAAGGACTTCCACGGCGTGCGCGCGATGGCGGAGATCGCGCCCGACAACGTCATGTGGGGCTCGGACTATCCGCACCGGGACGGCACGTGGCCGTTCTCGAGGAAGGCGATCGAGGAGCAGTTCCGCGGCATCGACCCGGCGATTCAAACAAAGATGCTCTGGGAGAACGTGCGCCGCGTGTACCCCGTGCTCATGGACCCCGCTACAACAAAGACGGTCGTCGCGCCCGGAGGCGAAGGCATCGGCGTCGAGGTCGTCGACGCAACCTGCGAGATCCTGACCGCCGCGGCACGGCTCCGCCGCCGACATCGCGGGTCGCTCCATCGCGAACCCGACGGCGACGATCCTCTCCGCGGTGATGATGCTCGGGCACATGGGGCTCGCGGCCGAGGCCGGACGGCTGGAAGCCGCCGTGGTGCGATGAACCGCCGTCCCGTTTGATGCGGGACGCCCGGCGCCGGCGGGAGATCCGGGACTACTACCTCGGGATCTCCCCCGACGAGATCACCTCTCACCTCACCCCGTCGTCCTTCGACCTCTGGGACTCGGTCGCCCGGTACCGGCGCGAGCTCC
>WNFD01004408.1_pt1 | contig 28751 bp, 24 predicted proteins | sample 5400491 | NCBI WGS metagenome assembly WNFD01 (sample SAMN13153343, study PRJNA577476) | soil metagenome | isolation source: 120 cm saprolite under Douglas fir tree site 2 hole 2 replicate 2 | place: USA:California | collected 2015-04-18
TCGACACGTCCGAGTTTCTCGTCGGCAATCAGACCGGCACCGGCCATCAAGAGAGCAACACCCGCACCGGTTGGACGCTGGGCGCCGGCTATGAGTACCTGCTCGGTTACGGCTGGTCGGTCAAGGGCGAGTATCTCTATGTCAAGTTTGACGACTACACCACGTTCACCACTCCTCCCTTCGGAGGCGCTGGCTTGAATCTCGCGCCGCGCAGCGTCAAGCTTAATGACAACATCTTCCGCGCCGGCATGAACTACAAGTTCTGGTAATCAAGAGTCCCCCAAAGCTCTTGAGTTGAGGAAGCCCTCGGCAAGGATTGAACCCCCCGCCGAGGGCTTTCCGTTTGGCTGAACGCGCACGAAATCGTGGTTCGGGCTGTTCAGCGAACGGATCGCGGACACGGGTGATCGGCTTTCCAATCCGCTGCGGCCGGACGCGCCCCGTCACTTCCACTCGCCCTCGAACAGCGGCTCGCGGACGATCTCGCGCCGGAGCTGCAGGTCCTTCAATACATCCGCCGTATGAAGCCTTTCGCGTTGCGGTGTCGAGCCGGCGCCGCGGCGGGTGTGGTATGCTGCAGGTTGCGATTGGCGCGGTCTGAGGCTGCGGGAGGACCGCATGCGACGGCGCGATTTCATCACAGGGATTGCGGTCGCAGCGATCGCACGGCCACTCGCTGCTCACGCGGAAAGATGGCCCACTCAGCTGGTGCGCATAGTGTGCCCGCTCGCGGCCGGTGGAGGAATCGACGCGACTGCCCGTATCGTCGCGGCCCGTCTTTCCGAGTTTTGGCGTCAGCAGGTCGTCGTCGAGAACAAGTCCGGTGCCAGCGGCAACATTGCAGCCGAATTCGTCGCCCGTTCCAACCCCGACGGCTACACCATCTATATCGCTACATTCCCGCATGCGACCAATAGCTACCTCTATCCCTCGCTCGGTTACGACCCGGTCGCCGACTTCGTACCTGTCACATTGATCGGCCTTTACCCGCTGATGATGGTCGTGCCTAACTCCTCGCCGGCGCACTCGGTCAGGGAATTCATCGCCTATGCGAAGGCGAACAAGCTCAGCTATGCCTCGTCTGGCCACGGCACGTCGCTGCATCTCGCCGGCGAGCTGTTCAAGCGCCGGGCCGGCATTGAAATCACCCACGTGCCCTATCGCGGAGCGGGACCCGCCTTCAACGACCTGATCCCCGGTCGCGTTGATGCCATGATCAACTTCACCGCCTCGAGCCTGCCGCTCGCCCGCCAGGGTCAGTTGCGTGCGCTCGCGGTGGCGAGCGCCCAGCGGCTCACGGTCGCACCAGATCTGCCGACCATGGCGGAGGCCGGCGTTGCGGGAGTAGAGGTGTCTTCATGGTCCGCGTTCTTCGTTCCGGCCAAGACGCCCGAGGACATCATCAGGAAAATTCACGACGATACGGTCGCAGTGCTGGCCGAGCCGGCGGTCAGAGGAAACCTTGAGCAGGTCGGCGTCGTGGTGATCGGCTCGACGCCGGATGAGCTTGCCGCCTTTCTCAGCGCCGAGATGGACAAATGGGGACAGGTCATCAAAGAGGCAAACATCAGAGCCCAATGAAGCAGCCGGCAGCCTTGCCCTGGCCCGGGTTACGGCGTGATCTGCTTCCAGACGTTTCCGGACATCTCCCGCCGCGCAAAGGCGCAGCTGCCTTCGGGGCTCCTATTTTTCCAGTCCAAACACTGTTTCAGCTGCCTTCATGACCAGGATCTGAGGATTTTGGATGCAGTATCTTTCCAGCGCCTTCGTATTTTCCATGAACTTTTGCATATCGATGACTGTGTTACTTCCCTTGCCGTTATAGTAGCCGCTCAACCAGATCGCGATGTTTTGCGGAGTGGTAATTTTGTAACCGGCGAATTGCTCACATGTGATCTTTGAGACGTCCAGCATGACCTGCGCCCGGGCCGCGGGAGCGGTTCCAAGGGTGAATATCAGTGCTGATACAAAACCCACAGCCTTTGTCATGACCTTCTCCTCGGCAGCCGAAGCTTGATCAGCAGCGACCATCGGCCTGCCCCCACATCGTTCGCCAGCTAATGTCCTCGATGCTGAATTCTACACCGAGGTCGTCAAAAGGCCAGTGACTTAAGGGAAACCACCGACTGCCTCGGTCCAACGAAGCGCACGGTCGCTCACCGGAAATCGCGACTGTGGTCGTGCCCGATCAACGGTTGAACCATACTGTCATGCCGGGCTCGAAGGCGGTCGCATCGCGTTGCGGATCGAGGCGCAGCCGTAGCGTGTTGCGATCATGATCACCGACCGCGCGCTCGGCTTGCCAGGTTGCAAATGGTCCCAGCGGCAGGAGCTCGGTGACGAGCGCCGGGCTCGTTTCGCTCGTGCCCATCCTTCTCACGTCGAAGATCATTCCGACCCTGATGCCGTGCAGGTCATCTTCCCGCACGTTGAAGGACAGCCATTGCTTTCCAGCTTGCTCGATTGCCAGCACCGGCTGGCCGGCGCGGATGTTCTCGCCGACCTCGGCGACAATCACGCTGACCACGCCGTCGGCGGGCGCGCGCAAAATGGTTTTATCCAGGCGGCGCTCGAGAACGGCGAGGGCGGCCGCGGCGGCCGCCACCTGCGTGTCGGCGATGGCGCGCTCCTCTTTGGTCGGGCCGGCAGTAGCCGCGGCATGATTGGCCTGCGCCTCGGCGACGTCCGCGCTCGCGCTCGCGACGTCGTTCGTGGCCTGATCGAGCGTTTGCTGCGTGGCGGTATCGCTGCGGGCGAGATAGGTGGTACGATCGAGCTGTGATTGTGCATAGGTGAGCCGAGATTTTGCCTTGTCGATCTCGGACGCAAGCCCGGCGATCTCCTCGTCGCGGACGCCGGCATAGACGTGGTCGCGGGAGGCGGATGCGGCGGCAAGGGCGGCGCGCGCCTGCGCCACCGATGCGGTCAGCTCCAGCGCAGAGAGCTCGGCGACGACGTCGCCGGCATGGACGCGGTCGCCCTTCTTGACCTTGATGGCGGCGAGCTGACCGCCGACCTCGGGTGCGACGCGGATCTCGGTCGCGCGCACGATCCCGACGATGGGTGAGGCGTCGGCGCGGTGCCAGAGAACATATCCACCGACGCCCGCGGCGACCACGATGAGGCCGAGCGCGATGCCGACCGCTGCGCGGCTAGCCATGCGCTCGCCTCCGCTTCATGAGCGCCGCGGAAATCACCGCGAGCGCGAAATAGACGATGGTCAGGCACCACAGGCCGCGCCAGTCGTGCACCACCTCACCAAGGCTTGCGCCGAGTTGGCCGATACGGACGATGCCGTCGATCGCGAAATCCGAAGGGAATATGTACCCCGCGGCAGGCACCGGCGTTGGGATTGCTTCGCGTGGCCAGGAAAAGCCCGTCACGAAAAGCTGCGGAAGGCTGGTGCCGAGAAAGATGAGCGTCGGGGTTTCCGGTTGCCTGAACCAGGCGCCCGCCGCTTGTCCCATGAAACTGGTCGCGAGCGTGAACAACGACGCGAGCGCGAAGAGTTGCACCGGATGGCCGAGGGTGGAAAAGCCGTAGAAGCGGGGCAGCACGATGAAGTAGAGCGCGAGCGCGGGCAAATAAATCGTCAGGTGCGCGATGCCGCGGCCGAGCACGCTGGCGAATGCTCCGCCGGCAATCTGCGGCAATGCGATGACCGTGAGCATCGACGCGCCGATCAGCAGCATCTGCTGCAGGATCAGCACGAAGGCCGCTGGCACGATGTAGCTCGCGTAACCGCCGACCGGGTTGAAGATCGGCTGCAATAGGATCTCGGCCGGGCTGGCCGACGCGAGCGCCGCCTTGACCAGGCTGCCGTCGGTGCGCGCGCCGCGGGCAGCAAGTTCGGAAGATAGGGTATCGATCGCGACGGCGATGCCGTTGGACATCGATCTGAAGATGAACAAATAGGTGGCGTCGGCAAAGATCGGAACGTGGACGGTGGTGCCTTTGAGCACGTCGCGCTCGGTCCAGGGCGGGATCTCGACCACGGCGAAGGCATCGCCGCGGTCGAGCGCCTCGCGCCCTTCGGCGAGCGTCGCGGCTTGCACGGCCACCCTGACGGCGCCGCTCGCATCCAGGGTCTGCACGATATTGCGGCTGAGCTCGCTCAGGTCGTTGTCGACGACTGCGATCGGGATCTTGCGCAGGATCTGGTTGAGATACGGCTGCGGGTAGTAGAGGCCGTAGACGAGCGGCCCCACCACCAGCAGCATAAAGGCTCCGCGGATCGCGAGCACGCGCCGCCACTCGCCAACAAAGGCTCCACCAACGCCGCGCGACGGCGCGGGAGCTGCTGCCGGCTCCGCTTCCCGCGGCGTACGGGGCGTGCTTGCTGCGATCGCACGCAGGCGCAGGAACGCGAGCAGCGTGTAGATCGCGGCGAGCGCCGCCAGCACGGCGAAGGGCCGCGCGGATTCATATAGCGGCAACCCGCGCGCCGCCTGCCCGAGCAGCACGGCCATGTACCAGCGCAGCGGCAAAATGGCGCCCCAGGACAGCGCAAACGCGTTCATGCCCAGAATTGGAAATCCGACCCCGGCGTAGCCGAACGCGGGCGAGACGATGAGGCCGGTGAGACCTAGACCGGTCGCAAGATCGCGCACCAGAAGCTGCATCAGCGCTCCCAAGGCCAAGTAGCCGACGATCAGCAGCATTGCGGCAATGGCCATCATCGGCGTGTTGCCCTTGAACGAAATCCCCAGCAGTCCCTCCAGGATCAGCGGCGTCGACAGCATGATGATGAAGAAGATGGCGAACAGGGGCGCAAGCTTGCCGGCCAGGGCGACGATCGGGTTGCCGCCCGCGCAGGCGAGCCAGGCGCGCATGCTGCGCTGGCTGAATTCGGAGCCCACCGCGTATCCGGCGGCGAGCGCGATCACCACATGCAGGACCATCGGCAATAGCGTGCGCAGCAGGAACTGTGCGTAGTTCCGGGCCGGATTGACCAACACGATCGTCTCGGCGACGAGCGATCCGATCGAGGACGCTTGCGGCGCCCCGCGGGCTGCGGACGCGGTGTCGCCAACGGCGGCCGCGAGGCTGTCGCTCAGGCCCGACGACGCCACCCCCGCAGCCGTAAGGAATTGCTGGTTATAGAAAGCGACCACCTGCGGTCGCCGCCCTGCCTTCAGGTCGCGCTCGAAATCGGCCGGAATGTAGACCGCGGCAATGGCATCGCCGCCGCGGATCGCCCGCGCCGCGGACGCGAGGTCGCCCGCACGTTCGACGATGCTGAGACTGGGAGATACGGCCACCTGTTCCACGAAGGCGCGCGAGGTGTCCGACCGGTCCGCATCGACGACGACCACCCCGAGCCCGCGGATGACCGGATGACTGAACACCGCGGTCAGGACCGCGAAGGCAAATAGCGGCACACCGAAGATCAATATGAGCGCTAGGTGGTGACGCCGGATCCATCGCCATTCGCGCCTGGCGACCAGCCAGAATCCAGGCTTCGGCGGCGGTCTCATTGACGCTGCTGCCAGTCCACGTACGCGCTCATGCCGGGGCGCAGCTCCGGCACCTTCTCGACCGGATAGGCCCGGATCGAGAATGTCCGCAGATCGAAGTCGCCGGTGGCGCGGGTGGCGCGCCAACTCGCGTATTCGCCCTTGGTGGCGATCAGCCTCACCTCGACGGTGATACGGCGGTCAGCCAGCGCCGGAATGCGCACGGCGAAGCGGTCGCCGACCTTCAGCGTCTTGATCAGGTCCTCGCGCAGGTCGAAGTGGACCCACAGGTCGTTGAGATCGATTAGCGTCACCAGCGGCACGCCCGGCGAGACGTATTCGCCGGGCTCCACGTTGCGCTTGTAAACCTGTGAAGGTACCGGCGCGTAAACCACCATCTGGTCGATGATCGACTGCACGGCCGCGATGTCGGCAATCGCCTTCTGCACGCTGGTGACAGCGATCTCACGTTCCTCCTTGGTGTAGCCGTTGACCGCCTGCTCGTAGGCGGATGTGGCCTGATCCACGGCGCGTTGATTTTCGTGCAGGGAATCGGTCGCCTGGTCGAGCCGTGCCTGCGGGGCATTGCCGTGCTCGGCCAGCTGACTGATACGGTCATAGGTCTTCTGTGCCAGGACGACGCTGGCCTGCGCCCGCTCCAGCGCCGCCTTGCGCGCCGCGATGACCTCGGCCCGCGTGCCGGCATTGATGTTGGCGAGTTGCGCTTCGGCGACGATTTTGGCGGCCTGGGCCTGCTCGTGCTTTGCGATCGTCTCGGGGTTATCGATCTTGACCAGCACTGCGCCGGCCGCGACGTTCTGCCCGCGTTCGACCGGGATCTCGCCGACCCTCCCGTCGACCCGCGCCGCGATGTCGAACCGGGTCGCATCCACCTCGCCCTGCACCAGCAGGGGTTCGGGCCGCACGAGGTACCAAATCGATAGGCCTGCGACGGCGGCTATGACGAGGGCGACGATGATGGAAGGAGCACGTGCCGGCCGGGGCCGCGTGTCCGTTGCTGGTTTTTTCGCCGGCAGCGACTCGCGCTGCGTCGCAGCGCCCGGAGTCGATTCGTTCATTTCAAATCCAACCGCGTTGCTCGATAGTGCGTTTGCCCGCAAAAGTTCCAATCTTCGAAGTGGCAATCTTCGAAGTGGCAATCTTCGAAGTGGCAATCTTCGAAGTGGATCGTCGGATCGGCAAAGCGTTACATTTCATTTCTCCAGTTGGATATTCCCTTGGCACCGAGGCGTGAAAATGGCGATAGATCAAGTCAGAAGATCGTTATACGCGGGTCTCCACCGAACCGTCTTTCGATTCGGCCTCCTGATAGCGGCTGCCTGGCTGTTCGCCCTATTTTCCTACTATTTGTCCATGAAAACGAACGCCGATTGGTTCACGCGATCAGGCGCGGTCATGGGTTTGAGCGCAGCGGCGGTCACCTTCAGGCTCACCCATTTCTACCAGCGTGCCCTCGCGACGGCGCTCAAAGAGGGCCTCGTATCGGTGCAGAGAGGAATCGAGCTTCGCCTCGAACCGCCCAGACCCCATGTGGTCCTTTCGTACCTCGGTTATTTAACCGGCATCGTCGGTACCGCGATCTGGGGCTACGGGGACCTGCTGGTCCGACTGATCTAATGTCGTGAACCCGGCACGCCGCGTCCGCTCAGCTCGATCGGCCTCACAACAGACCTGGGATCCAGCGCTTCACCCGCCGCTGATAATCGAGATAAGCCGCTCCGAACATTTCCTGAAGGTGAGTTTCGTCCTCGAGAACGCGGCGGTGAAACCAGAGCGCGCGCGCGGCGAACAGGATCAGCGCAAACCACGAGGCGAACGTCAACGCCAAGCCCAGCATGAAGATCAGGTGCCCGAGATACATCGGGTTGCGCACGTAACGGTAAGGCCCGTCCTCCACGATCCGATCCGGCGGCACGCCAAATCCCGGACCGCCGCCGCCTAGTCGATTGCGAAAACGCCCGACCAGCAGATATTGCAGATATCCCCAGGCGAGCAGCGCAAAGCCCGCCGGCATGATGACGAGCCGTCCGCGCTGCCACGCGAGTTCGAACGCGAGCACCAACAACGGGCAAAGAATGAATGTTTGCACCGGCGTCCGGTTGAGCCAGCGAAGCAGCCACGAGCTTCTCATGACGTTGCGGTCGCGTTGCTCCCGACGGCCGGTGCGCCTATTCAGCCTTGATATTGGCCGCGCGGATCACCTTGGCCCACATATCGATCTCGGTCTTGATGCGGATGGCGAATTCCTCCGGCGTGCTCGCGACCACGTCGTAGCCCAGCGTAGCGAGCCGTTCCTTCACGTCCGGTTGCGCGAGGATTTTCGCGCTCTCGCGGTGCAATGTCGCGACGATCTCCGCCGGCGTGCCGGCCGGAACGAGAATGCCCACCCAGCTGTCGCCTTCGATCTCCGGATGGCCCGCCTCCGTCATGGTCGGCACGTCGGGAAAGATTTGCGAGCGCGTCTTGCTGGTGACCGCGAGCGCGCGCACGGTTCCTTCCTTGACGTGCTGCATGGCGGCCTGCGGCGAGCTGAAACTGATCGGCGTGTGCCCGGCGACCACCGCCGCGACCGCGGGCCCGCCGCCGCCGAAGGGCACGTGAACGAGGTCGAGGCCGAGCGACAGCCGGACCTGTTCGCCGGCGAGATGCGCCTGCGTGCCTGCCCCCGCCGAACTGAAGCTGTATTTGCCGGGATTGGCTTTGATGAGCTCGACAAGCTCCTCGATCGTCTTTGCAGGCACGGCGGGGTTGACGGTGATGACGGTGGTGGACGCAACCGCGAGGGTGACGGGTTTGAAGTCGTTGATCGGGTCGTAGGGCAGGCGCGCGAACAGTGTCGGATTGACCACATGAGAGCTGAACGCGAACAGGATCGTGTAGCCGTCGGGCGGCGCTTTCGCCACCAGGGCGGTGCCGATATTACCGGTGGCGCCTGCGATGTTCTCGACGTAGACCTGCTTGCCCAACTGCTCGGTGAGCTTCTGCGCCATAAGCCGCGCGAAGGTGTCGGTCGTCCCACCCGGCGCAAAGGCCACGACCGCGCGCACCGGCCGGCTCGGATAGGCTTGCGCCCATGCTGCGCGCGACACGCTCGGCAGCGCGGCAGCGCCCGCGGCCAGATGCAGAAATTTGCGGCGGGGAAGTTTCATCATTTGCCTAGGCAAAGTCAGCGCCGATTGGCGCGGCAGCTTGCTGTCGAGGCTAGCTTAGTTTCGCATCGAGCGGGAAGGGGCATGTGGGCTCCCGGCGCCGCTACAAGTACCGACACATTGAAGAATTTACGGTCGCTATTGAGGATGTTGCGGACATAGGCCGGATCGCCGTCCCGCAGTGCAGCGGCTGCTGCCCTACCGTTAGTCGTGCTATCTTTCGGGCAAAGCACGGCAAAGAGCAAACGGCGGTGAACGTCGTGAATCAGGGAGGATGACCATGCGCAAATGGTGGCCGCGATCTTTTCTTTTGGCCGGCTGCGTTCTGGCGGCGGTGCTCATTCCGGGCATCGGCAATGCACAGTATCGCGGCGGAACGATCAAAATCGGCGTGCTCAACGATCAGTCGGGCCTCTACGCCGATATCGCGGGCACCGCCTCGGTCTGGATGGCGCGCAAGGCGGTCGAGGATTTCGGCGCCGCCGCCAAAGGTATGAAGGTCGAGATCATCGGCGGTGATCACCAGAACAAGCCCGACATCGGCTTGAGCATCGCGCGCCAGTGGTTCGACGTCGACAAGGTCGATGCCATCGCCGACGTGCCGACCTCCTCGGTTGCGCTCGCGATCAACGAGCTCACCCGGGACAAGAACAAGGTGTTCCTGGCGGTGGGCCCCGCGACCTCCGATCTCACCGGCAAGGCATGCTCGCCCAACACCGTGCATTGGATATACGACACCTGGGCGCTGGCGAACGGCACCGGCAACGCGATCGTCAAGCGCGGCGGCGACAGCTGGTTCTTCCTCACCGCCGACTACGCCTTCGGCTACGCGCTCGAGCGCGACACCGAAGCGGTCGTGGTGAAGAGCGGCGGCAAGGTATTGGGCAAAGTGCGCCACCCGTTCCCCGGCACCGATTTTTCGTCGTTCCTGCTGCAGGCGAAGGCGTCGAAGGCCAAGATCATCGGACTTGCCAATGCCGGCGGCGACACCATCAACTCGATCAAGCAGGCGTCGGAATTCGGCATCGTCGAGGGCGGCCAGAAGCTTGCCGGCCTGCTGATCTTCATCAACGACATTCATGCGCTCGGGCTCAAGACCGCCCAGGGCCTCATCTTCACCGATCCCTGGTACTGGGACCAGAACGACACCAACCGGGCATTCGCGCGCGAATACTTCGCGGCGCTCGGCCGCATGCCGGGCTATACCGTGGTCGGAGTCTACTCGGCCGTGATCCACTACCTGCGCGCGGTCGAGGCGCTCGGCAGTCATGCCGACGGCAAGGCGGTGATCGCGAAGATGAAGCAGCTGCCGACCGAGGACAGGCTCATGGGCAAGGGTTACGTGCGCATCGACGGGCGCAAGATCCACCCGATGTATCTGTTCGAGGTGAAGACGCCCGAGGAGAGCAAGGCACCCTGGGACTACTACAAGCAGCTCGCGACCATTCCAGCGGAGGAGGCGTGGCGTCCGCTCGACCAGAGCGAATGTCCGCTGGTGAAGAAATAGATCGGGGCGCATGAGGCTTGCGAATCCGCGCTCGACAGCGGGGTGCTGCAGGCAGGACCGCCGATGGGCCTCCCGCGCGAGCCGCGGCCGCCAGCCGGTCGCTCACGGGCACGGCAGCGCGGCCACGTCGGGGTTCCCGGGGCAGTCAAGGCGCAACCGACGCGTCAGCCACTTCCGCGCCGATCGCTTCGAGCAGCGCTTCGACCCAGCGCTCACGGACTCGACGCGTGATGAAGACGATGCGGCTGCGGCGATCCTCCGACGGCCACCGCTTGAGCCAGGCGGGCGCGTGAAAGACGTGCTGGACGCCGTGGATCACCGCCGGCCGCTCGGGGCTCTCCGCAACGTTCACGATGCCCTTGAGGCGCAGCAGATCGGCGCCGCAATGCTCGGCGAGCGTTTCGAGAAATAAGGTCAGCGTGACGGCCGCAATCGGCTCATTGCGGACGACCGTAAATGCCTGGATATCGGCATCATGCCGGGCATGAGAATGGCGTTCTTGCGCCAGCCAGGAATTGACGTCGAGCGGCCTGGCGTGGGGATCATAAGGACCGGCGCTGAACAGGCACTGCGAATCGATTTTGCCGCGATCGGCGCTCAGCACCGGCGCGCCGGCGTTGAGCTCGGTCAAGCGGCGGAGCAGCGCGGGCTGCGCGGGCCCGTTGAGATCCAATTTGGTCAGCACAATTGCATCGGCGACGGCGACCTGCTTTTGTGAAATATCCTCGCGTTGGAGCGTGCTAGCGCCGGCCACGCTGTCCACGGTCGCAATCACGCCGCCCAGCACGAGGCGCCCGGCGATGCTCATATCGGTCATCAGGGTTTGCAGGATCGGGGCGGGGTCGGCCAGCCCGCTCGTTTCGATCACGATGCGATCGAACGCCGAGCAGTTGCCGTCATCGCGCCGCTGCAACATGTCTTGCAGGGTTTGCGCCAGGTCGGTGCGGATCTTGCAGCAGAGGCAGCCGGTCGTCAGTTCGATGAAGCTATCCTCGCTCGCTTCGACCAGCTCGTGGTCGAGACCGACCTCGCCGAACTCATTGATGATGACGGCCGTTCGCGAGAATGCGCTCTGGCGCAGCAAATGGCCGAGGATCGTCGTCTTGCCGCTGCCGAGGAAGCCGGTCAGAATCGAAATTGGGATCACGTCTGGCCGCATCAGTATGGCACCAGCGCAGTCAGGGCGACGCGCACGCGCTTCGCCGCGTAGCCCGGATCGAGCGCTTCCCTGACCTGACGAAGAACGGCCACGACCGAAATCGCCCGACGCTTGCGGCCGTCGATCGTGACCATCCACCGAAACATCGGATCCGATGGCGCGGCGTCGATGCGGATTTCCTTGCCCGCTCCGCAGATGACGATTGCGCCATCGTGCGAGCGCTCAACAGCGCCGGCCACGCGCCAGGCCGCGAGGCTTTGGGCCATGAGCTCACAAGCCAGATCGAGGCGAGCCTCGCTCACAGGGCTGCTCCATCGCGGATTTTTTGCGCAATCTTGCGCTTGAGATACCGGCCGTCCCGCGGGCTTCCGAGATACTGGCCGTTCTGCACCATCACCTTGCCCCGCAGGATCGTGAGCACCGGCCAGGCAAAGATGTCGTGGCCCTCCCAAGGGGTGTAGTCGGTCTCGTGCAGGTCTGCGGCGCGTACCTTGCCGCGCCGGGTGGGATCGAGGATCGTGATGTCGGCGTCGCTCTTAGGCGCGATCGCTCCTTTCCTTGGATAGAGTCCCATGATCTTGGCGGCATTGCTTGAAACCAAGTCGACATATCGCGAGAGCGAGTAGCCGCGACGTGCCACCATTTCGGTGTACATGACGCCAAGGCGTGGCTCGACCCCCGAATTGCCGCCTGTGGTGTCGTCGATTCGACTGCCCACGGTCTTGTCCTTGAGCGTGCAGCACAGCTCATCGGTGGCGATACAATGGATCGTATCGTTCGCGGTGCCTTGCCACAGCGCCTTCTGATCTTCCTGCGTCTTCAGCGACGGATAGGTGTGATAGATCTGGCCATTGGGACGCTTGTAGTCATTTGCCGAATAGAGCAGGTACTGATGCAGCGTCTCGCCGTAGACAGGCAGACCCTTGCCGCGCGCCTCGGCGATGGCGGCAACCCCGGTGCCGGCCGAAACGTGCATCATATAGAGCGCGGTGCCGTCCACGCTTTCCGCGAGCCGCAAGATGCGGCGAAAGCTCAAGTCCTCCGATAGCTGATTGTGGACTTCGGCGAGATGTTCGTAGCCGACTCGCCCCTCGCGGATGAGCTTGGCGTACATGTGCATGACGATGTCGTTGTCTTCGGCATGGATGACGCCGAGGCCGCCCTCCTGCGCCAGCACCTGGAACGCCTCCCAGATGTCGCCGAAGTCGACCATGCGGCCGCTGCGCGAGGGAAGGATATTGGTGGTGAATATCTTGAGCGTCGGGTAGCCGGCCTGGATCGCCTCGGCGAGCTGTCCGGCGAATTCGGGCGGCGGCTCGGAGTGCAGCATGATGTGGTAGGCCCAGTCACACGGACTTTTCCCCACAAAGTCCTTGTCGCGGGCCTCGACGGCCTCGAGCGCCGAGACGCCATCGCGCCAATAGGCAAAATCGATGAATGTGGTTGTCCCGCCGAACAGCGCAGCGCGCCCAACCTGCTCGGGACCGGCGGTCACGAGCGGCGTGCCGTCGGGCTTGATCCACACGTGATGGAGATGCACGTGCGGGTCGATGCCGCCTGGCATGACGATGTGTCCTGTCGCGTCGATCAGCTGCTTGGCGGAGTCGGCCGGCAATGCTCCGGGAGTGGCGATCGCGGCGATCGTCTCGCTGGCGACCGCGACGTCGCAGCGCACGACGCCCTCGGGTGTCACCACATCGCCGCCGCGAATAATGAGATCGAACATCCCGCCTCCCTGGCGCCGAAAGGTCAAAACGCGTGGTTAACGCAGGCTTTGATCGACGCAGTCTTTGCCGATGCGTGCATGCGAGCAACGAACCCGCTGGATTTTAGGCTGTCGGAAAGCCGCATAAACCCCTTCCACGATATTTCCAGCAGGTGCGCGCCCTGCACGCGCAGGCCTGTTTCGAACCCGGGTGGTCGGTTTCGAAAATCACGGGTGGCGGATTTGCCACAATTTGAATGTTAGCTTCCTGTGCGCTTCTTGCTGTTAGGGAACCATCGAGATGAGAACCTTTATGATAGCTGCGATAATCACGATGCTGGCGGTGCCGGCGCACGCCCAAATGGGACAGGGCAAGGGTGGTGGCAGTGGTGGCAAGCTCGGCCAAAAAAGCGACGAGCAAACAGCCACTGAGCAGCAGCAAAAGAAGAATGAAGAAAACGCATACAAGGACGCGCTCAAGAAAATTCCCGATCAGCCGGTCAAGCAAAAGGACCCGTGGGGAAACATGCGTTAAGCGGCGGCCGCCTCCTGGACTGCCCAGGATTTGGGCGCTCGCCATCTATTTTGGACGGCAGTGCATGCAATAGGTGGAGCGAACTTTCTCCACGATTGCCAAATTCGCTCGTCCGTGGAACGGGTTAGTTTCGTTGCTCAGCTTGGCACGTCGCTTGCGATTCAGCTCTCGCCGACGGCTTTGAGCCGTTTGCCGCGCGTCAACAGAAGGACATCGCGATGCACATATCCATCGGTGCGGTCGCCGAGCGACCGTTCACCCGCCGCTTGCTTGCCGCCACGGCGGGGCTGGCATTCGGCCTTGCGGCGGCGCTTCCCGCCAAGGCCCAAGACACGATCAAAGTCGGCATCCTGCATTCGCTCTCCGGCACCATGGCGATCAGCGAGACCACGCTGAAGGACGTCATGCTCATGTTGATCGAGGAGCAGAACAAGAAGGGAGGCCTGCTCGGCAAGAAGCTCACCAAGGACAAGGTGGCGGTGGTGTTCGGCTGCTGGACCTCGGTGTCGCGCAAGTCGGTCTTGCCGGTGTTCAAGGAGCTCAACAGCATCCTGTTCTACCCGGTGCAATACGAAGGCGAGGAGAGCGAGCGCAACGTGTTCTACACCGGCGCCGCCCCCAACCAGCAGGCGATACCGGCCGTCGATTACCTGATGTCGAAGGACGGCGGCGAGGCCAAGCGTTGGGTGCTCGCCGGCACCGACTACGTCTATCCGCGCACCACCAACAAGATCCTGGAGGCCTATCTCAAGCAGAAGGGCGTCGCGGATGCCGACATCATGATCAACTACACGCCGTTCGGGCACTCCGATTGGCAGACCATCGTTTCCGACATCAAGAAGTTCGGCTCCGCCGGCAAGAAGACCGCGGTCGTCTCCACCATCAACGGTGACGCCAACGTGCCGTTCTACAAGGAGCTCGGCAACCAGGGCGTCAAGGCGACCGACATCCCGAGCGTCGCCTTCTCGGTCGGCGAGGAGGAACTCGCCGGCATCGACACCAAGCCGCTGCTCGGCCATCTCGCCGCCTGGAACTACTTCCAGTCGATCAAGACGCCGATCAACGACAAGTTCATCGCCGACTGGAAGGCCTTCATCAAGAACCCCAAGCGCGTCACCAACGATCCGATGGAAGCCCACGTCATCGGTTTCGCCATGTGGGTGAAGGCGGTGGAGAAGGTGAAGTCGACCGATCCCGACAAGGTGATCGACGCGCTGCCCGGCATCGAGGCGCCCAACCTCACCGGTGGAACCTCCAAAATGCTGCCCAACCACCACATCACCAAGCCGGTCTTCATCGGCGAGGTGCGGATCTGGAAGCCGACTGGGTGACGCTCAAATGCGGCAACTACAATACGGTGACCAAGAAGTGCGGTGGTGCGTCGTAGCGTTGTGTTCGTGAGTTGGTGTGCTCCCTCTCCCGTTTTGGGAGAGGGAGTACACCGAGGCTGTGGCACCGGGACAGCCTGGTGTCCGCAGCAAGACTGGAGGCATCTACAATCACACCAGAAATGACCTCGTATCTGTTAGCCGCGAGGAGCGCTCGATAATCGGAGGCTGCCGTGCCAGTGCGGACGATAGAAGCGGAGCCGGCGGCGGTTGCGGTCGATACCGGCCGGACGGCCCTCGTCATCATCGATATGCAACGGGATTTTTTGGAGCCGGGCGGCTTCGGCGCCGCGCTCGGCAACGACGTGTCGCGTCTCAAGGCTGCGGTCGGGCCGTGCGCGGATGTGCTCGCGGCCGCGCGCCGAGCTGGCGTGCTCGTCATCCATACGCGCGAGGGGCACCGGCCCGATCTCACCGATGCCCCTCCGATGAAGGTTGAGCGCGGTGACCCTGCGCTACGCATCGGCGCACCGGGCCCGATGGGGCGCATTCTCGTGCGCGGAGAGCCTGGCCACGACATCATTCCGGAGCTTTATCCGAAAGCTGGAGAGCCCGTGATCGACAAGCCGGGGAAGGGCGCCTTCTACCAGACCGATCTGGAGCTGATGCTCAAGAATCGTGACATCGAAGCGCTGCTGGTCTGCGGCGTCACCACCGAGGTCTGCGTCAACACGACGGTGCGGGAAGCCAATGACCGAGGCTTCCGCTGCATCGTGCTTTCCGATTGCTGTGCGTCGTATTTTCCGGAATTCCACGACATGGGCCTGAAGATGATCAAGGCGCAAGGCGGCATCTTCGGCTCCGTCTCCGCCTCGGCGCCGGTGATCGCGGCGCTTTCCGGCCTTTCGGCCGTGACCAAAGCTTTTGCAGCACGATGACAAGTCTTTATGCGGCTGCTTTAAATCGGTGCTACACCTGAAGTTGTATCGGTCATGCGATTCGCGGTGCCCAAACTTGCGCCGCCGCGTAACCGGATGAAATTCCCCGCCCTTTGTCGATGACGTGACACTTTTGCGACAGCCGCATCGGACGTGCGGCGGTTGGCACGTCGCTTGCGAGAGATGAAGGTGCAATCGGGGGACGATTGCGTCGATCCAACGCCGACACTGTCGGTGATCGGTTCTGCTGTGGTTCCGCGCGACGCATGCCGCGCGGAAAGAGGACTTTGCGTGTCTGCGCACCAGATCGGACGGGCGGATCGGGCAACAGGGGCTGAAAGGGGAAGTGTCATGACCTTCAAGAGAGTTGCGGCCGCTTGTGTCGGTGCCGCGTTGAGCTTGGCGATCGCATCGTTCGGATCGGGAGCGTCCGCTGCCGATTGGACACCGCCGAAAGAGCCGCCGCCACCGGCGCCGCCGCCGTTGGACATCCACGGGTTCTTCGACGTCACGTTCGCGAACGACTACATGACGCCGCGCGGATTGCTGGTGACCAACACCGGCCTGACCACGCAGATCGTCAGCGGATTGACGTTCAGCCTGTACAAAAACCCGGACACCTGGATCAACAGCTTCAGCGTGACTGTCGGCACCTTCAACGATCTGTGGAGCCAACAGAACCACGTGCAGGTGGGATCGTGGAACGAGTTCGACTGGTGGGTCAGCGCCGATTGGACCATTGCCAAATACTGGAAGACCGGCGTCACCTACATCACGTTCCTTAGTCCGCCCGGCAACTTCCGGCAGGAGCGCAACATTGAACCATATATCCGCTTCGACGACGGCGCGCTCACCGGCTGGGCGTTCACCATCAACCCCTACGTCAAGCTGTTCTACGCGATCGCCGGGGATTCCACCGTTGTCGTCGGCAACCAAGGCGACACGTATGACGTCGAAATCGGCATTGTGCCGACGCTGGATCTGAAGAAAATCACCGGCGTCCCGCTGACGATTGCGGCGCCGACCTGGGTCACGGTCGGTCCGAGCAGCTACTGGAACCGAGGCGTGACGGGTTGCGGACTGGCCACCACTACGCCGTGCTCGCTCAGCAATGCCGGCGTGTTCACGACCGGTCTCGCCCTCAAGGAAACGCTGGATTGGCTGGTCCCGACGAGGTGGGGCACCTGGTACGCCAAGGGTGGCGTCCAGTACTACCACATCATCAACGATAGCTTGCTGCTCGCTCAGACCTTCACCGGCACCGCGAATTCCTTCGCAACCGCGCACCGCGAGGTTTGGGTCGGCTATGGGGGCTTGGGCTTCACGTTCTGAGTGTTTTCGCCATGAGGCCGGACGTCCCAATGCTCGGATCGTCATGAACCTCCCGATCCGAGATCGGATGTCCGGCTTCTCCTTTACGATCTGCCGGGGCGCGAACGCGCCCTGGGCGATTTGAAATCGAGTCCCTGATCGATAGGAGCAGATGATGTCGGCGACCGCATCCGAGATGAAGCGCCCGGCGTTGTGGACGCCAGGCGACTGGAACGCGTTTTTCGGATTCGGAACCAATATCCTCGTCAATATGCTGGTGCTCACCGGCTTGTTGCGGTTCGTGTTGAAGATGCCGGACTCGCTCGTCTTCGGCCGCATTCTGCCCGCGCTCGGGCTGATGATGTGCCTCTCCACGATGTACTACGCCTTCCTCGCCTATCGGCTGGCGCTCAAGAGCGGCCGCAGCGATGTCTGCGCGTTGCCCTCGGGCGTGAGCGTGCCGCACATGTTCATCGTGACCTTCGTGATCATGTTGCCGATCACGCTCAAGACCAATGATCCGATCAAGGGTTGGGAAGCAGGCCTGGTCTGGGTCTTCTTTCAGAGCTTCATCCTGATGATCGGCGGCTTCATCGCTCCCTATATCCGCAAGATCACGCCCCGAGCGGCGTTGCTTGGAACGCTCGCTGGCGTCTCCATCACGTTCATTTCCATGCGACCGGCGCTCGAAATGTACATGACGCCGATCATCGGACTCACTTGTTTCGGCATCATTCTGGTGAGTTGGTTCGGCGGCTTCAAATACCCCAAGGGCATTCCCGCTGGGCTCGTCGCCATCGCCGTCGGCATGATCATCGCCTGGGGCTCGAACATGTTCGGCCTGGGTTACGGCGGCTTGAGCCTGGAGGGCCTGCGCGGCGCGTTCACCAATTTCGGCTTCTCAGTACCGATCCCTGCCGTCAATCACGTGTTCTCCGGCTTCGAATATCTCGGCGTGATCCTCGTGACTGCGATCCCGTTCGGCATCTACGACCTGGTCGAGGCCATGGACAATGTGGAGAGCGCGGAGGCGGCGGGCGACGCCTATCCCACCACTCGTGTGCTCACCGCCGACGGCGTCGTCAGTCTGATCGGCTGTCTGATGGGCAATCCGTTCATCAACGCGGTCTATATCGGTCATCCCGGCTGGAAAGCGATGGGCGGCCGCATCGGCTATTCGGCGGCCACCGGCTTCATGGTGATCATTCTGTCTTGGTTCGCCGTCGTCTCGGTGCTGCTGGCGCTTGTCCCGGTGGTCGCGATATCGCCCATCCTGCTCTACATCGGCATGCTGATCGGGGCGCAGGCGTTCCAGACCACGCCGGCCAAGCACGCGCCGGCGATTGTGCTCGCGCTCACCCCGCATCTTGCAGCCTGGAGCAAGACCTTGATGGACGGCGCGCTTGGCGCAGCGGGGACCACTGCCGCAGCAATCGGTTTCGACAAGCTCGGCCAGGTGGGCGTGCTCTATCACGGGCTCGAGGTTCTCGGCGGCGGGTCGATCCTGACCGGTCTCGTGCTCGGCGCCATCGGCGTGTTCGTGATCGAGAAGAAGTTCGCGGAGGCTTCGGCCTTTGCTTTGTCGGGCGCGGTGCTCACCTTCTTCGGATTCATGCACGGTGAGTCGGTGGGATTGGCTGTCACCCCCACGGTTGCGATCGCCTACGTGATCATGGCCGTCTTCCTTTTTGCCCTGAGCCGCTCGCCGGCAATCTCGGCGGCGGCGGAACGACCGGAACAGAACGCCGTCGCCGCAACGCCGGCCGAGTGAGAGGCGGGCCTTCGCCTCCGCCTGCCGTCATCTCAGGCGCTGGGTCTTCTGGCCTGATGCCAAGGGGCAAGGCGGGGGCCGCCTACTTCTCCCCGTAGGTCGCGCGCGCAATGTCCGGCACCGGCATACCGTCGTCGATCGCCTTGCAGCGGACCGCTTCGGCCTTCGCCTTCTGCTCGGCCGCGTCGAGCACTTCAAGCACGACGTCGCGCGGAATGAAGCAGACGCCGGTGTCGTCGGCGACCACCAGGTCGCCGGCCGCAAGCCGAACCTCGCCGATCTGCACGGGGCCTGATCTCCACGGTCTCGATCCGCCACTTGCCGGTGACCGGGGTGATGTCGCTCGCCCACATAGAATGCGTTGTTGCCAAATCAACTTCAGCAGGTCGGGTTTGGGTTCGTTCTGCCAAATACAATCCAAGATTGTCGTAATTGTAGGTAACAAACTATAGATCGTGCAGCCCCGGAATGTTTTTTGCACAGTCGGGTCTTCTGTAGCTCACGGGGGCAGGCACCCTTGCCCGGAACGATGCGGTTGACTCTTAGCGGTCGGGGAGGCGCGTAAACTTGAGGGGGCCGCAGCAAGTGTGCCGCGCTGGATGAGTCGTGTGGCACATGCTGTTCGGATTTTGTTGCTTAGCTGCCTGTCGGCGGCGGCGGCCTGAGCACTCCGCAGAAAGTCTCTGGACCGTGTGGTCACGAGATGTCGTCACTTAAGCCGATACGGATTGACCGTCTTCTTTGGGCAGGCACAATCTAACTCAAGCAGGTCGATTAGAAATTGCGATAGATGAACATAAGAGGACGAATGCGCTGCTATGGCTAAAAAGAAAAGCACTCGAAGGCAGAAATCGCGTCGAAGCTAGCGCAGGCGCATGATCTAGCGACGCAAGGGAAACTACAAAGCGATATTGCGCGCACGCTGGGTGTGAGTGTGATGACCTTGCACCGGTGGCGCAAGGCGCGGCCTGGACCTCAGTCTGAGTTCGTCGCAAATCCAGGAGGCGGGTCAGCCCGACCGGAGGCGCGGCGGGGGCGACCGAATTGCTGAACTCCAGCTCGAGAATTCACGGCTGCGCCGACTGGTGACTGATCTACTTCTTGAGAAGATCAAGCTCGAAGAAGCTGTCCAGAGTCAAAATTCTTCCCGTTACGGCCTGAGACGAGCATCTCGATAACGATTAGGCTTAGCCGAATGGTAACTCGCACCGCTACGTGTCGCCTGCGGGACCTTTGTGTTAGACGTTAAAGCGCGATGTTAGAGCCATAAATTTTTGTTAGGAAACAATCACCCTTCTTCGCGGACGACTGCTCAAAAAAGACTGCATCGAATTGGCTCGCGGCGCGCGCGGAGCCGGGGAAACTGCCGACCATCGGATTCCAGGCTGGAGCCGTGCCGGTGCACGCTGGCACCTCGTCGCGTGCTCGTCGTCGGCAAAAGGCCCGCGCGGTTCTTGTTCAACGGTCCGCTCACGGGCGTCGCGTCAGATGAAAGCTGCTGATTGCCATCACCAGTTAAAAAATGCCCCGGCTGGGGCGTACCGGGGGCAAAACACCCGCTAGGTGGTGGTCGGTCGGTTAGAACGAACGCTTGCAACCTACACAAGGACCTTACTTGGTTGGACAAAATTCTAGACGGGCGCGGCTCTTCATGGTCGGGCCTACTTGCCGCTGGGGAGCGGCTGCGCCCTGAAGACCAGCCGCGTGAGTTGTTTGGTGATCACCCTCAGCTCGTGCTCCGCGCCGGCTTCGTTGAGCCGGTCGATCATCGCGATCAGCGGGCGGATATGCTCCTGGGTTAGCTCAAGGAGTTGCTCGGGGGTCTGGGCTGGCACCGAGCGAGCAGTGGCAGAACGACGACCCTTGGTCATGATCAGGCCCTCCCTGCTTGCTGAGACCAGATAACGTTGCGTCAGCTGCAAGGTTCCTTTTGCGGCACATTTTTCGCGGCAGAACGCACGACATTGCGTCCGCGGTTACGCCTTACCGTTCCAAATTTTCCGATTGCCCAGTCGGCGCGGTAGCGAATAGCTACCCCAACGTTGATCTGCTGTGGGACAATGTAATTGCGGGGCTGCCCTCTTGGCCCCGCAACGGTGCTAGCTAGCTGCAAGTCCCGGCCCGTCGTCACCCGATGCGGCGGGTCGGGACCCTTACGATATTCCAAGCGGGTGAATTTTCAATTGGGAGATGCAACCCCGCGCTGGCACGGATCAGTTCGTCATGACGCGCCCACCCCGTACGTCGTGGCAAGTCCCGGCCCGCCATTCCTCCAGATCCTTTGGCGGGTCGGGGCGCGCTTCATGTCAAACACTCGGGCGGGTTCTCGTATCGGAGGAACCAGATGGCTGAACAGCACAGCCCGATCATTGAGTTTCCGCGCGGGAAGTACATCGGCCGTCCAATGGGCGACCCGCCCAAAGACGAAGCCGAGCGTCTTTATCGATGCCCAGCGTGCGGCGGATGGGTGGATTGCCGCGACCTTGGCCAAGTGTTCGACCATCAGGGGCCGCTACCGCATCCGGCCGAAGATTGGCGCCAACAAAATTTAATCGCGCGCTAACCGATCTTGCGGGACAGCTTACCTGGACGCGCCAGAGGTTCCACTTCTCCCGCTGTCAGCTCTTGGTGAATGCCGCCATTGCGAGCTCGCGCCTCGCTGCGTAACCGTGGGTCGAGCTTCGATCTTCGTGGTGACCGAAGAGCGGCGGGATTGGAGGTCTACGACATCGCCAACAATCAAATCACTCGCGCGCGGCCTTCCTGGGCACGGTCAGGCTGGATTGGTAGTTCGCGGGCGTCGCGCAAGCCCACGGTTCCGGCGCGTTCGATTCGATCCTGCGCAACGTCAACATCGGCGCATTTCGAAGTCTGAGCAGCTTCTTCGAGCCTGATCTTCTCAAGAAGTAGATCAGTCACCAGTCGCCGCAACCGTAAATTTTCGAGTTGGAGTTCAGCAATTCGGTCGCCCCGACGCGCCTCGTGGGTCGCGACAAATGCAGTTTGAGGCCCAGGCGGTACCTTGCGCCACCTGTGCAAGGTCATGACGCTCACACCAAGCGTGTGCGCAATTTCCCTTTGCGATTTCCCTTGCGTCGCGAGATCAGCTGCCTGCGCTAGCTTCGTGGCGATTTCCACCCTTGAGTGCCTTTTCTTTTTAGCCATAGCAGCTTGCATTCGACCCTCCCTATGTTGCCGCAGTTTTTCGTTGCGCGTTAGGTACTGCAAAGCAACGCGTTGTTGCTTGCCCGACAATGGCAACCATTTGTCGCGCCGGAGATTAACATAAAGGGTGGGGCGTTGCGTGGTGCGCAGGTACGGAATGTTAGATCTGTGTTTGCGGTATACGCTGGTCAATTGCTCGTCACGGTGCGTGTGACGAGATTCTCCTTTGCATCACACAACGGTACCATCCAACTGGGGGCATCACACAACAGTACCATCCAACCGGATGTTGGTGTTAGGGGTTCACGAACAAGATATCTCGATCAGACAGGAGAGAGGATGTGCGGATCCTGCAACTTGTACGTGAGCGCACTTCGCAACCAACAGGCGGTTCGAGTGTGTTGTCAGTGAATCAGAGACTACTTGAGCGGCTCGAGGCCGAAAATGTCGTGCTCCGACGCAGTGTCGTGGAACTTGTGCTCCAGATTCAAGCAATGCGTGATGCACTCGGCCATCCGCAGTCCGGAATTCAACCCAATAGGTCCGATCGGCCTTCGGGCCGTGGGCGATGACCTTGACCGTCGGTTAGGGACGCATCATTTCAACCCCGCGGTTTCTTCGGCGTCAGCTTGATCAATGAGGCCGGCCGGTGGCGTGCCGTCATTTCACGCGGCATGAAATCGAGCGCCGGACAGACAAAGCATTGGGTCCGCGGTTTCGCATTACCGTTCCAAAATTTCCGATTGCCCGGCCGACGCGGTACCGAATAGCTACCCCAAGCTGGATCTGCTGTGGGACAATGTGATGCGGGGCCGTGGGGATGGTCCCGCTCTGCAGTGCTAGCGCAAGTCCCGGCCCGTCACCCCGCCATGCGGCGGGTCGGGACACTTACGATATGCCCAGCGGCTGAATTTCAAATTGAGAAATGCAACCCGCTGCTGGCAGATGAGTTGGTCATGACGCGCCCTAACCCCGTGCGTCGTGACAAGTCCCGGCCGCCGGTTTTGAGTCCCCGGCGGGCGGGGCGCGTGGATGGCTTCGGCCTTCCAACTCCTGGGCTTCTTTGGAGGCAGCTTGTGCATGAGCTGCGGCCAAGCCGTGTGAGAGTAAGTGCCGTGGAATACAAGGGTCACTTGATTGAAGCTTTCGAAGATCAGCCCGGAAGATGGTTTGCATACTTTAGGCGCTTGGATGGCCAGAGCATCGCGGGCACCGAATCCAATAGTCTTCGGACGCCTTCTGCCAGATATTCGAAGGAGGACGCAGTCGAGTTCGCCAAAGAGGCGATTGACGGGTTGCCTGACTTCTAGCGTGCAGCAAGGTCAAGCTTTGCATCATAGAACAGCGCAAGCTCACCCGATTGCTGAGATCGGCAACGTCAGCCTGCGCCAATAGCAATTCTGCCGCACGTTGCCATTGTGCTACCCTGCGGCAGGTCGGGGCGGATCGCTGCTATACCGAGATAGCAATTCTGCGCCTTGCGTGACTAAGATAGTATCAACGCGTCTGGCATCTTGATCCCGAGATGGTTGCTGACTTCTTGGAAGCCCCGGACCCCGGGGCTTTCTTTATCCGCGCGGCGATCAAAGTTCGGCACCTATCGCTATCATTCCGATGGCGAGCTGGTTGAGTTCGCACGCCGGACGGCCGGCACAAGATTACACAAAGAGACGGATCGTCCACGACGGGCCTTGCAAGGCTTCTGCTTGGCGAGCTGGCGCTCCAGCGCGTCCGCGGCGGTTGGTGGCGCCGCCGGCAACGAGGCGAAATTGAGCAAAACGTACCCACGTGCGGCAATATCGAGTAAGTTATTCCGCTATCGCCCATCCATATCATCCGCTAGCGCGGAAATGTCGGAGGTCCTACCATGTTGAAGTTGCCGAAACCGGCTGCCATCGCGATTCAAGCGACATTGGGGATCGCACTCAGCGCCTCGTGGGCGGTTTCAGCCCTCGCCACGCCAGCCAACACGGCAACGCAGAGCCAGACCACTCCTCGGCTTCAAGAGGGTGATCTTGTCCGGCTACGTTCGGGTGGGCCGGAGATGACCATCAAAAGTGTCCGGGGCAACTGGGTCATCGCCATTTGGTGGAATGAGGCATTCGGCGGATTTCAGTCTGCCGGCTTCCCCGTTGCCATGGTCGATGGGCCGATCACACTACCCCCGGTTAACGTACGTCCACAAACAAGTCCTTCCGAACGGAGCGACCATCCCCCGGGTGGTGCTACCCCGGGTGGTCCTACCGAAGGGAGCGACCATCCCCCAGGTGATTTGGGCAGCGCCGGACAACCCAATCAGAGTCCTACCGCACAGAGTATCAACCAGACAAGGCAGGTGAGACCGGTCAACCCGACCAGGTCAACGAGCGGTTCGACTAGGCCTGCGCGGATCTTACCATCGCAACAGGGCACCGGACCATTGCAACAGGGCACCGGCACCGATCAGACAATTGGCGTTCCGCAACTGAGGCCCGCGCTGGTATTACCATTGCAACGGGACACCGTGTTCAATCAGACGGTATTACCATTGCAACAGGGCACGAGTACCAATCCGACAATTGCCGTGCCGCAGGTGAGGCCTGTGCTGGCATTACCACAGGGCACCGTTCAGACGGCATTACCATTACCATTGCAACAGGGCACCGGTACCAATCAGAAAATTGGCATTGGGCAAGTGAGGCCAGCCAACGCGGGCACGTCAATGCGCGCTCAGGGTGTGATCGGTAAAGGTCTTTAGAACCAGCCGACCACACCTGGAATGCAGGACCGGCCGACTACGGGCCGAGACCAGCACTGACCTGTCGGAGAATGCCGCGGGACGTGTCATGACCGCGCTGCACGCAGCTTGTCGGCTTTGGGTCCTGAAAGCGGACAAATGGCGGACTCGCCGTTCATTGGAGCAAGCGGCGTATCAGCATGGCGAGTGTGGCAGACAGAGCACACTGTCGGAGGAATCTAAGGGGGAAAGAAAGAAAAGGCGGTCGCGGCGGGAACTGTCTGAAAGCTTGGATGTTGGCCGTCCCGAGATGTTCGGGGGGCTTGAGTTCTGAACATTTCTGGATCGATGGGCTGCGACTGCGGGCCGCTACGAAGGCGCCACAGCGGAGAAGGCCGTGCCGTTCCCGAGCGTTGCGCGTCGATCCTAGTTCCTTTCGCTTTGGTGCGATCAACCTGCTTCAACCGACGGTACTGGTGCCTGGGGGTGGTTCATGAACGAGATTTCTCGATCAAACAGGATAAAGAACGTGCTGAGTCTGGAGATGGCCCGTGAGCACGCTCGGCAACCGAGAGGCAGTCCGAATGGACATGTCTCCAAACGCAGCAATCAGAGACCACTCCAGCGGCTCGAAGCCGAGAATGCACAGCTTCGAGAGTGTGTGGCGGATCTCATGCTCCAAATTCGAGCATTGCGCGATGGTGGCAGATAGATCTCGCCGGCCACCTTGCATGCGACGGACTGTAGCGTTCCCGGCAGCGAGCATTGTGACGCCGATAGCTTGAGCCGGCAATCAGCAACGTTGGGGTCTGAGGGGGAGGGAAGGGTGGCGCTCGACGGCATCGTTCGTACGGTCGATGCGTTCTTTCGGCATTGGGACGACACAGAGAAAATGTGGTCGGAGTACGAGCGCGCTGGGTTTCGTCTCGTCGTCATCGGCGGCGAGCTACATCTTTCCGAGCTTAGACCGGTCGAACGGATGAAATACCGATGCAAGCATCGACGATTGGTTGAGTGCTGGCGCGACATGCGGTTGGAAGGATCGAAGCTCGACGGGGTGGTGGACGCCGGCGCACTCGACGAAGGCCGCGAGCTTGGCCTGTTCGAGGACACGGTCGAGGGTTCTGATCTTGGATGTGAGGGAAAATCTGCCCTTGTCTAGCTAATGCGCAGCAGACGCGCTGCGAGCGGACAGGTCGCCGCGCCGCCCAGCAGCGTGATGAACTCGCGGCGCTTCATTGGACCGCCGATACTTCACAGCGGCCGTTGCTGACGACTCCTCAGCACGCTTGAGTTCGCGATAGGTGTAAGCCGCCTAACGATGTCCGCCATGGGTCATGGGCTGCGGACTACACCAGCCGGTTTCGCGCGGCGATCTCCCGGTAGAATGATGCGCTCAGCTTCGGCGTGCGCTGCTGGGTGGTATAGTCGACGTAGAGCAATCCAAAACGAGTGCTGAGGCCATCGGCCCACTCGAAATTGTCCATCAGGCTCCAATGGAAATACCCGCGCACCGGCACGCCCTCGGACGTTGCGCGCTGCAATTGCGTCAAATAGCTGCGCAGGAACATGATGCGGTCGGTGTCGTAGACGAGGCCATCGGTGGCCGGCACGTCGGTCGCTGAGCAGCCGTTCTCGGTGATGTAGATGTCGCTCACGTTCCAGACCTTGGCCACGTTGCGGGGCCCCCAGTAGAGCGCCTCGGGACCGATCTTGAGCCAGGATGAATTCATCGTCGGATGCTTGGCCGGGAATGGCACCGAGACGAAGGCGGGAGCAGCATCGGACGACCTGATGTAGCTGCCCGGCCCATAAACGTTGATGCCGACGAAATCGACTGGAGCACTGATCGCGTTCATATCCTCGGCGGCGACCTTCGGGGCGTCCGCACCGGCAGCCGCCAGGAAGGACTCGCGGTAGCGGCCTTCCATGATCGCGGTCAGGTAGGGCGCGTTGAGCTCGCGCGTGGCGAGCTCGGCCGCCGCGATATGCTCGGGCGTCTCGATGACTGGCACGCAGACGCTGACGTTCTCCGCCGGCCCGGTTTGCGTGCCCGCACGCGAGCGCGCGCGGATCGCCTGCACCGCAAGCCCGTGGGCGAGTAGCGCATGATGCCGGACCTGGTTCAGTCGGTCGGGCGGCAGCTTCAATCCGGGCGCGAACACGCCGGTCGTATGGCCCAGTTCCACGAACGTCGCGCACTCGTTGAGCGTGAAGAAGTGCCTCGCCCGGTCGCTGAGCTTTTCGGCGACGTAGCCGGCATAGTCCGCGAATGCCACGGCGGTGTCGCGCCTTTCCCACCCGCCGCGATCCTGCAGCGCCTGCGGCAAGTCCCAGTGATAGAGCGTCGGGAACGGCGCGATGCCATTGGCGACGAGGTTGTCGAGGAGCCGGTCGTAGAAGTCGAGGCCCTTCGGATTTGGCGCGCCGATGCCCTGCGGGAATATCCGCGGCCACGAAATCGAGAACCGATACGCAGTGGCGGCGAGCGCCTTCATCGACTGCACATCGTCTCGATATCGGTGGTAGTGATCGTCGGCGACGTCGCCGTTGTCGTCGTTGCGGATTTTTCCCGGCGTGTGCGTGAACGTGTCCCAGATCGAGGGGCCACGGCCGTCCTCGCTGACGGCGCCTTCGATCTGATAGGCGGCGGTAGCGGTGCCCCAGAGAAATCCCGTGGGAAAAACGCGCGAGGCTTCGCGCGTGGCGGCCGCACCGTCGTCCGGCCGAGTGCCCGACGGGGCGGCGATCGCCGACGCCCCGAGGGCGGACGCACCGACCGCGGCAGCCTGGCGTCGCGTGAACCGTGTGGGCATGGGCAACTCCGCAATTGAACCGCGCCCTACGCTACAGTTTGTCGCTAGCTGGCCCGTTTTCCAATGGTTGGGGTGACCGGTAAAACACACGCCTATCTAATGCGCCGTATCATCATGCCGAAGGTCAGTCCATTCGACTTCGGCCGGAAAATTCAAATTGAGGCATGATCCTTACCCGCTGTTATGCATCCACAAATCGCCAAACCAGGCGGACACTTACCCAGCGGTATGTGTTAAACGGGCCACACTGCTGAGCGATGTGAATGGGGACCTCACAGAAAGCCACAATGCGGGCATAACGTGCGAAGCGGCTGGATGTTAAGCGGCTAGGCATTCGGGCGGGGGAAATGAAACGCAATACCACTTTCGCGTACTGGATCGAGGGGCGGCGTAATATGGGCCGCTCCGAAGGTGTCGCAGCGGAAGAGACCGTGCCGTGCTCGAGCCTTGCCCGTCGACCACATTTCTTCTTCGCTTCCCTGGCTCAACCTGTTTGTCCGGCGTGATCGAGCATGCATCGGGCATGGCGATGACCAGCGCGCAAGGAACTAGCAGAGCTGCTCAAGGCGGCGGGAATTGACAGAGGTTGGCCATGAACGCGATCAACAAGGAGCCAGAGCGCCACGAGATCGAAGCTCTGCTGCCGTGGTACGCGGCAGGGACGCTGAGCCGCCACGACGCCGATCGCGTCGAGCAAGCGCTTGCCGGCGACCGCGAGCTCGCGCGGCGCTATGATCTCGTCCGCGAGGAGCTTGCGGAGATAATCCACCTCAACGAGACGCTCGGTGCGCCGTCGGCGCGTGCCATGGAGAAGCTGTTCGCCGCGATCGACGCCGAAGAGGCGCTTGCGCCGCGCCGCCGGCGTCAGCGCATCAGCCGAACGCCATCGCTGGCGACGGACTCTATCTTGAGCCAAAATGCGCCCTGCAAGTAGCGCTCGTGAGAAACTAGCCTGAGTGGGTGAGCAACGGCGAAGATCTTCTGCTGTCGCGGTATCCGGCGAACATCTGCCCGATAGAGTCGTTGCGTGTTTCATTGCCTTAGCAGCGAGCACTGTCACGATGCGACGGCGCTCGCCCCGACGAGGTCCCTCATGCTGCGTGGCCACTTCCGCCGCGCCAGCAATCAACTGGGGGCGCATAAGGCGCGGCGTGCGAGAAATCCAGCGCCGCGC
>WNFD01000968.1_pt1 | contig 28742 bp, 31 predicted proteins | sample 5400491 | NCBI WGS metagenome assembly WNFD01 (sample SAMN13153343, study PRJNA577476) | soil metagenome | isolation source: 120 cm saprolite under Douglas fir tree site 2 hole 2 replicate 2 | place: USA:California | collected 2015-04-18
CGAGGAAGGCAAGATCACCAGCTTCCACCTGTACTTCGACCAGGCGGAACTGTTCGCTCAGCTCGGCATCGCCGCCGGCAGCATGTAATCTGCCGGCCGACCGGGGGGGCTGGCACACCGCACACCGGCGTGCCAGCCCCGCCGGGAGCCGCCCAGGAGGACGCCTGCGCGACTATCTGTGCCTCCCAGCGCTTGGGCGTGCGGCAGGACATCGCACGATCAAGCCCACCTTGAGGAGGCATCATGAGGACAGCGCAGGTCAACGACATCGAGATCGAGATCGAGTACGAGGTCATCGGCCAAAGCGAACCGCTGCTGCTCATCCACGGTTCCAACCTCGCCACGGGGCTCGCGCCGATGGCGGCCGCGCTGGCCGTCGAGGGCCCGTCCCTCCAGCTCCTGCGCTACCACCGGCGCGGGATGGCCGGGAGCGGCGGACGAGGCTGGCCGATCAGCGTCCAGTAGCAGGCCGCCGACGCCCTCGGCCTGCTCGACGCCCTCGGCCTGCCGTCCCCGCACCTGCTGGGCTACTCGGACGGCGCCGTGATCGCACTTGAGACCGCGCTGTCGGCGCCCGCCCGCGTGCGAAGCCTGGCATTCCTCGAACCGATCCTGACCGAGGTGCCCGGCGTCCAGGAGTTCATGGCCGGCATGGAACCCGTCATGAGCCTCTACGCCGCCGGCGACATGGCCGGTGCCGCGAGCACGACGTTCGCCGGCCTCGGAGGTCCCGGCTGGCGGGAGCTGCTCGCGACCGCCGGGCCGGACGCCCTTGACCTGGCGATCCGTGACACCGAGCTCTTCTGCAAGGGCAGCAGCGACGCGGTGACCGCGGGCCGTCCCGGGTCGTGGGAGGCCAGCCTGGTCGACCAGCTGGTCAAGGGCACCGTCGGCTACGACGATGAGTACCTGCAGGGCTACCGCAACGACGGCGGCCGCCGGTGAGCGCCCGGACCGTCCCGGCGCGCAGCGTGCACGTGATCTGCGAGCTGGCCCGGCTGGCCAACTGCGGACACTGCTGGGCGCGGCCGCATCAGCCCTGCGTGCCCGGGCGGCACGGCGCGGAGGGCTACCACCTGGCCCGGTTCGCCCGCGCCGCGCGGCGGGGCCTGCTCAGCGCCGCGGACATGGACGTGGTCCTGGCCGCGGCGGGCAGCGTGTTCACCGGCGCGACCCTCGTGTACGACGACCTGCTCGGCAGGCCGTCATGACCAGGGCCAGCCAGCCGCCGCGCAGCGATAAGCGTCGGCCGCGAGGGCCGCGGCCACCGCGGCGGAGTTCCTGCCATCTGACGCCTCTATCTCGCTCGAGGTGCGCGGTACCGCGCCTCGGCCGTGCTCGCATGCCGGCTGCATCCCTCGTAAGTCAATGCGCCCGGCCGTGGATCGAGCCCTGGAAGACGAGCGGCCGAAGGTTGGCACGGCTGCGTGGACGGGAGCGGTGTAACCAGCCGGTCCGGACCCGATGATGATGACTTGGCGCTGGATGTTGCCCATAATCGATCTGGACCCCGGGATCAGTGGTAGTAGCGGTCGGGCTCGCGCCCTGCGGCCTTGAACAGGTAGTCGCGGGATGCGTAGGCAGTGTCCATGAGCGACCCGAAGTCGACGTCGATGAGCTTCCCGTCGCGTTTCTTCATGGTGCCGTCGATCACCACGTGGGTGACATTCGACGTGTCGGCGCTGAGAACGACGGCGCCGACCACGTCGTTTACCGGGGCCACGTTGATCCTGTTGAGGTCGAGGACCGTCAGGTCGGCCCGCTTCCCGACCGTGATGCTGCCGATCTTGTCTTCCAGGCCGAGCGTTCGAGCTCCCTGGACGGTCGCGAGTTGGAGAATGTCGCGGGTGGAGAGGAAGGTGGCTTCCTGGCCGGCGCGGGCGCGGTCGTGTGCGATCAATCGGGACGTGTGAAAGGCAGCCCGCATCTGGGTGAACATGTCGCTCGCGGTGCTGACCTCGACGTCGACGCTCAGGCTGGGCCGCACGCCCAGATCGGCGAACCTGTTGAACGGCGGATCGCCGTGGCCCATCTGTGACTCGACGGCCGGCGCGACCGACACGCTGGCGCCCGCCCCGACGATCATCTTCAACTCGTCGTCGGACGAGGTCGTGCAGTGCACGAAGGTCATGTCGGGCCCGAGGATGCCAGCGCGATGCATCCGCGTGATTGCCTGGTACTTGGGCCCGAGTGCACCGCATCCGACGTGCATGGTCATCGGGATGCACAGCTCCCTCGCCATCGCGACGTCGGCCTCGGTTGCCTTGATCGTGGCGAACTCCGGCCCGCGGAGTGCCATCGCGAGGGTCACTAGCTGGTCGTCCGTCGCGAAGTGCTCCGACTTGATCCGGATGCAATCGTCGGGATGTTCCAGCGTGCTCTGCTTCCACCAGTCCGCGTGCGGCAGGTTCGGCGCGCCGTGTGCGAATACCGCCCGAACTCCCGAGTTCTTCAGCCCCTCGATCGCCGCATCCGCGTGGTCGGGCGTATTGATGATGTGCGACCAGTCCAACACTGTCGTCACGCCGGCGTTGATCGCGCCGATGGCGCCGAGGAGGTCGCTGGTGCCGACGTCCTCCGCCCGGTAGTGCGGCGCGAAATCACTGAGGATGATCTTCAGATAGGCCGGCAGGTCGACGTCGGGCAGCGAGTTCCGGATCGTGCTCTGCCACAGGTGGCGGTGCGTGTCGATCAGGCCAGGTATGACCACGAGGCCACTGACGTCGATGACCTCGGCGTCGCCGGTGGCGAGATTCCTGCCGACCCGGGTGATGCGCCCGTCGGAGACTCGGATGTCCGTCGCCGGCTGGTCGCCGAGCTCCGGATCCATGGTGATCAGGTGGCCGTTCTTCAGAAACAAGTCTCGTGGCATATCAACCATCCGATTCTGTCGGGATCGACAAGCGAGTCCGTTCCGTGGACCCTGATATTGCGGTCACGTGGCTGCCCCCATCTCCGGCGCATAGGCATCGGTCAGCGCCAGGATGTCGAGACCCCCGAGGCCTCGGGACACGGCGAGCTGCACCAGCTCACCGATCAGGGCCAAGGTCGGCAGCGGTGTCCCGCGTTGGTCGGCCTCCGCCAAGCCGAGGCGAATGTCCTTCAGCAGCAGCGTGGTCGTGAAGGTCGGCGCCCAGTCGTGATTGACCAGCGCCGGTGTCCGATTCTGGATCCAGGTACATGCCAGATGGGTCTGGTTGAAGAACTGCAGGAACTTCTCGCGCTGGATACCGCAGCCTTCAGCGAACGTCAGGACCTCGGCCAGTCCCTCCGTCATGGCAGCGAGGAACAGGTTGTAGGCGAGTTTGACGAGTCGGCTCTCCTCGCGCTCGCCGACATGCACCACCTGGCGGGCGATGGCATCGAAGAGTGGCTTGACGTAGTCGTAGGCGCCGGACGGGCCGGAGACCGCGAAGCACGCATTTCCCTTCCGGACTGCGATGTGGTTGCCGCTCATCCCGCACGCCAGGAAGTCGGCGCCGCGCTGCGCGGCGGCCGCTCGCACCCTCGCCGACACCGTGGCCGAGATGGTGGAGCAATCGACGAGCACCTTGGGGCCGCCGGCCGAGAACAGCCCGCCGGGGCCAGAGGTCACCTCCAGCACGTCCGCCGGCGTGGAGACGGTGGTGAACACGACGTCCAGGTCGGACAGGTCAACGATCGATTCCGCGACGTGAGCGCCAGCGGCTTCGAGGGGCTGCGTCTTCTCGCGGGTCCTGTTCCACACGGTGACGTCGACGCCCGCCTGAAGCAACCGCTCGACCAGCGCACTTCCCATCCTGCCGACGCCGACCCAGCCAACCCTGGGCACTGATTGCGCTGTCATTGAGAACTCCCTCTCGCCCGGCTCCGTCTCCTGCGCGCGTCCGGTGTCGTATGCACCACGACTACGAGGCCCCTTATCGCCCCATACTGATTGCGCCGCGGCGTCACGTCCATGGCACGCGTGACTGCAGATGCGAATCTGCCGGATTGGGCGGAAGGATGGCGTTCGTCCCCAAGGCGCGTTCACCGAAGCCGTTCCAGTACTGCCGACCGGTGACCAGCAGGTCGCCGGCGGGGAACCGGGTGAGCAAGCGGGGTCCGTTCGCGGTGAGGTGGACTTCCTCCTCGATACGAGCCGCGCCCCTTCCGTCGGTAGTGGGCCAGTACGTCTCGATCGCGAAGACCATGCCCTCCTCGAGCTCGATCGGGTGTTCGAGCGAGTGGTACCGGCTCATCAGAGGCTCTTCCCAGACGCTGAGACCCACGCCGTGGCAGTACTGCAGCCCGAAGGCCTGCTCTTCGGTCTCGAATCCGATGTCCTGCGCCGTCGGGAACTGCCGAGCCACGTCGGCAGAGCTCGCACCGATCTTGATCTCGGCGATCGCCGCGTCCATGTGGTACCGGGCGCGCTTGTACGCCTCGATCTGCGATCGAGTGGCGCCTCCAACGTTGAGCGTCCGGTAGTAACAGGTCCGGTAGCCCATGTAGGAATGCATGATGTCGAAGTAGGCGAGGTCACCGGGTCGGATCAGACGGTCGGCGAACACGTGCGGGTGGGGACTGCAGCGCTCGCCGGAGATGGCGTTGATGCCCTCGACTTCCTCGGAGCCCATCTCGTACAGCATCCGGCTCGCCATGGCCACGATGTCGTTCTCACGCACGCCCGGGCGCAGTACCCGGTGGATCTCCTCGTAGCAGGCATCGACCATCGCCGCGGAGTGATCGAGCAGCGCGACCTCGTCGATGCTCTTGATCTTGCGGGCGTGCTGCATGATGTCCTGGCCGTCGACGACGTGCAGGCCCTCGGCCTCGAGGGCACGCAGCACCGGGATCTCCACCACGTCGATGCCCAACGGGTCGTTGGCAAGGCCATAGTCGCGCAGGATGCCTGCGATCCGCTTGGCGTACCCGACCTCGATACCGACCTCGGTCGGAATGGCGCCGCGCCAGGTCGACACGCCGGCCCGGTAGCTGTCGGCGGGAAACCACGGGTTGAAGGTCTGGTGATTGCGAGCCGACGAGCCGATGTCCCACAGGATCGGGTCCTGGTCGCGCATCACTAGCGCGCGCCGGAAGAACTTGTCGCGCGCCCAGTTCCCAATGTGCGTCGCGGTGGCGTATCGGATGTTGTTCATGTCGAACAGCAGCAGTGCGCCAAGGTCGGACCCGCGGAGGATCTCCTGAAGGCGGTCGAACCGGTAGTTGCGGAGACGCTCTGTGTTGACGCGCGACTCCCAATCGACGTTCTGCACTGCGCCGGGCGACGCGACCGGTGTTTCGGTCGAGACGGCTGACTCGAAGGCGGCGGTTGCGGTCAAGGCTCTTCCCTCACTTTCGTCTTGCTCGACTGGCGAACTAGTTGTTCGCCTTCAGGTTCACGACCACGAGATGCTCTTCGCTCAGTTCGCGGATCGTGTAGTGCGGGCCCTCTCGGGTGTTGCCCGACTCCTTGATCCCGCCGTACGGCATCTGGTCGACGCGGAATGTCGGGGCTTCGTTCACGAGGATGCCGCCGTACTCGAGCCGAGCGGCCGCGTCGAGCGCCCTGTTGATGTCCGTGGTGAACACGCCAGCTTGGAGCCCGTAATCGCTGTCGTTGGCCTGCGCGATCGCATCGTCCAGGTCGGCCACCCGCGAGACGAGGCAGACGGGCCCGAAGATCTCCCGGCGGCATACGTCCGCGTCGCGCTGCGGCTCGACGATCACGGTCGGACGGATGATGCCGTCGTCCGTGACCGTTCCGCCCGCTGCGATCGTCCCGCCCGAGGTGTTGATCCATCGGAGGATGCGCTCGCGGTTACTGGAGCTGATGACCGGCCCAACGTCAGTCGACTCGGACGCTGGGTCGCCCACGACGAGCTGGTCGACCCGTCTCAAGAAGTACGACAGGAACTCGTCAGCCACCGCAGACTCGACGTAGACGCGCTGCACCGAGATGCAGCTCTGGCCGGCGAAGGAGAAGGCATTGCTGGCCAGTCGCTCGGCGGCGTCCGGGAGGTCGGCATCGGCGAGCACGATCGCCGGCGTCGCATTCCCCAGCTCCAGCAAGACCTTCTTCCTCGGTGCGCGCTCGCGCAGGTGCCAGCCGACTGCGCTCGACCCGGTGAATGACAGCGCTTTGACCCGCGGATCGTCGACGAGCGCGTCGCCGATCGTGGCGGCGGGGCCCGTGAGGACGCTGAGCATGCCGTCGGGCAGGCCGGCACCCGCCATGACCTCGGCCAGCAAGAGCGCACTGAACGGAGTCTGGCTCGCCGGCTTGAGCACCACGGCGCATCCGGCACCCAGCGCCGGCGCGAGCTTGTGGGCGGTCAGGTTCAGCGGGAAGTTGAACGGCGATATCGCGCCAACGACGCCCACGGGCCGTCGCACGGTGAACCCCAGGTGCCCGACTCCAGTCGGCGACGCGTCCATCGGGACTACCTCCCCGGCGAGCCGTAGCGTCTCCGCGGCTGCGTGCCGGAAGGTGGAGGCAGCGCGCGCGACCTCGGCGCGGGCGGACTTGATGGGCTTGGCCGCCTCGGCGCACAGCGTCTGCGCGAACTCCTCGAACCTCGCCGTCAGGGCCGCTGACGTGCGATCCAGGACCGCGGCTCGCTCGTGCGCGGGCAGTGGCGTGGCCATCGCCGTCTGCGCCGCATCGACGGCTGCCAAGACATCCGCGGCCCGCGCGGCGGCTGCCGAGCCCAGCGGGCGACCGTCGTACGGCGATCGCACGGTCACCGTCTCGGGCGTGTGAACCCACTTGCCGGCCAGGAACAGGCCGCGATCAGTAAGTCCAGAAGCCGTCATCAAGGCACTCCAAGGTCAAGGCGCGGGCGAACGGTTTCGGCTACCGCGCTCAGCCGGCCGCTCCTGCATCGTCAGACTGTCAGACGCCATTCAGACTGTCAAGCAGCTATTCTGCGTGTCAGACAATCTGCTATCATCGGACGAGACGGCCAGGTTGTGGTCCGGCTCGCGCGACTTCCGCGCGACAGCCTTCGGCTCACACCGGAAAAGTGAGGGACCGGGATGTACCGTTTGCCATCGGCAGAGGAAGCCGACGTTATCCGCGCCCGCGCGGAGGCCATTCGGCTCCGCTCGGTGGAGACGATCGCGCCGCACGGGCTGGGGTATCTGGGGCAGGCGCTCTCGTCCGCCGAGTTGGTGGCGACGCTGTTCGCGGCGTACCAGCCGGGTCAGGACACCTTCGTCTGCTCGCCGGGCCACTACATCATCGCCGTGTACGCGTGCGCGATGGAGACGGGCCTCATCGAGCCGTCCCTGGCGTCCACGTACGGGTGCAACGGCTCGGACCTGGAAGCGATCGGCACCGAGAAAGCTCCCGTCGTCGACTACGTGTGCGGCTCGCTAGGTCAGGGCCTGTCGGCCGCTGTAGGCTTCGCGATGGCCGACAAGCTCGGCGCTCGCGACGCGGCCGTGTATGCGCTGGTCAGCGACGGCGAGATGGAGGAAGGCCAGCTCTGGGAGGCCGCGATGTTCGCTTCCCACCACGGACTGAACAACCTGGTCGTGTTCCTGGACGCGAACAATTCCCAGGTCGACGGGCAGGTCACCTCGGTCACGACCATCGAACCCATCGCCGACAAGTGGCGGGCGTTCGGGTGGAACACGGTCGAAGTCGACGGACACGACGTTAATGCCGTCATCAGCGGCCTGCACGAGGTCACTGGCAAGGGCCGGCCCAGCGTCCTGATCGGACGCACTTCCACAGTGCACGGCATCTCGAGTTTGAAGGACGTGACCGACGGTCACTTCATCAAGATCGACAGTGAAGGGGCGCGAAAGGCGTCCGACGAGATCAAGGCGCGCCTCGCGAACCTTCGGTACCGAGGACCCGAGACAGCCTTCGTCGCCACGTCCTGACGTCCGGATCTGAGAAGAGGAGCCCGAGATGTTCTCCGCGCCCTACGCGACCATGCTCAAGCCCTATGGTGAGGCACTGGTCGAGCTTGGCACCCGTCGTCCGGACGTCTTGTGCCTCTCGGCCGACCTGACCCGCCAGTGCGAGGTCGATCTGTTCCGGGACATGCTCCCGCAGCAGTTCATCAACGTCGGGATGGCCGAGGCGAACATGCTCGGCATCGCCGGTGCCCTCGCCCGGCGTGGCTACAAGCCGTTCGTGCACACCTTCGGCGTGTTCGCGACGCGGCGCGCCCTGGATCAGCTCGTCAACTCCGTCGCCTATCCTGACCTGCCTGTTCGCATCGCGGGCTTCATGCCGGGTATCTCCAGCCCTGGCGGTCCGAGCCACCAGGCAATCGAAGACGTCGCGCTGATGCGCGCGGTGCCGAACATGATGGTGATCGACCTTGCCGACGCCTCCGAGATACGGCAGTGCGTCGAAGCGATCGTCGACCTGCCGCACCCGGTGTACGTCCGGCTGAAGCGCGGCGAGATCCCCATCATCTTCGAAGATGACTACAAGCTCGACCTGACCCGGCCGGTCGTGCTCCGCAGCGGATCGGACGTCGCGGTGGTCGCCAACGGCATGATGCTGCCGGTAGCGCTCGCGGCAGCCGAGCAGCTACAAGGCGCGGGAGTCTCGGTGACGGTCGTGAACTGCCCGGTCATCAAGCCATTGAACACGCCGGCACTGCGAGCCGCGCTGGAACCGTGCCGTGTCGTCGTGACGGCCGAGAACCACAGCGTCATCGGCGGGCTCGGCTCCGCGGTCGCGGAGACGGTCGCCGAAGCCGGCATGCCCGCCAGGCTGCGGCGCGTCGGATTGAACGACACCTTCGCCGAGGGTTCGCTGACCGCGCCCTACCTGTTCAACAAGTACGGTCTGACGACGCAAGCCGTCGTCGACGCCGCTTGGCAGGCACTCGAGGCGCCCGGCGACGCTCCAAGGGCCGACAGCGCGCCGGCGGGCATCGGTGAGTACGCACCGGTCTAGGCGCCGAGACCGGCGCCTTCACGCGGAGGGCACGTCATGGTGAGCGGCTCCCCCGACAGAATCGGCTTGCTCGGCACCGGGCGCATGGGCACTGCGCTCGGCTCGCGGCTGCTCGACTCCGGCTTCACGCTGGAGGTGTGGAACAGGACCGAAAGCAAGACACGCGAGCTCGTCGATCGGGGCGCCCTCGTGGCACCTACGATCTCGAAGCTCGGCCAGTGCCCGGTCGTGTTGATCTCGGTCAGTGCCTCGGACGATCTCATCGCTGTACTCGACCGGGACACGGGCCTGCTCGCAAGCGCCGCCTCAGGTTCGGTGATCATCGACTGCTCGACCGTGTCTCCGGAGGCGTCCGCCGCCGCGCGTCGACGCTGTGCCGACGCCGATGTGGCCTTCCTGGCCGCCCCGGTCAGCGGGAACCCCAGCGTCGTCAGGTCCGCCCGGGCGGCCATAGCTGTCTCCGGCCCGGATGACGCGTTCGCGCGGGTTCGTCACGTGCTCGCCGCGCTCAGCTCACGCGTCTTCCATGTCGGGTCACAAGAGCAGAGCAGACTGGTGAAGCTGTGCCAGAACCTCTACCTTGGCATGACGATCGAGGCGCTGGTCGAGGTGCTCGCGCTGGCCGGCGCCGCCGGCATCTCGACCGAATCGTTCCTGTCCTACCTGAACTCGACGGTGGTCGGTTCGGAATGGCTGGTCAACCGGACGGCCAGCATCGTCGCACGGGACTGGACCCCCACCTTCACCCTCGAGTTGCTGAATAAGGACTTCGATCTGGGCCTCGCGGAGGCGCGACAGCTCCAGGTGACCATGTCGTCCGCCGATCTCGTGCGCGGGCACATTCAGGCCGCGCTCGCTGCAGGAATGAAGGATCTGGACATGCTCGGGGCTCTCTTCGAGCGGCAGATGCGCACGAAGTGAACGGCCGGTGCCGTGCGGCGCCGAGCAAACCGACCTGGACCAGTAGCTGGGCCGGGCGGTCCGGAACTGCGGTCCGCCCGGCTCCGGCTCCGGTCCTCAGTTGGCCGTCGGCTCCAGCAGCTCGACCAGGTTCCCCCACGGATCCCCGATCAGAATGAGCCGGCCGCGTGCATAAGTAGCCACGTCACTACGCCGGGTCCCGCCGCGCTCGACCGCCTTGCGTGCCGTGTCTTCGAGGTCGTCGACGTTGATCCTGAAGCGATTCCATCCGGCGGACCGTTCGGATTCGCCACGGGGAACGGCGCCGGGATGCCCTGAAGAGCTCAGGACGAGCTGCAGGGGTCCCTTGGACAGGATTGCATAGGTGTCGCCCCGGTGGTCCTCGTCGGAGAAGCCGAGGGCGTGGGTATAGAAATCGAATGCACCGTCAATATCGTCGACAATGTAGCGAATGACAACTTCGTCCATTGCGTTTGCCTCTCCGTGGGTCGCTTCCGTAGCTGCGTCGGGCGGTCAGCTCGTCATCCGCCCGTGACGTGGTCGGTGACGATGTCAGCTCCTAGCTGAGCGAGCCAGATGTCTTGACCGGGCTCTGCACCACCGACGCCGACAGCTCCGATCACACGGCCCTGTCGGCGAACCGGGAAGCCGCCACCGAACGCGGTAAACCGCCCGCCCTGCATGTGCAGGAGGCCGTACAGCGGCTGCCCTGGCTGGGCCAGTGGCGCGACCTCGTTCGTGGGAAGCCCGAAGATGGCGGCGGTCGCCGCTTTCGCCTGGCACAGCTCCATGGCGACTCGCGATGCGTGGTCCATCTTCTGCAGTGCGATCAGGTCGCCGTTCCTGTCGACGACACAGACGCAGACGTTCAACGACTCCTTCTTCGCCGCTGCGAGAACCGCGTTGACGATTCCGGACGAGTCCTCCTGTGAGAGCACGAGTCGCCTCTTTACCTAGCTGCCGGTCGGCCGAGCGGGTGCGATCCGCCCCGCCGGCACTTTCTCGCCCAGCAGGGCCTTGACCGCACCGTCGCGGAGGTCGTCGGGATCTGGAGTCGGTGAGAACCTGCCGTCGCGCCGGCGATAGAGCCGGCACGTCAGGCCGTACGGCCCCGAGTCGCCTGACGGAATGAGGTCGGTCCCGTTCACCCGGAACGTCGGCGAGCCGACGAACCGCTCCGCCACTGCCTGCTCGTGGGTCTCGATGAACCGCAGCTTCACCTCGACATGACCCATACCGATCTGCCGCAACGTGTGCCTGATCAGCTGCATGGCCTTCGGATGGGACGGGCAGTCCTCCCACGCCAACAGCTCGATCTCGGTTGTCGATCCGTTCATCTCAGGGCAGCCACTTCACTGTGCAGCCGTGCAGCTCGCTGGTCGTCCGGGACAGCTCCCGACCGGCGAGCAGCTCGTCGAGCGCGGTGCGCATCCACGCCGCGTTCTGCGACGGATCGTCGTGATCGGCGTCGGGGTTGCCGCTGTAGCGCAGCCTGCCGTCGCGATCCACGATGAACACGTGCGGCGTCACCCGCGCTCCCCATTTGTGCGCGACCTGCTGGGTCTCGTCCTTGAGATAGGGAGTGGCGAACTCACCGGCCTCGACCCGTTCGCGCATGCTATCGATCGAGTCGACGGGGAACAACGACGCGTCGTTGGGATTGATCTGCACCATGCGCACGTCCTTGCTCTCGTAGTCGAGCGCCGCCCGGTTGATCCTGTCGTGCCATGCCCGGCTGTACGGGCATGCGTTGGAGACGAACACGACGACCGTCGCATCCGCCGACGGCGAGGCCGGTTCGAACTCGTATTTCATACCATCGGTTGCGACGAGGCTGAACCCCGGAACAGCCTCCCCGATGGGGATCGTCACCAGATGGCGAGGATCGTATCGATCAGACATTCCACATTCCCTTCCTTCGAGTCGATCAGTCACTCACGGTTTCGGCAGCACCGGCCAGCTCATCGCCGCCCCCGAGATAGCCGGCGAGAACGTCCTCCTCCTTCAGTCCGGATGCCGGACCGCTATAGCCGACGGCGCCCTTGTGCAGCAGCACGACGTGACTGGCCATCTCGAGTGCACGATTGACGTACTGCTCGACGATGAGCATCGCGACGCCCTCGTTCGCAAGGGACCAGAGCGCCTCGAAAATCTCGTCTACAATCCGCGGAGCGAGGCCCATCGACACCTCGTCCAGGAGGATCACCCGCGGCGAAGTCGTGTATGCGCGAGCCAGCGTCAGCATCTGTTGTTGGCCGCCCGAGAGGTGTCCGGCCGGAGTACGCATGCGACCACGCAACGCCGGGAACACAGTCACGGCTCGCTCGATGGCTTCGGCCACGTTGCGCCGGCCGGGTGGCACGTGCAGCCGCAGGTTGTCCTCGACGCTGAGGCTACGGAAGATGCCGCGTCCCTCGGGCACGAGGCAAAGCCCCATGTGCGTCCGCTGGTGAGCGGGAAGCGCCGTCACGTCGACGCCGTCGAGCAGCACATGACCCCGCTCGGGACGGATGACACCGCTGATGGCTCGCAGCGCGGTTGTCTTACCGGCGCCGTTGGGACCGAGCAGTGCGACCACCCCGCCCGCCAGCACCGACATCGATACGTTTCGCAGAACTGTCGTCGTCCCGTAACCCGCCGTCAGGTCCGACACGGTGAGCACCGCGCCCTCGGGCCCTGGGTACGGCAGCGCTTCCGTCTTGGACGGCTCTCGTCTTCTCATGACTCTCCTCCGGCCACGGGCATCGGAGTGACCTTTCCGTCCTCCTCCTGGCCCAGGTACGCCGCTCGCACTTCCGGCGCGTTGCGTACCTCGGTCGTCGTCCCCTCAAACAGTTGCCGGCCGAAATCGAGCACGTAGACGTAGTCACAGATGCTGCTGACGAGTGCCATGTCGTGCTCGATGAGCAAGATCGCCATGTTGCGCTCGGCGACAAGTGACCGCAGGATCTCGCCGAACGCAGCGGTCTCGAACCGGTCCAGGCCGGACGACGGCTCGTCCAGCAACAGCACGCTGAAGTCGCCGGCAATGCAACGGGCCAGCTCGACGAGACGCCGCTGGCCCGTCGACAGTGTGCTCACCGGGCGATCGGCCAAGGCCTCGAGGCCGCACGCCGCGATGGCATAGTTCGTGCGCCGCCGCGTCGCCAGACGTTGCCCCCGCGAGCTGACGAGGTGATTGAGCGGATTCCAGTTGGCGAAGTGCCCTTCGAAACCGAGAGCCACGTTCTCGCGGACGTTGCCTGTCTCGAACAGCTGCATCTGTTGAAAGGTCCGTCCCAGGCCGCGGCGGGCGCGGGCTCCGGTGCCCAGCCGGTTCAGGCGATGGCTCCCGAGCGCGACACTGCCGGTGGCGGCGTGAACCATGCCCGAGCACGCGTTGAAGATGGTCGTCTTCCCCGCTCCGTTCGGGCCGATCAAGCCTGTGATCGAACCGCTTTGGACGGTGAGGCTGATGTTCTCGGCGGCGACTACTCCTCCGTAGCGCACCGTCACGCCCTGGACGGTAAGGGTCGAATCGGGGAGACGCTCCGGGACCAGCCTGCGATGCGTGACGTCGGCATGGTCGGGGCCGGCCCGCTTCGCGCGCGGCCGGGCGCGATCGAGCAGTCTCTGCAGCCATCTCGGCACAGCCGGGTCGGAGCCTGACACTGCGTAGAAGACGGCGTTCACGCCGAACCACAGGGTGAACGCGTACCCGACCGTCGCGCCGGTCGAGATGTAGGCGGGTGCCAGGATCTGCCCGAAGGCGGCGAGGACCGCATACCAGGGCGCGTCACCGACGGTCAGCATGATCAGAGCGAACAGCTGCAACGAGACGATCGGCTGATAGCCGTCTCCCCCCACGATGCCCGATGTCACCCCGTCCAGGGCGCCGCCCATCGCGCCGATCGACGCCGAGATGCAGAAGACCAGCACCCGGCTGACGTTCACCGAGGCACCGCAGGCACTGACTCCGGTCGGGCTGTCGCCGAGCGCCTTGAGCAGGCGCCCCAGCCGACTCCGCCCAATGCCCGCGACCAGCGCCGCCGTGACGACTGCGAACGCCAGGACGACGTAGTAGTAGCCATTGTCCGAGCTGAGCGACAGCCAGCTCAGGTGCGGCCTCGGCATCGGCAGCCCGAAGCCGAGCGGCCCGAACATGTAATTCTGGCTGTAGAACATGCTCTGCAGCAGCAAACCGAAGCCGAGCGTCGCCAGAGCCAGGTACAAGCCGGGGAACCGGATCGCCGGGATGGCCAGGATGGCGCCGACCGGGGCGGCAACGAGACCGGCGAGCAAGATTGCTAGCAGCCAGGGCAGTTGATACTGATGGGCGAAGTGCGAGAACGCGGCAGCGCCGATCGCCATGAAGCTGATGTGCGCAAGTGACACCTGGCCAGACATGCGCACGAGCAGGCCGAGCGACAAGAAGATGATTGCGTAGGCAAGGAACCGCGTCCAGTCGTTGAGGTGGATACCGGCGAACGCGGGCACCGACACGAGCAACGCCAGGAGCGCGATGACGCCGACCGTCCGCACGGCCCGCGGCGGGGTCCAGGCGCGAGAGGCCGTCCGCCGGACTATCGCTGCGGCACTCGGCCGCTTCAGCCGTGGCGCGACGAGCAGGAGCAGGAAGAGCACCAGGAACGGCAGTGCCTCGGCCAGGCCCGCCTCGAGGCCCGTCGAGTTGGTGAAGTGCCGCTGGATGAGCACCTGCACGATGCCGATCGACAACCCGCCGACGAAGGTCAGCGGAAGGTTGCTGAAGCCGCCGAGGGCGGCAGCACCGAACGCGGTCACTACCAGGAAGGTCAAGGTCGTGGCGTCGAGCGGGACGAGCGGCGCGATCAGGACTCCGGATGCCGAGGCCAGCGTGGTACCGACGAGCCAGGCGATCCGGCGAATCTTGGCTGGGTTCGTGCCGGTGATGCTGAGCAGCTCCGGGTCGTCGACGACAGCGAGCATCGCGATACCGGTTCGCGCGAACTTGAGGTAGAGCGTCAGCACGAGGACGGCGCTCACGCCGACCGCGACGATGATGATCCGGTACAGCTCGACGGGGGTGTGGCCCAGATGAATCGTGCTCGTCGGCAGGAACTGGGGAACGCTCCGGTACGGTCCGGGCGGGAAGATCAGCTCGAGGCCGCCCTGGATAGCCAGCAACACGCCGACGGTGCCCAGCACTCTCCTCGTCAGCGTCGCCCCGGCCAGGCGACGTCCCACGAATTCCAGAAGAAGACCGACGAGCGGGCCGGCGCCGACGACGCACACCGCGGCGGCGAGTCCCCACGCCAGGTGCAGCTGCGTGGTGAGGTCGTAGAAGAGAAAGGCGGATACGCTTGCCAGGGCGCCATGGGCGAAGTTGAAGATGCCGGACGTTTTGTACGTCAGGACGAGTCCAACTGCGGCAATCCCGAAGATTGCCCCTGTCGTCAGGCCCGCAACAATATAGGGCAACACGTGTGTGCCTCCAGACACCCGAAAGTGGTGAAAGAGTCGGCGGTGTGGCGCCGCTCAGGTGACGACGCCACACCGGCGCCGACTACTACTGGCCGAGGCTCTTCAGGTAGATCGCTTGGATCGGAGCAATGAGGTCCTTGGGCGCGCAGATGGGCTTGCCGCCGTTACCGCTCAGGAACTGGCCGTCGGCGCCGATCTTCCAGGCGAAGTAGCAGTTGTTGAAGGTGACCTTCCCAGGCGAGAAGGTCAGCGGTCCGACGAGTCCGTCGAGAGTTTCGCCCGACAAGGAGTAGAGCCCCTTGGTGACAGCCGCCGACGTGATAGCGCCTGATGTCTTCGCGAACGCGGCAGCGAACAGTTGTGCGCCCGTCCAGGCATACAGGTCCAAGGAGTTGTCGAGGTTGGTGCCCACGACCGACGGCGCGTACTTCTGGAGCGCGTCCCGGTAGACCTTCACTCCCGGCACAGCCGTGTCGAAGTACGGAGCCACCGCGTCGGCGACCACGCCGCCCGCGAACGCCTTGTCGGTCTTCCACTGCGGTACTGCCGCGGGTCCTCTGAGCAATTGCGGGATCTTCAGGCCCTGGTCGTAGCAGGTGTCGGCGATCTTGACTCCGACGGCGCTGCTCATCACGACCTCGTACAGGGCGAGGTTCGAGTCCTTGAACTGCTGGCAGACCGACGTGTAGTCGGGCAGCGAGGACGATACCTTGAGCGCCACCGGCTCAGTGAGACCGATCTTGCCCGCGAACTCACTGATGAGCGTGTTGTTCTGTTCGCAGCCCGGCGCCTCGGCGCAGTACACCGCGCCAAGCTTGCCGCCCACCGACTTGGCTAGGTTCGCCTGTCCGTAGCCGAACGCGAGCGGCGAATCCAGCGCGGGGAACGCGTCGGGGCTCGAGATCGACCCGGCGCTGGCCTGCGTCGGGATCACCGGTACGCCCTTCTGCTGGGCGTACGGCAGCCACGACAGATCGCTGTTGTCCAGGTCCGACACGATCGCTACGACGTGATCTTGATCGATTAGCTGCTTCACGTCGACGAGACCGGCGCCGGTCGTGTCACCGACATCCTTGTGGATCAGGTGGACCTTGTGGCCGTTCAGGCCGCCCGCTGCGTTGACCATGTCCACCCAGGCGTCCAGGACCTTCGGGACGTCACCGAATGTCGACGCCAGGACGCCGGAGTACTGCCCGATGTCGGCGATCGTCACCTGCGAGCCCGAGTTCCCCAGGTCACCGCTGGCGCCCGAACTCGTCACGCTCGAGCTGCTGCACCCGGCGACCACGGCCGACGCCGCTGCGACCGCTACCGCACTCGTCCAGAACATTCGAGACTTCATCCTCGCCGCCCCTTCGGCCGCCGCTTCACATAAGCAGATCAGCAGATTGTCTGACGCTCAGCCTGGAGTCTGCCACTGTCCGGAGGAATTGTCCAGGGTGTTCCGAGAGCCGAGCGGCAGCGAGCGTAGAGCGGCACTGCGCGGCGAGACCTGGCGGACCGGCGCGATCTTCAGGCCGCGAGAGGCCCGGCGGGTTCGCTTTGGGGGCGACCAGCGGTAAGCCGCGGCCCGGGCCCGGCGCCTCGGCGGGGTGAAATTCAATCGGCTGGGCCAGACGACGTTCAGGACGGAACGCCCGGCGTCAGCAGGCGGGTGGGCGCACCGCCACGGCCGTGCGACAGGTGTTCAGCCGGCCTCAGCTAAGCCGAGGCCGCCATCCCGTAGATTCTGTTGATCCAGTCCATGTGCTGCTGCATTGCCTTCCGCGCGGCGCCGGGGTCGCACTTCCGGATGGCATCGGCAATCTTCTGGTGGTACCGGACGGCGTCGGACAGCATTTGAAAACTGGGCCGAATCAGCAGATCGACGGACGCGCGAACGCCGTGGGACGTCGCAATCAGCGCACGGTTTCCGCTGGCTCGGGCGACGAGGCCATGGAATGCCAAATCCGCGGTCAGGAAGTCGCCATGCGACCCGGATTCAAGGGCCTTGCGCATCTTCTCGGTCAGTCGATCGAGAGTCGCGACATCCTCCTCGGACCGGCTCGCCGCCGCCAGCGCGGCACATTCGTTCTCCACGATCGTGCGCAACACAGTTATCTCAGCGAGGCTCGCCAAGCCCATTTTGGCCAGCATCAACAGCGGCGACTCAAGTATCTTGTCCCGCTCCCCGACGACGAATTGCCCACCGCCGGCCGCGCGGATGACGCCGCGCGACTCGAGAATGCGAAGAGCCTCGCGCACTGACGAGCGTCCGACCCGGAAACGCTCCGCCAGGTCGACCTGGGTTGGAATCGGCTGCCCGGCCTGCAATTCATCCCGTGCAATCAGCTCGAGAATGCTATCGGCCACCATGCTGTAGAGGTTCGGCCGCACAAGGGCCGACGCATCGGACGCCAGGTCCCTCGCGCCGCCGACTTGGGACTCGCGAACGCCGGCATCCCACCCGTTCGCGAGTCGCCCCGGATCCGTCACTGCGCACCTCTCGTCCGCCGTACCGCCGAGCTGCGTCGATCTGTTAAGCAGTACGTCTGATTGTCAGACCCTCACTATACACGGCCTAGCTACGTCGACCTGACTACGTCGACCCGAAAAAAAAGGCCGTGGACTAAGGTCAGATCAGCGCTGCGGCGCGCGGTTGCCGGTGATCTCGGGCTTTGCGGCCACGTTAGCTGGCCAGGACTGAGATCTTGACCAGGTTGTGGGCGAAGACACCGTGCCCACACCAGATCGCGGCCCCCGTGCGGCCGTCCAGCCGAGTGCGATCCCAGCCGTGTCCGCGCTTGAGGTAGCTGATCCGGCCCTCCGCGCCAGTGCGCCACTTGACGAGCCTGCGGAACCCGCGGGCATGTTCGACGGCCCGGCGGGCGGGTGAAATCGTAGTTTTGCCCAGGAGCAGAGGCGGTGGCGCCCCGATGGTCAGGCTGGCGGTCCACGACCACGCCGCCATCAGTCGTCCCGCACGTCGTCGGCTGGAAGGTCCAAGGGCCAGACGTGGACTGCGAAGTTGATGTAGCGGCGGTTCTTGATAACCGCGGCCTGCCGGTCGTGGTCGCCGGGAGGTGAAGCACCACCTAAAGTCGGTCGACGCCAACGATCTCCATAACCTCGGCCGGATCCAGTGGCATTTCCGGGAGCGGGGTGTCGAGTGCTTCATCCTGGCCGGTGTTCTCCGCGACCTGCGACCGGAAGAGATTGCCGCGCTCCTGGAGTTCGCGCATAGGCCGCCCGTCACCCTGCCGTCGCGGTCTAGCATCGAACCAGTCCTCCCGATCGTCCTGACGGAAAGAGACCTGTCGGTTCCCCAGTTCGAGGAGCACCCGACGCAATGGGCGGCAGGCGACGGCGTCGTTGGCCTTGCCCGGGAATCATGCCGACGGAACCTCGGCATGGCCAGCCTGGAGGATGCTTACGACGACGACGGGTTCTACTTCAAGCCGAAATGGTTGTAACAAGAGGGCAGGCCAGCGCCCATCACCCTGTGGACCTGCGGACTTGTTCGGCATCGAGGCGTCCGCCACGCTGCAGCAGGTTGCGGAGATAATACGAAAGCACGGCTGATACCCGCCAGGCGCTGCGGATGGAGTATTTCCGGTCGCGGGCGCCAGGTGGCCGCCAAGGGGTCACCGACCAACGGGCGGACGCGGACCTCGCTGTCGGCCTTGTCGGCTAGGGCTGGGAGCCAGCCGGAGTGCTCTTCTGTGAGCCCGGCGAACGCGAGCACATCGACATTGCGCCGAGTCGCCCGCAGGAGGTCGGTCCGGATGCGGCCGGGCACATGGGTGCGCGGGGTGGGTGGCGAACTGCTCCGCGCCGACCAGGGCCGCCGGCATCCCGAAGGTCGGCACGTATTCAGCACAGCTAGCCGTTGTCGGCCGATGCTTACCAGCGCCAGCCGGACAACTCCGAGCCGTGCCAGGCAACTCTGGCACGGCCCGGAAACTGGAGAATCCGCAGGTGGGCAACCGGTTTTCGCGGCTCGGCGTGCGGATGGGCTACCATGCTCAGAGTCTCCCGCCGGTGTAGCTCAGCAGGCAGAGCAGCCGTCTTGTAAACGGCAGGTCAGCGGTTCGAACCCGCTCACCGGCTCCCAGGTCAGATGAGGTAAACACCTCGCTTTCGCTCCAGTCCGTGGAACGGTTCATGGAACGAATGTCACTGGCCGGGGCTATCCTGCTGCCATGCCCAGGGTCGCCAAGGGTCACATAGAGCAACTGCCGAGCGGGTCATTCCGGGTCTCCGTGTACGCCGGGACCGATCCGCTCACCAGGCGCGAGATCCGCCTCAAGTCCACCGTCAAGACCGAGCAGCAGGCCCAGATCGAGCTCGGCAGGCTTCTGAAGGAAGCATCTGAAGGCCGCACGCCCGAGTCTGGCGCGACCATGGCGAAGCTCATGGACGAGTATGCGGCGGTCGCGGAATGGAACGTGTCCACGCGGCAGACTAACGAGGGGTTCATCCGCCGTACCATCAAGCCCGCCCTGGGGCACATACAGGTGCGGAAGGTGCGCGGTCCCATCCTCGACAAGCTGTACGCGGAGCTTAAGCGCTGCGGCGACCTGTCCTGCACGGGCAAGCCATTCATCGAGCACTGCAATATCCCGGTGCTGACGATCGACCATGGCGACCCCCGCCCGGCCTGGCATAAGGTCACCGCGACACTGACCGAGGCCATCGGATCCGGGCTCCTCGGCCCGGGCGACGAGCTACCGTCGATCACCGAACTGAGAGCCCTGCAGGGCATCGGTACCGGCGTGATGCGCCACGCCCTCGAGGCGCTCGCCGCAGACGGCCTGATAATCGTCCGGCACGGACGCACCGCCGTCGTCGCAGGAAAGCCCGGCGGCGAGCCGCGCTCGAGCCGGCGGCGGCCCGGCCCCGGCCACGACTGCCGGCTGGCAGGATGCCGTCCGCACGTCTGTCATCCAATGAAGCCCAGCACGATCCGCGGTATTCACAGCATCCTGTCCGGCGCGTTCGCCGCCGCGCAGCGCTGGGAATGGATCGACCGGAACCCCGCCGAGTCAGCCAAACCGCCGACCACTACCCGCCAGCCCATCCCGGCTACCTCACCGGAAGACGTCGCCAAGGTGATCGCCCAGGCCCGTGCGCACAGCGCCGACCTAGGGCTGTACCTGTGGCTGGTGGTGGTCACCGGCGTGCGCCGCGGCGAGCTGTGCGGCCTGCAGATCCGCGACATCGACCTAGACCAGGGCCTGGTGCACGTCGCCTTCAATTACGTCGTCCGCGCCGGTCAGCGCGTCCGTAAGGACACCAAGACGCACCAGGACCGCTGGCTCGCCATCGACCCGGACACCTACGCGCTGATCGCGAACTACCTGGACGAGATCAGAGACGCGCGCGCCGCGGTCGGCGTCGGGCTACGAGACGACGCATACCTGTTCTCCAACGACCCGGCTCACACCCGGCCGTGGAACCCGGACTGGGCCACGCACAAGGTCGCCGACGCCGCAGACGCGGCCGGAGTGGAACTCGACATCAAGGGCGGCCGCCATTACACCGCGAGCCAGCTCCTCGCCGGCGGCTTCGACCTGCGCAACACCGCCGCGCGGCTCGGCCACAGTGGGGGCGGCGCGACCACGCTGCGGCACTACGCCGACCCGGTCCCCGAGGTGGACAGGCGAGCCGCCGCATACCTCGCACAGCTGACCGCCAGATCTACTCCGTTATCTCCTCAGCCTTGACCTGGCCGTACGCTACGGCTGGGCGGAAACGTGCCATCGTCGCTACTGGGCTGTGTCGGCGTCGGTGCGGTGGTGCCGTGGGTCACTCTCGGCGAACTGCGGTTGCTGGCATGCCCCGCCACTGAGCGTCTCCGTCATGCTCACGCTAGCGCCGGGATGCTAACCGTGGCAGCTCCGTCCGGCACTGGCAGCACTCCGACTGCCGTCACGGACGGTGGCGGCGGAGCCGATATGCGGCACGCAACTAGCCGCCGTTCGGCGCGGACGTCGGATTCATGTGGATTAATGCCGCGATTGTGCAGATCTGGATTTTTGGCGGCGCCACTGCGATCCGGGAGGCGCCAGGTTGCCCGATGCGTCGACGAGTGCTGGCGGCGTCAATCCGAGGCTGCTGCCTTCTGGGGTCGCGTGGTGCCGGAGGTGCCGGGCGGCGAGAGCCGTTATGCGCGCGTGCGCAAAATTATACGCGTTTGACGATACGCTTGCGATGGTGTCGCATAACTTTCGCGTAAAAGGAGCTGGCGCATGGAGACGCCGTCGGATCAGGCAGCGGACTTGCCTGCGCGTATCGTGCAGTGGATCGCTGGCGGGGAGACCTATGAGGTCGAGTTCAAGGGCGAGCAAACCACACCAGTGCCGGCCGATGAAGCCCAACACCATCCGCGGTATTCATAGCATCCTGTCCGGCGCGTTCGCCGCCGCCCAGCGCTGGGACTGGACCAACCGCAACCCAGCCGAGTCAGCGAAGCCGCCCACCGCCACCCGCAAGCCCATCCCGGCCACTCTGCCGGAGGATGTCGCGAAGGTGATCGCTGCGGCCGGATCAGTCAGCACGCCCCTCGGCCTCTACCTGTGGCTCGTGTTGGTCACCGGCATGCGCCGAGGCGAGCTGTGTGGCCTGCAGATCCGCGACATCGACCTAGCCCGCGGCCTGGTCCACGTCGCCTTCAACTACGTCGTCCGCGGCGGCCAGCGCGTCCGCAAGGACACCAAAACCCACCAGGACCGCTGGCTCGCCATCGACCCGTATACCTGCGCGCTCGTCAAGACCTACCTGGACGAGATCAGGGCCGCGCTCGCCGCCGTCGGCGTCGAGCTGGCAGAGGACACGTACCTGTTCTCCAACGACCCGGTGCACGCCCGGCCATGGAACCCGGACTGGGCCACGCACAAGGTCGCTGACGCCGCGGCGGCCGCCGGGATCGAGCTCGACATCAAGGGACTGCGGCATTACACCGCCAGCCAGCTACTCGCCGCCAGCTTCGACCTGCGCAACACCGCCGCGCGGCTCGGCCACAGCGGCGGCGGCGCGACCACGCTGAGGCACTACGCCGACCCGGTCCCCGAGGTCGACCGGCGCGCCGCCGCCTACCTCGCGCAGCTCACCGCCGGGAGCGCGGCGGCACCGCAGGCACCTGCCGAGGCAGCGGGATAGCCCAGTCCCGGAACCGTCAGGCCGGGGGCGCCGCTTGTTGCGCGTCACCACTCGCTGCGAGCACCGAGATCCGCTCGTCGGCAAGCAGGAAGAGCACTGATCTCGTGAAGGAACGATAGGGACTGGTGGGGATGGCAGCAGGTTACATCTCGGGGGAGACGATGCTCCGGCCGATCCGCGTGGCCCTGGCAATCATGCCGAGCTCTGCAGCGGGATTGCAGCGCGCTATCGAGCTGGCTACCGGAACCTGGGGCGGGCAGGCCTTTCCTGTCCTTGAGGCCGCACACGCCGACGAGAAGGCGCTGCGCCTGGCTGCCGCCATGGGGGTGGACTGCCTGTTCCCCGTGGGCGATGACAATGAGCTCAAGGTACTTGTGAAGACCCCGGGATTCGACTGGGTAGGTTCCTGGCAGGGGCGCTCGCCGTTCAACCGGGATCAGGAAGGCCTAGCCGAGCACCTGCTTCCGGCATCGGCCCTGTATGACTGGTACCGTCTCAGCCGGCTGCCGCTGCCGCCCGTTCATCATGTTTCCTGGCCGCAGGACCACGAACTCGCTGACCTGCTGACGGTGTGGTTCGGCCAGTTCGGCGATGATCACGCCGGGCAGGCGGACCGGGCAGCGTTCGGGCGATCGCCCAGGGATGCCCGCTAGGTCGGGGGCTCCCACTGCCGCCATGGCCGATATCGATCGCCAGCCAGCTGACTATCACCATGCAGGATGTCTTCCAGCAGCCCCGCTGGCAGACCCAGGGCGTCGTGGTCATCGAGCCCGCCAATGTCAGCCACCTGGTGAGCTTCTGGAACCTCCGCGCCGCGGGGCAGGCGGTATTCCCGTGGGCGGAATCCCACGCCGGCCTTCTCGAAGAGCCGCTCCGGCAATGGTTGGACAAGGCGGCATCGGAAGCGTCACCGGAATCAGGTCGGCCGCGCCTGTCCGTGTGGCTTCCGCACGGAGCCGGAATCCCTCCCCGGCTTAACGCGCTGACCGAGGACGGCCGTTTCCGGATCATGCCCGAGGCGCACGACATGGACCTGCACGCTTGCGGGCCGCTGATGACCAGCCACGTCCGGCGCTTCACCGTGGACACGGGCCAGTCCGGGGAAGCGGAGATCCCCCTCCCAGTCCTCGATTTCCTGCCGCGGAGGGCCTCCTGGACTGACCTGGGCATGGTCGCGGCCGACATCGAGGTCAGCTCAGTGGCGCCTGACCCGGCTGGCGACACGGGGATGATCATCCCGGCCGCGCGTTGCGTCGCCCCGTAACTGCGGTCTCTGTTGATACCCTTCACCCGGCCGCGGGCACGGGGCCGCGTCATCCCGGTGCGCCTATCGAAGGAGACCGTCTCCCTGGTGCCTGTCCGGGCGGACCTCCTGGCACAGAAGCTGGCGTCAGCTGCTGGCTATCAGCTCTCGCTCACCGAGAACGGCCGCCGGGTTCACCATCGCATCCGGCTGCTCGGCGGCGTCACCGAGGACAGCCTGGCCAACCAGCCCGCGGTCCGCGCAGTTGTCCGCCAGGTTCTCCAGAGCCCGTACGGTGCCAAGACAGAGTCTCTCGTGGCCACGGCCGGCAAGAACATGAGCCGCTGGCCTGGCAACTCACGTCGCCGACGTGGCTACAAGGATTACCCGGCCCAGGTGATCGGCACCCTGGCCGAGCGGGGCATCCTCCAGCCGCTGGCCTGCCTGAAGTGCCCCAGCTGCGCGAGCACGATCCGCGTCACCCCCTCAGAGCTGGGCGCCCCGGTCAGGTGCGAGCTGTGCTCCGCCAGCGTCCCGTTCGGCAGCTACATCGCCAACAGCCCGGAGCGTCCCGCCGCCTGGGCCATCCTGGACCTGCGGCCGGTCTACCACCGGCTGGAACAGCGCATCCGCGCGCACGTCCTGCTGTGCTGGCTGGCCCTGCTGCTCATCCGGATCGCCGAGACCAGCACAGGGCAGACCTGGCCCGCCATCCGCCGCGAGCTCGACCGTATCCACCTGGGCACCTTCACCGGCCCGGCCGGCACCTTCCGGAAGCGCACCGAGCTGTCCAAGCCCGCCCGCGACCTGTTCGGCCAGCTCGCCATCACCCCGCCCAGGCAGATCCACGAGCTGGCCGCTCCCGACGCCCGGTAACACGAACCAGCCCAGCGCAGCCTCTAGAGAAACGCCCCCGCACGGCCGCCACCAGCATGCCCGCAGGTCAAACCCATGATCCAGCGCTCTAGGTCCACCGAATTATGCGGAACCCAGGCCAAGGCCTGGCATGCTTTTCAGTGGCTCGACTGGCGGGGCTTGCGGCGTGCTTCTTGTTCGTGGATGAGCCGGGCGAGCCGTTTGGCGTCCTCGCTGAGCTCGATGGGCTTGTCCTCGTCCTGCTTGCCGCGCCGGGGTGACTTCTGCACCTGGACCATGATGGGCGGCTGCGGGTCGGGATCGGAGGGGCGCGGCCCCTCGGGGCCGTCCGGCCCGATGCGGACCAGCCGCTCGACGCGCACGATCCGGAAGCGGCGCCCGGCGACGGTCACCTCGCTGGCCCGCTCGGTCTCGATCTTGTCCGCCGCGGCGGCGTACAGCGCACGTTGTTCCGGGTCCAGGTCCAGCTCGTAGGGAATCCAGACGCGCAGGTGGCTCACCAGGCTGTCCCTGGCGGACTGCGGGGTCGGCGAGGGGGTGACGTGCACGGGTCCCCACCGGCCGCGGGTCAGCTCGCCGATGATGAACGCCGGCGGCAGCAGCACCCCGCCCGGATGGGTACGGGCGGCGCGCGCGAGATCGTCGCGGACCTCCGGGGGCACCGAGCCGCGCTGGCGCATGGCCTCCAGCAGCTCCAGCTTCAAGATGCCCTCGGACATGCCGGTGGCGGTAACAGGGTCGATCACGAACCCCTCGGCGGGGTCCGGCAGCTCGTGCGACCACCCGGGCTCACCCGGGTCCGGATCCATCGGACGCGGCGGCTCCGGCCCGTAGGGACCTGAGCGGATGAACTGGTCGGCGCGCACCACCCGGTACCGGGCGCCCAGCACGGTCATCTCGTCGACCGACTCCCAGTCAAGCCGCTCGGCCGCGCGCAGGCACTCGGCGCGGACGGCGCTGTCCTCCGGGTGCTCCTTGGCCATCTGGCGGAAGTGCGCGCCCATGCTCTCGCGGGCGTCCTGCGGGAACGGCGCCGACAAGTGCCGGTGCAGCTGCCAGCCGCCCTGTTCCCGCTCCTGCGCCACCCCGAACGCCGGGCCGCCGGCGAAGCCCAGGTTCGGGTAGGGGTCCCGCGCCCGCCATGCCCGCTCATCAGCCAGGGCCGCCTCCCGCGTCTGGGGCGCCGTCACCCGGATGGCCTGGTATGCGGGCACCTTGTCAAGGGGGCTGTTCACGTCACCAGCCTGCCATCGACAGCAGCGGTCCGCGAGTGCACCGGGAAATCGCGACGGTGATTCCGCCGGAATCAGCAAGCCGCGGAGTCGCGGCAGCGATCCGGGCTCCCTGCCATTCCCCGCTGGCTGTGACCGCGAGCAGCAGTAAGGTCGCGGCATGCCAGGCAACGAAAGCACGGACGTCCCGTCGGGTGCTATCTTGACCGCGGTCCAGCTGGTGGAAGCTCTGATTAGCGGCGAGGACGAGCGGTCTGAGGCCTTCGCCGACGAGGTCACCGCCTTGGTGAGGGTCTGGGGGATCCCCGTGGTGACCCACGCGTTCGGCCTGCTGATCGGGGTAGCGATGTCGTCGGTCCGGCCAGCGGACGGCGAACCTGACCAGCTCCACCACGTGCTGCCCGCCATCCTCACCAGGCTCCGGCGGATGGACCTGGCGAAAGCCCATGTAGCCACTATGGGCGGCGCCCTGACCGCGGCCGCGCTGGGGGAAGACCCGTCCCGGTGGCGGCTCGGCCTCGGGCCGGTGAGCAACGCCAAACGCTCGCCTGGTGCTATACCGCGTGGCTGATGGCCGACTTCATCGACACCATCGTCCTCGGCGAACCCGGCGCTTTCACCCGCCGACTCGCCGGCATCGTGATAGGTGCCGAGCAGGACGACGAAACGTGACCCCACGCCCCCGCGAGCGACGAAACTCAGGGCACGGGGTGCACGCCTCGTCGTCATCAGCGCCGTAGGTGAGATCGGTGCCGTGCTCGAGGGCCATGCGTACGTGGTCGGGAGCGTGCGCGTCACCGAAGATGGCGGCGGCTCGCGGCGAGGGCGGCCGGGTCGATGCTGGCCAGTCGTAGCGGCAGGTGCTAATCCTTGCAGGCTCGACGCGTCGCCAGCCCTGAACCGTCGGGGCGGAGCGATAGCCTAGTTGTCATGAGCGCTCAGCCTGTGCAGGAGCATGATCCGGATGACCCGGTAGAGATCCTGCGCGTGCTGCCCGAGCGGTTCCGTGAGCCGTTTCTCAACGAGTATGCGGCCGCAGCGGAAGCTGCCCGGAGGCCTGAGGGCTACCGGGCACTTCATGACCTGCTCAGGCTGTGGCGGCTGACGGCAGCCGCCTACTCCGAGCCGGGTTTTGAGGCCCGTCTCGCTAGTGTGCGGGAGGCCGTGCTGGCCGGCAGCCTGGAAGGGTCAGTACCGATCGAGGAGATCGTCCCGGACTGGCCCGCCCGCCTGAACCGCCGGTGACCTATCGCGTCCGGTTCGAGGCTTACGCCCTAGTCCAGCTCCACGGCCTGCCCAGCGAGGCTTTCGACGCGCTGCTGGACCGAGTCGTGGAACTGGTGGAGGCGCCCTGGGACGCAGTCGTAATGCCACCCGGCGACGATCCGGCATACCGCCGGACCGTGTTCGGCTCCGGGTGGGGCCTGCTGACCTTCCACGTCGATGACAATGCCGAGCTGATCCGGATCTTCGACCTCATCTGGATCGGGTAGGCCGCGTTTCGCTGGTTTTGATGGCCATGGACCCCGCACATGCCATCTGTCGTTGCCGGTGGCCGTCGGCGAGTGTTGAGCGACACGACAATGTCAGTGGAAACGACACGACAATGCACGACTGAAGGAAACCCCGGACGGCCATGCTGTGACAGCAGATGACACCTGCGGTGGTCGGCGCCGTTCTCAACCGCCGCGGCAGCCGCTTGTCCGCCCGGTTCGTCGACCAGCTGCTTTGTCGGTGGTTGCTGGAAGGCTGTCTTGTGAACACGAACGCGGGAGGTGGGCTTGGTGATTGATGGGCAAGCTTGCCTGCTGCGGTGCTGTACGAGTGATGGAGGTTGCATGGCCCTCCGGTATCGCCTTGCAGGAGGAGGTATCAAACCAGCGTGCGCTGCGGCCGTTAACGGCGGTGCGTGGTGAGCGGCACGTGAAAAGGCGCGCTACTGAGCGCGTCAGGTGTGGTCCGGGAAGATGGTAGGAAATATCTGCCGCAGACGCGTCGAAATCAGCTCAGTTGACATCGGAACCAGGGTCGGACAGTTGCCCTGGGATAAGCCTGGGGGTTACCTGTTTACTGCCTAGTACGGCAGCCGCACTTTGCTAACTGACCAGGGCGATCTGGGTATCTCTGGCTAGTCTTGCGCGCTGGTGGAACCATCGTGAGCGAGCCTGGTGGCGGCGGGTCCAGGCGTCCCGGTGCGCGATATGTCCGGGCGGCCAGTGCTGGGCGGACATGGCGGCGAGGAGACGCTTGATCTCCGGGATGGTGAACGGGATCATGCCGGGATCGGGCGGCGGCGCCTGGTCGGGCCTGGCGGGTGGGGGTGCCTGGGTGCTGGTGCGGTCGCGGAGCAGGGCAGCGGTGACGGCGCAGATGGCCAGGGCGGCCATGACCAGGACGGCGTGGCGGGCGATCGCGGTGTACAGCCTGACCTGGGACTGGTCGTGCCCGAAGCAGTCCTTGCCGAATTCGAAATCTTCTTCGACCGGCCATCTGAGCCCGGCGGCGCGGATCAGCCGGGTCTTGGTGAGCAGCTGCCCGCCCGGCACGTAGCAGTACCAGAAGGCCAGCTCGCCGGTCCTGATGTGCCGGCGGATCAGCAGGTGGTGCCGCGGGGAGGCGGTGCCGAGCCACGCCCGGGCGTACCACCGGTCGCCCTTGGAGCCCTGGCCCGCTGAGCGGATCTCCCAGCTGCGCGGGCGCTTCAGCAGCGTGGCGACGGCCCCGGCGCACGTCAGGACGGCCCCGCTGCGCATCGTGACGCGGAAGTTCGACGGGACCCGCAGCACGTAAGCCTGCCCGCGGGCCTCGAGGAACTCGCGCAGCTGGGTGCAGCTGCCGTAGACCTCGTCGCCGCAGATGAAATCGAAGCCGGTGCCGTCGGCGTACGCGCCGGCGCAGATGTCGATGGCCAGCTGCCCCTTGGTGCGGAACCGCAGGCCCGGCGGCAGCCCCATGAGCCGGGACCTGGCCGGATCACCGATGTGCTCAGCCGGGATCCACT
>WNFD01000969.1_pt1 | contig 28737 bp, 26 predicted proteins | sample 5400491 | NCBI WGS metagenome assembly WNFD01 (sample SAMN13153343, study PRJNA577476) | soil metagenome | isolation source: 120 cm saprolite under Douglas fir tree site 2 hole 2 replicate 2 | place: USA:California | collected 2015-04-18
AGGAAGCGCGAGGAGCGCGGCAGGTGGCCCATGAGGCGGGTCATAACGCCCTCGAGCGTCGCCGCCAGCTCCGCGTCCAGCTCGGCCGCGAGCGGCAGTCTCAAGCCTTCCTCCCACGCGAGGGCGCGCAGCCGCTTGAGGAGCCCGACGGCGGCGCCCGAAACTGGGAGCGCGTCGGCCCCGACCCCGCAGCGGGAACAGAGGAGTCCCCCCGCCGTCATGTCGAGGGCCGCCTCGCGAAACGGGTAGGCGCGCCCGCACTCGACGCAGCGGTCGATTCGCGGCCGGTGGCCGAGGAGGTCCACCGCTCGCAGCGCGAAGCAGCTGGCCACCCGCTGGGGTCGCGCGCCTGTGTCGAGGGCGCGCAGGCTTCGGAGAGTCAGTCCGAAGAGGGCCGGCTGGGAATCGCGATCCGGCGTGAGCCTCGTCAGGCATTCGACCACCCACGCCCCCTGACCCAGCCGCTCGAGGTGCTCGCGCACCCGCACGAAGGGATGGACGATGTCGAAGTGGTCGACGCGCACCAGCTCGCTGCGCCCGGTGTCGAAGAAGACCAGCTCGCCCAGCGTGAAGAGCTCGAGCGCGCTGCCGAAGCGGGAGCGCGTGCGGCGGGCCGACTTGGCGACCCCGCGCACGCGTCCGTGGTCGCGCGTGTAGAAGTCCACCAGCCGGTCGCTCTCGCCGAGTGCCCGGCGTCCGATGACGATGCCCTGCGTCCTGTACAGCGCCATCGCTATGAGGTCAGCAGGAAGCCAAACTCCTTGAGGGCCTTCTCGTCTCTTCTCCAGTTCCGTCTCACCGACACCGCAAGCTCGAGGAATACCTTGATCCCGAAGAAGCGCTCGAGGTCCTCGCGGGAGGCGGTGCCGATCCGCTTGAGCGCGACTCCTCCCTTGCCGATCAGAATTCCCTTCTGCGAGTCGTGCTCGACGAAAATGCTCGCCCGGATGTAGAGGCACTCGGGCCGCTTCCGCTCGGTGATCTCCGCGACACGCACCGCGCAGGCGTAGGGCACCTCCTGGTGGGTCAGGCGGAAGATCTTCTCCCGGATGGCCTCGGCGACCCAGAAGGTCTCGGGCTGGTCGGTCAGCGACTCGCGCGGGAAGTGCGGTGGGTGCAGGGGCATGGCCGCCACGATGAGGGCGAGCAGCCGCTCGCAGTTCTCCCCGGTCTCCGCCGAGACCGGCACGATCTCCTTGAACGGAAAAGCGGCGCGGCAGGCGGAAATGAGCGGGAGGAGCTTCGACTTGGGCGCGACGAGGTCGTCCTTGTTGAGCACGGCGTACACGGGAACGCGCGTGCCCTTCAGCCGCTGGAAGACGGTGCGGTCGAGTCGTTCGGGGTTCTCCGTCGCCTCGATGACCAGGCAGACGAGGTCCACGTCCTGGAGCGCGCGCTCGGCGGTCTTGACCATCAGCTCTCCGAGCCGGCCCGTGCCCTCGTGGAGGCCCGGCGTGTCCACAAAGACCACCTGGGCGTGAGGCAGGTGCTTGATGCCGGTAATGCGCGTCCGCGTCGTCTGCGGCCGCCGCGAGACGATGGCCATCTTCTCCCCCACCAGCCGGTTGAGAAGGGTCGACTTGCCGACGTTCGGGCGGCCCACCAGGGCGACGAAGCCCGCCCGATGCGGCTGGCCCGGCCCGCTCGATTGAGAGGTCACGCGAGGAGGCCGTTCCAGAGACGCGGGGGCGCGCGACGGCCGGTCTCGTTCAGTATCTCCCGCTCGCGTTCGTGCATGAGCCGGGCCTCTCCCGGCTCGTGATCGTCCCAGCCCGCCAGGTGCAGGAGCCCATGGACCACCAGCAGGTCGAGCTCGAGCGCCACGGACACCCCCACCCGCTTCGCCTGTCGCCTCGCCGTGTCGGCGCACACGATCACCTCGCCGAGCAGGCGCGACGGCCCCGGTGCGTGGAGATCGAAGGCGAGCACGTCGGTGGTCGTGCGCCTGCGCAGGTACCGCATGTTGAGCCGACGGATCGCGGGGTCGTCCACGACACTCACGTGGACGTCGCGATCGGCCCGGCCGAGCGCGGAGAGCGCGGACTCGGCCGTCCTTCGAAGCCTGACCGGCGAGACGCGGATCTTTCGCTGGAGGTTGCTGACGGCGGCGGGCATCAGAGGCCGGCGTCGAGGGACGGCGCGCGCCGGGCGGGCTTGACGCGGTCGTAGGCGCGGACGATGGCTGAGACGAGATCGTGCCTCACGACATCCCGGTGGTCGAAGTAAATGAAGCGGATCCCGTCGATGTCCTTGAGGACGTGCTGGATCTCGATGAGCCCCGACGGGCGGCTCGGCGGCAGGTCTACCTGGGTGATGTCGCCGGTGATCACCATCTTGGAGTTGAAGCCGAGGCGGGTCAGAAACATCTTCATCTGCTCCGAGGTCGTGTTCTGCGCCTCGTCGAGGATGATGAAGGCGTCGTTGAGCGTGCGGCCGCGCATGTAGGCGAGGGGCGCGATCTCGATCGCCCCCTTCTCGCTGAGCGTGGCGACCTTCTCGGCCTCGAGCATGTCGTAGAGCGCGTCGTAGAGCGGGCGGAGGTACGGGTGGAACTTCTCGATCAGGTCGCCGGGAAGGAAGCCCAGCCGCTCGCCCGCCTCGACGGCCGGACGCGTGAGGATAATGCGCGAGACTTCTCGCTTGACGAGAGCCGACACCGCCATGGCCACGGCGAGGTAGGACTTGCCGGTGCCCGCGGGGCCGATCGAGACGACGAGGTCGTGGCTCCGGATCGCGTCGAGGTAACGCTTCTGGTTGGCCGTCTTGGGGCTGATGAGCTTCCGCCGCGACGGCACCGCGATGGCGTCGGCCAGGAAACCCTTGAGGTCGGTGTCGGGCTCGGCGCCGGCGATGCGGAGGGCGGAGCGGATGTCGGCCGCGACCAGCGACGGCCGCGCGCGCAGCATGTCGATCAGCTCACGCAGCACTTTCTCCGCCTGCTGAAGCCGCTCCTCGTCGCCCCGCAGGGTGACGTCGTGGCCGCGCGACGTCGCCCGGACATCGTACTGCGTCTCGAGCAGCTTCAGGTGCTCGTCGTTGCGCCCGAGCAGGGCGAGCAGGTTGAGGTCCGGCGGGATCAGCACGCGGCGGGTGGCGCTGGCGACATCGCTCACGCGGGGCCGGCTCCTTCGACTACGCTGATCCCCAGATCGCGAAGCTGGCGCGCGTCCACGGGAGCGGGTGCGTCCGTGAGCGGGCAGGTACCCTTCTGCGTCTTTGGAAATGCAATGACCTCGCGAATGGATTCCTGCCCCACCAGGCTCGCCGCCAGGCGGTCGAGGCCGAACGCGATGCCTCCCATGGGCGGAGCCCCGAATTCCAGCGCCTCGAGCAGGAAGCCGAAGCGCGCCCGTGCCTCCTCCTTGGAGATGCCGATCAGGCCGAAGAGCCGCTCCTGAACCGACTGCTGGTGTATGCGGATGGAGCCGCCGGCGGCCTCCTGGCCGTTGAGAACGAGGTCATAGGCCTTGGCCCGCGCTTTGCCCGGGTCGGACTCGAGCAGGGGCAGATCCTCGTCCCGCGGCGCCGTGAACGGATGGTGGACGGCGTCCCAGCGCTTGTCGTCCGCGTTCCACTCCACCAGGGGAAAGTCGATCACCCAGGTGAAGACGTCGCGGTCCTGGGGGATCAGCTTGAAGCGCCTGGCCAGATCCACGCGCAGGCGGCCGAGCGCGACCGCCGCGATGGGCGCGGCGTCGCCCACGAGGAGTAAGAGATCGCCCGCGGCAGTGGCAGTCGAGGCAAGGAGCCGGTCCTGCACCGCCCCGAGGAACTTGGCCACGGGCGAGCTGATGCCGTCGGACGTCACCTTGATCCAGACCAGCCCCTTGGCGCCCGCCTGCTTGGCCTCGGCGGTGAGGTCGTCCAGCTCCTTGCGGCTCATCCCGCCGGCTCCGGGAATGCGGAGCGCCTTGACGCCGCCGCCGATCGCCACGACCTGAGCGAAGGCCTGGAACTCGCCCCCCGCGAAGAGCGCCGAGACGTCGGTCAGCTCCAGCGCAAATCGCAAGTCCGGCTTGTCGGAGCCGAAGCGCGCCATGGCCTCGTCGTAGCCGAGGCGCGGAAAGGGCAGCGAAAGCTCCACACCCTTTACCCGTCGCCAGATGGCGGCCACCATGCCCTCGACGATGGGCAAGAAGTCGTCGCGGTCGAGGAAGGAGGTCTCGATGTCGATCTGCGTGAACTCCGGCTGGCGATCTTTTCGCAGGTCCTCATCCCTGAAACAGCGGACGATCTGGAAATAGCGCTCGAAGCCGGCCACCATCAGGAGCTGCTTGAAGAGCTGGGGCGACTGCGGCAGCGCGTAGAAGCTGCCCGGCTGGAGCCGGCTCGGCACGAGGAAGTCCCGCGCGCCCTCGGGCGTCGAGCGCGTCAGGAAGGGTGTTTCCACCTCGAGGAAGCCGTGCTCGTGGAGGTAGTCGCGCACGGCGCGGCAGAGCAGATCGCGGATCTGGAAGCCCTTGAGGACGGACGCGCGGCGCATGTCAAGGTAGCGGTACTTGAGGCGGAGCGTCTCGTCTACCTCGCTGTCACCTTCGGAGTCGATCTGGAAGGGCAGCGGGCGGCAGTCGTTGAGGATCTTGAGCTCGCTCGCGTGGACCTCGATGGCGCCCGTCGGAATCTTCGCGTTCTCGGTGCCGACCGGACGCGGGGCGACGCTTCCGCGTACGGCCACGACGAACTCGCCGCGTACGCCCTGGACCTTCGCGTGCGCGAGGGGCCCGTCGCCGGGGTTGAACACGCACTGGGTGATGCCCTCGCGATCGCGGATGTCCACGAAGATCAGTCCGCCGTGGTCGCGCCGCCTGAAGACCCAGCCCATCAGCGTGACGGTCTTGCCGGCGTCCGTGGCGCGGAGCGCGCCGCAGGAATGCGTCCGCTTCCAGCCGGCCATGGGCTCGACCGGGTTGGGCTCGACGCGCGGCTCGCTCACCGGGGGGACGCCTGCTCGCCGAGGGAACGGAGCTCCTCGGACAGTTTCGCGATCGGCACGCGTCGCTGCTCTCCCGTCTTCATCTCGCGGAGCACTGCCTCCCCCGCCGCCAGCTCGTTCTCACCCGCGATCACGACGTAGGCGACGCCGAGCTTGTTGGCCCGCTCAAGCTCCCGCGGCAACTTGCGGGCGCCATAGCCCAATTCGGCCGACACGCCACCCTGGCGGACGGCGCGCGCGACGGGCATCAGACGCTCGAGCGCCGCCTCTCCCAGCGGTATCAAGAGCACGAATGGACGCGGGGCCGCGTCCGCTTCGCCCAGGAGGAGAACCACCCGCTCGAGACCGATGGCGAAACCGATGCCGGGATCGGCGGGGCCGCCCAGCCGCTCGATCAGGCCGTCGTAGCGCCCCCCGCCCGCCACCGCGTCCTGGGCACCCAGATCCGCCGTCTTCACCTCGAAGGTCGTGCGCACGTAGTAGTCGAGGCCGCGCACGAGCCGCGGCGTGACCGTGTAGGCCTGCCCCATGACGTCGAGGTAGCCGCGCACGCTCTCGAAGTGCTTCGCGGCCTCGGGCGAGAGCGAGTCGAGGATGGACGGCGCCTTCTCGATGACGGGCTGGCAGTCGGGCACCTTGCAGTCGAGCACGCGGAGCGGGTTGCGCCCGAGCCGCGCCTGGCATTCACCGCAGAGCGACGCGGCGAAAGGCCTGAAGTAATCCAGGAGCCGCGCGATGTACGCCGTCCGGTCCCCGGGGTCGCCGATGGAGTTGACGTGCAGCGCGAGGCGCTCGCCGAGCCCGAGCGCGCGGAAGAAGTCCATCAGCATGCAGATGACCTCGGCGTCCACCGCGGGGTTGACGTCGCCGAGCGCTTCGACGTTGGCCTGGTGGAACTGCCGGTAGCGCCCCGCCTGCGGGCGCTCGTAGCGGAACATGGGGCCGGCCGTGTAGAGGCGCACGGGCTTGGGCTCGACCTGGAATCCGTGCTCGATATAGGCGCGCAGGAGCGACGCGGTCGCCTCGGGCCGGAGCGTCAGCGAGTCGCCACCGCGGTCGTCGAATGTGTACATCTCCTTCTTGACGATGTCGGTCTCGTCGCCGATGCCGCGGGCGAAGAGCTCGGTGCGCTCGAACAGCGGCAGCCTGATCTCCCGGTACCCGTACGCCTCGAAGGTCTTGCGCGCCGCAGCCTCCACGCGCTGCCACTTGCCTGTCTCCGAGGGCAGGATGTCACGGACACCCCTGACCGCCTTGATGGCCATGGCTACCTCGCCGGCGCGGTCCGATACTCGGCAGCCAGCGCCATGAAGCCGTTGGCCATCTCGGGCTCGGCGACGATGACGTCGGCCGACACCGAGATCCAGACGGACGCGTGCGCCCTGGGCGTGCCCCGGTAGGCGTGGATCACGATTCAACTCCGATCGCGGGCGGGTAGGCCGGGCAGGACAGCGAGACTACTCCTGCGGGACGGTCATGATGACCTGGGTCTCGGCCTGGGTCTTCAAGATGTTCTTGTAGCGGACGACGGTGGCGATGATGGTCGGCTGGTTGGCGTCGTCAGTCTTGAAGCCGCCCAGCGCCGTGATCGTCCCCTCGAAGCCCGTGTCGATGGACTGCAGCCTGAAGCCCGCGGGAGTCTTGAAGACGATGGCGAGGAGTCCTTCCTTGACGATGTTCTGCGGAACGATGACCTCGTCCACGCCGTCACCGTCGAGATCGATGGCGAGCGGCGTCGGCTCGATCTTGTAGAAGGCGGTCCGCCGGACCTTACCGGTCACGACGCCCGTCTCCTGCTCGAGGGTGATGGAGCCGCCGCCCACGGCCGTCCCCGAGCGCCACAGGTCCTCGCCGTCGGTGGCCATCTGGAGCCGGTTGAACTCGTCGATGAAGGCCACCACCCGCGAGTCCTTGCCGTTCATGTTGGACAGGACCGCTCCCATGGGCCGGAAGGCCCGGTGCACGCGGACCGCCTTGTCGGTCACGAGCTTGCCGTTCTTCCACGCCATCTGCTCGGCCTGGCCCTGGGTGAAGAACTTCTCCCGGCTGAAGCGCTGGGTCCACACCGTCTGCTTGTGCCCCTCGCCCTTGGCGTCCACGGCGAAGAGAAACTCCTCGATGCTGTCCTCGAGGTAGCGCGGCTTGCCGTCCTTGACGCCCAGGATGAAGGAATTGAGCCCGCCCTGCGGGTCGTGCCGGTTGCCGATCACCTCGAAGACACCGTCGCCGTCCAGGTCCACCAGGTACACGGAAAAGACCTGGCCCCGCGAGCGCACCGACATGGACCATTCCGCCTCGAGCTTCGTGCCCACGACCTTGTACATGTAGACCTTGTACCCGTCGCTGACCACCATGCGCGGGATCTTGTCCCTGGGCATGATTCCCACGTCGATGGCCAAGGCCGCGAAGGGGAACTTCGCCACTTCCCTGAGCGGGATGGTGTTCTCCCCGCTCGAGTAGGAGCCCGCCTCGAGCTCGCGCCCGAGAAGGCGCGCCAGGAGCGAGCGCTGCTTGGCCTGCGGCGGGTTGGCGGAACCGCCCTGGGAGAAGCGGCTGCCCTGGGTCGTCGGGCGTATCGACGGCGGCACGAAGAAGGCCGTCGTGAGCGCGGCCTCCGGCCGGGGCAGCTCGTAGAGACGCACGTCCATGTAGGGCTTGGTGTCGACCCGCTTGAAGTGCAGGACGAGGACGTTCTCGGCCTTGAAGCGCTCGGCGGCCTGCCGGAGTCCCTTGCCCTCGAGGGCATCCTCTGGCTTGACGCCCTGCTGCGCGAGGGCCACTCCGATGGGGTCGCCCATGCCCACGCTGAAACGTCCGGTGCGCGTGAGCCCGTCCACCAGCTCCTGGACGGCGGCTTCGATCAGGTTGTCCCTGATACCGGTGGACAGCGGCAGCACGGTGAGGCGGATTTTCCCGGACGAGACGCGCGCCTTGTCTCCGGGGGCGATGCCGCCGCTCTTGCTCGTGGTCACCCGGGCGACGGAGTAGGCCTCGGCAACCTCCTCCACCCTCACCCGCCCGACCGTCTCCTCTTTCTTGCCGAGGACCTCGCCGGTCTTCGGATGCTTGAGCTCTTCCCCCTCGTGGACGACCACCAGCTCAACCCCAGTCACCACCCCGTCGCGCTGCCCTATGGACAGCGTGACCTGGCCGCCGTCCACCTTCAGGACATCGCCCTCGACCTTGGGGAAGAGCGCGGTGACCTGGGCGACGAGAGAGGTGATCGGGGTCGGCGCCGGCCCGACTGCGGGCGGGGCCTGGGCCGAGACAGGTACTGCGCTCAGAGCCAGGAGGAGGACCGGGGCGAGGAGGACCAGGGAAGGGAAGCGCCTCATGGCGTCATGATACCGACCCCAGGAGGACAGGGCAAGCAATGGGGAAAAGACTGCGGGCCCGGGGGTCGCCCCCCGGGCCCGCTTTACTGCGAGGCCAGCGTGCTAGAAGCTGAAGCGGACGCGAGCCGTCGAGATGGCGATGTCGTTGACGCCGATGTCCTTCCTGACCGGGATGCCTGCGCCCGCGTTGTAGTCGCTGGCGACATACCGGTGGGCCAGCGCGTTGCCGGCCTTCATGTAACCGGCGGCCCACTCGAACACCAGGCCGGGCGCGAAGCGGTACGTGAGCGAGATGTCGAACTCGGTACCGAGGTAATTGGATTCACCCTTAGGCCGGCAGTTCTGCAGGGTCTTCCGGCAGACCATCGACGGCTGGAGGCCGCCGCCCGACACGAGGAAGGCATCCGTGTCCACCTTGCTCCACGTCCAGTTCGGCTGCAACTGGGCGCCCACCGTGAGGGCAGGCGTGAGCGCGTAGCTGGCCTTCAGGCCGGGGGCGACGCGGCCGTACTTGTCCCAGCCAATCGTCACGCCGGGGTTATTACCGTTGGTGGAGATGATCTGGCCGTAGTCGAGGCCGAGAGACATGATCTGCGTGCCCCAGTCAGCCAGGTACGAGGTATCCGTATCGAGCGGCGTGAAGTACTTGATGCTCTTGTACGGGTTGCTCTTCGCGTCCTGACCGGTCGTCCACATGACCATTCCGGAGAGGAGCAGGGGACCCAGCTGGAAGCTGGAGCGGATGTCACCCAGCCAGGCGTTGATGTGTGCCGATTGCCTGGTGCCCGCCTGGCCATAGGCGCTGGCGATGCCGCCCGGGTTCCACTTCGCCTGCGAGCCGAACTGGTAGAGGATCGTCGGGTCCACCGACCACGGGCCCGAGCGCCAGCGCGCGTCCACGCCGACAGTATTGCGGTACTCGTGCACGCCCGTACCGGCGCCGTCGGCGCCGGCGACACCGGGCGACCCTTGGGAGTTGGGGGCGTTCATCGGAGAGAACGGGCCGCCCTGGTTGATGGACACGCCGCCTCGACCCTGACGGGAGGCGACGTTGCCGAGCTGGCCCGTGGCGGACAAGTGGGAGAACATCGGCTTGATGTCCAGCCCCTTCATGACGGTGATCTCGGGGCTGCCGATGAACGCGAAGTTGTCACCGCGCGAGTTCGACGTGCACTGCGTCCCCGACGCCACGGTGCTGACGCCGGTCGCGGTGTTGTTGAAGATGCACTTGTTCTGGAGGGTCGCCGCGCCGGGGTTGCTGCTATTCAAGAACGGGATCAGTGGGGAGCTGCCCTTGCCGTACAGGTTCTCGTCGATTTGCACGTAGGTCAGCTGCGCCTTGAAGGTCGGGCTGAACGTCGTGTACAGGTTCACGCCCGGGAAGTCGCCGTTGGCATAGGTCGCCAGCTTGTAGTTGGCGGCGGTGGCGAAGGGCTGACCGCCGAGCCGGACGATCGTCGCAAACGGGACGAGCGGTAGCGGGAACTCGACGTAGATCCACTTGATCTGGAAGTTGCCCTGTGTGTCCGTGTTCATGTCGAACGAAGCCTCGGTGGCGCCGACGCCGGGGGTGCAGGTGACCGCGCCGGCCGAGGAGGTTTGACACCCCGTCGTGTTGTTGCTGTCGACGAAGCCGTACTGGCCCCACGTGTGGTCCATCTCGAATCCGAACACGCCCTTGGCCTCGCCGACCTCGCCGATGATGTCGAACCGGCCGCGGGTCCGGCCATAGAAGACATGGTCCCGGTTCCGGTTGACGTTTTGGTCCAGCGTGTTCATGTTCTGCGACCAGCTGCCGACTGAGTCGATGAGGCCCGTGATGGTGAACTTCGGCGTGGGCGCCGCCGCCTGAGCAAAGACGTCAGGGGGCGCCACGAAGCCGAGGAGTGCCACCAGGGCGAGAGAAAGGAACAAAATCCTTCTCATTTACCGCCTCCTCATGGTGTGAGTGCACGACGTGCTGCAAAGTGTGCGTCCTGCCGGTGACCACCTTCGCGCGACTACATTGGTTCAACCGCATGGGTTCAACCGCATGCATCAATTGCGGTCCGTCTGTGACCTGACACTTTTACCCCGGGGAGAGTCAACCCGTCAAGATAAAAGAGGTGGTACTACTCGTCAGCCGTTTAGCTTTATCCCCCGTCTCCGAGCTGCTTGAGAGCGTTCTTGGCCAGCTCGGAAAAGGGCGAGGCTGGGTCGAGATCCCTGGCTCGCCTGAAGGCGACCTTGGCCTCGTCATTCCGGCCTCCTTGGGAAAGCGCCAGGCCGAGCCCGTACTGGGCCGCCGCCATGGTGGGCTCGAGCTGGATAGCGGCCCGGAAGGACTCCTGCGCCTCCTGAGGCTTGCCCAGCCGGATGTACGCCTCGCCCATGTTGTAGTAGGCGACTTCTGGTGTCGTGTAGGTGGGGAAGGACAGCGCCTTCTTGTAGGCGGCGATGGCGTCGTCGAAGCGGCTCTGCTGGGCCAGCGAGATGCCGAGGTTGTGCTGTAGATCCGGGCTATTCCTGTCCAGGTCGAGCGCCGTCTGGAACTCGACCTGCGCCTCGGTCGGCCTGCCTAGATTGAGCAGTACGAGCCCGAGCGTGTTGTGGTACTGGGCATTCTCGGGGTCGAGCTGCAGGGCTTCCTTGAGCGAGGCCATGCCGAGCGCCAGCCGGTTCTCGCTCAGGTTTCGCACGGCCTGCTCGTAGGTCGCCCTCGCTCGGAGCTTCGCCACTTCCTCGTCCTGCTTGGAGGCGCATCCGAGCAGGAGCACGAGAGCCGCGCCGACCAGGAGCGGGCCACGCGCGCCGCCCAGCCTTGACAGGGTCGTTTCTCCCCTGTTAACCTTCATGGTTGTGCCGACCTACGAGTACGAATGCCCGAAGTGCCCCCGTGTCTTCGAGGTGAAACAGCGGATCACCGAGCCCAAGCTCGAGGTTTGCGAGATCTGCGGTGGGCCCATCCACCGGCTCCTGTCGGCCGCCCCGTTCATTCTGAAGGGCGGCGGCTGGTACGTCACCGACTACCCGTCCGAGTCTCGCAAGAAGGCGTCGCAGTCGGAGTCCACGTCGGGCGATTCGGCTCCGCCGGCTCCGAGCCCCGCCGGAGAGAAGTCTAGCACGCCGCAACCGGCGCCTTCACAATCAGAGAAAGCCAAGAGTTCAGAGAAAACCAAGAGTTCAGAGAAGACCAAGAGCTCCGAAAAGTCGAAGAGCGAACCGGCAGCAAAGCCCACGCCGTCCAATTCGTCTTCTTCCGCTTCCTAAAAGCCGTGGCCTACGGGCCGCACCGGCGCGCCTCTCTCGGTTACTTGTCCCGATCCACCACGTAGTCGGCGACGAGCAGCAGCGTGTCCTTGTCTTCGCCGTCGGGGAATGCGGCAAGAGCCTCCTTGGCGCTCCCCGCGTAGTCCTGGGCGCGCGCCTGCGCGTACTGGACGCCACCGTAGCGCTCGACGAGCAGGCGGATCTCCTCGAACTCGCCAGGGCCGGCGGCGTGCCGCTTCAGCACGGCCTGGATCCGGTCGCGCTCGGCCGGACTCGCGCGCTCGAGCGTGGTGATGAGCGGCAGCGTCCGCTTGCCCTCTTTGAGGTCGGCGCCCACGGCCTTGCCGAGGCGCACCTGGTCGGCGACGAAATCGAGCGAGTCGTCACTGATCTGGAAGGCGATGCCGATGTGCAGTCCGTAACGGGTGAGGGCCTCCACCCGCTCTTCGGGCGCCTTCGCCAGGAGCGCGCCGATACGGCAGCAGGCCGAGATGAAGGACGCCGTCTTCTGGGTGATGATGCGCAGGTAGTCGGCCTCGCTCGCGGTGCCGCTGCGCTTCCGCTCGAGCTGGAGTACCTCCGCCTCCGTCATCGAGACGGTGGCGCGCGCGAGCGTCTCCAGCACGGCCGGATCCCCGTCCTCGACCATGAGGGCGAAGGACTTCGAGTAGAGGTGGTCGCCGACGAGGATGGAGGCGTCGTCTCCCCAGCGCGCGTTGGCCGAGGGACGGCCGCGCCGGAGCGGCGCCTGGTCCACGACGTCGTCGTGGATGAGGGTCGCGGTGTGCAGGAGCTCGACCACGCAGCCCATGCGCACGGCCCGCGGGCCGCCGTAGCCCGCCACCCGTGCCGCCATGAGCAGGAGGATGGGCCGGAGCCGCTTGCCGCCGGCGCCGGCGATGAAGTCGCCCATCTCGTGGATCAACCCGACGGGCGATGAGATCGAGTGGGCGATGGCCTCCTCGATGGCACGCATCTCGGGACCCACGGCCTGCGCGACGCGCTCCTTGAGGAGCGCCTCCAGCGGCGTCGGGGCTTTCACTGGCCTGCTTTAACCGGCATGGACGGATCGAGCGCCACCGGGTGGGTCAACGCCAGTGGGTCGTGGTCATCGCCGAGCGGTGGAGGATCATCTGATGACGACCCGGTCCTTGACCTTGACCTGGTTGCCCGAGGAGACAGTCGAAAGCTCGACCACGGAGAACTTGTCCCTGACCTCGGTCACGCGGCCCGTGGCAACCTCCTCGTCCAGCTCGCCCAGGAGCTCGCCGGTGACCGGGTGGACGATGGCGATCTTGTCGCGGCGCACGCTGACCTGGGCGCCCGGCCTGATGCCGTCCTTTCCGTTGAGGTCGATCACGACCCGGCTCGTGTCGACGAAGACCACGAAGCCGCGATTGGCCGGCAATGCGGCGACACCGGCCGCCTGCGTGGTGCCGCCCTTCGCAGCGGCCGCGCCCGCCTTGGGCGGCGGAGGGGTCGGCTCGACGGACACGGCCATCTTCTGTCGCGGGCTGACGCGTCCGCCCCCCGGGGGCGCGCCGTACTTGGCCACGATCTCGGGCGCCGCGATGAGGCTATCCTTCCCGAAGATCAGGGTGCCCATGGTGGTGGGAACCTTGTCGTCTTCCACCCAGATGTACTCGGGCTCGCTCGGCACGTCACCGAAGCGGGGATTCTTGATGAGGAGCCACTTGTTCTCCGCCGGTTTGATGTCGACGCTGGGATCGCTGTCCTTGGGTAGCCCCGCCAACTCCCGCAGGCTCGGCAGCTCTCCGCAGCCTGCCAAAGAAGCTGCCGCCAGCGCCAAGCCGGCCAGGAGACGGAGCGCGGTGGCGTTCATCGGGCCTCCAGCATAGCAGATTCGCCGCGGGTCAGTCCTCGGAGCGCGGCTCCCAAGGGAAGCGCTGCTCACCGGCGCCCTCGGAGCGCGTGAGCGCCTGGCGCCGCGAGAAGAGCGCGGCCCCCGTGACCGCCGATATCCACGTCACGTCGAGGTAGGTGATGCCCCGCCGCTCGATGAGCACGGGGATCAGCCAACCGGTCACGTCGAGGGATTTGCCCAGCGTCACCGCTCGGTCCGGCCGCACGAGCATTTCCTCGCCCTTGGTCTTGCTGTTCAGCAGGACCTCGCTGACCTGCCCCGAGTCCACGCTCTGGAATCGGCGCGTCTGGTCCATGGCGAGCGCCAGCATGAAGGGCACGCGGCGCAGGTCAGCCTTGCCCGTGGTCAGGTCGACCGGCGGAACGACCGCGACGCGTATGCGCCCGCGCGTGATGCGTACGCCGTCCTCTGGTCGAGGCGACGGCCGGCCCTCTACGGGAACGAAGAGGGCCTCCGAGAAGCTGGCCTCCACACGCTGCACCTGGGCGTAGCCGAGGACCTCTTCGTACCGGCCGAGCGGCTTGCCCGAGCCCGGGAGATGAAAAACTTCGCCCTTGCGGAACACGGTGAACTCCTGGCCGAGGAGCACGCCGTTCTTGCTGCCCAGGTCCAGGTAGAGGTTCTCGCCGTCCACCTGTACCACCAGGCCCTCGACGGCCGGGAACGCGGTGACCACGTCCTGGAGCATCAAACCGAAGGTGGCGCCGACCTGGTCCGCGATGCCCGCCTGTGCGGGCCCGGCCAGCACCAGGGCCGCCACGGTGAAGGAAAGCGCCGCGGCCAGTCGAGAAGACGCCACCGCGATTCTAAAAGACAACCGACGGCTGATGGGCACCGAAGACGCTCCGCAGCGCATCGCAGATCTCGCCGAGCGTCACCTGCGCGCGCACGGCGTCGAGGATGAACGGGATGAGGTTGTCGCGGCCGCGCGCGGCCCGGCCCACGGCCTCGAGTGCCCGCGCCGCGGCTCCTGCGTCGCGTGTGCGCCTGAGATGATCGAGGCGCTCAGCCATCGCCGCACCCACGGCGGCATCGACCTGGAAGAGACCGGCGGCTGGTGGCTCGTCCATGACAAACTCGTTGACCCCCACCACGAGGCGCGCCTTCGACTCGACGTCCTGCTGGTAGCGGTACGCCGACTCCTGGATTTCGCGCTGCATGAAGCCGATGGCGCTGACGGAGCCGCCGAGGCCGTCGATCTTGGCGATGTAGGTCTCGGCCTCCTCCTCGATCCTGCGCGTCATCGCTTCCACCGCGTACGAGCCTCCCAGCGGATCCGCGGTGTCGGCGACGCCGGACTCGTGGGCGAGCACCTGCTGGGTGCGGAGGGCGAGGCGCACGGAGGCCTCGGTGGGCAGGGCGAGAGCCTCGTCCATCGAGTTGGTGTGCAGCGACTGGCAGCCTCCGAGAATGGCGGCGAGCGCCTGGACGGCCACCCGCACGATATTGTTCTCGGGCTGCTGGGCCGTGAGCATGCTACCCGCCGTCTGCGCGTGGAAGCGCAACATGCAGGAGCGCGGATCGCGCGCTCCGAAGCGCTCGGTCATGATCCGCGCCCAGAGACGCCGGGCCGCGCGGAACTTCGCCACCTCCTCGAGGAGGTGGTTGTGGGCATTGAAGAAGAAGGACAGTTGCGGCGCAAATTCGTCCACCCCGAGCCCCGCCACCCGCGCGGCGGTGACGTAGGCGATGGCGTTGGCGAGGGTAAAGCCCACCTCCTGCGCCGCCGTGCATCCGGCTTCGCGGATGTGGTAGCCCGAGATGGAGATCGTATTCCAGCGCGGCACGCGATCCTTGCAAAACGCGAACATGTCGGTGATGAGCCGCATCGACGGCGTGGGCGGGTAGATGTACGTGCCCCGCGCGATGTACTCCTTGAGGATATCGTTCTGGACGGTGCCGGCAAGCGTGTCCGCCGCTATCCCCTGCTTTTCCGCGGCGGCGACGTACAGGCACAGGAGGATCGAGGCGGTGGCGTTGATGGTCATCGACGTGGACACGCGGTCGAGCGGGATGCCCGCGAAGAGCTCCTCCATGTCCCGAAGGCTCGAGATGGACACGCCCACCCTGCCCACGTCGCTCTTCGCCATCGCGTGGTCGGCGTCGTAGCCCATCTGCGTGGGCAGGTCGAAGGCGACCGAGAGGCCCGTTTGTCCCTGCTCGAGAAGATAGCGGTAGCGCCGGTTCGTCTCGGCCGCCGAGCCGAAGCCCGCGTACTGGCGCATGGTCCAGAGTCTGCCGCGGTACATCGTGGGCTGGACGCCGCGCGTGTACGGAAACTCGCCGGGGAACCCCACGTCACGCAGATAGTCCTGGGCCGCCGTGTGCTCCGGCGTGTAGACACGCTCGAGCGGCGCGCCGTCGGAGCCCGTGAAGAGCCCCGGCCTGTCGGGCGACTTCTCGAGCGCGGGCTTGAGCGTGCGCGCTTCCCACTCGCGCCTTGCGTCGTCGAGCCGCTTCTTCTCTTCGGGCGTCATAGCGGCCGCGCGTTCACAGTGGAATGTTCCCGTGCTTGCGCGGCGGGTTCGAGTCCCGCTTGGTGTGCAGCACCTCGAGCGCCTGGATCAACCGGCGGCGGGTATCCTTGGGCTCGATGACCTCGTCGACGTACCCGCGCTCGGCGGCGGCGTACGGGTTGGCAAACTTCTCGCGGTACTCGCGGGCCTTTTCGTCCTTGAGCTTCCCCGGGTCCTTTGCCGCGTCCATTTCCCGCTTGTAGAGGATGCTCACCGCCCCGTCGGGGCCCATGACGGCGATCTCGGCCGTGGGATAGGCAAAGTTGGCGTCGCCCCGGATGTGCTTCGAGGACATGACGTCGTAGGCGCCGCCGTAGGCCTTGCGCGTGATGACGGTCAGCTTCGGCACCGTCGCCTCGCAGTAGGCGTAGAGCAGCTTCGCCCCGTGCTTGATGATACCTCCGAACTCCTGCGCCGTCCCCGGCAGGAAGCCCGGCACGTCCACGAAGGTGACGAGCGGGATGTTGAAGCAGTCGCAGAAGCGGACGAAGCGCGCCGCCTTGAGCGACGCGCTGATGTCGAGACAGCCGGCCAGGTGCGCGGGCTGGTTGGCCACGACGCCGACGGGCCGGCCACCGAGCCGGCCGAAGCCGACCACGATGTTGGGAGCGTAGCCGGCGTGCACCTCGAAGAAGTACCGGTCGTCGAGCACCGGCTGCACGATGTCCTTGATGTCGTACGGCTTGTTCGGCTGGGCGGGGACGACCGTCTGCAGCTCCTCGTCCGTCCGGTCGGCGGGATCGGTGGTCGCCCGCACCGGCGGATCTTCCAGGTTGTTCTGAGGCAGGAACGTCATGAGCTCGCGGATGAGGGCCAGGCACTCCTCCTCGCTTTCCGCCGCGAAGTGGGCGACGCCGGAGGTCGAGCCGTGCGTCGTCGCGCCGCCCAGGTCCTCGAAGGAGACTTCCTCGTGCGTCACCGCCTTGATGACGTCGGGACCCGTCACGAACATGTAGGACGAGTGCTTGACCATGACGACGAAGTCGGTGATGGCCGGCGAGTACACGGCTCCTCCCGCGCACGGGCCCATGACGGCGGAAATCTGCGGCACGACACCCGAGGCCAGCGTGTTGCGCAGGAAGATGTCCGCATAGCCCGCGAGCGAGACGACGCCCTCCTGGATCCGCGCGCCTCCGGAGTCGTTCAGCCCGATGACGGGCACCCCCGTCTTCATCGCGAGGTCCATGATCTTGCAGATCTTGCGCGCGTACGCCTCGGAGAGCGACCCGCCGAAGACGGTGAAATCCTGGGCGAACGCGAAGACGGGGCGGCCGTGGACGCGCCCCGAGCCCGTCACCACCCCGTCACCCGGGATGCGTTGGGCGTCCATGCCGAAGTCGTGATTCTGGTGGACCACGAAGCGGTCCACCTCGGCGAACGAGCCTTTGTCGAGGAGGATCTCGAGTCGCTCGCGGGCCGTTTTCTTCCCCGCCTTGTGCTGCCGCTCAATCCGCTCGGGTCCGCCGGCCGCGTCGGCCTGCTGGTTGCGGCGAGAGAGCTCCTCGAAACGATCCTGGAGGGACATGGGTGCGGCTCCTTGCAGTGGCCGACGTCGGGGAGTGCCCGGCGGTGCGCTCCTGCCTCTCGTGGAGTATAGGGGCCCGTCGTCCGGAAAGTCAATGAATGCGCGACCTTTTCTGCTATCCGTTTGACTTCGCGAGGCGCCGTCTGGCATACTTCGCGGCCTATGACTCCGCTGGCCCAGACCGTGCTAGTAATCTGCGCCGTGGTGCTCACCGTGGCATTCGTCGTGACCCTGGCGTCACTCAGGCGCGCGACGGCCCGAGCGGAGATCGTGCTGCAGCTCGTGGAGCGGGAGATCCGCCCGCTGGCGAGCCAGGCGGAGGCGCTGGCGGCGGACGTGCGGACGCTGTCGCAATCGGCGAACCGCGAGCTCAATCGGATCAGCGGCGTGGTCCGCCGTGTGGAGGACATCTCCTTCAAGATCGCGCGGGTGGTCGGCGTGGCGAACAGCCTGGCGTCCTTCCGCGGGATCAGCGGCGTCGGCTCGGGCCTCCGGACGGCGCTCAGGGTGTTTGTGTCGAGGCTCAGGAACTAGGAAGGAGGACGCGATCATGTCGGATCAGCGTGGTGGGGACGCAGCAGGCTATCTGGGCTGGTTCTTCCTCGGCGCCATCGCGGGAGCGGCCGCGACGATGTTGCTGACGCCCAAGACGGGAACCGAGGCCCGCGAGCTTCTGACGGAGCACGGGCAGGAGTGGCTCAAGAAAGCGCAGGCGGCGGCGGAGGAAGCGCAGGAGAAGGCGGGCGACCTCTTCGGCAAGGGCCGCGAGTACTTCGAAGAGCAGCGCAACCGCCTGGTCGGAGCCTTCGAGGCCGGCCGCTCGGCCATGAAAGAGGAGATGGGCAAGGGCCGGAACGAGGGCTAGACCTGCAGGAGACGGAGACATCGCGAGGCCAGACCGAGGAAAGTCCGGCGGCCGCCGACACGGGAGGGCGGCCTCCCGCCTCGGCGGCGCCCGGCCCGGCCCGATCTCCACGGAAAAAATCGAAAGATGGTGGGGCCTCGCGATCCCCGCCACCGTTGCCGTCCTGACCTTCCTCGCCTTTTTTCCCACGTTCGACAATGGCTTCGTCGACTGGGACGATACCGGCAACCTCAGCGACAACGAGTCCTACCGAGGGCTCGGCTGGACCCAGCTCAAGTGGATGTTCACCACCGTCCACATGGGTCACTACATCCCCCTCACCTGGCTGACCTTCGGGCTCGACTACGTCGTGTGGGGCATGGACCCCTTCGGCTATCACCTGACGAATCTGCTCCTTCACGCCGCCAATGCCGTCCTCGTTTATCTGATCGCCGTTCGACTCCTGGCTGTGGCAGTGCCGGCTCTCTCCGCCGAGTGGCTTGGTCTCCGAATCGCCGCCATGGCGGCCGCCCTCCTGTTCTCCTTGCACCCGCTGCGTGTCGAATCCGTGGCGTGGGCGACCGAGCGGCGAGATGTACTCTGCGCGTTCTTCTACCTGCTTGCCGTCCTCGCCTATCTCCACGCGTGCGACGCTCCGACGGTCCCGGCGCGGGGGCGGCGACTGTGGTACGGCGGAGCCATTGCCGCCGGCGCCGCTGCGTTGCTCTCGAAATCCATGGCGGTGAGCCTGCCGGTGATTCTGCTCGTGCTGGACGTCTATCCCCTGAAGCGACTCAGCCTCCACGAGAGCATCCTGCGGGAGGCCGATCAACGGCGCGTGCTCCGGGAAAAGATTCCCTTCTTCCTCTGCAGCGCCGTGGCCGCCGTCATCGCCATCATTGCCCAGCTCATCGGGAGCGTCACGACATTGAGTCAATTTGGGCTCGTCGAGCGACTGAGCCTCGCGAGCTTCTCACTTGCCTTCTACCTCTGGAAGATGATCGTGCCCCTGAACCTGTCGCCGCTCTACGAGCTACCGGACCCCATCCGGTGGTGGGCGCCTTCATTCGTGCTGAGCGGGCTCGTGGTGCTCGCGATCAGCGTGGCGGCCGTGGCCAGGCGACGTCGCGGGCCGGCCCTCGCTGCCGTCTGGGTGAGCTATATCGTCATTCTTCTCCCCGTCTCGGGCATCGTGCACAACGGGCCCCAGATCGCGGCCGATCGCTACAGCTATCTGGCCTGCGTGGGCTGGACGCTCCTGGCCGCCGGAGGCCTCGGGGCGGGTTGGCTTCAGCTCCGACGGACACGATCGGTCTTATCGGCGGCCGAATGGACGCTGCCGATCGTGCTGATCGTGAGCGCGTCCCTCGGCGTCCTGACGTGGCGGCAGACGCAAGTCTGGCACGACACGGGCACCTTCTGGGCTCAGGCGCTTGCCACGGCTCCTTCGGCGATGGCCCACGCGAGCGTCGGCTCGCTGCTCGCCGAGCAGGGGCGGATATCGGACGCCATCTCGCACTACGAGGCAGGGCTCCGGCTGAATCCGAGGTCCGGGCGCATCCACAGCGCGCTCGGCGTCGAGCTCTCCAAGCAAGGGCGCCTCGCGGAGGCGATCAGTCACGACGAGGAGGCGGTCCGGCTCATGCCTGACGCCGCGTTCTCCTACAACAACCTCGGCGCAGCTCTGGCCGCGCGGGGTCGCACCGACGAAGCGATCGAGCGCTACCGGCAGGCTCTGCAACGCCTGCCAAGCTACGCGGAAGCTCACAACAACCTCGGAAGAGCGCTCGCCGACAAGGGACGCCCGGCCGAGGCCATCGAGCACTACCGGGAGGCCTTGCGGCTTCGCGCCGACCTTGCCGAGGCACACGACGGGCTGGCCCGAGCGCTCGCCAGCCAAGGGCGGCCGGCAGAGGCGCTCGAGGAGTTCCGCGAGACCGTGCGCATACGGCCCGCGGATGCGGTCGCCCGCTACAACTTGGGCAACATACTGGCCGGACTCGGGCGCCTGGACGAAGCCGCCGTCCAGTTCCGTGAGGCGCTCAGGCTCAACCCCGGGCTTCGAGAGGCCCAGGTGAGATTGGAGCGACTTGCCGGAGAGCGAGCCAGAAGCGCGAGATAGGACGCAGGGAAAAAGCTAGATATGGATGGCCTGGCCGAGCGCGGCGAGGGTGGCTTCGAGCGAGGCCTCGGACAGGGTCGGGTGGGCGTGGATCGTGTGAATGATCTCCTCGAGCGTAGCCTCGAGCGTCCGCCCCACCGCGAACTCGTGGATCAGCTCCGTCGCCTCGGGTCCCACGATGTGCACGCCGAGGATTTCTCCCGTCCGCTTGTCGGCCACCACCTTCAAGAAACCCTCCGTCTCGCCCAGCGCCACCGCCTTGCCGTTGGCCGTGAAGGGAAAACGGCCCACGCTCACCTCGCGTCCGTCGGCCTTCGCCGCAGCTTCGGAGAGCCCGATCGACGCGACCTGGGGACGGCAATACGTGCACGAGGGGACGTTGCCGTAGTCCACCGGCCGAGGCGATCGGCCCGCGATGGCCTCAGCCGCTACCACGCCCTCGGCCATGGCCTTGTGCGCCAGCATCTGGCGACCCGTCACGTCACCCACGGCGAAGATTCCCTTGACGGCTGTCTCCATGGTCGGCCCCACCGTCACGAGCCCGCGATCCATCGTCACACCCAGCGCCTCGAGCCCCAGTCCCTTCGTCCGCGCCGCGCGCCCGACCGCCATGAGCACCTGCGCGGCCGTGAGCGTCTCGCGCGTGCCCTCGGCGTCGATCTCGACGGCGACGCTTCCCTTCCCCGGCGTGACCTTGACGACCTTGACGCCGGTGCGCACGGTCACGCCCCGGCGGGTGAAGAGCCGCGCGATCTGGGCCGAGGCTTCCTCGTCCTCGAGGGGCAGCACGCGCGGCAGGGCTTCGAGAACGGTGACCTCGACGCCGTAGGCCCGGTAGACGTCGGCGAACTCCATGCCGACCGCGCCGGCGCCGATCACGACCAGCGAGGCGGGCCTCGTCTCGGTGCGAACCGCGCCGTTGGAGGAGATCACCTGTGTCTCGTCTATGGCGACCCCGGGCAGCGACTTGGGCTCCGAGCCCGTGGCGAGGATGACCGCCCGGCGGGCCTCGAGGATCTCCACGCCGCCCTTGCCCTTGACCTCGACGATGCTCTTGGACTTGAGGGAGCCCACACCAGCCAGGAGCGTGATCTTGTTCTTTCGGAAGAGGAACTCGACGCCCTTGGCCATGCGGTCGGCGACGCGCCGCGAGCGCTGGATGGCCTGGGCGTAGTCGGCCCGCCATTCCCCAACCGTGATGCCGAACTCGTCTGCCCGATGAAACAGGTCGACGATTTCCGCATTGCGCAGGAGCGCCTTGGTGGGGATGCACCCCCAGTTGAGGCAGACGCCGCCGGGCCTGTCGTCTTCGACGGTGGCAACGGCGAGGCCGAGCTGGGCGCAGCGGATGGCGGCGACGTAGCCGCCGGGTCCCGTGCCGATCACGACGACGTCGAAACCCTGGTTCGCCATGGCGTCAGACGAGAAGGCGGAGCGGCTCTTCCAGCAGGCGCTTGACGTCCTGGAGGAAGCGGGCGCCCATGGCGCCGTCCATCACCCGGTGGTCGCAGGAGATGGTCATCTTCATGCGCCGGCCGGCGCGGATCTGACCGTCCTCGACCACGGGCTTCTCGAGCACGGACCCGACGGCAAGGATGGCGCCCTCGGGCGGGTTGATGATGGCCGAGAACTCCTCGACGTCGTACATGCCGAGATTGGAGATGGAGAAGGTCGCGCCGGAGAGCTCCTGGGCGCGGAGCTTGCCGCCTCGCGCGCGCTCGGCCACGTCCCGCGCTTCGACAGCGATCTGCGCCAGCGGCTTCACGTCGCAGTCGCGCAGCACGGCCGTGATCAGTCCCTCGTCGAGGGCGATGGCGAGACCGATGTGGGCGCGGTGAAAGACGCGGATGCTCTGCCCCGGCGGCTGTGCCCCCACGAGCTGTGCCCCCCCGAGCTGTGCCCCCACGAGCTGTGCATTGACACCGGGGTTCTTGAGCAGAGCGAGCGCGCAGGCCTTGACGATCATGTCGGTGGCGGAGACCTTCGGCTGCCCCTCGAGGGCGTTCAGCTCCGCGCGGAGGGCCCACGCGCGGTCCATCGCCACTTCCGAGGTGACGTAGAAGTGCGGCACCGGGCCCTTGGACAGCGGCATCCGCTTGGCGATGATGGCGCGCATGGGGCTGAGCGGCCTGTCCTCGAACTCGGCGCCCGTCCTCTGGGGAATGACGAACTGCGGGCGGGCGGGGGCAGGGGCCACCGGGCCAGCCGCAGCGGGAGCCGCCGCCGCGACGGCGGGAACGGGCGACGCGGCCGCGGTCTCGACGTCGCGCCTCACGATGCGGCCACCGGGACCCGTACCCTGGAGGAGCCGGAGGTCCACGCCTGACTGCGCGGCGACCTTGCGGGCGAGCGGCGAAGCCTTGATCCTCCCGCCGCCGCCCGCGGGCGCCGCCGAGGGCACCGGCGCCATCGGCACCACGTTGGCCGTTTCGGGCACCGACCTGTAGGACTCCATCGCCGGCAGCGGGGGCGGCGCGGCGGCCGCAGTTGGAGCTGCCGCCGGAACGGCGGCCGGGGCTGATGGGGGCCGTGTCGCGGGCGCGCCAGCCGCGACCGCGGCAATGTCGTCGGCAGGGTCGGCGATGACGCCGATCGTCTCGCCCACCGGAACCTGCTCGCCCTCGCCGACGAGGATCTTGCGCAGCACGCCCGAGCCGAAGGCCTCGATCTCGACGTTGGCCTTGTCGGTCTCGATCTCGGCGATGACGTCGCCGCCCTTGATGGGGTCGCCTTCCTTCTTCAGCCACTTGATGACCTTGCCGGTTTCCATGGCTTCGCTGAGCTTCGGCATCATGACTTTGGTGATCATGCGCAGGCCTTTCGAATGGCGTCGGCGATCTTGGCCTTGGAGGGGGTCTTCAGCAGCTCGAGGTTGCGCGCGTACGGCATCGGCGCGTTCTCGCCGGTGACGCGGACCACCGGACCGTCGAGCTCGTCGAACACCTCCTCCTGGATCTCGGCGGCGATCTCGGAGCCCATCCCGGCGAAGCCCGCTCCCGCCTCGATCACGACGCAGCGGTGGGTCTTGCGGACGGAGTTGAGGATGCTCTCGGTGTCCATGGGTCGGAGCGTGCGGGGATCAACGATTTCCATCGAGATGCCCTCTTTGGCCAGCTCCTCGGCGACCTCGAGGGCGCGGTAGAGCATGCCCATGTAGGCCACGACGGTGACGTCGGTGCCCTCGCGCCGGATGGCCGCCCGGCCGAGCGGGACGAGGTAGTCCGGATCGTCGGGCACGTCGCCCTTGATGGCGTACAGCGTCTCCGACTCGATGAAGATCACCGGGTTGTCGTCCCGGATGGCCGACTTGAGCAGGCCCTTGGCGTCCGCCGGCGTGGAAGGGCGGACCACCTTGAGCCCCGGCACGTGATAGAAGTACGTCTCCATGCTCTGGGAATGCTGGGCGGCGAGCTGCGAGGCGGGCCCGCCCGGCCCGCGAATCACGAGCGGAATATTGTACTGGCCGCCCGACATGTAGCAGAGCTTGGCCGCCGTGTTGACGATCTGGTCGAGCGCCAGGATGGAGAAGTTGAAGGTCATCATCTCGACGACGGGCCTCAATCCCAGCATGGCGGAGCCGACGCCGACGCCGGTGAAGCCGGACTCGCAGATCGGCGTGTCGATGATGCGCCTCTCGCCGAACTCCTTGAGCAGTCCCTGCGTCACCTTGTAGGCGCCCTCGTAGAGGCCGACCTCTTCGCCCATGACGAACACGCGGGGATCGCGGCGCATCTCCTCCCGCAGGGCCAGGTTCAAGGCTTCGCGATAGGTCATGACGGCCATCCCGCTAGTCCTTGTACACGTCCGTGAAGAGCTCTTCGGGCGGGGGCGGCGGGGAGGCGTCGGCGAAGGCGACGGCCTCGTCCACCTGGTCGGCCACCGCCTTTTCCATCATCTTGACGTCCGCCTCGGTCAGCGCGCCGTCCCTCACGCAGCGCTCGGCGAAGATCATGATCGGATCGCGCAGCTTCTCGCGCTCGACCTCCTCCTTGGTCCGGTACACGGCACCAGCGGGGTCGCGCATCGAGTGCCCCCGGAAGCGGTACGTGCGCACCTCGATGAGGGCGGGCGACTTGTCCCGCCGCGCCCGCTCGACGGCGCGCCCCACGCACTCGCGCACGGCGAGCACGTCCATGCCATCAACCGCCTCGCCGTGGATGCCGTACGTCTCGGCGAAGCGCCAGATCTCCGTCTGCGCGAGGGCGCGGTGGATGGCCGTGCCCATCGCGTAGCGGTTGTTCTCGCAGATGTAGATGACGGGCAGCTTCCAGAGCGCGGCGAGGTTGAGCGACTCGTGGAACTCGCCCTCCGGCACGGCGCCGTCCCCGAAGAAGCAGAGCACCACCTGGTCGCCGCCCTCGTACTTGATGGCGAAGGCGGCGCCCGCCGCCGGGGGCAGGTGAGCGCCGACGATGCCGTGGCCGCCCAGGAAGTTGACGCTCTTGTCGAAGAGGTGCATCGAGCCGCCCTTGCCCTTGGAGAGCCCGTCCCGCCGGCCGAAGAGCTCGGCCATGACGCGCTTGGGATCGGAGCCCTTGGCCAGGCAGTGGCCGTGCTCGCGGTATGACGAGATGGCGTAGTCGTCGGGGCGCAGCGTGGACATGGCGCCCACCGCCACCGCCTCCTGGCCGATGTAGAGGTGGAGGAACCCGCCGATCTTGCCCATCGCGTACATCTCGGCGGCCTTCTCCTCGAAGCGCCGGATCAGCTGCATCTGCGTCAGGAGGGCCCGGGCGAGCGCCGTATCGAGCCTTGCGCTGGGAACCGCGGCCTTCGTCTGCGCCATGGCCCTAGCCCCGCATCAGCGACAGCTCGTCCACCGACAGGCGGCGGCGGAGCCGGAAGATGGCCACGATGATCGCGAGCCCGACCGCGACTTCCGCGGCGGCCACGCACAGGACGAAGAACACGAGCGCCTGGCCGTCCACGGAGCCGTGGCGCTGGCCGAAGGCGACGAGGGCGAGGTTGGCGGCGTTGAGCATGATCTCGATCGACATGAAGATCACGAGCGGGTCGCGGCGCACCAGCACGCCCAGCACGCCGATGACGAAGAGGACGGCCGACAGGCCGACGTAGTCCGAGGTGGGGACCATGTCAGGCGGGCCTCCGCTTCGCGAGGGCCATCACGCCGACCAGGGCCACGAGGAGCAGCACGGAGGTGACCTCGAAGGGGAACAGGTAGTCCGTGAACAGCGCCCGGCCGATCGCGGCCACGCCGCCGGGCACCGCCACCGCGGGCACCGCACCCGTGAACAGCGCCGAGCGCAGCATCACCGCCAGGAGCACGAGCAGGAGTCCCGCCACCGGCACCGCGAGCAGGCGCTGCGAGCGTAGCGGGTCGGGGCCCGTCTCCTCCTTGCCCGGGATCAGCACCATGATGGCGAAGACGAAGAGAACGGCGATGGCCCCCGCGTACACGATCACCTGCGCGGCCGCGAGAAACTCGGCGCGCATCTTGAGGAAGAGCGCGGCCAGGGTCGCGAGATGCGCCACGAGGAACAGCGCGCTGTGGATCGGGTTGCGCCGCAGCACGACCCCTAACGCCGAGCCGACGGCCATCGCGGCGAGGATCCAGAAGGCGACCTGGCCCGCCGACATCAGGGCATGCCTTTCGTGGTCGTGGGCAGGCGCCGGTCGGCGGGGATGGGCACGGGCGAGGTGGGGACGCCGTGGGGTCCCGCCGGCTCGAGGGCGAGCAGCATCTCCTTCGTATAGATCATGCCCTCGCGGCTGTAGGAGGAGAATTCGAGAATGCCCGTGTCCATGCGGATGGCGTCCTCGGGACAGGCCTCGACGCAGTAACCGCAGAAGACGCACTTGCCGAGGTCGATGTCGAAGCTCTCGGGCACCTTCTCGATCTCGGGGTTCGGATGTTCCGTGGCCACGATGTAGATGCAGTGGGCCGGGCACACCGTCTCGCACATCATGCACGCGACGCATCGGGGCGAGCCGTCCTCGCGCCTCACGAGCCGGTGGAGGCTGCGCAGGCGCGTCGCGTAAGGCCGCCGCTCGTCCGGGTACTGGATGGTGACGGCGCCGTGGGCGCTCTTGACGCGGAAGATCGTGTGCAGGGTGTGCCGCCACATGTTGGCGAAGAAGCGGATACCGGTCAGCTTGAGCCCGAGCAGCACCTCGACCAGGTAGAAGCGCTGGAACAATCCGAGGCGGCTCGAGTGCCGCGCGTCCGCCGGCGTGTTCGACCGCTGGTAGGGTGACGCCATGCTCAGGCCTTCCCGAGGAGCAGGATCACCAGCCCCGTGATCACGATATTGAGAATGGAGAGCGGGAAGAGCCCCAACCAGCCCAGTCGCATCGCCTGGTCGTATCGGAAGCGGGGCAGCGTCCACCGGATCAGCATGAGGAACCAGATCAGGACGACGACCTTGGTGAGGAACGCCACGACCTGGAGCGCCGTCACCAGGAGAGGCGGGAGCGGCACCTCGAGTCCCCACGGAAAGGCAAATCCCGACGAGTCGAGGTACGGCACCTGCCAGCCGCCCAGGAAGAGCCCCGTGGTCATGCCCGCGATCACGACGGTCTCGAGGAAGTCCGCCATGGCGAACATGCCGAACTTCATGCCGCTGTACTCCACGAAATAGCCGATGATTTCCGACTCGCCTTCGGGCATGTCGAAGGGGATCCGCTTGGTGGCGGCGATCCCGGCGGTGAGGAAGAGGAAAAAGGCCAGCGGCTGCGTGAGGATGCCCCAGGCGGGTATCCACTGTCCGAAGTACTGCGGCAGGAGCGGCTGCCCCTGGCCGCGGGCAATGTCCTGCATGTTGAGCGAGCCGTAGACCATCACCACGCCCATGATGGAAGCGCCGATGGCGATCTCCGCCGAGATCATGAGCGCGGCGGCGCGCTGGCCCCCCAGGAGCGCGTAGTTGTTGGCCGACGACCAGCCCGCCATCATGAGCCCGTACACGCCGAGCGAGAGCATGCCGAGAACGTACAGGATGCCGACATTGAGCGGAACGGCCTGGAGCTGGATCTCCCGCCCGGCGATCGTGAGGGTATCGCCGAAGGGGATCGAGGCGAAGGCAGCCAGCGCGAAGAAGACGGACACGAACGGGGCCAAGGTGAACAGCAGCCGGTCCGCGCGGGCCGGCATGAAATCTTCCTTGGTCAGCATCTTGACCGCGTCGGCCAGCGGGTGGAGGAGGCCCAGGATGCGGATGCCGAAGATACTCGCCCGGTTGGCGCCGATCCGGTCCTGCATGATCGCCGACTGCTTGCGCTCGACCCAGGTCAGGAGCCCTCCGAAGTTGAGCACCACGAACATGGTGAAGGCGACGGGGATGGCCATGAGCAGGAGGGTGAGAGCGATTCCGCTCATGCCTTCGCCGGGGCGCCCGCGTCGCCGATATTCCGATAGGTCATGCCGCCGAAGGCCGGCACGGCCGAGACGAGCGCGTTGAAGACCTGCTCGGCCCGCTCGGCGGAGAAGACGGGGTCCTGGAAGCCGAGCGCCTTGCCGATCATGGACAGGATCAGCCAGTCGGGTCGCGCGTCTCCCAGAGGCTCGAGCGCGGTGCGGAATCGCTGCACGCGACCCTGGAAGTTCGTGAACGTGCCCTCGCGCTCGACGTAGGCGGCGCTCGGCAGCACGAGGTGCGCCCGGGTCGAGGCGTCGTTGGCGTTGGTGCCCTGGAAGATCACCGTCTCCGCTCCGTCGAGGGCCGCCAGCACTTCGGCCTCGGGCCAGGCGGCGGCTCCGAGGTCGTGGTGGAAGACCCAGAGGAGCTTGAGGCGCTGCTCGCGCGCGGCGCGGAGCATGCCGGCGGCGTCGAGGCCCGCCTCTCGCGGCGCGATGCCGATGAGCTCGGCGCCCCGGCGGTTGGGATTCTTGTCCGCGCGGATCAGGAAATCGTCCTCGTCACCCGGCGCGCGCGGCGCTACGCGGAAGTCGAGGTTCTTCACGCCCAGCCCCTCGGCGAGCCTGCGCACGAGAAAGAGATCCTCGTTGGACATCTGGGGCGAGGCGAGGATGCCGATTTCCTCGGGCGGGGTGCGCCCGAGCGTCGTGACGAGCTCGAGGAGGGCGCGGTCCCACGACACCTCCCTGCCCTGCGAGCCCGCCCGATGCAGCGGCTGGATGAGCCGGCTCTTGTCGTCGATCCACGTGAAGCCGTAGCGGCCGGCGTCGCAGATCCACCACTTGTTGACCTCGGCGTTGAAGCGCGGCTTCAGTCGCGCGACCCGCCGGCCCTGGTTGTGGTGGGTGCGGTGCTTGTTCGTGTGGACCTCGATGTTGCAGCCGCGGGCACAGCCGTTGCACACGCTCTTGGCGGTGTCGAGATACCAGACGCGCACCTGGAAGCGGAAGTC
>WNFD01013192.1_pt1 | contig 28736 bp, 25 predicted proteins | sample 5400491 | NCBI WGS metagenome assembly WNFD01 (sample SAMN13153343, study PRJNA577476) | soil metagenome | isolation source: 120 cm saprolite under Douglas fir tree site 2 hole 2 replicate 2 | place: USA:California | collected 2015-04-18
CACCGTCACCTGATAGGAAATGTTGCCCAGTTTGGCGTCTCCGTCGGGCTCGATGCGCAAAAAATATCTTCCCGAAGGAATCGCCGGCAGCATCACGGAATCATGGGTCGAGCCTTCCGTCCACGATTCGCCGTCGTCATAGCCGTGGTAGTAGCTGACCTCACGGCCCACATCATAGGTTTGGCCGGTCTCGTCGTTGACCAGGGTGTAATTGATGAAAATCCATTTGTTATCGATGCCGGCGGAGGTCGCCACCTCGACCGGCGAGGCCCGCCCGGTCAGATCGAACGAATCGGTGACCAGTGCCGGCTCTGCGGCCTTGGGATCGTAAATGAAACTTTTGCTGAAAACCTGCTGATTGCTGGCTGTAACCATGCCGGCGAGCCATAACACGGTTGCCAGGGCCAGGAAGATGAAGAAGTACCGCCATAATTTGCGAGGCGCGTCACCGAAGGGCGAAGGCTGGTTTTCGTAGACGCCCACCGCCGGCGGCGGCTGGTCTTTCAGGTTGAAGGTCTTCCAGACATCGGGTCCGGTGGTGTACTCGCCCATGGACCAGGTGATTTCCTTGTCGGCCGAAACCTCGGCCGAGAGCATTCTCGGCGGCGAGACGTAGTCGGTGCATTCCGCGGTTTCGCCGACGCGCACCTGCCAGGGAAATTCACCCAGAACGAAGGTCGTCTGCGCCGTGGCGGTCTGGAAGTGCTTGTAGCGTTCGCCCAGATAATAACGTTCGCCGACCACGCCGGTGGTTGTGGCCTGAGGCAGCGTGCGCAGCGGAGAGATGAAGTTCCAGTGCCCGTCGAACTCCGTCAGGTAGCGGAAGCCCTGATAGGGATTGAACAGCAGGTATTCGTCCCAGCCGTAGATGTGTCCGTCGGCCAGAATCTGGCGGTGCTGGAAGCCGATGACCTCGAAGACCACGTTGCGAATCTTTCCGCGCGAACCGAGAGGAATCTTCGGGGTCTGCCGGATGGCTTTCTGGAACTGCTGCAGAATTTTGACCTGCGGGTCCTGGGCATCGAGCACCGAATGGCAGTTCGCGCAGATCACGTTCACGGCCTTGCCGAAAGCGCGCAGGGTCACGCTTCCGCCGCAACCGGGGCAGGTAATCGAACGCACGCTGGCGGGCGGAACTTCCTTCCTCGGGCCGGACTGAAGCATTACCATCCCTCGAATTTGCGGACGTTGGAGAGCCGCAGATCCTCAAAATCCACGGCCTTGCCTGTATATAAAACCGGATCGCCGTCGCTGTAGTCGAGCGTGGCGAAGTCGCCGTGGTCGGACTTGAGATCGATAAACGTCACGTCGGTTTTGTCCCAGTACTGGAAGGGCAGCTCACCTTCCACGCCTCGATAATGAGCCACGGTGCGCGACGTCACCATGTAGCGGACATTGTTCCACTGATAGATCATTCCCAGTTTGGCGTCTTTTTCGGCGGGCAGATCGAGAACGGTGGAGCGGAAGGTCACGACATATTCATCCTGCGCGTCGGAGAGCCAGCCATCGGTGCCGTCGTTCATCACGAAATGCCACTCATTCCATGCGCCCTGCTCGTATTCATAAATGATGCGGCCGCCCACCACGAACGAGTGAGTGCCGTACTCACCTTCGGTCATGATCTGAATCGGAGAACTGTCGGGCGGCAGATCGGCGACCTGACCGACTTTTTGCAGATCGACGTCGGTGCGCACCAGGATCGACTTGCAGTACGGGCATACCGTCTGCACGCTGCTCGACCACTGGAACGAAACGGGAGCGCCGCAATTGGGACAGTTCGATGTGCGTTCAGTCAATGGATGACGCTCCGGCGGTCATGGCAATGGGATTGGAAATAGCGGGATCATTGTAACGCCGTTCCAGCCGCCGGACGTTGACAACCTCGGCCCCCAGCGTCTCGCGCAGGCAGCTTTCAAAATCCCACTCCGGACGAGGGCGGCAGCAAAACAGGTTCAGGCACAGCGAACCGAATTCCGGAAAGGTGTGACAGGCCAGATGGGATTCCGAAAGCAGACAAAGGCCGGTGATGCCGCCCGACTGCGGGAACTGCCGCCATTGTGTCTCGCCGCACGGATGCAGGCTGAGTTCCCGCACCATGCGGTCGAAGAGCGCCTTCATGGTTTCCAGGTCGCTGAGGCCTTCCGGCTTGCAGCCGTAGGCCTCAACCACCCATTCGATTCCAGTCATCAATTCGGCAGCACCTTATCCTTTAGGATTGCGGCTTGCCGCATGAAGGGCAGAACTTGCCCGCGCGCGGCATCGGCTGGCCGCACTCCATACAGAACTTGCTGTCGGCCCCGGCCGCTGCCGTGGGCGCGGCAGGAGCGCCGCCACCGCCGGAAGGAGCAGGAGAAGCAGGAGCAGGAGGCTCCGCCGCTCCCGGCTGCTTCATGGAGTTCATCATGGTCTGGGCCATGCCCATTCCAACGCCCAGCCCGGCGCCCAGGCCCGCACCGCCGCCGCCTTCATTGGCGGCCGCAATCGGCATGGACTGCGCCACCTGGAACTGCGTGTAGCGTCCCATGTCCCCGACCATGTTCATGCTGATCTTCTGGTCGAGAATCTTCTGCAGCTCGTCGGGTAACGAGAGATTTTCCACCACAAACGTGTCGAGGGCCAGGCCCAGGTTGGTGAAAGTAGGCTTGAGTTGATCGGAGGCCACCTGCCCAAGCTGGGCCTGATTGGCGGCCAGATCGAGAAACGGCACGTTGCTCTGGGCAAAAACGCTGGTCAGAGTGCCGATAATGGTGTTGCGCAGCTGGCCTTCAAGGTCGGCCACCATGTACTGGTCGCGGGTGCCGCTGATCTTGGTGTAGAAAATCTTGGCGTCGGCGATGTGGTACGCGTAAATGCCGAAGGCGCGCAGCCGGATCGCGCCGAATTCCTTGTCGCGGATGGTAATCGGCTGCGGCGTGCCCCAGTGCTGGTCGGTCTGCATCCGCGTCGAAAAGAAGTAGACGTCGGACTTGAACGGCGACTGAAACGCCTTGTCCCAGTTCTTCAGATAGGTGAGGATGGGCAGCGTATTGGTGTTCAGCGTGTGCAGCCCGGGCGCGAACTGGTCGGCCACCTGGCCCTCGTTGACGAACACGGCAAGCTGCGAATCCCGCACGGTGAGCTGTCCGCCGTTCTGAATTTCCCGGTCCTGCATGGGATACCGGTAGGCAAGAATGCCGTCGCCCGGTTCAGTCCAGTCGATGACGTCGATAAATTGTTTCGATATAAAGCTGCGTAAACTCATAGTCCCCTCCCCGGATACCTTTGGTGCTTTGATTTTTGCAGGGTCTTCTCGATTGAATGCTATGGCGGGGAGCACGGAATGTCAAACCATTCCGGAATGATAAAAGATTGCAATCTGTGAAGTGGATTATTGCCGGCGGGCAATAAAAGGCAGGAAATATTTGCCGCTGATTTGCGCGGATGAACGCAGATTAAAAGCAAAAAACAGGTTTCTTTAATTCTTTCGAAAATCCGGCCTTATCTGCGTTCATCTGCGTAAATCAGCGGCAAATGTTTCTTTTGATTTTCCACCGAACGCTTCTCGCCTTCGATCTCCACCATCGCCACCCATTCCGCTTTTTTGCGTTCAAGGTAAACGATCCTGCCTCCCAGGATCTCCGCGGCGGTCTCAGGATCCAGATCGGTGTGTGAGTCGAAATACCGCCTGTGGACGCCTTCCCACCATCGTGAGAGAAACCATGTAGGCTGCTCGTATTTCGTTGAGAACAGATAGGCCACCTGATAGCGGTTGCGCATGGCCCGGGCTTTGTAGATTTCTTCCACGGTGAAGTTCTCGACGGCTACTGTGGGCATCGGAGCTTTCACATAGCCAAGATAAGGCCGAGCCAGTTCATCGGTAGCAGGCCATGCCGTGAGAATTACTGCGCCCTGTTCGTGCTGCCGCAAAAAGTTAGTGGCGTTCACGTGCAATTCGACGAAGTCGGCATAAGTAAGGTTATCTTCGGGGGCGAATCGGTAAGGCGGATCAAGAAACAGCGACACCGCGAACAGACCGATCACTGCGGCGGCAGGCCACTGCCAAAATCTGATCCGGCGGCGCAGCGTTGACATACCAAGAATAATGACCAGCGGATAGGCGGCCAGCAGGTAGCGCGTGAGCAGCGCCCCGCCTACCAGAGAGAACGCCACCAGATGCGCCAGCATGATGCAGGCAAACTGTATCTGGGTGGGGATGGCGATGCGCCGCCGTTCGACGCCGTTGTCGCTGACCGGCAGAAACCACATCGCGGCCACCGTCGCCACGGTCATCACCAGCATGTTCATGATGCCGAACAGATGCCACGTCCGGTGGACCAGCGCGAGCAGGAACCGCACCGGACTCAGCGCCGAGGTCACGTTGTATCTGTAGAAATCCGCCCCGCCGAAATATCTGCCGGTGACGTGGTGGTGATACAACAGCCAGCAGATCAGCGGGATTATCGGCGTCAGGCGAATGAGCGCCCGACGGATGCGTCCTTCCTTGGCTTCGGCTTCACTCAGCGGAGGCGGCAGCAGCTCCCACACCGCCAGCGCGGCGGGGATGATCACAATCGTCTCCTTGCTCAGGACCGCCAGCGAAAAGGCAAGCGGATGCCCCACAAGGCGAAGGCCGCCGCCGCAACGTCGGCATGGGCGAGTGAACTCTGGGCGAAGAACACCGGATAGATCGCGGTCGCAATGGTGGAAGCCACAGCCACGGCCTGATTGGCCACCCGCCGTGCCAGGAGAAAGACGTTGGTCAGCGCAAAGACCGACAGCAGCAGCATGGCGATGCGGGCGGCAATGGGTTTCCATCCAATGAGAGTGAACCACAGGGCCAGATAAGCCGCGGGCAGCGGTGGGTGTCCGGTATCGAGAGTGGAGCGGGCAGTGAGGCTGTGAAATTCCACCAGATCGTGCGCTGCGGGGACGTAGAAGCCGGCTTCATCCCAGAAGAAGGGCAGGCGCAGCAGCGGGCCGTGGAGCAGCAGGATGGCGATAAAGATGAGGGTGAACGCCTGGAACGCGAGGAAACGGTTTTGTGTGGATGGGGTGGTCATTGAATTCCGCGGCCCGTCGAAACTCTAAACCCCTTGTCATCCTGAACGAAGTGCGAACGCATGTGAGCACGCGTTGAAGGATCCCGAGGATGCGCGTGGCAACCGACGCATCCAAAAGCCTGCGTAACTTTTTCCTGGCAAATCAACGTATTCCGATACCTTTTGGGGATCCTTCACTGCGTGCTCACATACGTTCGCACTTCGTTTGATTAGATGACAAGGGGTTGAGAGTAACGCGAAATCGAGATTTCACGCGCTTCACGGATGATCGAATCCGCAAAATCGTTCAACAAATAACGGGCACTAAAGTGCGCAGGGGCTAAAGCCCGATTCTTAGCCGGCTTTAACGGCACGACTGGAAGTCGTGCCCTGTTACCTGCAAAAGGCTAAAGCCCAGGCCCCCAAGCCAGCAGCCAAAAGCGCCAAGCCGGCAGCTAAAAGCCGGCAGCTAAGAGCCGGCAGCCAGAAGCCCGCTAATTCACCGGCCCCTCATTCTGCACCGACGAATCCAGCTTGATCTCCCCGAACGCCTTTTCGTACTGGACGATATTCTGTTCCAGAATCTTATGCAGGGCTTTGGCCTGCTGGGGGCTGAGGTAGATTCCCTGGAAATGATGGATTTCGACTTCCGCCGGGGTCTGCTGCTGAAGGCGGCCGAAGATCAGAAGGAAGTCCCATACGCTGACCCGTATCTGGACGGAATTGGCGTATCCCTCGCGGTATTCCGCAGTATTGATGAGACGGAGGTTAGCTTCTTGTTTGCTCGACATCGTGGCTCCTGAGATTGACTACTGAACATAACACACAGGGGCATTGGCCGCGAATGCGCGCGAATCAACGCGAATGGGATTTGCGTACAACTCCGCACATATTTCCCCGAACCCCTCATTTATAATCTTGCGTCGTACAAGTCACGCCGGGGGGAGAATCGATGCCTGTCAATCTGGATATGTCCATTACCGCCATTCATGCGCGAGAGATACTCGACTCAAGAGGGAATCCCACGGTGGAAGCCGATGTTTCTCTGGCTGACGGATCGATGGGCCGGGCCGCGGTGCCCAGCGGCGCATCCACGGGAGAACATGAAGCCGTGGAACTTCGCGATGGCGACAAAGATCGCTACGGCGGCAAGGGCGTCATTCATGCCGTGAAGAATATCAATCAGAATATCTCCGATGCCCTCGAAGACATGGACGCTTCCGATCAGCGGGCGGTCGATCATGTCATGATTCGGCTCGATGGATCGCCCAACAAGAGCAATCTGGGCGCGAACGCCATTCTGGCCGTCTCCATGGCCTGCGCCCGCGCGGCGGCCAACTCGCGCAAGATGCCGCTCTATCGTTATCTGGGCGGCGTCGCCAACGTAATGCCGGTGCCCATGATGAACATTCTCAACGGCGGCGCCCATGCCGACAGCAATGTCGATTTCCAGGAGTTCATGGCCATGCCCGTGGGCGCGCAGTCTTTCTCCGAGGCGCTCCAGTGGGGCGCGGAGGTCTTTCACGCGCTCAAGGCCGTCCTGAAGAAGCGCGGCTACAATACCGCCGTCGGCGACGAAGGCGGATTCGCTCCCTCCCTCAAGGCCAACGTCGAAGCCATCGATCTGATTCTGGAAGCGATCGGCCAGGTCGGCCTTCATGCCGGGGACGATGTGGCCATCGCGCTCGATCCTGCGGCCAGCGAGTTCTTCGACAAGGCGCAGGGAAAGTACGTGTTCAAAAAGTCCGACCAGTCGGTGAAATCTTCCGATGAGATGGTCGCCTTCTGGGCGGGATGGGCGCGCCAGTATCCCATCGTTTCCATCGAAGACGGACTGGCCGAAGACGACTGGGCAGGCTGGAGCCATCTGACGAAGGAACTTGGAGACAGGATTCAACTCGTGGGCGACGATCTGTTCGTGACCAACACCGTGCGCCTGACCAAAGGCATTGAAGAGGCGGCCGCCAATTCCATTTTGATCAAGGTGAACCAGATTGGCACCGTCACGGAAACTCTCGACGCCATCGATCTCGCCCGCCGCAATGGCTACACCGCTGTTATGTCCCATCGTTCCGGCGAGACCGAAGACACCTTCATCGCCGACCTGGCTGTGGCTACCGGAACGGGTCAGATCAAGACCGGCTCGGCCTCCCGCACCGATCGCGTGGCTAAGTACAACCAATTGCTCAGGATAGAAGAGGAACTGGGATCGGCGGCAAGGTATTTAGGGCTGGCGGCGTTGAACTACAACGGAGATATACCGCCCCGCAAGTAGATAAAGGACAGCGAATAAAAAGAGAATCCTACTGGCCCATTTCCCATAGCGGAGATGTCCTTACTTTCGTTGTGGAAATCATAGCGGTTTTATAAGCCTTTGGTGTATAGTATCGCGCATCACATTAGCGACTTTTAATGTTGCTCTAATTGGGCATCAATAAAAGAGCCGGATGATAGCGGTAATCACTTTTCCCCGATTTGTCTGTCGGAGAAACAGTGCGTCAGCCCTCAGTTGAAAGGCGCATTGCCCCATGAATTTGTTGAAGATGTTTTTATCCCCCTGGATTCGATGCTGGCACCTCCATCGCGGTCCACTCATCACCTGCCGGCGTGGCGAGGCTCCCTCGGCCGTCGCGGCGCTCACCGGAACCTACTCTGTTTGTCTCGACTGCGGCAAACATTTCGCTTACGACTGGGAAACCATGAAGTGGATCGCACCCGATCCGCCTCCGGTGCCCATGGCGACCGCTCCGGCCGAAGAGATGAGCCTGTAACCGGCGAACCTGTACATTTTCGGGGCTCCAACGATCAACGATCAATGACCAGCCTCGAAGGAGCGCGTGATCGTTGTGTGTGTGCCGGCTCACCGTCGCGCCCGCCATTCTTCCGCGGTAATCTCCCAGATCTCGGCCATCAGCCGGCCGCAGACGTAGTCCTGCTCCTTCGTTCCCACCAGCCGCATTCCCTGCTTTTCGGAAATGCGTCGTGACGCCAGGTTGTTGGCGGCTTTGGGCACGCGCATTCGCGAAAATCCGAGCACGTCGAACCAGTAATCGGTCACGGACTCCGATGCTTCGGACATCAGGCCCTGTCCCTGCCACGGAAGTCCCAGCCAGAAGCCGCGGTTCTTGTCGTCGCCGCGCCGCAGCGTGATGTTCCCGATCAGCAGTTCCGGATTCTCCTTCAGGCGCAGCGACCAGTGCCACGCCTCGCCGCGCTCCATGGCGGGCAGGGCCACGTCGCGGTAGAACGTAGTTGCGCCATCCGGCGGATAAGGCCACGGCACGCGCGCCGCAAGATAGCGCACCACTTCCCATTCCGGAAAAATCCTCTGGGTCTGTTCAGCATCGGCGAGTTCCAGCGGCCGCAGCCATAAGCGCGGGGTTTCGAGCGTGGGGATCATGTTCTACATGATACGTAAAGGTAATCGGCAAAGCGTCACCCTCAGTGCCTCCGCGACTCCGTGGTGAAGCTTTTGATTTTAGTTGCCGCCCGCAACAATGAACAACTGCGAATCGCGCTCGTGATCTGTTTTGACACAGCGTCCTGATTCGGGAATTCAATCCAATACAACTCCGTGCCTTCGCCCCGCCACAGATTATTCAGGAGGGTAGTTATGCAAAAGAAGAAACTCGTTCTGCACCAGGAAACAGTCCGATACCTGACCGCACAGGACGCCACTGAAAACCGCATCCATCGTATTACGACCCACACGGTGGCCTGCACTGTGTGTCACACCTGTTGATTCAATAACCCGGGAGCGTGGTCTGAAGACTACGCCGGGCTCGCCTCTCCGTGTCCCGGTGTTGTCGCGCTGCGCTCCTGTTTTGCGGCTTTTCGCAGTCTGAAGCGGTCCATGTACAGATACACCACGGGAGTGGTGAACAGCGTGAGCGCCTGGCTTACGAACAGGCCGCCCACAATGGCGATTCCCAAAGGACGCCGCAGCTCCGAGCCGGTGCCGAAGCCGATGGCCAGAGGCAGACCGCCCAGCATGGCGGCCAGCGTGGTCATCATGATGGGGCGGAAGCGGAGCATGCAGGCCTGGAAGATGGCGTCCTCCGGGGACTTATGTTCCTCGCGCTCAGCCATCAGCGCAAAGTCGATCATCATGATGGCGTTCTTCTTCACAATGCCCACCAGCAGCAGGATTCCGATCAGGGCAATCACGTTGAGTTCCGTGTGCGTGATCAGCAGGGCCAGCAGCGCGCCCACACCGGCGGAAGGCAGTGTGGAAAGAATGGTGATGGGGTGGATCAGACTTTCATAGAGCATGCCCAGCACGATGTAGACGACGACCAGCGCGGCCAGAATCAGGAATGGCTGGCTGGCGAGAGAGCTTTGAAACGCCGCCGCTGTTCCCTGAAATCCTCCGTTGATTGTGCCGGGCACCCCGATCTGGCGCATGGCTTTCTCGATGGCGACGGTGGCTTGTCCCAGAGAAAGACCGGGAGAGAGGTTGAAGGAAAACGTTACTGCCGGAAACTGGCCCTGATGATTCACCTGCAACGCGGTATTGGACGGCGCGTAGTGCATGAAGGTTGAGAGCGGCACCTCAGTGCTGGTCGAAGGCGCACGGGCCGAGGCGGCGGAACCACCTGCGGAAGCCTGCCCTGTTGAATTTGTCGAACCTGCGGCATTGGGTGTTCCGCCGCCGGCGGAAGCTCCCGCCGCGCCGCCGGCCGTGGGCGGAACCCCGCCTGGCGATGACCGCACATAAACGTTCTGCAGGGCGTCGGCCCCGCGCTGGAACTCCGGAGCAACTTCCATGACCACGTGGTACTGATTCAACTGCTTGTAGATGTTCGAGACCTGGCGCTGCCCGAAGGAATCGTACAGAGCGTTATCCACCTGCGCCGAACTGACGCCCAGCCGCGCGGCGGTGTCGCGGTCGACGATCACCTGGGCTTCGAGCCCGTGGTCCTGCTGATCTGAATTGACGTCTTTGAGTTCCGGCAACTGATGCAGCTTTTCCAGAATGCGCGGCGACCATGTCCGCAGATCCTCGAGATTTTCCGACTGCAGCGTGTACTGGAATTGCGCGTTGCCCTGGCGTCCGCCGATGTTCAGATCCTGCGCCGCCTGCAGGAACAGGGTCGCGCCAGGCACCACCCCCAGCTTGCCGCGCAGCCGGTTGATCACCTGATCGGCTGTGGCCTTGCGCTGGCGGATGGGCTTAAGCGTCAGGAACATGCGTCCGCCATTGGCGTTGCCGTTGCCGCCCGCGAAGCCCACCACGTTTTCGACGGCCGGATCTTTCATGGTAATGCCGACGAACTGGGCCATCTTGGCGCGCAGGGCCGTGAAGGAGATGTCCTGCGAGGCCTGGATGCCGCCCGCCATTCTGCCCGTATCCTGCTGCGGAAAGAATCCCTTGGGCACGATGATGTAGAGAATGACGCTCAGGCAGGCGGTGGCGATCGTTACGCCGAGAGTCAGAGGCTTGTACCGCAGAACCCAGGTCAGGCCGGAGCGATAGATGCCGAGAATCCACTGAAAGACCCGCTCACTGGCGTTATAGAGACGTCCGTGTTTTTCGTCGGCCGGCCTGTGCAGAATCTTGGCGCACATCATGGGCGTGGCGGTCAGCGAGATGATCAGCGACATGCCGATGGCGGTGCTCAGCACCACGGCGAATTCCCGGAAGAGGCGGCCAATAATTCCGCCCATGAACAGAATGGGAATGAAAACCGCGACCAGCGAGATGCTCATGGAAAGCACGGTGAAGCCGATCTCCTGCGCGCCGCGAAAGGCGGCGGCCACCGGGCTCATTCCCGCTTCCATGTAGCGGGTGATGTCTTCGATGACCACGATGGCGTCATCGACCACGAATCCCGTGGAAATCGCCAGGGCCATCAGCGACAGGTTGTCGATGCTGTAACCCGCGAGGTACATCACGCCGAAGGTGCCCACCAGCGACAGCGGCACCACTACGCTGGGGATGAACGTGGCCCGCGCGCTGCGCAGGAAGATGAAGACCACCAGAATGACCAGCACCACGGAAACCACCAGCGAAATCTGGATGTCGCGCACCGAGGCGCGAATGGTGTTGGTGCGGTCGAGCACGATATCGAGCTTGATGGTCGGCGGAATGGAGGCCTGCAACTGCGGCAGCAGTTCGCGCACACGGTCCACCGCTTCAATGATGTTGGCTCCGGGCTGGCGGAAGACGATCATGACCACCGCTGTGTGCCCGTTGGCCAGGCCGTCGTTGCGGATGTCCTCCACCGAATCCTGCACGTCGGCGACATCCGACAGCCGCACCACGCCGTTTTTGCCGTTGGCTACGATGATCCGGCGATATTTGTCGGCTTCAAAGAGCTGATCGTTGGCCGAGATCAGCCAGGAGTCCGTGCCGTTGGCAATTTCGCCCTTGGGCTTGTTGGCGTTGGCCGCGCTCAGGGCCAGCCGCACCTGTTCCGTTCCCACGCCCATCTTATTCAGAAGCGTGGGGTTCAGCTCCGCCCGCACCGCCGGACGCGCGCCTCCTCCGACAAAGACCTGTCCCACACCCTGCACCTGTGAGAGCTTCTGCGCCAGAATCGAGTCGGCGAAGTCATACATGCGCGGCTTGGAGATGATGTCGGAAGTCAGCGCCATGATCATGATGGGCGCATCCGCCGGGTTGACTTTGCGGAAGTTGGGCCGCGTGGGAAGGTTGGCGGGTAGCTGCCCCAGAGAGGCGTTGATGGACGCCTGCACGTCGCGCGCCGCCGCATCGATGTTGCGGTTGAGATCGAATTGCAGTGTGATATTGGTCGAGCCCAGCGCGCTGGTGGAGGTCATCTGATTGACCCCGGCGATTCTTCCGAACTGCCGCTCCAGCGGCGTGGCCACCGCCGAGGCCATGGTCTCGGGACTGGCGCCGGGCAGCCCTGCGTTCACCTGGATGACCGGATACTCCACCTGGGGCAGCGGAGCCACCGGCAGCTGTGTATAAGCGAGCGCGCCCGCCAGCAGCAAAGCTATGGTCAGCAGCGAGGTCGCGATCGGTCGGCGGATAAATGGCGCTGAAATATTCATGGCTAGTCGGCCGTTGCGGCCTTCCCTGCTTCTGCTTCATCAATGCGGTTGCCGATTTTGAAGCGCTCAAACCTGCGGGCCAGCCGGTCGAACCACAGGTAGACCACCGGCGTGGTGTAGAGCGTGAACAACTGGCTCAGCAGCAGTCCGCCGATGATAGTGATGCCCAGCGGATGCCGCAGCTCCGAGCCGGTGCCGCGCCCGAGGGCGAGCGGGACAGCGCCCAGCAGGGCCGCCATGGTGGTCATCATGATGGGGCGGAAGCGCAGCAGGCTGGCCTGGTAGATGGCTTCCTCCGGCGGCTTGCCTTCGTTGCGTTCGGCGTCCAGCGCGAAGTCGATCATCATAATGGCGTTCTTCTTCACAATACCGATCAGAAGTATGACGCCGATGAGGGCCACCACCGTCAGATCGTTGCGGGTGATGATCAGCGCCAGAATCGCCCCGACACCGGCGGAAGGCAGCGTGGAAAGAATGGTCAGCGGATGGATGTAGCTTTCGTACAGAACTCCGAGGACGATGTAGACCGTGACGAGGGCCGCGAGAATCAGGCCGTTCCCTGAAAGCTCGACTGAATGCTGGCCGGCATTCCCAGCTCCTGTTCCGCCTGGGAAATGGCCTTGGTGGCGTTGCCCAGGGATTCCCCGGAAGCCAGGTTGAATGATACTGTCACCACCGGGAACTGGCCCTGATGGTTCACGGTCAGCGAGGTCTTCGACGATTCAAAGTGACTCATGGCCGAGAGCGGCACCTGCTGGCCGGTCGAAGACTTGATATAGATGTGATCGAGATCGCTGGGGTTTTGACGGAATTGCGAGCCGACCTCCAGCACCACGTGGTACTGGTTCAGCTGAGTAAAAATCGTGGAGACCTGCCGCTGACCGAAAGCGTCATAAAGCGTGTCGTCGATGGTCTGCGGAAGAATTCCGAACCGCGCCGCGGTGTCGCGGTCCACGACCAGATCGGCCTTGAGGCCGCCGGTCTGCTGGTCGCTGGCCACGTCGCGCAGCTGCGGCAGGGTGCGCAGCTTGTTGACGATCTTCGTCGCCCAGTCGTTGAGCTCCGTGGCGTTCGCGTCTTCGAGCGCATATTGAAACTGCGTGCGGCTGATGCGGTCTTCCACGGTCAGATCCTGAACCGCCTGCATATATAAGGTGATGCCCTGGACCTCCGCGAGCCGGGGACGCAGCCGCCGGATGATGTCGGTGGCGCTGGAGCTGCGGTCGCCGTGCGGCTTGAGGTTGATCTGAATGCGTCCGCTGTTGCCTGTGGTGTTGATGCCGTCAATGCCGATGAACGACGACAGGCTGGCCACATCCGGATCGTCCAGTACAACTTTGGCCAGCCGCTGCTGGCGTTCGGCCATGGAGTCGAAGGAGACATTCTCCGGGGCCTCGGAGATGCCGAGGATCACGCCTGTATCCTGCACCGGGAAAAAGCCCTTGGGGACGATAACATAAAGAAAAAGCGTCAGGGCGAGCGCCGCCACCGTCGCCAGCAGTGTGATCGGCTGATGCCTCAGCACGAAGCGCAGCGTGCGCCCGTAGAATTCGATGATGCGTTCATAGAGCCGCTCGGAGGCGTCGTAGAGCTTTCCGTGCTTCGTATTCGCTTTACTCTTGAGCAGGCGCGCCGCCATCATGGGGGTCAGGGTCAGCGAGACCACGGCGGAAACCAGAATGGTCACCGCGAGGGTCACCGCAAATTCGCGGAAGAGCCGGCCGACGATGTCGCCCATGAACAGCAGGGGAATCAGCACGGCGATGAGCGAGACCGTCAGCGAAATGATGGTAAAGCCGATCTGGCCCGCGCCTTTGAGCGCGGCTTCCAGCGGAGAGAGCCCTTCTTCCAGAAAACGGTCGATGTTCTCGATCATCACAATGGCGTCATCCACCACAAAGCCGGTGGAGATGGTGAGCGCCATGAGCGAGAGATTGTCGAGGCTGTAACCCAGCAGATACATCACGGCGAAGGTGCCGACGATCGAGAGCGGAACCGCCACGCTGGGAATGATGGTGGCGGAAAGGTTCCGCAGGAACAGGAAGATCACCATGACCACCAGACCGACCGTCAGCAGCAGCTCGAACTGCACGTCTTCCACCGAGGCGCGGATGGTCTCGGTGCGGTCGGTCAGGATTTTTTTGATGCTGTCGACCACGCTGATGATGTTGGCGCCGGGCTGGCGCTGGATGTTCACAATGACAGCGGGTGAGAGGTTCATCCACGCGGCCATTTTTACGTTCTCCGCGCCGTCGATGACCGTGGCGACATCGGTGAGCCGCACCGGCGCGCCGTCTTTGTAGGCGATGATGAGCGACTGATAGCCCTTGCTCGAAGAGAGCTGGTCGTTGCTGGAAATTGTGAACGACTGGCGGTTATTTTCGAGAATACCCTTGGCCTGGTCCACGTTGGCCGTGCCCAGCGTGGTGCGCAGATCTTCAAGGCTGAGTCCGTAGGAAGCCAGCGCGGTCGGGTTGGCCTGAATGCGGACGGCGGGTTTCTGTCCGCCGCTGATCGAAACCAGTCCCACGCCGGTCAGCTGCGAGATTTTCTGGGCGAGCGTGGTATCGGCCAGGTCTTCCACCTTCGAGAGCGGCAGGCTGTCGGAGGTAAGGGCCAGGGTCAGAATCGGCGCGTCCGCGGGATTGACCTTGCTGTAGATCGGCGGATTGGGCAGATCGCGCGGCAGGAACGTGCTGCCCGCGTTGATGGCGGCCTGCACCTGCTGCTCTTCCACATCGATGTTCTGTTCCAGGCTGAATTGGAGCGTAATGATGGAGCTGCCGTAGGAACTGGTGGAAGTCATCTGGTTCAGGCCTGGGACCTGGCCGAACTGGCGTTCCAGAGGCGCGGTGACCGAAGAAGCCATCACATCCGGCGATGCGCCCGGATAGAAGGTAGTCACCTGAATCGTCGGGTAGTCAACCTGCGGCAGCGCCGAGACCGGCAGCTGGCGATAGGCGACGATACCCACCAGCAGCAGCCCGATCATGAGCAGCGAGGTGGCTACGGGCCGAAGAATGAATAACCGTGACGGACTCATTACTGCCCCGGCGCGCCCTTTTGCGCTCTTTTCTTTCCCTGTTGCCCGCCCTGCTGCGGCTGGCCCGGCTGCTGGTCGCCGGCATTGGCGCTTCCCGGCACCTCGACGTGGCTGCCGTTTTGCAGTTTGTCCTGACCGTCGGTGACCACGTTTTCACCCGGGCTCAGCCCGCTTTCAATGGCCGACATGTTGCCCTGAGAAAATGCCAGCCTGACCGTGCGAAGCTCCACCGTCTTGTCGGGCTTCAGCGTAAATACATACGTGCCCTGGGGCCCGCGCTGAATGGCGGCCGCCGGCACCAGCAGACGGATGTTCACAAACTGCTGCGGCCACAGCGTGCGGTCGCGGTTGTCGAAGATCGCCTTCAGCTTGCCGGTGCCCGTGGTCTGGTCGATCTGGTTGTCGATGGTCAGCAGCTTGCCGCTGGCCAGTTGCGTGCGGTCATCGCGGCTGTAGGCGTCCACCGCCAGGGTGGTGCCGCGCATGTGCTGAGAGACGGTCGGCAGCTGGTCTTCCGGCAGAGCGAATACCACGGCAATGGGCTGCAGCTGCGTGAGCACCAGCAGTCCGTTGGCGTCGGCGGCGTGTACCATGTTGCCCACGTCCACCAGTTTCAGGCCGACCCTTCCGCTTACCGGAGCGGTGATGCGGGTGTAGACGAGCTGAAGTTTTACGGTGTCGATCTGCGCCTGGTCGGAGCGCACTGTGCCATCCAGTTGGTTGACCAGAGAATCCTGGGTATCGAGTTGCTGCTTCGAAATCACGCCGCCTTCCTGGTACAGCGACTTAAACCGCTCCAGGTTGAGTTTTGCGTCCTTCAGGCTCGACTGGTCCTTGAACAGGTTCGCTTCCGCCTGCTGGAGCTGTACCTGATAAGTGCGTGGATCGATTTCAGCCAGCAAATCGCCCTGCTTTACGTCCTGGCCCTCTTTGAACGCCACCCGCACCAACTGGCCGTCGATGCGGCTCTTGATGGTGACGGTGTTGTAGGCTTCCACCGAGCCCAGTCCTGTGAGGAAAATGGGCACATCCTGGGTTTCGGCTTTGGCTACGGCCACCGGAATGGCCGCGGGCCCTCCGCCGTTACGGCCGCCGCGGCCCTGGGCGGGGGCGGCGGGCTTACTACATCCTGTAAGTGCGCAGCCCGTTAAAGCGGCGAACAGGGCAATCAGCGCCCCTGTCCGGCGGGCCGGCAGAAAAGTAGAACTCGGTTTCATCAAAAATCCTCTCTGGGCGGAGTGGAAAATGTAACAGACTTAGCTTTGAGTTTGCAGCATTTTGCGGGAGATTGCGCGGCCGCTCATTCTGTGACTGACATGGGGAGCGGGACGGCGATTTTCATCCACAAGTACGCACTCCATTTTGATGGATGAATCGGCCAATTGGTGAGTAAGCTTTGTAAATATTTGTTAAAGAAGGGTTTAGAGGGATTTCACCTAAGGCGCATGATTTGGGGAAAAGGCGGGAATACGAGCGGGGCGGCATCCCCCATGCCGCCCCCCGTGAAACAAGAGGCTACCTCACCGGAACGTCGTCCGCTTCATCCAGCAGCAGCGCCTTCTTCACGAACTGGACCGCTTCGTTGATCTCGCCGTTGGCCCGGTTGCGCCAGGGGCGGGCGGCGGGATTGTCTTCTTCGCGGTCGATATCCTTCTGCGCGGAGCGCAGCAGCCGGAAGATCTCGCGGAATTTATTGAGGCATTTCAGGTTCGTATCGATCGCGGGATTGTCGTCCATGTCTTTGCGGTCGAGCACCGCCGCGCGGTCGATTTCACCGATTGCCTGATTGACTTCGCCCATGGCGTTCCGCAGTTGCGCGACGACATTGGCCTTCTTCCCCCGGCTGGCGCAGCAACTGGCGGGCCTTCGCCAGGTCGCTGCGCGCATGAAGGTAAGCGGGATGCTTGCCGGGCGTTTCGGCAAAGGTTGAGGTGGTACAGAGGCACAATGCAACTGCGGCAAGGCAGGGCACCATTAATTTGCGGACCAACAGTTTACGAACCAGGATCTTCGTCATGGATCGTGCATCCTTTCAGAAATAAGCGATTCGAAGTGGTTGAACTCAAAGCTGCGAATTCACAGTTCTAAACACCGGCGGGCAGGAAAAGTTTCTCACCGCAAAGGACGCGAAGGGCGCAAAGGAAAAGCGGGAAGAACCAAAACAAATACCGAATACCAGGAACCAGATACCGATTACCCCCGTTGCGCCCTTCGCGCCCTTTGTGGTGGAAACTCGCTCCGCGAGTTGAAGGATTACACGGCCCTGCTTCGCCTGTTACACTGATAGAGTTATGCCCGAAAAACCAAATACCGTCCTTCCGGGAACTGTCGACAAGATCATCAAATCTCCATTGCCAGGTCAGCCGGAAAAAGCGCAGATCGTCGTGGAGACCGCCGATCATTTGTATCGGGAGATACGAATCGAGAACACGCTCACGGATGAAAATGGAGTCGAGGTAAGTCTCAAACCGGGCGCCCAGGTGGAAGTCACGGTCGAAGCCGACCCGTCGGATACGATTGTAAAAGGCGACAAAAAAAACCAGGGCCCGACCCGCAAGGCTGGCTAAGACTCTCCGCACAAAGGAAAAGAGAGTTGCTCTTCCTTTGTGTTTCTTCGTGACCTTTGTGGTTAAAAGCCTTATGATCGCGGACGGCTTTTTCATCCGTGTAAATCAGTGCTTTTATCAGTGTTGATCAGTGGCAGGGTTTTCGCTACCGCAACTGCACTTCCCAATACCCGTTGTCGCGCAGGAAATAATCTTCGTTGAAGGTATTGAACGCGGTCTTGATGAACAGCCGGCCGACTTTGAAATATCCCATGTTGCGGAAGCGGCGGTTCGATGTGAACACCCGTCCCCGGACGATGCCGAACTTCCAGTTCCTGACCCGCTTGGTCAGGAGATAATCTTCCGCGTACAGCGCCCGTTCGTGGAATCCGCCCAGTCGCGCGAATTCCGCGCTTGCGAACAGCATGAACATGCCGGTGGCAAAAGGCATCACGCCCGTCGAACCGTACTGGACGATGTTGTTGCACGTGTAGAGAAAGTGGTCGCGCAGGGTGCCGTTGTTGCACCAGATGTTGGTGGTCACGCAGTGCAGATTTCTCTTCTCCGCCAGTTCCACGGCGCGGCGCAGCAGCGAAGGGTCGCGCAACTCCATGTCGGCATCGAGAAACAAAATGTATTTCGAGTTTGCGCGCCGGGCGCCCGCGTTGCGGCCCACGGAGGGCAGGCCGCCGGGAATGACTTCGATGTTCAGACGGTCGCGGTAGCTGAGCGCGATCTCGCGAGTGCCGTCGGTTGAGGCTGCGTCAGCAAGGAACACTTTCGTATGGGACATCTTCGGATAGTCCTGCCGCGACAGGGAATTCAATAACTTCGGCAAGAGCCGGCTCTCGTTTTTCGCCGGTATCACGATCGTCAATTCGCAGGCCGGAGTATTCATGAATTTGTACCCCTCTTTCCCCTATGGTGATGTAGGTGCATTGGCGGTCGATCCATCCGCCGGAGTTGAAATACTGCACGCCGTCGGTCTCGCGCTGCTCGGCGACGTGGGTGTGACCACAAAAAATGCGCTCAGCTTTGCCGGTTTTTGCGTAGCTGAGCGCGCCCTGCGCTACCCTGGCTGAAAGTCGCAGCCACCGGGTGTTTAGCCGGTCGATATAGCGCACGAACCTCTTGCTTTTGTGGTCTAACTTCTGCATTTCGTGAAAAACCCATTCGCCGATCCGGCTGATCAATGCGTTGTTGACCGCGAAGCGGTCGAACTGGTGGCCGTGGATGGCGATATGCCTCTTGCCCTGGTATTCCCAGACAAACTGCCGGTACACCGGAACGCCCACCAGGTGCGACATCACGTTCGAAAGCCCCTCATCGTGATTGCCTTCCACCCAGATCACCTGCGTGGACCGCTTGGGGTTCGACAGCTTGCGGATATGCCCAAGGAACTGCCAGTGGGCCTTGCTCAGCCGGCGAAAATTCAGGTCGGCAAAAATATCGCCCAGCAGGATCAGCCGCCGGAACTTCAAAGTGCGAATCAGGTCCAGCGCGTCCCGGGCCCGGCTGATCTCAGCCCCGAGGTGCAGGTCAGAGAGAATGACGGTATCGATGTCAGTACACTGCATGCACCTCTTTTGTAGCAGTCGATTGTTGCGGGAAGATCAACAGGACGTTAAATCTCGTTGAAAACATAAGACTTAGCGAAAGGCAAAAGCAAAACCAGAGATCCTGAAACACGGAGGGAACGGAGGAAAAACCGGAGTATAAAATCTGAGGAAATCGGGGGGTGTGAGGCGCACTCAACCCAGCCTCAGTCCTGCAAGAACACGACCCAGCCAACCCAGCCTCACAACCCCCTGATTTCCTCAGAATCTTTCCTCCGATTTTTTCCTCCGTTCCCTCCGTGTTTCAGGTTTTCTGGTTTTGCCTTTGATCTTTCTAATGCACTGAAAACAGTGCATTTACACCCCTCTTGTCACCGAAGGGGTTGCCTGGGTAAGCTTTAAGCACTGCCCATATGACCCTACTACAGAAGCGAATCACGGCTCTCGCTGCTGATTTGCAGAAGACCGTTTTTAAACTGGAACGCGATGTCTCTTCGAAAGATGTCCATCGACTCCGCACGACTATACGTCGCCTTGAAAGCCTGATTCGTTACGCCAATCCCGAAGTCGGACGCAAGCAGCAGAAAGCCATTGACGAACTCGCGTCTCTGCGCAGGCGCGCCGGCAAGGTGCGTGACCTGGATATCCAGATCGGGCTGCTGGGGGCGATTGCCAACGGGTCCACGGGTAAAGATCGCCGGATGATTGCCGATCACCTGAAGATGAAGCGGCAGCGCCAGGCCATACGGCTGACCTCGGATGTGACGGACCTGGAGTACAAGAAGCTCTTTCCGCGTCTCGAAAAGATCAGCGAGAAGTCGCTCATCGCGGCGCCCGATCAGCACGAAAACGCTCCGGTGGACCGGGCGCGCAGCGAACTGATCACGCTGGCGGGCAAAACGTCGTTACACCATGCTCTCAAGGCCGCGCGGCTGCACGAACTGCGGATCAGCCTCAAGCGGATTCGCTACACCGCCGAACTGGCCGAGGAATCGGATGCGCAGCGGCAGATGCTTGAAGAACTCAGGCCCGTGCAGGACGCGCTGGGTGAGTGGCACGACTGGGAAACCCTGGTCGGTACCGCCGAAAAACTTTTCAAAGGCCGCATCAACTGTCCGCTGCTGGTTGAGATGCGCTCGCTACTCTCCGCCAGGTTCTCCGCGGCCATGTCCGCAGTGGACCGGCTGTTTGCGAAATACATGTCCGAAGCCGGCAAGGCGCCCGCCTCCGTCCCCGGAGTGCCCCAGTTGGTCAGGCAAGCATAAGCGATGCCGGTCTTCGCCGCTGTCGATATCGGTTCCAACTCCGTTCGTCTCAGCATCGCCGACCTGATCAAAGGACGGCTCGTCCCTCTGCACCAGGACCGCGAGGTTACGCGTCTGGGCGAGGGCGTATTCCGCGACGGCAGCCTCGATCCCCAGGCCATGGCCCACTCGCTCAAGGTGCTGCGCCGCTTTCATCGTTCCGTGCAGAGCTTTGCCGTGGACCGCGCGCGGGTGGTGGCCACCAGCGCCCTGCGCGACGCCCGCAACGCCCGCGTCTTCGCCGAATGGGTCAAATCGGCCACCGGATGGGAAGTGGAAGTCATCTCCGGCCATGAAGAAGGCCGGCTCATTCACCTGGGTGTGATCGCCAGTCTGCGCACCCCTCCGGCCGAACGGCCACGTCCAGGAAATTGTGACCATGCCGCTGGGCGCGGTTCGCCTGACCCAGGAGTTTCTGGAGCACGATCCGCCGCGCAAGGACGAAATGAATCGCATGCGTGAGCTTATCGCCGAGGAAGTAACGCACATCCCCGCGCCGCTGACGGGATCGCGCGTTCGCGTGGCCGTCGCCACCTCGGGCACCGCCGCCGCTCTGACCGGCGCCGCGCGTTCCCTGAAGCTTTGCCGGGATTACGTTACCGCCGGAGCGATGAGCAAGCTGGCCGCCAGACTGGCGAAGCTCACCCAGAAACAGCGCGCCACCATCAAGGGCATCAACTCCAAGCGCGCGGAAATCGTGGTGGCGGGCGCGGCCGTCTACGAGCAGATCATGCAAGGCTGCGGCCTGAGAGGTTTTCGCTACTCGCCGCTGGGGCTGCGCGACGGAATTCTTGCCCAGATGTCGGCGGTCTATGACAAGCAGACCCGCTCTCACCAGCAGCTCGAATCGGATCGCCAGGATGTGTTGCTGAACACTGCTCCATGCATCGCCTCGAAAAAGGCTTTCGCGAATGGATCGGCGCAGCCGCCATGCTCTACGAAGTGGGCAACTATGTGAACCCCGTGGGCCGCCATCGCAACTCTTACTACATCATCTCCCACTCTGAGCTGTTTGGTTTCACGCCCATGCAGCGCAAGCTGATCGCCGTGATTGCCCGGTTCCAGGGCAACTCGCGTCCGCAGCTCGGCGATCGTCTGATCAAGCTGCTGCCCGCGCAGATTCGCTCGGAGGCGATCAAGGCCATCGCGTTGCTGCGGGTGGCGCGCTCTCTGAATCAGGGTCGCCGCTCGGCGGTGCGCCTGCTCAGGGTCACATCGCGGGAAGGCAATCTGGTGATCACCATGAAGGCCGGCCGGGCGGGCGCCGATCTTGAAGTCTGGGCCGCGGAAAAAGAAGTGGATTACTTCCGCGCGGTCTTCGGACGGGAACTGGTCTTCAGGGTCGTCTGAAGCGCACGGGCGATGCGCGGCGTCACCATCCACTCAAGCGTTCCGGCGCGCCCGTTAACATCCACTTTCGCCACCGCGCCCTTTTTGAAATCGAGCTGGCTCGTCCCGGCCTTGCCCGTGATGGTTTTGCCCAGAAACTCCGCCATGGTCGGATTGTGGCCGACCACGATGATGGCCTCCGATTTTCTGAAGTGGGCCAGTAGTTCCAGAAAGTCTTCATGGCTTGCGACGGGCCGCAGCGCGTTGTGGGTCTTGATCGGCCTCTCGAAGGCCAGTTCATTGGCCACCAGCGAGGCGGTCTGCGTGGCCCGCTTCAGCGGGCTGCTCACGATGTGGTCGATCTGCAGGTCGAGCGCGGCCAGCATCCGCCCGATATAGCGGGTTTGCAGGATGCCCTCTTCGTCCAGGGGACGCCGCTCGTCCTTTTTCGGATTGAGCATTTTCTTGCCGGCGGATGCATGGCGCAGGAAATAGACGATCATGATTCCTTAGTCGCGGCAGGCTGGGTTTTCCTGCGCGTTGGTTTCGGGGCCGGCGCAACCGGTTCCGGAATATCGGCGGCCGAAGCGGTGCCCTCCGCAACCGCCATCAGGAAATCCTGCTCGCCGAACAATTTTAACCCTTTGCGCTGCGGCAGGCGGGCATAGTTCCCGTTCCGGTCCAGAAACCAGCTTTTCGAGTTGTCGGCCAGGCACGCGCCCAGAATCTCTTCCTTCAGCCGCCGCTTCAGGCTGTCATTGATCAGGGGACAGAGCACCTCCACACGCTCGTAGAGATTGCGGGGCATCCAGTCGGCGCTGGAGATGTAGATCTCGTCGTCGCCGCCATTCTCAAAATAAAAGATGCGCGTGTGCTCCAGAAACCGGCCGACGATGCTGCGCACCGTGATGTTCTCGCTGATGCCCGGAACTCCCGGGCGCAGAGAGCACATGCCCCGCACGATCAGCTCGATCTTGACCCCCGCCTGAGAGGCGCGATACAGCGCCTGAATCACGTTCTTGTCGAGCAGCGCGTTCATCTTTGCGATAATGCGCGCTGGAAGGCCCGCGCGCGCGTTCTCGGTTTCTCTGTGAATCTGCCCCAGAGTTATCGAGGCCAGGTCCACCGGAGAGATGGCCAGCGGAGCGTAGGTCGCGGCCTCGGCATGGGCGGTCAGGTAATGAAACACCGAGTGTACCGCCGAGGTGATGGCCGGCGAAGCGGTCAGCAGGCTGACGTCGGTATAGAACCGTGAGGTCGCCGAATTGTAATTGCCTGTTCCGATATGGACGTACCGGCGGGTCTCGCCGTCGGAGTCTTTGCGCACCAGCAGCGCCAGCTTGCAGTGGGTCTTGAGGCCCACCACGCCGTGGAACACCTGCACCCCGGCGTCTTCCATCTCGCGCGCCCACTGGATGTTCGTGGCCTCGTCGAAACGGGCTTTGAGTTCCAGCACGGCGATGACTTCTTTTTCCACGGCGGCGGCCATCAGGGCGTTGACGATGGGCGAATTTTCGCTCGTCCGATAGATCGTTTGTTTCAGTGAAATGACGTGCGGGTCTTTGGCCGCGCTCTCGATGAACTCCACCACCGCGCTGAATGAATCGTAGGGATGATGCAGCATGATGTCGTTCTTACGCAGGGCGGCGAAGATGTTCTCGGTGTCGGGAGGCAGCCGCAGCTCGCGGGCGATAAAGGGCTTGAACTTCAGCTCCGGCCGCTCGGTCAGATCGTAAAAATGAAAGAGCCGCGAGAGGTTGACCGGCCCGTCGGTCTGGAAAATCTGCCAGTCTTCCAGCTCGAAGGTCTGCTGCAGGCGCGCCGCGATTTCCGGATGAGCGTCGGCGTCGATTTCCAGCCGCACGCCGTCACCCTTTCGCCGGCGGTGCAGTTCGGTGCGCACCGATTCCAGCAGGTTGCGGCTTTCTTCCTCTTCCAGATAAAGGTTGCTGTTGCGCGTCACCCGGAACGAGGCCACCGAGAGGATGTCGTATCCGCTGTACATGCTGGCCGCATGATGGGTCAGCAGATCGGCCAGAAAGATATACCGGATGCCCGACCGCGACGGCAGCCGCACCAGCCGCGGCAGAACGCGAGGCACGGTAATCACGCCCATATAGGTGCCCGCCGCCCGCCGCTTGCGCTTCAAAAGCAGTCCGATGCACAGGGCCTTGTTGAGCACCCGGGGAAACGGATGCGCCGGATCGACAGTCACCGGCGTAAGCAGCGGGTCCACTGTTTTCTCGCAGTAGGACTCCATAAAGGCGAACTGCTCGGAATCGAGTTCATTGAGCTGCAGCACCCGGATGTCGTCCTTCGCCAGCGCGGGCAGAAGCTGCTGGTTCCAGCAGGAATACTGTTCGCCGACAAAATCGTGGGTTTCAGTGGCGATCAGCTCCCGCTCCTGCTGAGCGGTCAGGGCGTCCGGGCCGGAATCGACAAACCCGTCTTCAATGCGCTGGAGCAGTCCGGCCACGCGGACTTCGAAGAATTCGTCCAGATTGCTGGCCGTAATGGCCAGAAATTTGACCCGTTCGAGCACAGGGTTGCGCTCGTCCCGCGCCTCTTCCAGCACCCGCCGATTGAAGGCCAGCCAGGAGGCTTCGCGGTTGATATATAAAGACGGATCTTCGACAGACCTGGACATGGGCTACCTGGGTGTTTAGAAAACCGATGCTAGCAGCAGTATATGAAAAACGGGTTAATTTGTCTGTCGGGGGGGCTCGGCGGCCCATCCCCCAAAAACCTCCGTTTCCTCTGCTTCCTCTGCATTTCAAGGTTTTTGGTTGGGACTGCGATGCGCTCGGAGGTACGGAATGTACTGTATTGATGTTTAAGAATCCGTGTCCGCAATGTGAATTTTTGTTGAATTCGACAAGGGGGCTGTGCAAGAAACGGTGGATTACGAGGAAAAGTGGACTATTTTCCATGCACGATTAGAGTTCTCCGACTTTGAGCAGGATCGAAAGGCGAAAGTTCTTAACAGCTCAGAGGTGGCTGAAGAGAAACACATGTGAGTTCGTTCCTGACGCCTGTCTGCGCCGAGGCTCTTTATTATCAGGTTGCGTGCTCAGCCTGTATTCGAGATTCTTTTAAATGTTAAACCCGCACTTCCAGCCCACAACAGAACCGACTCAATCATTGTGGCTTCCGTTGGCAAACCACCCGAAAAAATCGTGAAACGTTTAACCGAATATCATCACTATCCTTTGTTGCCTTATGTATGTCGTCAGGGAGGGGTTTGTGAAAAACCGGAAGGCATTTCTTCTATTTGTGCTCCTAATGGTTGTGGCTGTCTGTGGTTCTATACTGGCCGGCGACTCGCCGGTTTCCCGCGTCGCCCGAGCCACGCCTTACCAGCCCAGTTGCGCCGGAAGTGACCTGGCTTGTATCGCCTGGAGAGAGTTCCGGTCGTCCCACCCCTATCCTTATCAGGCCATGCAGGGCAGGCGTCTGAAAGACGGCAATCTTGCCATCATGATTTTCGAACCACCGCCTATGATGACCCGGGATTCTCTCGATAACCTCATTAAAACTGCGTTCGGAAAGGAACTTCGCGAAGTCCGCCGCCTGCGCTGGAAAATAGGTGCTGACGGCTGGCTGGAAGATATCGTCCTCACGGTGGACGGGGCTCAGATTCCAACTGATCCTCTGCAGGACTCTATTCTTCGTGATCGAATCGCCCTTCTTCACCTGGCTCTCTTTGGCTCCACATTCGGCGGTTCGCTGGACTTGCAGGGCGATACAGATTCTGCGGTGAAAGAAGCGGCCCCGAACCTGAAAATATCACCGGCGGAGCTGAAACGGTGGCTATCCGATGATTCTCTCGGTTGGCTGCGGCTTGATTCTGACGACGATGTTGCGCCGGTTTCATGGCGCGTGATCGCGTCTCAGCAGAAAACCGGTGCTTTCATCGCTGCTGATCGCACGATGGTTATCCTGGCCTTTCCCGCTCGCCTTCTGGGAAGCGCGCAAACCGATTCGAATGCGCTCGAACCTTTGCGAGCGGCCTTTCGCTGCTTTGCCGTTTCGACCGATCAGGTTATCGGTGGATATGAGTCCTCCAACGGGCATCTGGCGATCATTGGGCGGCGACGTACTCACGCTTTTCCGTCGATTCCACCGCTTCGATTTGAAACTTTTAAACTGATAGCCTCCCAGACTGCGGACGAGCTTTCGCAAAGCTATGAGCGAAGATCTTTGTTTGCGGGCAGACTGCAATCAGGAGAGTTTCGAGGATTGGACTGGGCGCCTATCTTTCTGAGTGATGCCTTAATCGATACGGAACTCGGCGCTCTGCTCAATACCACCGATCAGCTCCTGAAGTCATGGTCAGAGGCGGGTGACATCGAATACCTGTATTTCCCCTACGACAAGCCACAGAGTTTTCCGTTTGGGCAGAAGGCGCTGAGCACGGTCGTGAAGGAAACAAGCGGTGGCACTTCGGTTCTTTACAACTGGAACACGGCTGGATCGGCGGTCTTAACGGCGAATGGCCCCGGCAAAGTCATGGTTACGCGCCAGACCGGTGCTTTACCGGTAACCTATGGCGCCGACGCCCAGGCCGGCCGTGGAATTGAAACAGGAAAAATGCTGATGCAGGAGGAGCAGGCCTATCAGTATTTCGCGGGCCGTAAGGACGCAAACCTGGAGCGGGTCGTACAGTACACGATGATCTTTCAGTTCTGCAGGGCGGTGGTTGGTAATTCCCTCACTATAATCCCCAGGTTGCAGGAATTGACCCCTGGAATCACGGCAAGCCGCGAGGCCGCTTCTGTCTTCGCGACAAGAGCCGCGCGTCTTCTGGATGATCTTCAGGTCGGCCTGATTCCGAATGATCCCGTGCTGCAACGCAAGCTGCTCGTGATTCGGGCCGCCTTTCCGGACCTCTCCAACCGGCAGATTGCCGCCGTTATGGCGGATCGTTTTTCGGTCGATGCCAGGCGCATTCACGATGAGCGAGTGGCGCGGCTCAAAGCTTTAAGGTCGCAGGTGACGAATGCTTTGAAGGACTACAACGAACGGGTTGCGAGATACAACGCTTCGCTTCGCAGCCATCGGATTGACCCTGGGTGGCATACGGATATGGACAGACGCAGGGCACAAATCGATCTCCTGAAACAGAATTACCGCCTGGAAGCTGAAAAAGATGATCCCTTCGATGGAGCGAGGGATGCCCTCAGGGACGTTGCCGGGAAAAATGTCGACCGGGAACAAATACGCAGCCTGTTTGTCGCCCGGCATGTCTACGAACCAGCGGGAGCCATCAAGACACCGTCCATCGTGGTTTCGTGGGATTCCAATAATATCAACATGGTTGGCGGCCATAATCTTCGCGCGCGCGCTTTACGTCTGGAGCCCTCCGATTCAGTTGCGGGCATGGTCCTGGATGAAACGGAGAACGGACCTGTACTCAAATATAACCGTCTCAAATCGGCCGCCATCGAAGCTCATGCTTCTGAACTGGCGCGCGCCGTGGAACACGGTGGGGTACGAGACCTGGCGGGCCTGGCGAGAATAGTCGCCGAACCTCCTCCGGCGCCCAGGTCAAGAGCGGCGGCGCTCGAACTCCCCGATTCTGCCGGACCTGCGCAGACGGGTGAATTTTGGTCGGCCCGCATTGGTAAGCGTTTGTACACGGAGAAATCTCAGTTTCTTGACGATTTCAAACTTCTCGCCGAAAAAAACGACTGTTGCGTATTCGTCATTCACGATGAAAATGAGGTCGCATTCGCCGCGGAACAGAACCCCAAACCGCCGCCCGGTGTTTCGGTGCACGAAATTCGGGATTCACCATCGATGAATGAATTCCTGCGCGGCATATCCAGGCGCGCCTCGACCAAAACCGCGAAATCCGTGGTGTTCTTCGATACTCCCGAATCGCACGTGTCGGCGCTGGGAATCAATGCGGCTGAAGCCCCGCCCACCAGCCTGGCAGACATGGCCGAGGCCCTCGGGCAGAAAAAAATGGGCAGCGCCGAATCAAAAACCAGTGGTATCTTTTCCCGCGACCTGAGCGGGCGTGAGTCCACGCTTAAGTTAGTAACAGGCGCCGCTGAAGCCAGGATCAAGGCTCTGCTGAGTCGGGTTTCTTTTAGGGAGACGTCCGACTCGTGGACGAGAGCCAAAGTCTCGGTGCTTGACCGGACCAGTGCGGAAAATTTCGTTGCAGATCTTGGATGGCAGGCTGAGAGTGACGGAGTTCCCACCGCCGTTTCCCTCAAATTCGAACCTCTTTCCCGGACGGGGAAAAGCCGGCCGGCGGTAGATGTGTCCGTGATCGCAGGTTTTGAGGAATCCGACTACAACAGCGGGAAGGCCCGGCTGCTGGCTGCGCACGAACAGAATTTACTGGCATCCGTGGCCCGGCAGGCCAGCATCGCTCAATTTGCCATGACGATCCGCAATGACTTGAAGGCGATGAAAGATGTCAGGCTGCGCCGTCTCACTATTGTGGTTCGAGACGGAGAAACCAAAACGGTAATGTCGCTGCAGATCAAACCCGTTCGTCACGAGCATGAACAAAAACGCCCTGGCTGATACCGGTATCCTGATAGCGGCTCCTCTGAACCGGGATGAGTTTCGACAATGGGTTCTGACTTCAGACTGGCTGGGGAAATTCTGTCCTCCCGATGCCGGAATTGAAGAAATAGAAACCGCGATTGAAACGCGCTGGCGCGATGTCTATTTACCACTGGTGGCCGAACCACTTCAGGAAGTTGCAGAGTTCGCCAGTCTCGGGAACGCCGAGGTGAAGACGGGAGTCGTTCTTTCGGATCTTGCCGCCATGACTCAGACCAGGCGGCTTGTGATTTTATTCGCTCACTGGAAAGGACCGGAGATTGTATTCGACGATCTGATCCGCGGCCCGAATCCCGATGTGTTTCTGAATGCGGGCGCAGACTTACGAGGCGCGCTGG